>WNFZ01013679.1_pt1 | contig 13998 bp, 19 predicted proteins | sample 5400081 | NCBI WGS metagenome assembly WNFZ01 (sample SAMN13153365, study PRJNA577476) | soil metagenome | isolation source: 80 cm soil or saprolite under grassland replicate 1 | place: USA:California | collected 2016-06-15
TTCTGGCAGGGCAGCCTCTATATTGCTGCGCCGATATATAGTCTGCTCAGTTTGAAAAGAGAGGCAGCCCTGGCATCTCCTGTCTCTGAGCAGGGCAAACCGGTTATGGAGCAGCTCGCCGCACGCTGGGTGATTGTCATCTCTATGCTGCTGATGGCGGCATTCAGCCTGATCAGTCTCCTCCCCACTCCTGCTGGCTTGCCTGGATATGCGCGCTTCCTGCCAGTTGATCTTTCGCCGCAACAAATTGTCAATCACCAACGTGATTCAACAGGTGTACCCACCGCGAAAGTCACAGTAGAGAGTGCCAACTGCCGCGCGAAGCCCAGAGGAAATGCCGGACGGATCACCATCCTCTATAAAGGTCAGGTAGCTCAAATCGTGGGGCGAAATGGCGATCCGAATAATCCATGGTGGTATATAAAAATTCCCAACTTAAGTGGCAACTGCTGGTTATGGGGGCTAACCGCTACAACGACCGGAAACGTGGATCAGCTTCCCATCCTCCCGTAGCCACAACGATTAATGAGGAAAGGATACTCATGCTGAATTTACTGAGACAAAGAAAATTTCTGAACAAGAGTTTGACGGCTCTTCTTCTATGTTTGTTATGGATCCCTACTCAATCCATGATGGTGACCCCGAATTATTTGCACACTTCAGGAAATCAAATCCTGGATGCTTCTGATCGGGTCGTTGGCCTCAGTGGTGTGAACTGGTTCGGTTTTGAAACGTCCAACAATTTACCGCATGGATTATGGACACGCAATTGGGAGGATATGCTCGATCAGATCAAAAGTCAGGGATACAACGTCATTCGCTTGCCGTTCTCCAACGCCATGCTAAAGAAGGGAGTGATGCCATCCGGGATTGACTATCAAAAAAATCCCGATCTCGTTGGTTTGACATCTCTGCAAGTGATGGACAAAATTATCGCTGGAGCGAATGGGCGCGACATCAAAATCATTCTGGATGATCATCGTTCCACACCTGGTGGCGGACCTGAATCTGGCGGGCTGTGGTACACAAATCAGTATACAGAAAGCAATTGGATCACCGATTGGAAAATGTTAGCCGCCCGATACAAGAATAACCCTGCTGTCATCGGCATGGACCTTCGCAATGAACCGTATGGCGGATGCTGGGGTTGTGGCGATCCGTCCAGAGACTGGAGACTGGCAGCGGAAAAGGCAGGCAATGCCATCCTTTCGGTGAATCCCAATGTATTGATCATCGTGGAAGGGATTGCCAATTACAAGGATCAGTATACATGGTGGGGTGGAAATCTGATGGGCGCAAAAGACTTTCCTGTACGGCTGAACATGCCGAACCGTTTGGTGTATTCTGCACATGAATATCCAGAGACGATTTATCCGCAGCCCTGGTTCAGGGATTCAAATTATCCCAATAACTTGCCGTTCGTCTGGGACAAGTATTGGGGCTATCTAATTCGGGAGAATATTGCTCCGGTCTTGATCGGCGAGTTTGGCACGCGATATGAAACAGAAAAAGATAAACAATGGCTTACAGCCTTTCAGGGTTATATCCAGCAGAATAAATTAAGCTGGACCTTCTGGTCACTAAACCCCGACTCGGGTGATACCGGCGGCTTACTGCTTGATGATTGGACCAGCATCAACCAGCAGAAGCAGGATATCCTGAAGACGATCCAATATCCATGGATCGCGCCGTTCTCTTTCTACCTGCATTAACCCGGAATCAATACCATTGTAAAAAGAGGATCATCTTGCTTCACGCACTGTGCTTTGAAAGCGCCATGCAAATCTAAAAAGAGCGAAGAATGATAAGATAAGCAAGTTTATATTACTGAAGAGATGTTTTTATGAATGGAGGCAACATTTATGAATGAAGAAACGTTCAACCTAAGCATACGGAAATTCCTTAAGGTCGTCGGCATCGGCTCCCAGCGTGAAATTGAGCGGGCGGTGGTAAAGGCGATGGAAGATGGACTCATCGCTGGAAATGAATCATTTCCGGCAACAGTCACGCTGGAACTCGCGGGGCTGAAACTCAATGTTAAATTCGATGGTGAGATCAGGCTTGAATAAAATTATACTGAAAGCGGGCACACACCTGTCCTGGCGTACGGTGCCAGGGAATTGCGCTTTTGCAAAACAGAATTCGGCGGACTTAAGTCCTGCCTCAGTTCATGAAAGTCGGTTGAAACCGACTCGTTGCGCCAGCCTGAAGGCGGTGGATTGAGCTTGTCGAAATCGCTTCCACGGACTGAGCAGGCGGCTTTAGCCCCGCGAAACAGGCAACAGAGAATCGCAATTTATGACCGTGCTTGGTATAGTATCATTCGCCATCTGGATGAGGAGAATTTGGAGAAGGAAAGGGCTAAGATTGTTGCGCTCAAGCTGAAACCAGAGAGGTCGAGATCCTCAGTGTAAAATCAAGCAAACATTATGAGTATTTACAGAAACTTATTTTAGGAGAACATTCCCATGAAGCTAATACTAAGAACACTGGTCGCCGTCCTAGCGATTCAAACTTTATTTTTTGCAAGCCCATTGAACGTTCGTGCGCAGGAAGAGACCTGCCCTCCCCCAACGCCTGTGGATATTGATATCAAACCCGCCGATGCTCAGAACAAAATCAATCTCTCTGCCAAAGGACTCTTGCCGGTTGCAGTATTGACTACGCAGGATTTTGACGCCAGCAACTTTACGCCAGAGATGGCGCATCTCAGTGATGCAGCTATAGCGATGAGTTGTGTGGGCGCTGAAGCAGTACGTTGGAACTACAGTGACGTGAATAGCGACGGGCACTTGGATCTCATCTTCTTCTTTCGAATACAGGATCTCAACCTCACCCCAAGCAGCACAGCCGCCACGTTGATGGCTCACGGTACGTACAATTCCATTGTTACCCACATCGAGGGAACGGATTCCGTACTCGTTAAGCCTTGAGGATACTGTCAGCTCACTGACCTTACTTAACTGAACTTTCAGGCTGATTTGTCGAGCGGAATCCGACTCGCCGATGACTCCCGTCACAAAAAGGTTTGTTCTCGGAATGACCACATCGGCAAAGGGCAACGCGTGTGTCTTTCCGAATAAATTGACCGCCGGGTCCCAGAATTCGGAGTGGACCTCGAACATAAAGCGGACCATTGGTCCGGGCATTGATCGTTGTTTCCTCTGGCTGCGGTTCCTGTGGACCACCGTCGAGACGCTCGAAGGCTCCCATGAGACAGCAATGTCCTGAGTGCGATACACCCGTTCCACGTCAGGTCGTTTGCGCTCTTCGTTCTCGTTATATAATTGGCTCTCTTCTATTTCCATATCTTCTCCAAACTTGGCAAATACCAATAAAGCGTCGCATGGATCATGCACGCCGGATTAAGGCTTATAGGTTTATGCGGTGATGAAAGAGTGGAAGATAATTAAGAGTATAGCATATTCAAATTGAACGAGAAGGAATTGTCCCAGAATTTAGAGAGCTATTAAGTGTGTACGACTTATCAATAACAAGTTTCCGGTAAACGGAGATTGCTTCGGGCTCAGAACGCCCTCGCAATGACATGGCTTAAATCAAAGCGGGCGAGTTTGCTCGCCCGCTTTTGTTTCAACATTTAAACCTTCCAACTTTCTAACTGCTCTTATATCCCCGCATTATTTAGAATATTCAACAATTGCGAGAGGGCTGCAGTGAGGTTGGGATAAGTCACCTCAAAGTGTTGAATAGCCTCCTGAATACGCCCCACCTCCCGCTTGGTGCCGCGCAGTTGTCCCTCATGCCCGGTCCGTTCAAGCAAGTTGCGGATGTCCACGCTCAAATGACTGAGCAGTTCGCGTCCCTTTTCATCAACAGAATTCGTGGACTCGATCTTATCATGAAGTTCCTCAAGCAGCTGGCGGAGTTCATCATCATTCATGGTCATCTCCTTTGTAACGTGGAAAATACTTTACCATCGGCGTTAGATTCCGCTTCAATTGTACTGCTGATGCCCCACCCACCCCTCCACAATTTCATTGCAATTAGAAATGATGGGATTTTTAGCTCGATTTGTTTACATAGTGTCCTTTGACCTTCGTTCCGTCCCTGCGAATGTAGCCGGCACGCCAATAGCGGGAGGTTGATCCACTCGCCGGGCGCTTATCGGCGTCTGATGGCGCAGGACGATATTTATTGCTCCTTGATTTCGAATTCTTTTTGTTGCTCGTCGAAGCGCGTTCCTTTTTCCAGGTGCCACTACTGTTATTTTTCTTTTGGGTTGCCATACTAATAAACTCCTTTCTACTTAACTCTCCTGGGTTTTAGAAATAGAGCAGAACCGTGAGACAGCTTACTTACATATACGAACAAGATGGGCAAAATATGATAGCGCTACAAATCCTTTTTTTGCAAATACGAAGATCGGAAAGCAAGTAAAATCGACAAACTATGAAAATCTTCCTGATCAGACATGCAACCCCCGACTGGGGTCGCTCGAATGTTCCCTACGATATTCATCCCGGTCCTGCGCTTACGCCAAAGGGAGAAAAAGAAGCGCAGGCGTTAGCAGAGTTTTTGAAACCCGAGGGCGTGGTGAAGTTGTATTACAGTCCGTTCGAGCGGGGCTCACGGACGGCAAAGATCGTTGCCGCTGCCAACGGGATTACCGCCATCGAAGAAATTGGATTAGCCGAATGGCGGGAAGTCGACGAACCTGAGTTGAGTGTGCGTCAGCGGACGCATATTATTTTTGAGCATGTTGCCAAGGAAAGTGAAGAACTTGGTCCTATCGGTCTGGTGTCGCACGGCGGACCGATCGCGTTATTATTGCTGGAACTTGGCATGAACAAGGATGAACTGACGCCATATAGAAAGATGTTTGATACCACGAATCCCCTTCCACCAGCCGGTGCATGGAAGGTGGAGAAAATTTCGGGTGATACCAGGTGGCGTTTTCAACTGGCGTTTACGCCGAAGGTGAGTTGACCCCCTTCCCGTCCTTACCAATTTCAGCCGGACTCCGGTGGTCGAGTAGCGCCGAATGTTCTTTGCAGGGCGTACACTTGCACCGCACTGCGTTCGGTGCAGTGCAGGTGTCGAGACCACCGATTCACATGAAATCATTGATTTACCGGATACTTTTGGTCTCGATATGACGGAAAAGCGCCGCCTACTCGACCACCGGATTGCTCCTGTAACCAACTGTCAGGTAGCTAGTAGAATTATAATTATCGGATGCGTTTCCAACGTTTCCTTAGCTCGCTGATCCTGCGGATCATACTAATCGTGCTCCTCGTGTTCGGAATCGGAGCGTTCTATCCTCCACAAGTTGTCCAGGCAGACGAGATCCAGCCTGCCCCATCCAGCCAGGCCAGTGCCTACGATCTGATCCTTGCGATGAATACATTGCGCGTTTCGTATGGACTTCCGGCTCTCATCGAGGACCCAATTATTGATGCTATTGCCCAATCGACAGCGGCGACGATGGCAGCCAACAATATGTCCTGGCACATTGGCGATGTGCGTGGTCGGCTCGCGGCGGCGGGATATGGCAATGGCGGCACCGTGTGGGCGACAGAAAACTTTGCAGTGAGCAGTAACGGCATGGGCATCGATGAGGTCATGGCAGTCTGGTCTGATGCGGATCACATGCGCCCGGCGGTTGAAGCGGCGTACTGCAATGTAGGAGCGGGTGTGGCTCAGGCGAATGGAAAGATCTATTACATTCTACAGGCTGCTTATGTTTCCGAACACGCGTGTGGAAGTTCGTCCTCTTCAGGGGGCACTCCCCAACCGGGTGCCGTTCCGAATCCGGTATCGCAATTGATCATACCGGTAAAGATCGCCACACCGGATGCAGAAGGCAAGATCTTTCATGAGGTCAAAGCAGGTCAGTCCTTCTGGTCGATCGCGATTGCCTATCAGATTACTATCCACGACCTGGAGGTCTGGAACAACATCTCCCGTACTGCACCGTTGCGAGCCGGGCAGCGCTTATTCATCCCGGGAAAGGACACAAAAGGGTTTGCCACGCCGACTCCCGTTGGCATGGTCGTCACCCAAACTCCGGATGCGGATGGAAAGGTCATCCACGAAGTGCAGCCTTATCAGGCGTTGTACACAATTGCGGAAGCGTACCACGTCTCCGTGGATCGAATCTTGGTATTGAATGGACTCCAGGCGGATTGGCCCCTGCGAATTGGGCAGAAACTTGTGATCTCCCCGGGCAACATCACCCCCAGTCCGACTTTGAGTTCCATCCAGAAGCTCACCCCGGAGGCAGATGGCAACTATTACCATACAGTCCAGAGCGGCGAAACGCTCTCGTGGATTGCCAGCCTGTATGATATTTCGCTTTCGGATCTGATGTCTTGGAACGGACTGAATAACACCTCCGTCATCCGCCCCGAACAAAAATTACTCCTTCTCGTTACCCTGCCTGCAACGCCGACATTCACCCCCAGTCCAGTAACGATTACGCCCTCTCCAAGTCCATCCATCACTCCATCACCAACGGGAACCCCGCCTGTCATTGCTACGAAATCCCCACGTCGATTTGACCTGAGTCTGATTTTAGGTGTAACCACGATCCTGATTGGTGGATTGCTCTGGTGGAGATTTGCACGCAAACGTGAATAGATGATGCTAGCGCAAGGTCTTTGCGGAGCCCCCGTGGGGTTGACCTGCGACATGTTTGTGTCCAAAGGTGTCCTTAAATAGGATTAACCCTGATGCATGTAGGGAGACCTGGGGTCACTTCCCGGCGGGGCAAAGACCCTCACGAGCGCAGGAGTACATCTAAATGAAAATATTCCGAATTGAATCTGAAAATGCGTATGAAATAAGAGAACACAGTAGTACAAATGTCTTTCTATCGTCAGTTGTGACGTCGATAGAAATGCTACTATTCATTGGATGCATTTTGATCCCCGTGGATTAATTGGGGGACATACCTATCAAATTCCCATAAAAAACCCTTGACTTGGAGTCGACTCCAGGTGTTAGACTCACGGTCGAGGTGAATTATGAAAATCGCGGAAGTAAGTGAACAATATGGCCTTTCGTCAGATACGCTCCGCTACTACGAGCGTGTTGGTCTCATCCCGCCGGTCAATCGAAATGAAAGCGGCATCCGGGATTACAACGAGCTCGATCTTAGGCGGGTGGATTTCATCAAGTGCATGCGGAGTGCAGGGCTTCCGATTGAAGTGCTGATCGACTATGTCGCTCTGGTGCAGAAGGGTGATAAGACCATTGAAGCTAGAAAAGAAATCCTAAAAGAACAGCGGCAGTTGCTGACAGTCCGTATGCAAGAAATGCAAAAAACGCTGGACATTCTGGATCACAAAATCGAAGTGTATGACTGGTAAAAAGAAGATAGGAATTCGAAAATGGAAAAGCGAAAACTTGGAAATAGCGGACTGGAAGTTTCAGCCATGGGTCTTGGCTGCATGCGAATGAGCTTTGGTGATACGCCAACGGACAAACAAGAGATGATTGATTTCCTCCACAAGGCTGTCGAGCGCGGCGTGACCTTCTTCGATACCGCGGAGGTGTACGGTCCATTCACAAACGAAGAATTGGTGGGCGAAGCGTTAGAGCCTTTCAAGGGACAAGTGGTGATCGCTACCAAGTTCGGATGGAAGCACGGAGAAAAGGGTCCCCATCCCAGCGTTGGAATGGACAGCCGCCCGGAGCAGATCAAGCGGGTAGCGGATGCTTCCCTCAAGCGTCTGCGGGTCGAGAGCATTGACCTGTTCTACCAACACCGTACTGACCCGGATGTGCCCATGGAAGATATGGCTGGAGCCGTGAAGGACTTAATTCAAGCAGGCAAGGTGAAACACTTCGGGCTTTCCGAAGCGGACGCAGACCAGATCCGCCGCGCCCATGCCGTTCAACCTGTCACGGCTTTGCAGAGCGAGTATTCGATCTGGTGGCGAGCCATTGAACCTGAGATCCTGCCGACTCTGGAAGAACTTGGCATTGGACTTGTGCCTTACAGTCCATTGGGACGCGGTTACCTGACTGGCAAGATCGATGAGAATACAACATACGACAGTACCGATATTCGCAGTCGCAATCCGCGCTTCACGCAGGAGGCGATCAAAGCCAACCGTGTCGTGATCGATCTGCTGGAACGGATCGCTGCTGAGAAGAATGCCACTCCGGCACAGATCGCGCTCGCCTGGCTGTTGGCGCAAAAACCGTGGATCGTTCCCATTCCGGGCTCACGCAAGCTTGAGCGCCTTGAGGAAAACATCGGAGCGGTTAATGTTGAATTGACATCCAAGGATCTCAGTGAAATCGAAAACGCTATGTCACTGATCTCGGTGGTTGGCGACCGGTATTAGGGCGGTGCGCTCCGCTGGCGCAGAGTTGCTGACCTGCGTGGTAGCCTGGACCGAAAGTCTATTCCAGTCAGGTGCTTCGGATTTCGGTTGGCGTATAAAAACAAGTTTTGATAAGGAATGAATAATGAAAAACATTGTATTGAATAACAGTGTGGAAATGCCAATTTTGGGGTTTGGTGTTTTTCAGGTCACGGATTCAGCCCAATGTGAAAGAAGCGTGGTTGACGCTATCCAAACGGGATACAACCATATTGACACTGCCGCTTCCTACCAGAATGAAGAGGCTGTTGGCAGGGGAATCAAACAAAGTGGCGTTGTCAGAGAAAAATTGTTTATTACGACCAAACTTTGGATTCAGAGCAATGGTTATGAAGGCACGCTAAAAGCCTTTGAAAGATCTCTGAAGCGATTGCAATTAGATTACCTTGACCTGTATCTCATCCACCAACCATACGGAGATGTGTATGGTGAGTGGCGCGCGATGGAAGAACTATATAAACAAGGCAAAGTCAGAGCCATCGGGGTTTCAAACTTTCCTCCTGACCGCATCATGGATTTGATGATTCATAACAAAATAACCCCGGCAGTAAATCAGATCGAAGTAAACCCTTTTCAACAGCAGATTGACACGCAAAAGTTTTTGCAAGAGAACAGCGTTCAGGTGGAAGCATGGGCGCCGTTTGCAGAGGGAAAGAATAATATTTTCCAGAATGAAATCCTACTAACCATCGCCGCAAAGCACAACAAAAGTGTTGCCCAGGTAATTCTCCGCTGGGTTGTACAAAGAGGAATCATTGCTCTTGCAAAATCAACCCGCAAAGAAAGAATGATGGAAAATATCAATGTGCTCGATTTTGAATTAAGTGCGGAAGACATGGCGGCGATTACAACGTTAGACACAAAAACAAGTAGTTTCTTTGACCATCGCGACCCTAAAATGGTGAAGTGGCTTGGTGAAAGAAAACTGGATGTTTAAGGAGTTAAAAAAATGGAAATCAAACGTGGCTCACAGCCTTCGGTCAACGGACCAGCCGAGTGGTTTACTGGTACTGTACTTATTGAGACACTACATCAGGCACCTGCTCCGGCGCGCGTGTCTATCTCCAACGTCACATTTGAGCCGGGCGCGAGGACAGCCTGGCATAGTCATCCACTGGGTCAGACCTTGATAGTAACTGCTGGCTCCGGTTCGGTACAAAGCTGGGACAAACCGGTCAAGAAGATTCAACCGGGAGATGTGGTTTGGTTCGAACCCGGTGAGAAGCATTGGCATGGCGCCGCACCAACGATGGCGATGACACACATCTCCATTGTAGAATGGGATAATGGTAAATCCGCTGACTGGATGGAAAAAGTTAGTGAGGAACAATATCAAGCCGGAATTAATTCTGAATGAAAGGAAACAAACTAATGACAACCTGGACGAGCGATGAACTTGGCAAGATCGGCGCCGCAGAAGAACTGCAGATCGCATCCCTCCGACAGGATGGCACGCTGCGAAACCCGGTGATGATTTGGGTTGTCCGCGTGGGCGACGATCTCTACGTCCGGTCCGTGAACGGGCGCAATAGCGCCTGGTTCCGTGGAGTGCAGGCGCGCCACGAAGGACACATCCGCGCGGGCGGCATCGACAAAGACGTGGCATTCGTAGAGGATGCTGACCCCCGCATCAATGAACAGATCGATGCTGCTTATGAAGCGAAGTACCTTCATTATCCGCCAGGTGTTCGCCACATCGTGAGCCCGGATGCGCGAGCCGCGACGATCAAACTTGTGCCACGCTGAACAACTCCTTTATTACTTTGAAAGGTAGAGTTTATGATGCAAGGATCTGAGTTACCCATCTTAAGCAATTGGCAAAACTTTTACATGATCATGGGTACCGCTGCAGCGACCCTGACGGGATTGATGTTCGTGGCTACATCCCTGGTTGCTGGTATCGAAACTCATGTGCCAACAGCCAATGCAGGCATATCCGCATTCAATACCCCGACGGTTGTGCATTTTGGTATCGTCCTTCTGCTTGCTGGGGTACTCAGCGCTCCCTGGCAGACGTTCTTGAGCCTTGGTCTTCTACTCGGATTGGTAGGGCTGGGTATGGTGTTCTATTCGATCATCGTACTGCGTCGGATGAGGCATGTACCTCACTATCAATCGACGCTGGAAGACTGGCTATGGTATATGGCATTTCCTTTCCTCGCCAATGTCTTGCTGATCTTGGCTGCATTCGTGCTCCCGAAAGAACCATCTTCGGCACTGTTTATCGTGGGTTCAGCTATGATGCTGCTTCTGCTTGTGGGTATCCGCAACGCCTGGGATATGGTGACCTTCCTGGCTGTCGAGCGTGCCCACTCAGAAAACAAGAGCACAGAGTAACAATTCGCAACACGTACAGGATGGAGAAAAACGATTTCACAGGAGGAAACCATGGAATACGCTCGATTGGGTTCAACAGGGATGAAGGTCTCACGCACACCTGCACTTGTGCTGCGCGCCAGCGCGGTGCAAGTGTCTGCCTCGGCTGTATGGGCTTCCGCGCACTCACATCGCACTTGCCTGGCTGTTACAGAAGGAGCCGGTGACGGCGCCATCATTGGGGCAAACAAGATCTCACATCTGGAAGAAGCCGTCGGTGCTTTATCAGTGAAATTGACCCCGGAAGAGGTCACATAATTGGAAGAGCCTTATGTCCCGCATCGCGTTGTCGGTCATCAATAAATAAAATGACGGCCGTGCAATGAACATAGCGCAACCAGCGCTTAGTCCAACAACTAAAGAATTAAGAGGAAATAGAAATGAAGTACAGAACATTAGGAAAAACAGACATTCAACTCTCCGCCGTCGGATTGGGTTGTATGGGAATGAGTGCCTCGTACGGGCTAGCGGATGAAGGAGAAAGCATTGCTACTTTACAGCGCGCATTAGATCTTGGCATAAATTTTTGGGATACTGCGGATGTGTACGGAAATGGAGCGAATGAAGAGTTAGTCTCCAGGATGCTGGTAAAAAATCGCGAGAAGATTTTTATTGCAACCAAATTCGGTTTTAGAGAAAGGAATTCAGGAGATGCTTCCGAAGATGGAGAAAGTTACATAGATGGTTCTCCACAATACGTAAAGCAAGCAGTTGAGGCAAGCCTTCGGCGATTGAAGATTGAAACGATTGATCTATATTATGCACATCGGGTAGATCCGACCACTCCCATCGAAGAAACGGTGGGTGCGATGGCGGATTTGGTAAAAGAGGGGAAAGTACGTACCCTGGGATTAAGTGAATGCTCTCCTGAATCCTTGCGCAAAGCATATGCTGTTCACCCAATCGCTGCCTTGCAAAGTGAATACTCTTTGCTCACCCGCGATGTTGAAAAAGAAATGCTGCCTTTAACGAAAGAGCTAGGTGTAACGTTCGTTCCATTTTCTCCGTTAAGCCGGGCGTTGCTCACCAATCGGCTCGATACAAACAGTATCGAAGATAATGACTTCCGTAAACATCTACCCCGTTATAGCGGAGAATATTTGGAGAATAATCAAAATTTAGCTTCTGAATTTGCTGCACTTGCCGCAAGTAAACATATTACATCTGCCCAACTTGCTTTAGCATGGGTTCTGGCGCAAGGGGATAACATCATTCCGATACCAGGAACGAAACGAAGGAAATATTTGGAAGAAAATGCGGGGGCAGCGGATGTTATTTTATCTCACGAGGATATTGAGAAAATAGAAGGCTTACTCAAGAAATATCCGAATATCGGTCCTCGTTATAGTGAGAGTGAGTTCAAGCTTGTGAATAAATGAGACTAAAACGTCTTAATGATAGGGATTTTTTTGTGGATAGGATTGAACAAAGCAAACAAAAATATGCGGAACTGTTTGGGAATACAGATATTTCCGCTCTTGATACAGATCCCTATTTTCTGGATATCTTGAACCATTTTATTTATGGCGACGCAACTTCGTGTTCATGTTGTCGCAGCGCTGAACATTGGGCTGACGCCGGTTGAACTTTATGTGAGTTTATCGAACATAGACCAGGATGACAAATGGCAGCAACACCTTTGAGGGGATGACCTCTCGTGGGTTCGCCACCAAGATACCCGTGGACCCTCCTCCATCTAGATTGACGGCGATGTCCAAGTTTAGATCTGAAGCCGTCAAATAGACGCTTAACTGGTGTAATGTAAAATATCCTTCAGGCGCGATGAGTAAAAGGATTCTGCCATTTTTATCCTGCCCAATGACAGTTCGTCTTGCCTTGGCATAATTTTCCCGCTCGGCACCGAAGCCGAGCTGTCCGCCCGGTTGGACAAGGATCGGAAAGGACTGGAGGGCCGCTTGCAACGGTTCAGAGGAATTGTAGGGTTCCTGGACCAGCCACCTTAATTCTGCCCCGGAATGATCGATCGCCAGCATGCCTCCGAACCCATCAAAACTGCTTCCAGACGCTTTTCCGTTGACGATGGTAAGTCCATCTGCAAAATATCTCTTGTTTTCGATGCTAAAGTAGCCGCCATTCATAACAAGGGCGGCACCTCTCTCTTTTTGCCAGGTTTGCAAAGACTTGGGCGTTCCGTCAAATGCAATATCCATTCGGAAATGTTTTTGATCGAGGCGCCATACATAGATCGACTCGACCCGTCCGTTTTGAGCATCATAGATTTGGATCACGCGCCGCTCGAGCCCGGGTTGTAACGATGACCAGCCCGTATCTGGTACGGATGTGTCGGACACAAGCGGGACGGGAGTGACTGTCGCTACGGGAGTTAGGCTAGGTGCAGCCTTGAGGTAATAGACAATGCTGCCGAATGTGCCTATCAAAATGAGTAAAAGGGAAGAGTTGAGTATTCGTGAAATAGGCTTATACATAAAGACAATTCTAGCAGGTCAATCATAGAATAGAATTAACGTTCTATATTCCCCTCAATGAGATTGGGAAGTAATAAAAGTGACAGTCACCTTAACCCTTTAGAGGCTGCTTCGCAAAGGTGACTGTCACTTGCTCTCCACGTGCCGCGATGGTATCCGGAGGAATTTTCTTTTCTGGACCGGCGTCGTTCAGGCTTGCCACCTGTCCACCCAGACACACTGTCCAACTGGACAGTGAAAACTCCTCCGATGGCGGGGGAGTTTTTGGTTTCGCTCATCTACACTTGATGTCAATCAGAATGTATTGCTTACGATGAAGCGCAGGTATTTCGCACGTGGCGTGCGCCCCGAATGAAAGAAACCATAATAGAAATTTGGAGATCATCATGAGCACAAGTATCGCGTATGAAACTGTTCCATCCAGGCAACAAACTGACATGAGAACCAAAACCCTTTGGGCTTTTCTGGCACTCACGTTTGGACTCAGTTGGGTTCCCATGTCGCTTTTCATCGTATTTGCAGATCAACTCACCCCCGTGTTTGGTGAGATGAGCTTACACCACCCGTTCTTCTTCCTGGCTGTGTACGCTCCTGGCATTTCTGGAATTTTCTTGATCTGGCACCATTACGGGCTGAAGGGATTAGGCAGCTTCTTTCGACGCCTGACTTTCTGGCGTGCTCCGATCCAGTGGTGGATGTTCCTGCTCGTAGGCATTCCCGTCATCATCTATACCGCCGCAGCGATCAAAGGAACCATCAACAGCCCGTTTCCCTTCCAGCCCTGGACTATGGTTTTCCCGGCGTTGGTCCAATCCCTACTG
>WNFZ01003848.1_pt1 | contig 13996 bp, 12 predicted proteins | sample 5400081 | NCBI WGS metagenome assembly WNFZ01 (sample SAMN13153365, study PRJNA577476) | soil metagenome | isolation source: 80 cm soil or saprolite under grassland replicate 1 | place: USA:California | collected 2016-06-15
GCACGATCCCCTTCTCGTGCGCCGCGGCGAGGCCCTTGGCGAGCTGCACCGCGTAGTCGGTCGCTTTGCGCGGAGAAAGAGCGCCGACGCCCAGGCGGCCGCGAAGCGTCTCCCCCTCCAGAAGCTCGGTGACGATGTATGGCGAGCCTTCCGCCGAGCCGATGTCGTAGACCGCCGTGATGTTGGGATGGTTCAAGGCCCCGGCCGCCCGCGCCTCCTGCTCGAAGCGCCGCAGCCGATCCGCGTCGTGGGAATACGAGGCCGGCAGCACCTTGATCGCGACCTCGCGCCCCAGTCGCGGGTCCTTCGCCCGGTAAACCTCTCCCATCCCTCCCGCCCCGAGTGGCGCGAGGATCTCGTAGGGCCCGAGTCGGCTGCCCGCGGAGATGGCCATCTTCCTAACGCTTGGTCAACGGAAAAGCCGGGACCGCCTCGAAGCCAAACTGACGGAAGTGACGGTCCAGGGTCAGGGCCAACCGGATCTTCGCGCGTCTCATCACGACGAAGCTCGTGCAATCCGTGAAAGAGAAGGTCTTGTCGGCGTACCTCTCGAAGAGCGTCCAGGCATCACGCTGGATCTCCGGGCCGACCTGAGCCACGTCGATCCCGCCTCGGCGCACCTCCCGGCCGAAGCGCACGGCCGGGCCATGCCCGAGCGCCGTCCGGAGCAGAGCATAGGTCTCGTCGAGCACGTAGTCCGTCGTCACGAGAACCGCGCCCTCGGCTTCGAGCCGTTCCGCCTCCCTCCGAGTGGCGGCATGCTCGCGGAAGTTGCCGGTGTTCTGTAGCGCGAAGAAGGCGCTCGTATCCACGAGGACAGCGTAACTCATCGGTGCGCGCGGCGCCGGTAGATCATGCCGTCGAGATCGCCGGCCGCGAGATTCGGCCCCTTCACCGCCAGCCGCGCAAGCCGGGAGAGCAGCGGTCGAGAGTCCTTGGGCGCTTCCCGTCGTTTGCGGACATAGCCTCGAACGGCGGTCCGGAACAGCTCCGAGCGCGTCCTTCCTTCGCTGCGCGCCACTTCGTCTACCTCCGCCAGAAGGTCCTCAGGAATGGTCATGTTCACGATCCGCGAGGGCATCGCAACTCCCTATGTATGACTTTCATTTATATGATGTATTGCCTGCGGAGCGACAGTGCCGGGCCCTGGTCGCGGCGACGTGCTACTCGTAGCGGAGGGCTTCGATGGGGTCCAGGCGCGAGGCCTTCACGGCGGGATAGAGGCCGAAGAAGAGGCCGACCGACATCGAAACCAGCAGCCCCACGAGGACCGACCAGGCGGGCACGGACGTGGGCAGCGAAGGGACGAAGGCCCGCACGAGCCCCGAGGCGGACGCGCCGAACACGACACCCAGGAATCCTCCGATCGTGGTTAAGGTGATGGCCTCCGTCAGGAACTGCCGCACGATGTCGCGCCGGAACGCCCCGACAGCCTTCCGGATCCCGATTTCCCTGGTTCTTTGCGTGACGGAGACGAGCATGATGTTCATCACGCCGACCCCTCCGACCACGAGCGAGATCAGGGCAATTAGAACCATCGCGCCGGTGACCCCGCCCGTGATCGCCCGGAACTGCCCGATCAGCTGATCGGGCGTGATGAGGTCGAAGTCGTTGGCCTTGTTGAATGGGATTCTCCGGCGAAGCCGCAACACCTCGGTCCCCTTCTCGATGACGATGCCGACGTCCTCGGGCCGCCGCGGCACCGCGCTGATGCGGACCCCGTCCTGGCGAACCTGGAAACTGAACTGATGCTCGAAGGCCCTGTAGGGCAGCACGACCTTGTTGTCCGGCGAGTAGCCGAACTGCTCTCCCTTCTTCTCGAGCACGCCGACCACGCGGTAGCGCAGGCCGTTCAACGTGATCTCCTTGCCGATCGGATGCTCGGCCGGGAAGATGGCTTCCCGAACATCCGCTCCCAGGACCGCCTCAAGCGCGCCGTGCTCGACCTCGGTCGGCGTGAAGAACCGCCCGAGGGCGATCGCGTAGGCCGTGGCCGTCGGGTAGTACTCGTCCGCGCCGAGCACGTACGGGTTGTTCGCCTCCAGGTTCCCGTTCTTCACGTGGATTTCCGCGTCGAAGTAGCCGACCAGGGCCGAGACCGCGGCCGCCTCCGGACAGGCCTTTCGTATCGCCAGCACGTCCTCCATCGTGAGGTTGCGGCGGCGGCGTTCCTCCTCGGTCTGGGCAGCCGGACCGCCAAACCGGGGCTTGTACTTGGTGAACTCGATCCGGCTCGCACCGAAGGCCTGGAAGTTTCCGATAACGTTGTTGTTGAAGCCGGTCACGATCGCCACCATAGCGATCACGGTCGCGACCCCCACGACGATCCCGAGGATCGTCAGTCCGGATCGCAGCTTGTGCTCCCGCATCGCGCTGACGCCGAAGAGCACGTTCTCGGCGAAGCCTCTGCGGAAGATCTCCAGCTGCCGATTCATCGCATCCTCACTCGAACCGGAGGGCCTCGATCGGCGGCACCCGTGCGGCCGCGGTGGAAGGCGCGAGCCCGGCGAGCACGCCGGTCGCGACGGCGACGCCAATCCCTAGGATCGCGAAGCCCGGCTCGACCCGCGCGGGGAAGACCTGGTTGACGAGAAAGGCGATCGCCGCTCCGAGCAGGACTCCCGCGACGCCGCCGGCGCAAGCCAGGAGCGCCGCCTCGAGAAGGAATTGCCGGCGAATGTCCCGACGGCGGGCGCCCAGAGCGCGGCGCACGCCGATCTCCTTGGTGCGCTCGACCACCGAGACGAACATGATGTTGGCGATCACGATCGCCCCGACCACGAGCGAGATTCCGGAGATCAGGACCATCAGCGCGAAGGCACCCGCCGTCAGGGACTTCCAGAGTGCCTGGAAGGCCTCCGAGCCCAGTGTGCCGAAGGGGTCCTCGGAACGGTAGGGCGTCTTGCGCAGCGAGCGCAGGATCGTGCGGACCTCGTCCTGCGTCGCTTCGATCCCGGCCAATCCCGCCCGCGGCCGGACATAGATCGCCACCTCGTCGCTCGACGTCAGGATCTTCTGGACGAAGGTGATGGGGGTCGCGATCACGTTGTCCTGGTTCTGGCCGAGGACGTCGCCCTTGCGGACGGAGAGGCCGATGACGGCGAGCGGGTAGCCCCGGACGTACACAGTCCGGCCGATCGGGTTCACGGTCGGGAAGAGCTGGTCCTTGACTTCCGCGCCGATGACGGCCACCGCTGCGGCATGTTCTTCCTCGACCGGGCTGAAGAAGCGTCCGGCCTCCAGGTCCATCCGCATCATGGACTCCATGTTGGCCGTGTGCCCCTCGATGCGGACGTCGGGATCCTTGAGCCTGCCAGCGTGGACCGCGTCGGTGTGATTGGCCTGAGCGCCGACGGCCGCGCAGGTTCTGCATTCCCGCTCGATCCACCGCGCTTCCCGGAGCGTCACGGGTTTGCGCTTGCGCTGCAGGATGAATTCGTCGCGGCTGCGGACGATGCCGTATTTGGTGAAGACCAGAACGTCCGGATTCAAGTTCAGGACCTTGTCACGCACATAGCCGTTCAAGCCGCTGATGATCGAGACCACCGAGACGACGGTCGCGACCCCGATGATGACGCCGAGAAGGGTCAGGAAGGACCGGAGCTTGTTGCGGCGCAAGGCCTGCAGAGCGACCGCGAGAACCTCTCCCAGGGGCATGTCAGCTCGCGGAGCCGGAGGACTCCGCTCCCTTCTTCTCCTTCTCGACTTTCACCTTGTCCCCCTCCTTCAACGTCCGCAGCGTCTTGAAGGGGCCGGTCATGATCTCCTGGCCGGCAGCGAGCCCGCCGGTGATCTCGACTTTCAATTCGCCGGCCAGGCCGAGCTGGACCGGAAGGAACTTCGCCTTCTCTTCCCGCAGGACGTAGACGCCTGACTCGGTCTTGATCCGTCCGGCGGCCGTCTTTTCGCCTTTCGGCGAGTCCCGCACGATGATCGCCGCGAGAGGGATCGCCAGGACGCGGGGCTTGGATCCCGTGATGACGTCCGCGGTGACCGAGAAGCCGGGGCGGATCCTCTCGGGCGGGCGGATCAGCTTGACTCTCACCTTGAAGTTGATCGCGTCGGAGGTCGTGATCAGGCCCTGCAGCTCCGGGTCCGTGCGGGCGATCGGCGAGTTCTCCACTTGTGTGACCAGTCCTTCGAAGGCCCGGTCCGGATACGCTTCGATCGAGAGTACCGCCTTCTGTCCGACCTGGACTCTGGGCACGTCCGTCTCGTCCACCATCAGCACGGCCTCGACGGTCGACATGTCGGAGATCGTCATCAGCTGCGTACCCGGGTTGTTCATCGTGCCGATGACGGTGACCTCCCCTTCCTTGACGGGCAGGTTCGTCACGACGCCGTCGATCGGCGCTCGCACGGTCGTCTTGGAGAGCGTGTCGCGGGAGGCGTTCAGGTTGGCCCGGTTCTGTTCGACGCGCCTCTCGGCCACCTGGAAGTCGGCCTGTGCCGTCTCGAGCGTTGCCTTCGCCCTCTGATGTTCGGCCTCCGCCAGAATGTTCGCTTCGTAGTTCCTCCTGGCCCGATCCGCGTCGCGCCGGGCCTGCTCGAGGGTCGCCCGCGCCGAATCCCGCGCCGCCAGGCTTCCCGCCAGCGCCGCGGCCGATCCGGCCTCCTCCGCCACGGCCCTGTTCCGGTCGATCTGAAGCAGGAAGTCGTTCTTCTTGACCGTGTCGCCGTCGCGGACCGCGAGGTTCACGATCTGGCCCATGACCAGGGCCGAGAGCTCCACCTTCTTCTCGGCCTGGATCTTCCCGTTGGCGGTGACCTTGGAGACCATGTCTTCCAGCTCCGCCCGGGCGGTCGTCACTCGCGGGATGCGGCGATCGCGCGCGGAGACCCACGCGAAGACCAGCAGGAGAACGACGACGGCTCCCGCTATCAGGACGATCTTCCACGTCTTCGACATCGCTTCTTTCCGTTACCGCTCTTTGAGAATCAGTTTACAGCGAACGCGAGCCGGGCACCGAAAACCGGACACGACGTTACTCGTAACGCAGCGCCTCGATCGGGTCCAGGCGCGAGGCCTTCACGGCGGGATAGAGGCCGAAGAAGATCCCCACCGAGACGGAGACGACGAGGCCCACCAGGATCGCCCAGAGCGGCGTCTCGGCCGGAAGCGCCTCGAAGGCCTTTTTGACCGCGGCCGGCACGGCGATGCCGACCACGACGCCGATCGCGCCCCCCAGCAGCGACAGGGTCGTCGCCTCAGTCAAGAACTGCAGCACGATGTCCCGCCGGAAGGCCCCGACCGCCTTGCGGACGCCGATCTCCCGCGTGCGCTCGGTGACGGAGACCAGCATGATGTTCATGACGCCGACGCCGCCGATGATCAACGACACGAAGGCGATGAAGACCATGGCGAGCGTGATCCCTTTCGTAATTCCCTGGAAGCTCTCGATCATCTTGTCGGGCGTCACGATCCCGAAGTCGTCCGGCTTGTTGAAGGGGACGTGCCGGCGCATCCGGAGGATCGCGCGCGCCTTGTCGATGATCACGGGGACCTGATCGGGGGTGTAGGGAATCGTCGCGATGCGGAGAGCGTCGCCGTGGCTGCCGCCCGCCTTGATCCACGGAAAGCGGCGGTCGAAGGTCGTGATCGGAATCACGACCAGATTGTCCTGCGACTCCCCGAACATCTTCCCCTTCTTCTCGAAGACCCCGACGACGGTGTAGGAATCGTGGCCGAGCTGAACGCGCTTGTTCAGGGAATCCGATCGCGGGAAGAGCCTCTCGCGGATCTCGTCGCCGAGAACCATCACGTCGGCCGCGTGCTCGATCTCGGTTGCGGTCAGAAACCTTCCCTCCGCAATGGACCGGTTCTGGGTGATCGGGTACTCCTCCATGACTCCGAAGACGCGCGGCGACTGGACTTCTCCGTCGCGGTAGTGCAGGTGGTAGTCGGTGTTGTCCCACAGGTAACGCCAGGCCGAGACCGCGCGCATCTCGGGGACGCTCGCCTTGAGCGCGAAGGCGTCTTCGAGCGCGAGATCCTTGCGCCGCAGCTCCCCTTCCGGCCGCGGCCCACCGGGGCCGAAGCGCGGCTCGTACTTCTGGAACATCACGAGCGTCGCGCCGAAGCTCTGGAAGCTATTGACCATGTTGTTGTTGAAGCCGGTCACGATGGAGACCATCGCGATGACCGTGGCGACGCCCACGACGATGCCGAGCACGGTCAAGGACGCGCGCAGCTTGTGCGCGCGCACCGCCAGAAGCGCGAAACGCACGTTTTCGCCAAACCCGCGGCGCAATCCCCTGAATACGCGAGACATCAGTTCTCAGTTCTCAGTTCTCAGTCTACGCGCTGTCGAGAACTGACGACTGAAAACTGATAGCTGACTACTCGTACCTGAGCGCCTCGATGGGGTCCAGGCGCGAGGCCTTCACGGCGGGATACAGGCCGAAGAAGATGCCCACCGAGAGCGAGACAGCGAGGCCGACCAGGATTGCCCAGAACGGCGTCTCCGCCGGCAACGCCTCGAAGGCGCGCTTGACCGCGGCCGGCACTGCCACGCCGACTACGACCCCGATCGCGCCACCGAGAATCGAGAGCGTCGTCGCCTCGGTCAGGAACTGCAACACGATGTCGCGCCGGAACGCCCCCACGGCCTTGCGCACGCCGATCTCGCGGGTTCGCTCGGTGACCGACACGAGCATGATGTTCATGACGCCCACGCCGCCGATCAAGAGAGAGATGAACGCGATGAACACCATCCCGAGCGTGACGCCGCGCGTGATTGCCTGGAAGCTCTCGATCAGCTTGTCGGGAGTGTAGATCGCGAAGTCGTCCGGCTTGTTGAACGGGACGTGCCGGCGCGCGCGCAACAGCGTCCTCCCCTTCTCGATGATCGTCGGGACCTGGTCCGGCCGGTAGGGTACGGTCGCGATGTGGATCGTGTCGCCGTGGCTGTTCTTGATGAACGGAAACTGGCGGTCGAATCCCGTGATGGCCAGGCACACGAAGTTGTCGTTGGAGTGCCCCATCATTTTCCCCTTCTTCTCGAAGACGCCGACGATCAGGTACGGAGTCCCGTTCAACTGGAGCCATTTGTTCAGCGGATCCTCTCGGGCGAAGAGAGCTTCGCGAACGTCCTCTCCGATCACGGAGACCGGCGCGGAGTGCTCGACGTCGGATTCCGTCAGGAACCGGCCGTAACCGACAAAATGGTTGTTGGCCATCGAGTAATCCGGCGTCGCGCCCAGGATCACGGGGGTCGTCGTCTCCGCGTCGCGGTACTTGACGTGAATGTCCGTGTTCCACAGGTAGCGCTCGGGGGAAACGGCGCGCATCTCAGGGATTTCCGCCTTGAGCGCCAGCGCGTCCTCCCACGTCAGGTCCTTGCGGTTTCTCTCGCTCTCGTCCCGGTGCCCCGGGCCGAAGCGCGGCTCGAACTTCTGGAACTGCACGAGCGTAGCGCCGAAGCTCTGGAAATTGCGGACCATGTTGTTGTTGAACCCGTTGATGATCGACACCATGGCAATCACTGTGGCCACTCCGACCACGATCCCCAGAACCGTCAGGAAGGCTCGCAGCTTGTGCGCGCGCACCGCGAGAAAAGCGAAGCGCACGTTCTCGCCAAAACCGCGTCGCAGGTGGGAGAAGAAGGAAGACATGAGGAAGTTCTCAGTTGTCAGTCGTCAGTTGTCAGTTCGGGGCCTGAGCAAGACTGAAAACTGAGAACTGAAAACTGACAGCTATTCATAGCGGAGTGCTTCTACCGGCGGCAGCGCGGCCGCCTTCGACGACGGGATCCATCCGGCGAGCAGGCCGGTGAAGGTCGCGACCCCGATTCCGATGAGGATGAAGGAGAGCTTCACCTGTGCGGGGAAGACCTGGTTGACTGCCAGGGCGATGCCCGAACCCAGCGCCACGCCGATGATCCCTCCGGACGCCGCCAGCAGCGCCGCTTCGAGCAGGAACTGCCAGCGGATGTCGCGCCGCCGCGCGCCTAAAGCGCGCCGGACGCCGATCTCCTTGGTTCGCTCGACGACCGACACGAACATGATGTTGGCGATCACGATCGCCCCGACCACAAGGGAGATCCCGGAGATCAGGATCATCAACAGGAAGGCCCCCTGCGAGAAGTTCTTCCAGAGGGTCTGCAGCATTTCCGCCGTGACCATGCCGAAGGGATCGTCCTTGTCGAACTTCGTCTTTCGGAGAGACCGAAGGATGGTACGCACTTCGTCGGTCGCCGCGTTGGCTCCTTCGACACCGCCGACCGGCTTGATGAAGATCGCGATGTCCTGTGTCGGCGCGATGTGGTTCTTGAAGAGCGTCAGCGGGATGTAGATCACGTTGTCGCGGCTCTGGCCCATGACGTTGCCCTGCTTGACCAGAGTCCCGACGACTTTGACGGGATAGCCGTCGATCTTCATGATCCGTCCGATCGGGTCCTGGTTGGGGAAGAGCTGGTCCTGCACGTCCCAGCCGATGACCGCCACGGCCGCCGCGTGGTCGTACTCGCTGGCAGTGAAGTAACGCCCGGTCGCGATGTCCACTCGCAGGAGCGACGTCATGTTGGCGGTGTGCCCCTGGACCTCGACGTCGGAGAGCTTCCGGTCCATGTACTTGACCGGACGGTTGCGCTCCCCCTCCGCGCCGACCTCCGCGCAGAGACGGCACTCCTGGGCAACGACCCGCATGTCCGTCAGCGTGACGTCGCGGCGCTTTCGCGCGATCAGCCACTCCTCGCGGCTCGTGATAATCCCGTACTTGGTGAAGATCACGATGTCGGGGTTCAAGCCGAAGAGCTTGTCCTTGACGTAAGTGTTCAAGCCCGAGATGACGGACACGACGCCCACGACGGTGGCAACGCCGATGATGACACCGAGCAGCGTCAGAAATGCCCGCATCTTGTGGCGTGTGAGCGCCGAGGAGGAGAGGCGGAAGAGCTCGACGGTCCTCATGAGGAGTGCTGGCTAGGAGACTGCCGGTCCGGGAGTCCCCTTCTTCTTGTCGCCTTCCTTTTCGACGACGACCTTATCGCCTTCCTTGACCTGGCGCAGGACCTTGAACGGGCCGGTGACGATCTCCTGGCCGATGGCCGGCCCTTTCTTGATCTCGATCATGAGCTCGCCGGCGAGCCCCGTCTCAACCTTCTGAAACTCGAGCTTGCCGCTCTTGATCAGATAGACCCCTTCCTCCGTCTCGGGTCTCCCGGAGGAGCTCGCGGCCTTCTTGTCCTTCTTGGGGACGTCGCGCACGACGAGCGCCTGGATCGGGATCGCGGTGGCACCCTCGTTGCGGCCGGTCACGATCTCGGCGGTCACCGAGAAACCGGGACGAATCGTCGGGGGAGGATTCTCCATGCGGATCTTGACCTTGAAGTTGATCGCTTCGGAGCCTTGCGTGAGCGAAAGCAGGTCGGGATCGTTCTTGAGAATTGGCGAGGATCCGACCTCGGTGACCATGCCCTTGAACTTCTGACCGGGATACGCGTCTACCGTCAGGTTGGCGATCTGTCCCACTTTGACCTGGGGAACGGAAGTCTCGTCCACCATCATGACGGCTTCCACTTCGGACATGTCGGAGATGGTCAGCAACTGCGTCCCCGGGTTGTTCATCGTCCCGATGACCGTGACCTCTCCTTCCTTGACCGGCAGCGCGGTCACGACACCGTTGATCGGCGCGGTGACGGTCGTCTTGGACAGGGAGTCGCGGCTTCCGGCCAGAGCAGCCCCCGCCTGGCGCATGCGCTCCTCTGTCGCGGCGAGGTTTGCCTGGGCCGTGTCCAACGCCGAGCGGGCCTTCTGGTACTCGGCTTCCGAAAGGATCTTCGCGTTGTAGTTCTGCCTGGCGCGCTCGAAATCGCGGCGGGCTTGCTGGGCGGTCTCCCTGGCGGCGGCCAGATCGTTGCGCATCGCCGCCAGACTCGCCTCGCTGCCGGCGGCCGCGGCGGCGAGCTGCGCCTTGTCAATCTGAAGGAGGAGATGTCCCTTCTGGACCCTGTCCCCCTCCTTGACGGCGAGGTTGACGATCTGGCCCATGACGAGGGCCGACAGGTCCACCTTGCGGCGAGCCTGGATCTTCCCATTCGCCGTGACCTTGGAAAGGAGATCGACTTTCTCCACCTTGGCGGTCGTCACGTGCGGCAGGTTTCTGTCTTTGCTCCGCAAGGAGCCCATCAGCACGACCGCCAGCACGACTGCGATCCCAACCCCCAGCACGATCTTCCACTTCTTGGACATCGGCACTTCTCTCTAACTGCGAACTCAGCTTATTGTTCCTACGGATGCGGGCGCCGAAAGTTCGCCTCCGCCTCCCGCCCTCTTCGCCGAGGCTTCGGACGGCATCCTCCTCCGCTCGCATGACTTGGCCTGGGACTTGTCCTCCGTAGCTCGCCCGAGCCATCGCGAGGGCGAGCGGAGGAGGATGGTGCGCCCAGGAGGACTTGAACCCCCAACCTCCTGATCCGTAGTCAGACGCTCTATCCAGTTGAGCTATGGGCGCAGGAAGGGGGAAACTAACGGATTAACTCATCTATTTCAAGGCCTCTCGCCCTTCGAGCAAGGGATGGCTCTTGAGGACGACGCCCTTGCCTGCATTGAGTTAGCCTTCGCGGAGATGCCCTTCACCGCCGACGACCTCCACTTCATGGGAGAGGCTCTGGCCTTCGCCAGGATTGCCTTTTCCGAGCGGGAAGTCCCGATCGGCGCCGTCGTCGTGCGCGAGGGGAAGATGATCGGGCGCGGACGCAACCGCAGGGAGTTCCTGGCCGACCCGACCCACCACGCCGAGATTGAGGCCATCCGGGAAGCCGCCCGGTCCGCAGGCACGTGGCACCTGGATGGCGCGACGCTCTACGCCACGGTCGAGCCCTGCGCCATGTGCGCCGGCGCGGCGGTCAACGCGCGTCTCGCGCGGATCGTCTACGGATGCACAGATCCCAAGGCCGGCTACTGCGGCACGTTAGGCGACATCCCCCGGGACCGCCGGTTGAACCATCGCTGCGAAGTGGAAGGAGGACTTCTGGCAGAAGAATCCGCCGAACTGCTACGCCTCTTTTTTCGGGCCCGTCGTTGAACCGAAGCTTCAGATTTCAAGTTTCAGGTTTCAGAGACCCGAACTTCTTGAAACCTGAAACACAAAATCGGTTAGGATTATTGGTTCTGCGGTCTGGAGAGGTGCTGGAGTGGTTGATCAGGCCGGTCTCGAAAACCGGTAAGCCCCAAAAGGGCTTCGTGGGTTCAAATCCCACCCTCTCCGCCATTTGAAGACGGTTCAAGTTTCAGGTTTCAGGTTTCAGGATCCTGGGAGCGGGTTCCTCCTGAAACATGAAACGTGAAACCTGAAACCCTGGCGGATACAGTTGATCTGTTGAAAACCCCTACCCGCAGGGAACTTACGTAACAGGACCAAATGGAAAACACGATTGAGTTGCAGGCTGTCTCGAAGAGCTTTGGCCGGTTCAAAGCCGTGGACGGCCTGTCCTTCACTGTTCCGAAGGGGATCGTGTTCGGCCTGCTCGGGCCGAACGGGGCCGGGAAGACGACCACGATCCGCATGATCATGAACATCACGGCACCCGACGAAGGGCAGATCCGGGTCCTCGGCTCTCCCATGAGCCGGCCGACGCAGAACCGCATCGGGTATCTGCCCGAGGAGCGCGGCCTCTACCGGAAGATGAAAGTCCTGGACCACCTCTATTTCCTCGCGGCGATCAAGGATGTCGCGCGAGAGACGGCCCGGGAGCGGATTGGAGAATGGATCGACAAGATGGAACTGCGCCCGTGGCTCAACAAGAAGGTGGACGAGCTCTCCAAGGGGATGCAGCAGAAGGTGCAGTTCATCGCGACCATCGTGCACGATCCGGAGATTCTGATCCTGGACGAAGTTTTTTCGGGCCTCGATCCCATCAACACGGCCCTGATCAAGGATTACCTTACCGAGTTTCGCGCCCGGGACAAGACGATCGTTTTCTCGACACACGTCCTGGAACAGGCCGAGAAGCTCTGCGACGAAATCTGCCTCCTCGCCCGCGCCAGGAAGATCCTGGAAGGAAACTTGAAGGACTTGAAGAAGCAGTTCGCCGGTGACTTGCTGCGGCTTTCGATCGACGCCTCCTCGACCCAGGTCGAGGCGCTGCCGGGGGTTGTCTCCGCGCAGACGGTCAACGGCGCCTACGTCATCGCACTGGCGAAGGGGACGGACCGCCGGGAATTTCTGCGCAATGCCGTCGAGCACTACAACGTCAAGGCGTTCTCCGAGAAGGAGCCAGAGCTGGAAGAGATCTATCTCTCCGCGGTTCGCAAGGCCGGCCTGGAAGAGACGCGCACGATCGAATGAGGTCCTCATGAGCTGGAAGAAGATCTATGCCGTCATCCGGCGCGAGTACGTCGAGCGCGTCCGCACCAAGGCCTTCTGGATCGGGACCCTTCTGGTTCCGATCTTCTTCCTGGGCTACATCGCGATCCAGGTTGCCTCGTTCAAGAAGACGGGAGGTGTCCGAACGATCGCCGTCGTGGACCTGACCGGCTATCTCTTCCGGCCGCTGCAGAAGGACCTGACGAAACGGGAGGCGGATCTGCAGAAGCAGTCCCGGCGCGGCCAGGGCGTGCACTGGATCCTGGAACACCGCCCCGTCACCGGGAGTCTCGAAGCGACCAAGGACAGGCTCCGCGGCGAGATCTTGAAGAAGAAGATCGACGGATACCTGGTGCTCGACCCGAACCTGCTCGAGAAGTCGCAGGCGGAGTACTACGGAATCACCGTTTCGGAGTTCGTCGCGATGTCGCAGCTCCAGGATGCTATCAACCACGTCCTGTTAAAGGACAAGATCGAGAAGCGCGGCCTCCCGCCGGAGCTCTCGACCGAGCTCGAGAAACAGGTGAAGTTGAAGACCCTGAAGGTGACGGAGAAGGGCTCGACCGAGGAGAAGGGGGCGGGCATCTTCGCGGCGATCATCTTCATGATCCTCATGTACACGACCTTCTTCATGTACGGCTTCCAGAACCTGCGAGGAGTCATCGAGGAAAAGACTAGCCGCATCGTCGAGGTGATCATCGCCTCGGTGCGGCCCACGGAGCTGATGCTCGGTAAGATCCTGGGAATCGGGCTCGTGGGCCTGACGCAGTACATCATCTGGTCGGTCATCGCGATGAACCTCTCGCTGCCGGTCGTCGCGGGCGCGATGGGGACGGGCGAGATGGGCGTTCCGACGATCCCCGTTTCGATGATCGTTTACTTCATCCTGTTCTTTCTCTTCGGTTATTTCCTCTACGCCTCCATCTACACGGCGATTGGTGCTCCGTTCAACACGGACCAGGAAGCGCAGCAGCTCGCCATGATCCCCGGCCTCTTCATGGTGGGGTGCTGGGCCTTCTACCCGGCGGTCTTGAACAACCCCAATGGCCCGATCGCCGTCTTCGTGTCACTCTTCCCGCTGACCGCGCCTCTGATGATGTTTCTGAGGACAGCCGTCGCCGAGCCTCCCTTCTGGCAGGTCCTGCTCTCGATGGCGATCCTCGCTCTCTCGACAGTCGGCATCGCCTGGGCGGCTGGCCGGATCTACCGTGTCGGCATCCTCATGTACGGCAAGAAGCCGACCATTCCCGAGATCCTGCGCTGGATCCGCTACACCCCCGGCGAAACTCCGCAGCCCGCCGCCGCCGTCAGGACGTAGTTCCGCCTCCCCGCGCGGGAGAGGGGCGGGTGAGCGACTGTCAGTCGCGACGCGAGCGTTGCCTCAAGAACTCCCTCTCCTCCCGGGAGAGGGGCGGGGTGAGGGCGACTTCGCTTGCGCGCCCGCCGGTGGTTGACTCTGCGGCGCGGCTCCGCCGCGCCGCGCCTCAACGGCGCGACACAAGTTCGATTCTCTCCAGCTTGGCGAAAAACGCGCCTCTGTGCTAACTTTCCCGACCCGTTTGGCCCATTCGTCTAACGGTTAGGACGCGGCCCTCTCAAGGCGCTTGCGCGCCCGACGGCGGCTGACTCTGATGCGCGGCTGCGCCGCGGCGCGCCTCAACGGCGCGACACGAGTTCACACGACCCTCT
>WNFZ01013812.1_pt1 | contig 13996 bp, 11 predicted proteins | sample 5400081 | NCBI WGS metagenome assembly WNFZ01 (sample SAMN13153365, study PRJNA577476) | soil metagenome | isolation source: 80 cm soil or saprolite under grassland replicate 1 | place: USA:California | collected 2016-06-15
CGCTTTAGGATGGGCGCAGGGCATGAATTCCGGCGGAATCATGGCGCCCTCGGCGAATGTCCGTCCGCCTGGTCTTAAGAACGTCGGAATTGAGCAGAGACTCAACGAACAACTACCGCTCGACACGGCCTTCCGTGATGAAACGGGGAAGCCCGTCAAGCTAGGCGACTACTTTGGCAAGAAGCCGGTCATTGTGAGTCTGGTCTATTACCGCTGCCCCATGCTGTGCGGCGAGTTGCTGTCAGGTCTGGAAGGATCTCTGAAGGCACTGAGTTTCAATGTCGGCAAGGAGTTCGACGTACTGACCGTCAGCTTCGATCCGAAAGATACCCCGGAAGACGCAACCGCGAAAAAGGCCGGCGTGCTTAAGCACTATAGGCGCGAAGGTGCGGGCCAAGGTTGGCATTTCCTGACTGGATCGCAGGAGTCGATCACGACGCTCACCAAGGCACTGGGCTTCAGTTACGACTACGATGAAAAGAGCGGCCAGTTCGCGCACAGCACGGCAATCATGGTGGTGACGCCGGAAGGCAAGATCGCGCAGTACTACTATGGCGTGGAATTTCCGCCGCGCGATTTGCGCCTCGGTCTGGTGCAGGCGTCGCAGAATAAGATCGGTACACTGGCGGATCAGGTGCTCCTGTACTGTTTCCACTACGATCCGCAGGCAGGAAAATACAGCGCGATGGTGAACCGTATCCTCCAGTTGGCAGGCGGTTTCACTGTGTTATCGCTCGGAACCGTGTTGCTCGTCCTGTTTCGGCGCGGTCCGAATTTTGAAGCCGGAGGGCAAAGCAGGTCTCACTAACATGTTCGATAATTTTCCACTTTGGCCGGCTGGCGCTTCTTCGCATGCGCTTCCTGTTGATCTGCTCTACATTTTCCTTGTAGCGCTCTCGGCGGTGATGACGCTGGCGATTTTCGCGGTGATCGCGGTGTTTGGGATGAAATACCGCCGTCGCCACGGTCGCGAGGCCCATCAGATTGAGGGCTCGCTCATTCTGGAGATTGCGTGGTCGGTCATTCCGCTGGGCATCTTCATCGTGATTTTCGGCTGGGGCGCGGTCATTTACTTCCACCAGCGCACGCCACCTCGGGATTCCAGTGAGATCTATGTCGTCGGAAAGCAGTGGATGTGGAAGATTCAGCACCCCGAGGGGCCGCGTGAAATCAACGAACTGCACATCCCGATCGACAAGAACATCAAGCTGATCATGACCTCGCAGGACGTGATCCACAGCTTCTTTATCCCTGCATTTCGGATTAAACAGGACGTTCTGCCCGGACGCTATACGACGGTGTGGTTCCGGGCTACGCAGACCGGCACGTATCACTTGTTTTGCGCGCAATTCTGCGGAACGGAACACTCCGGAATGATTGGGGAAGTAACGGTAATGACCCCGGCCGATTACCAGACTTGGATGTCCGGCGGCGCCGTCGTTGGTTCGCTGGCACAGAACGGGCAAACTCTCTTTCAGCAGCTTGGCTGTTCGACATGCCACAGATTCGATGTTCAGGGACGTGGCCCGAATCTGACCGGGGTATTCGGCAAGCCGGTGCAACTGGAAGATGGCCGTATCGTCGCCGCGGACGAAAACTATGTCCGTGAATCGATCCTGGTTCCCGCAGCCAAAGTGGTTTCTGGATTCAAACCGATTATGCCGTCATTCCAGGGACAAGTGAGTGAAGAGCAATTAAACGCGCTGGTGGCGTACGTGAAGTCGCTGAACCCGGCACCTGCGGGTGCTGCGGGCACTCCGACGAGTAATCCAGGGCTGGCAACAGCACAACCAAGGGATTAGCAATGGCAACCACAGCAGTACTTCCAGAGCGGAAGAATTACATCAACGCCGAGCATGGCATTCGCTCGTGGCTGTTTACCACGGACCACAAGCGCATCGCGTTGCTCTACCTGCTCTCGATCACAGCCTTCTTCTTTATTGGCGGGTTCTTCGCGCTGCTGGTCCGACTGGAATTGCTCACGCCGGCAGGCGACTTGCTGCTTCCGGACAATTACAACAAAGCCTTCACGATGCACGGGCAGGTCATGGTCTTCTTCTTCCTGATCCCGTCCATTCCGGCCGTGCTGGGGAACTTTCTGATACCGATCATGATCGGCGCGAAAGACCTGGCGTTCCCGCGTATCAACCTGTTGAGCTGGTACATCTACATCGTGGCCGGCATTCTGTATCTCTACTGCATCTTCACCGGGGGGGTGGACACTGGGTGGACCTTCTACACGCCCTATTCCAGCCTGTTCAGCAACAGCAGGGTCATTGAAGCCGGACTGGCGATCTTTATTGCGGGATTCTCGTCCATCCTGACCGGTCTCAATTTCGTGGTTACCGTGCACCGCATGCGCGCGCCGGGCATGACTTGGTCGCGCCTGCCTCTATTTGTATGGGCGCACTACGCCACCAGCATCATTATGCTGCTGGGAACGCCGGTCATCGCCATCACCCTTGTGCTGGTTGTGCTTGAAAGAGCTTTGAACCTTGGGATATTCGACGCCAGCCGCGGCGGTGACCCTGTTCTGTTCCAGCACCTGTTTTGGTTCTACTCGCATCCCGCTGTGTACATCATGATTTTGCCGTCGATGGGAATCGTCAGCGAAATCGTGACCTGCTTCTCGCGCAAGCGCGTCTTCGGATACAACTTCGTGGCAATGTCCAGCATTGCCATCGCGGTGATTGGCTTTCTGGTTTGGGCGCACCACATGTTCGTGGCGGGTATTTCTCTATATGCCGCGCTGGTGTTCTCTTTCCTCAGCTATCTGGTCGCAGTGCCGTCTGCCATCAAGGTCTTCAATTGGACGGCGACGATGTACAAGGGCTCGCTATCGTTTTCGACGCCGATGCTCTATGCCCTCGGTTTCATCGGTCTGTTCACCATCGGCGGCCTGACCGGCCTGTTTCTTGCCTGCCTCGGCGTTGATGTGCACGTACACGACACCTATTTCGTGATTGCTCACTTCCACTACGTGATGGTGGGCGGAGCTGTGCTCGGATATCTCGGCGGCATGCATTTCTGGTGGCCCAAAATTTCTGGGCGCATGTATCCCGAGGGATGGGGTAGGGTTTCGGCGATTATCATCTTCATCGGGTTCAACCTGACTTTCTTCCCGCAATTCGTTCTCGGCTACATGGGAATGCCTCGCCGCTATTGGGACTACTCGCACATGCCGGAGTGGCAAGGACTGAACGTGCTCTCGACGGCAGGCTCCAGCATTCTCGCCGTGGGATACCTGCTGCCGATGGTGTACTTCCTCTGGTCATTGCGCTACGGCAAAATTGCGGACGACAATCCCTGGTTGGCAACTGGCCTGGAGTGGCGAACGCCCTCTCCGCCACCGACTTTCAACTTTGACGAGACTCCAGTCGTGACCTGGGAAGCTTACGAATACGACAAAATGCCTTTGCCCGAAGAGGTGACACTTGAGCGATAGTCACGCCACGGAGACGCCGCTGGCTGTGGAGCACGAAGCGCGTCCCGAGCTCCGGCACCACTTTGCCGACGAGCAGCAGCAGCGCAACGCTGCGTCGCTGGGCATGTGGTGGTTCCTGGGCACCGAAATCATGTTTTTCGGCGGGATGTTCTGCGCCTACCTGATTTATCGCCGTTGGTACTTTCCGGAATTTGCCATCGCCAGCCGCAGCCTTGACTTGGGCATCGGCGCTTTCAATACTACCGTGCTGATTTGCAGCAGCTTGACGGTGGCGATGGCAGTCCGCGCCGCGCAGCTTGGGAACCGGAAGCTCCAGGTAAGGATGTTGCTATTGACCCTTCTCTTTGGTTTGTCGTTCATCGGAATTAAGGGCATCGAGTGGCACAAGAAATACGTTGAGCACCACATCCCCACCTTCCATTACAACGTGGTCGGTCCAGTTGGCAGTGAAGGAGATCTGGTTTATAAGAACGCGAAATTCCTGGGCCTCGACAACATTCACGATCCCGTGAAGCTGGAGGAACGGAAGGCGGAAATTCAGCGGCACACACAGATTTTCTACGCCCTTTATTTCGCGTTGACCGGTATGCACGCCATTCACATGATTCCTTTGCTGTACCTCATCGACCGCAAACCGATGTAAGAGAAGAAAATGGCTGATCACTCAGAACACATCGTATCCGCCAAATTATATTGGCTCATTTGGTTCGCCCTGATCGTCGGCACCGTGGTGACGGCTCTCGTGGCCAGGGTCGATCTCGGAACCTTTCACGGGATCGATTTCAATACGGTCGTTGCCCTTTTCATCGCAACCTGCAAGGCCTCTGTCGTGGTGCTCATTTTCATGCACGTGAAGTACACCAGCGAGAAGATGACCAAGGCTATCCTGATCTCCGCGGTCTTCTGGCTCCTCCTGCTGCTGATTCTCAGCCTGAGCGACTATTCCTCGCGTCAGACAGAGGGAAATAAGACGATTGGTGCGCTCAGCGACGCTGGGTATTCGTCACAGCAGCTTCTTTGAGTATTCCCGAGTCCCGCCTGAGCCTGCTCCGGCTTTCTTGAAGTGTGTTATACCCCGCGCGACTTCACGCCAGCCCCTATTAAGCATCGCAGAGCATAGTGACAATTCGAGGGGACGACTCAGTTCGAAGCAGAACTGATTTCCTTGAGACCTTTGCGGCCGTTCTTTGCGATCTTGGCGGTTAAAAGCTTTTTAACCATAAGGCTCGCGAAGGTTTCGCAAAGATCGCAAAGAAGGGCACCGGAAGCCACTCTATTCTGCAAATCTCAATAGCAACTGCGCGGTGCTATCTTTAATCCACAGAAAACCTTTGCATGTCTGACACCTCCAACGGACTTGTCGCGGACTCCAGAGCACTGGAATCCGAACTGCGGCGGCAGGTACACGGCGAGGTCCGCTTTGACAGCGGTAGCCGCGCGCTCTACGCGACCGATGGCTCTAACTACCGCCAGGTGCCGATCGGCATCGTCATTCCTCGCGACAACGACGACGTCATCGCAACCATCGCAACTTGCCGCGAACATGGTGCTCCCGTGCTTTGCCGCGGAGGAGGAACTTCGCTGGCCGGCCAGTGCTGCAATGTTGCCATCGTGCTGGATTTCTCGAAGTACATGGCGACGATTCTGGAGCTTGATCCTGAGCGCAAGATCGCGCGCGTCCAGCCGGGAGTCATCCTCGACCATCTTCGGGCCGCCGCCGAGAAACACAATCTGACCTTTGGCCCCGACCCCGCGAGCCACAGCCGTTGCACTCTCGGCGGGATGATCGGCAACAACTCCTGCGGCGTGCACTCAGTCATGGCCGGCAAAACCGACGAGAACATCGAGGAACTCGAAATCCTGACCTACGACGGCCTGCGCATGCGCGTCAGCGCAACGAGCCAGGCTGAATTGGACACCAACGTCCGGGAGAGCGGTCGCCGAGGGGAAATCTATGAAGGGCTCAGACGCATTCGCGATCAGTATGGCGCTCTTGTGCGCGAAAAATACCCAGACATTCCGCGCCGGGTCTCGGGATTCAACCTGAACTACTTGCTCCCGGAAAACGGTTTTCACGTTGCTCGTGCGTTGGTTGGCTCCGAAGGGACTTGCGTAACAACTCTCGAAGCCACATGCAGGCTGGTTTCAAGCCCTCCGGAGCGGTTGCTGGTTGTGATCGGATGCCGCGACGTCTTCGAATGCGCCGATCTGGTTCCTGAGGTCCTGCGGCACAAGCCCATTGGCCTTGAAGGCATGGACGATGTGCTCGTCAATTACACGCGCCGCAAGGGGATCAATCCGGAAGGCGTGGCGCTCCTTCCCGAGGGCGGCGGCTGGTTGCTGGCAGAATTCGGTGGTTGGACCGCTGCCGAAGCCGAATCGCAGGCGCGACGATTGATGGAATCCATTGGCCGTTCCGCAACGCCGCCGAGCTTCCGTTTGTTCGCCGACAAGCAGATCGCACGAAAAGTGTGGGAGGTTCGAGAAGCCTCGCTGGGCGCGGTGTCCAAGGTCCCAGGCGAGCCTGCGATGTGGGAAGGCTGGGAAGACGCCGCGGTCGCGCCGGAGAAACTCGGGGCGTATCTGCGCGACATGAAGAAAATGGCCGACGACTTCGGCTATCAGTGCGTGCTGTACGGCCACTTCGGCGACGGATGCGTTCACAACCGCATCAGCTTCGATCTGAAGTCGAAAGATGGCATCGCCAAATTCCGCCGGTTCATGGAAGAAGCCGCGGACATGGTGGTTGGGTACGGCGGCTCCCTTTCTGGCGAACACGGAGACGGCCAGGCCCGCGCAGAACTTTATCCCAAGATGTTCGGGGCCGAACTGGTTAAGGCATTCCAGGAATTCAAACAACTGTGGGACCCGGATTGGAAGATGAATCCGGGGAAGGTTGTGTTGCCGAACAAAATGGACGCTGATCTGCGCCTTGGGGCCGATTACAAACCATGGGAGCCAGAAACCCACTTCAAATTTCCCGCTGACGATGGCAGCTTGAGCGAGGCAACGTTGCGTTGTGTCGGCGTGGGAAAGTGCCGGCAGTATGAAGGCGGTTTGATGTGCCCCAGCTTTCGAGTCACCGGAGAAGAGAAACACTCAACCCGTGGACGTGCCCACTTGCTTTGGGAAATGACAAAGGGCGAGATCATTCGAGGGCAGTGGCAAGACGAAGAGGTGAAGTCCTCGCTCGACCTGTGCCTGTCCTGCAAGGGATGCAAGAGCGATTGTCCGGTGGGCGTGGATGTCGCAACCTACAAAGCGGAGTTTCTGTCGCGCTACTACGAAGCCAAACCACGCGCATTGAATCACTACGCTTTCGGTCAAATCGACCGGTGGGCGAGGCTTGCAGCCTGGGCGCCTTCGCTCGCAAATCTTCTTACCCGGACTCCGGTGGCGCGGGGAATTGCGAAGGCAGCGTTGGGAGTCGCGCCGCAGCGGCAACTTCCAAGGCTCGCACGCGAAACTTTTGTGCGCTGGTTCCGCAAGAACAAGCATGCCGATACGAAACCAGGGGACATGCCCGTCGTTCTGTGGCCGGACACCCTCAATAACTATTTCCATCCCGAAACCGCGATCGCGGCAGTGGATGTGCTCGATGCAGCAGGGTACGAGGTGCGTTTGCCGCGAGGTCATGTCTGCTGCGGGCGTCCGCTCTATGACTTTGGCATGTTAGACCGTGCCAAGGCTCTGCTCGCAAGCACCATGCATACGCTCGCGCCCGAGATCAATGATGGCATTCCGATCGTCGTTCTGGAGCCGAGTTGCGCGTCAGTCTTTCGCGACGAACTGCTGAACCTGTTTCCCAGCGACGAGAGGGCGCTCAAGCTTTCACGGCAGGTCTTCCTGTTGACTGCTTCACGGTCACTGTCATCAAAAGTCCATAATGAGGATGACAAGTGAAGAAGCCGTGCTTCGCCGCATGGGAGTAGATTTCAACGCTCCCGCACAAGGCTGCTGTGGGATGGCCGGAGCTTTCGGTTTCGAAAAGGAGAAGTACGACATCTCGCTCGCGATTGGCGAGCTTGAGCTTCTCCCTGCTGTGAGGAACATTTCCCCAGAGGCGCTAATCATCGCCGATGGCTTCAGCTGCCGTGAGCAGATTCGCCAGTGCACCGGGCGTTCCGCGCTGCATTTGGCGGAAGTGATCCAGATGGGAATGCGGCAGTAGAACGCAGTGGTTCAACCAACCGCTCGGCACAATATCCGAAATAGTCGCACGCCCAAATAGAGTGGGAACAGCGCGTCCGGCACCTGCAGAGCCTGCCACTCGCCGACACTTGGTGTAACCGCAAGTCTCCACAGGAAACGTACTCGGTCTTGCCAGCGTTCACGCAAGTGCAGCAACAGACGAAAATAGGCCAGTGATTCAGGGTCGAGTTCTCGGCCTGCTGCCAATTTGGCCTGAATTGTCCTGACAAACTCCCTGCCGCCGGAAACTTCAGGCAGCGTAGCCACCGCCGCCGGCAGTTCTGCACCCAGCAGTTCATGTGCGAGAAGCAGCGAGATCACCAGAATACGCGTGATCCCCAATCGCCTCGCCTCATCGCAAACCCAGTCCCAATCGATCTTGAGGGGGGAGAGCGCGACGATGTCGCGGATCATCCCGAGTTGTGCCCACTGATGCTTGGCGGCGTGGAGGCACAAGAACAGGATCTGGTCTTCGGTGCTCAAAACCCGAGCTTGGCAGCCCTCGAAATCTTTCTCCACGGAACGCCTGAACAGATCGTCAACATCCAGGTCAACCGCGTAAAAGCGCGGCAGCAGATTCCACTGAAGCTCCACCAGATTGCGTTCCGCACCTCGGCCAAACACGTATTCATAACCAGAGCGCAGGTACGCCTTTTCCTGGCGCGGCGAAAGCGCAAGCTGTTTTTCATAGCCAAGACCGCGCAACGCATCGCAAGCCCGCGACACGTCCCCCGGCCGAAGTAGAATGTCGAGATCCCCGAACTCCCGCATGACAGGATCGCCATACAGAACATGAGCCAAGACTGGCCCCTTCTGCGCAATTGCCGGAATTCTCTCGGCCTCGAAGGTCTTCACAATCGTTACCAGCTCCGCCGAGAAGCGAATGGCTCGCTGACAGTGCGCGAAAAACCTTGCGTGGAGGGCCGATTGAATGTTGGCCGGAACATCGGGCTGGTTTTGCAGACGGGTGTACAGCGCCGGCAGGACGCGATGATAGCTCGCCAGCTTGAACACGCTTTCCCAGTGTAGATTCGGCTGGGGCGCTGCCGTCAGCAGCCCGGCGTCCGAGTGGCAGCAAGCCCGGAGCAGCTCAAATTCGGGGCTCCAAAGAGGATCGCGCACTGCAAGTGGGCGAGCGGTTTGGGCCGCCGGCTCTTGCCACTGTGAACTAACTATGTCCGCGGTTGAATTGGGTGTCGGCAAACGAGTGTCCTGTTCATAGAATCTTCTTACGAGTGCGACCGTTGTAGAAGTATCTGTCCGTGAACCACAGGCCTGAAGATGCAAAGCATCCTCCTTGATTCCGTTCATAAGGTGTTCCGCCGGGGGTTCTTCGGCGTCGGACGGGTGGAGACCTATGCTCTTCGCGGCATTTCTCTGAGCGTTCGCACTGGCGAAGTTCTTTCAATCCTCGGCCCGAATGGTAGCGGAAAGAGCACGACGCTGAAACTGATCTCGACCGTCCTGCTTCCGGATCAGGGTGCGGTGGTCGTGAATGGCTCGGATAGCCGCTCCCAGCCTCAGTTGGTGCGCAAGCAGGTCGGCTTTGCCCTGGCGTCTGAGCGATCGTTCTTTCCCCGCCTCAGCGTGCGCGAAAACCTGATGTTCTTTGCCACGCTCGAGGATGTTCCCTGGCGGCACCGCGCGAGCCGTGCAGATGAAGTCCTGCATCAGGTCGGCATCGAAGCTCACGCCAGCAAGCAGGTGATGAAACTCTCGACGGGAATGCACCAGAGGCTTGGCATCGCTCGGGCGCTGATTAAGAGCCCAACTGTTCTTCTGCTCGACGAGCCGTCGCGCAGTCTGGATCCAGCCGCGGCCAGTCAGCTTTGGGGACTCATCCGAAATTTGGCGGGCATCGGGATCACAGTTGTGTTGGCTAGCCACAATTTTGCGGAAGCAAGCGCCGTATCGGATCGAATCGCTGTGCTCCAAAACGGTGAACTGCTCGGAGTACGTAACGCCCGCAGCATCAGCGTGGAAGCTCTACAGCATTACTATCGCGAAATGACCGAGGGCCTCCACCTGCAGGAATGGACCGAAGGAGTGCCCGCATGATGGCCGCAAAAGCCGCTGCGGTCCTGCAAAAAGACTTCTTGACCGCAGTTCGATATCGCAACGGCTTACTGTTAAGCACCTTCGCGCCAGCGGCACAATTGTTGACGTTCTACTATTTGGCGCGCGCAGTTGGCCCGCAGTTTCGTCCAGAAGGCATGCCGTATTTCACTTTTCTGCTGGTCGGAACAGGTTTTTACACTTTTCTGCTAGCTTCCATGTACGGTTTCCTTCAGGTGGTTCAGGAGTCGCAGCAGACCGGGACGCTTGAGGTGCTGATGACGACCTCCACGCCACCGGTTACGCTGCTGTGTCTGGCCGCATTGTCATCGTTTGCGACAGCACTGATGCAATTCACCTTCTACATTGCAGCAGGCTTGTGCCTGTTTCCCGGCGGCGCACACATTAACGTGCCACAAACGATCGCCGTGCTGGTTTTGTCTGTTCTCATTGCGATTTCATTCGGCATCTGCGCCGCGGGCTTGCAAATATCCCTACAGAAAGGCTCTGTAGTTCTGTGGCTCTTCGGATCGAGCGCATGGGTATTGGCTGGGACGCTGTTTCCCGTCGGCTCTCTCCCGGAACCAATTCGTGTTCTCTCACAATGCCTGCCTGTGACGCACTCTCTTAGTGGCATGAGGCTGGCTATTCTTGGCGGCAATGGCCCAGCGCTGAATCGAGAGATCGAAATTTTGCTTCTGTTCGCGCTGACGCTGGTTCCAGCAAGCGTTGGCTTCTTTTCCTGGACGGTTTCTCGGGCCCGGCGGCTGGGAACTCTTTCGTTTTATTGATTACTATCAGGAAATTACTTTCGTTTCGTGACTTGAAATCGTCAAGAATCGCAACGAACTCTCCTCGGATAGAATCAATCTTCCCAGTATGCCCGATCTGATTCAGCGACGGCACGGAACCCGGATTCGAGCGCAGATTCCTGTGCGTCTGACCAGTCTTGATCCGGCAATCTCCTTTTCGACACGCTGTCACACCGTGCTGGTCAATCCGTTCGGGTGTGGCGTTCGCTTGCCCCGATCGTTGAAGCCGGGCATGCGTGTGCGCATGGAAGATCTTCCAGGTGGGCGGGCGGTCACAGCAACGGTCGCAAGCAATCTCCGATTTTCTGAAGAAGACAACAATTGGCTGGTCGGCATCGGGCTCGACTCCCCAGGAAACCTCTGGTGCATTTCGCCAACACCGTCAGACTGGGAACCGCATACTTTTGCGATCAGAGCCGCCGGGCCACCCAATCCCGAATGATCCTTCTGCTCGACAGACCAGCTTGTACTTAGAGGTCGTAAGGCCTTTCCTGAAGCAACCCCGAGCACGCCAGCAGAAATCCAACTTCTATCTTCGTGCAGGTCAGGGGCAGCTATGTGGGAATCCTTCTCTTTTTCAGCTCCGAAAGTGCCGCGGCTGAAGATTTTGGTGGCGATGCTCTTGGTTTCCTGCTTGCCTGCACTGGGCGTTCTGGGCGGAGACGCCTCCTCAATTGCCTCGGACCAGGCGCATCTTAAGGCTTCAGTGCGCGTGGTCGTGAGAAGCTCATACTCCGTCCACGAGATGTTCACGCCAACAGGCACAACGGTAAGGCAATTTGTGTCTTCGTCGGGCACGGTATTTGGCGTTTCATGGCAGGGTTTTGCGCCGGACCTGCAGCAGCTTCTCGGGGAGCACTTCCAGGAATATCTTGCGGCAGTCGATAGCGAGCCCGGTCGCCGGGGACGCGGTGTTCATATCGACACTGGCGATTTGGTGCTGGACGCTGGCGGCCATATGCGCTTCGTGGTCGGGAGGGCCTTTCTGCGCACTCAATTGCCCCAGGGAGTCAGTGCTGATGCTGTGCAATAGAACAGCATTGGCTCTGTTGGGCACACTGCTTATGTGCTCGGGCCTGGTGGCGTGCGGATCTGGACAAGGCACCTCGTCATCATCGTCGCCGTCGGCCAAGAATTCTCAAGTCATCGCCGTGAATGGTGGGCCGAATGACAACTACGCCAACGGCTTGTTTACCACCGTTACTGTCTGCGCTCCGGGAACCTCTAATTGCCAGAGCATTCCGGGTGTCCTGGTTGACACAGGATCTTTTGGCTTGCGGCTCCTGGCATCCGCAGTTGGCGGCCTGGGGGCGTCGCTGCCGCAGCAAAATGGCTCTAACGGAAATCTCGTGTTCGAATGCGCGCAGTTTGTCGATAGTGTCCTTTGGGGGCCGGTTAAATCTGCCGATGTTGTCCTCGCAAATGAAACGGCGAAATCCGTGCCGATCGAATTGATCGATGCCAGCAGTGTTCCTGTGCCTTCCGGCTGCAAAGCGATTGGTCCGGCAGAAGAAAACGTGGCCAGCCTGGGAGCCAACGGAATCTTGGGCATTGGGTTTTTTGTGGCGGACTGTGGAAACGCTTGTACGTCGGCACCAGTGACGAACCCCGGCTTCTATTACAGCTGTATAGCTTCCTCCTGCACGGTGGCTGCAGAACCCTTGAGCCAGCAGGTCCAGAATCCGGTTGCATCGTTTGCCCAAGACAACAACGGCGTTGTCATAGAACTCCCCGCGGCTGCTGCCTCTGGCCCCACGCTCAGCGGGTCCCTCGTGTTAGGAATCGGCACAGAAGGCGATAACGGCATTGGCTCTGAAGAGCTTTTTGCACCCGACAGATTTGGCAACATGCTGACTACCTTCAAGGGGCACCAATACCCTGGATTTCTGGATACCGGTTCCAACGGGTACTTCTTTCTGGACAGCAAGACGACTGGAATTGCCGACTGCTCCACATCTCAAAAAGGCTTCTATTGTCCAGCCTCTCCTGTGAACCTCTCGGCAGTGAACAATTCTGCTCAGGGAAGTAGCAGCACGGTGAATTTCACAATCGTGAGTGCGAGTCAGTTGTTTTCCAACAGCAACGACTTTGTCTTTCCGACGCTGGGAGGATCAAACCCAGGCATTTTTGATTGGGGCCTGCCGTTTTTCCTGGGACGCAACGTGTTTGTTGCGATCGAAGGCCGTAACACGCCTGCTGGCGCGGGGCCGTTTTGGGCTTACTAGCTATTCGCCGGTCCCGCTCAGAGACACGAATTGTGGGCCCAAGCTGCCGCTGGAAGAAACCTCCAGAGTCCCCATTCTTTCGCCGGATATCGCAGGCTGGAACACAACCTTGATTGCGCAGTCCGCGCCGGGTGCAAGCTCTTGATCGCAGTTGTGAGTGGCAGAGAAGTCAATTCCGGAAGAAATGATGTGGAGGCGTACATTGGAAGGCGTCACGTTCTTCACCGTGACGATTGCGAACTTGGGGTCCCGACCGACTGTGCGCCGAGTTTCAAGGCTCGAGGCGTGATTACTACGCTGGCAGGAGATGCTTGCGAGTGTGCAGCGTGAGTGCTTGCTGAGACGAACAGAACAAGTGCGTAAAACACCAAACGGCTCCGTGCTCTCACGCCTTGCTCCGGGGTCGCTCGCCGAAAATAGCCGTGCCAACCCGAACGCACGTCGAACCCTCTTCGATCGCAACTTGGAAGTCGTGAGACATTCCCATCGAGAGTGTTTTCATGTGAATTCCCGGCAAGTTCATCGCTTCGATCTGCGCAAATAGAGTCCGCATACGCCGAAAATAGCTGCGCGACGCTTCGGGGTCGTCATCGTAAGGCGGCACCGTCATGAGGCCCATAACTTCGAGAGATGGCAGTTTCGGTGCGGCGCGCAGTATATTCTGCAGCTCCGGAGAATCGGGAGCCAGTCCGGCTTTGGCGGGTTCGCCGCCAATATTGACTTCAATCAGGGCTTCGAGCTTCTTGCCGCGTTCTTGCGCAGCAGCGTTAATTTTGCGCGCCAGGCGGAGTGAATCGATCGAGTCGATTGCATCGAAGAATTCCACCGCACTAGCCGCTTTGTTGGATTGCAGGTGCCCGATCATGTGCCACTGGGCCGACAGATCGCGTAGAGCCTCCCGCTTTCCTGAAAACTCTTGAACGCGATTCTCGCCAAACTCATGAATGCCCGCAGAGTATGCTTCGCCTATCTGCTCGGGCGGAACAGTTTTTGTGACCGCCATCAGGGTAATCGCTTCTGGATTTCTACCGGCGCGGCTTGCGGATGCTCTTATTTGTTCTTCTACCCGCGCAATGTTTTCGGCAATCGACATGAACCTGTGAACCACTAAGGACACTAAGGTACACGAAGGAAGACAATGCGGGTATGAGGCGCTTTCGTTACGGAGTTCGTTTACCCGCAATGTCACATCATTGCGGTGGGCGGCGCGGGCTCGCTGGGGTCGCCGGCGGCAGTGATCGGCAACTTAATTAAAAGCAGGGCCAGCA
>WNFZ01019477.1_pt1 | contig 13987 bp, 9 predicted proteins | sample 5400081 | NCBI WGS metagenome assembly WNFZ01 (sample SAMN13153365, study PRJNA577476) | soil metagenome | isolation source: 80 cm soil or saprolite under grassland replicate 1 | place: USA:California | collected 2016-06-15
GAGGCCCGTCTCCAGCGTGCTCAACAGATCAGAGCGCGCGTCGGCTTTCTCCTGCTTCCAGACGGCCGAAAGCCACTCGCGCGCTTTAGTTGGGTTGGTCGTACGCAGCAGGCGCAGGACTGCCTGTCGTTGCCCAAGAGTACCCTCTTGCCAGGTTGTTTCCGCGTTGGCTAGCTGCGCATCTTCTGACCCATCCCCTCGTGGCAGGTAATTACTCACCCAGGACCACGCTGGATTAAACTGGCTGAGCCAGCGCCCCCGCTCGCCAATCAGATGGAACATGGCTGACCGCAGTTCTGCGCCCTGTACAGCAAGGGCAGTAGGCAGCAGTTCATAGGGAATGCGCAGAGCGGCCCGGCGCACACATTCAAGGGCTTCAGGGAGTAGTTCTTGATGCTCTCCTTTCAGCATACTTTCTAACAATGTAGCAAGTTCCGCTGAGCAGAGCGAAAGCGTTTCTGGCGCGGCGGGTTCCGGCGGCTGAGGCAGGGAATCAGCTACTCGTCCGGCCTGCCTGTAGAGCGCCCATGCCCCTGCGCTCAGCAATAAATTGCGCTCAGTTTCGCCGGGGGGTAGTTTTTCCGTCAGGGTATCAACCGGCGTGCCGGTGTATGTCTCGATGTTTTGCTGCTGTGCGGTTCCGAGCAGTGCCGCAGTCACTATTGCATTCATGGTTCTATCCTCAAAGCAAGTAGTAGCGGGTATCGACCTGTACGCCGAGTGGGTAGAGGCTCTCTCCATCCCACTCGCCCGCGAAATCGACGGGATGGCCTCCGGAGAGGGCAAGGAGACGCCAATGGTCATCGTTGGTAAGCGGAAGAACCGATCCGCTGCTATCGCGAATATACCATTGTTTCCCTTGTTTCCCTTTGTCATGACAAACGGGTATTGCATCTTTCAAAGTACAGAGGAAGCGCTCTTGCCATGGTTGGCGCGCCAGTATTGATGCCACCTGCCTCAAGAATTCCTCGATGGTATTTGTACCAGGGAGACGATCTTGCAGAGGGAAGATCTCACCGTGGCGCGCTTCAATACGAGCGCGTTGTGGCGCGGCGCCGGGCCAGAAGGTCAGATCTGCATCTTGACGGGAACCCAGGGGAAATACCTCTGCGAACGGCGTCTGTCCAAAGGCGTACTGCAAGACCAGGGCGGTGCGCCTCGTCTGTGCGCCAAGCAACCAGGTCCACTGTTCGCGTACTTTCTCTTTGGCATCGACGCGCTGTCCCAGGATCAACCAGTTATCTGTCACCGTTTCTCCAAGGGCAGAGACCTCTTCTTGCTTGATGGGTTTTCCGACTAGCTGGCGAATGTCCATCTGGAGAGACGGTTCTAATTGCTCACTGTGGCGGAAAGCATGTGAGAGCAGCGCCAGTTTGCCAAGTTCGGCCATGAGCTGATCCGGCCAGTTGGCGGAAGAGTTGGGTATTTCGCCCAGGCGCAGCACCCGATTGCCGAGTCCCTCTAGCTGGGCGTCCACCATTTGTGCTCTCTGCTCTTCCCAGAACGAGGCTGGCCGGGATTCCACGCTTGCAAGGCCATTACGGATCAAATCATTCAGCCAGAGGTCGAGGAGATCCAGTCCTTTCATCGTCTGCGCCCAGCGTTTTTCAGCATTTTTTAGTATGGCAGCAGAGGAAGATGAAGCAGGAGGTTTTTGTGGTTCGCTGTACGCTTTGCGCTTGCTATTGGCGGCGCGTTTGGCCAGCCAGCTTGTGACCCATTCGGGAGGCTCACTGTGCGGGACGGACCTGGGAGTGGAGACTGCCAATAATAGCAAGCCCAGACCATGTTTGCAGGGAAGCTTGCGACTGGGACAACTGCATGTAATCGTTAGAGTGGAGAGATCGACACGTACCTGGTAAAGGGCGCTTCCCTGGCACTCCCCCCAGAGTGCATCGGCATTTTGTCCCTGGTTTTGCCAGTTTTTGGCATTGGCAAGCTTTTTGCCTGCGGCGGCGGAACTGGAATCGGGAGCGAGGGTGAGTACCTGATCGTTACTGGTTAATTGTAATCCCATCTGGCACCTTTTTAGAGTAGATTTTGTTGGTCTAATGTTCTTTTCCTGTGCAGTATGACAAAAGTGGAAACGAATGTACAGGAAGGGGGTGTGTGGTAGCCAGTTTGTACCGTGGGTCACTCCCTCTAAATGTAAGTACTTTAGATTAAGTAATATATCAAATTTGGAATTGATCAGCCTCTATGGTATTCTAATTAGGACAAAATTCTTTTCGTTCTTTACATAAGAAATTATGAAATAACAACTGAAGTAAGCAAAAGAAAGGAAAAAGGTGCTTGCAGTTTTTCCATGCATAGCATGATTAACAGGCGTGCACTAGAGGGACAGGATGAGTACGTTAGAAGTTGGTTTGGATAACCTTTCCTCAGTAGACTACACGGACCAGATAGAAGCGATTATACAAGGATTAAAACAAACTCCGAAAATTCTTTTTATCGAACCAACCTCTGTCTCGTTTGATATCGATGCCATCGCTAGCAAAGTCGCTACCCAATTTACCAACAGTACGAGGTATCCATTTGAAAATAATCAGGGTACAACCTACGCTAGCAGCTACTTTGATGATATTGGGAAGAAAAAGGCTTTTAGCGATCAAATCGGAGGGTTAAGACAGCAGATCATACAGATGGTCGAGAGCGCTTTGCAGATAAAAGTAGGACATAGAGATATTCAGCGGTATGCAGCGGGCTTGTTGAAGCCTATAGCGGATTTTTCAAGTACGTCATCGGGTGGGCTCAAATATCCTTTGACGAAAGCCCTTCTCTTTGAGAAGCAGCGATTGCATATACGCCCTAACAAAACGGCTCAGGCTCCCTGGCTCAAAGGACATAAACTCACCATTCACGTCAAAGATATATCTCAATTCGATGAACAACTGATACAAGGAATCTGCGCCTTACTCAGACGACAGGGTGAATGTGAAGAGCAGGAAATCGACGACACTCGCGAAGCACTGAAATACCTGGCAAAAAAAACTAACTCACCTTTCGGTCAGCTACGAAAGGTTGTTATTAAAGAATCCCTGGCCCGCATTCAACGTGAGGCCAAAATCTACTATTTTCGCTACCTGTATCATGGAATGAAAGAGTGGAAAGCTGGCGACAAAAACTATGGCATGCTGCTTTTACGCAACCTGATTGTACGCCTGAAAAAGCTTGAAGCCTTTATTCGCCAGGAAAAGGATGATGCGTATTTTCAGGTGAGTTACAGGGATGAATCATTTAACTATCGCGACCTGTTCTCGCGTGCAGATGCTTTTGACGCCTTGCCTATCATTCCAGAGATAGAAGGGTTTCTGGGTGAGAGCACAAACAGAGAACTGGGGGCGAAAACGTTCACGACAGGCCTCAAGCTCAAGTTGAATGGGCGAGTTCATATTCACGGTGGAGAGGGTAAGCCCGTCTATGATTATAATCTGGCATTGCTTGACGTTGGCGGTTCCGCGTATGATAAACGCGCAGCAGAGGCAAAATCACCCCTTCGTTTACAAGAAAAAATGCTCAAAGTAGCTCTGCTTTATTACTTTGTCTTCATGGAAGTTGATAATCCTTCATTTGAACCCGCGGTAGGATTTGAGATGGATATCCTCGACGTGCTGCGCACGGGGAGTGAAGAAGAAAAAAGTGCTGCTTTACGCAAACTCCAACAGAGCATTGGTACCAACTCGGTCAGAGATGGCATTTCCACACTGAAAAAGCTCCTTATAGACTTTCTAGATCATACCACCATTGGGCCCAATCGCCAGGAAGAATCATTGGTCTTGAGCCTGAAAGAGCAAATCCTGGTAAAAGACGTCAATAGTATGGTCACGCATAACATTTTCTTCCAGAAAGGCTTTGAGAAAAATGGAGGCCTCGATGCTCTCAAATATATAGCCATCGAGGATGCCAGTACCAGTAGGGAAGCCATCTGTAAACTCCCTGTGACACTCACCTTTCAACCTATGTACTATTACGCCGCGGATGACCAACCAGAAATATTTTCCATGAAATATGAGATGGAAGGGATGCAGGCATTGCCGATTTTCCTAGCCCCAATCGACAATAGCTCTCCTGACAGATACAAGGAAAAATATCAGAAAGTCAATCGCGTTGTATTCTATTACCGGCATCGTCCCGCTGTGCGTTATGACTCGGAGCAAGCGTTTGTGTATCGCTTTACGTATACGTTGTTGGCATACCTTTTCTTGAAAGTGCTGGCCGATAGCATTGCCCCTGACGATCCGCGCAAGCTATTTTTCCCCATCGTGCTCGCAAGGGTTTCATCTCAGCACGGTACGTCAAGAAGGGATGGGACGCTATAAACTGGATAGCGCATTGTATTCCCTCTATTCTGCTCTACCCCGTGCGTTCCAACTAAGCAAAACTTCCAGGGAAGATCTTACAAACTCCCCTGCGCGTTATCAGCTCGATAAGCTGGCGATCGTTATCGTCTCAAGTCGAAGATGCGATGTTAACAAGAATAACCCTGAAGCTTATCAGTCGTCAGTTTATGGGGAAATTGTCGGAATCGAGCGACTGGCGAACGCAACAGTTCGCGTTGGCACCCTCTCGACATTTTCCTGTAACCAGTCCTCACAGGAGATGTACGAGCGGCCAGAAGCCATCCTCGAGCAGGTCAAAATCTGCTATGGTAGGGGATACCGGCACTTTTTGTATGTTGCGCAGGCACCTTATAGCAGTACACTACATATTTCTGATGCTGGAAATGAAGAAGAACTCTTCTTTATGAACAAGAAAGTTATCCAGTCGATACGTGAGGCGAATCCAGGGAGTAGGGTTTATCCGGTGTTTTGTGATATGTACTATGTCGTGAATCAGCTCCGACATAAACGGTTAGCTTTAAAGGTAGATTCGCTCTACGTGGATGATATCGGTGAGCTTTCCAACCTAGTGTCGGATCCAAGCAAACGTTCGCTGGTCTTTTTCAACCTCTTCAGTGGAGCAAGCGTCAATAAGCAGGTGTACAACGGGGTTATGTCGTACGCAACCCTGATCAATGTCTACGAGAATGATCCAACCTATGACCAGTACATCTGGTCTGATATCCTAGGAGAGAAAAATCCGCAAACATTGAAAGCCGATATTCTCGACTTTATTACGCTGCTACATTTTTCACGCTATGAGAAACCTCGTGATCTGGGGTTCAAGCTTGATCCCTATAAGCGTATCATTGGGGAAACATCTGTCGGGAAAATGGCCATTTTTCCCCATATGAGGGGCAACATCCAGTTTAACGCGCTTGCATTTCTGACGCTCGTGCGAGCGGTGCTGCACGCAAAGAAGTAAGAAGGATTTGGAACAGTATAATTCACCAGTAGAGAAGAAGCAGCGTGAGGAGCGTCGCCAGTTAGCGGCAGTCCTGGGAAGAATATTTGAACTTGGCTTCAATACAGGGCTATTGGCGGCTATTGAACAACAAAGAGCGCTGAGCCATCACTATGGTGATCTCTACCAGAAAGATCTTTCACACCTGCACTTTTCTGCTCTTGCGAGCGGCGTATGCGAGCGCTCAGGAGTTATCAGTACATGGGACCGAGAAGCCTTAGAGCGTTGGGTACTCCTTTTCCTCGAAAAGGGCTATGTGTCTGGCCTGAATTTTTTTGACGAGTATATCCAGTCATTTTGCCATGAGAAACCCTGGGCCACGCGGGAGATTGTATATTTACAGTGCAATTTCTATGGGGAAAATAGCCTGGGTACCTACGAAAAAAATGAACGGCTGGCCATTGAGGACCTGATGAGCCAGTTTAGAGCGCAGGGGTTTCCCTTTCAACTAGCGAGCGACGAAATGCGCGAATATAGCAGAACAGGTAATTTTCTTAAAGCTGATTCCTTGTTGCTGCTGAAATATGGGAAGCACTGGCGTATTCTCAGCGTCGATCTTTCGGTATTCTCACTTGGATCTACTGGAGAGGCTGTCGACCTGACCAGCGTCGAGAAAATACGACGTGTCCTGGCAGCTGAGTTACGCTATGTACGCTCAAAAAGTGTCTTTACCAATATGAGCATCGATACAGATGCTGAAACCGTGTCTCCAGAGATTCTATCCGGGCAGTTAGGGCATTACTTTACTGCGTTTAAACGAGAAGATAAAGAGTGTGCCAAGCTCATTCAAGCCGCCAGTTACGCTCATAGCTTTTATACTTTCCTTCTAAAGCAAGGCATCCTCATCGAAAATGACCAGGTTGTGTTTAACGTCGTCGGCTATACCGACCGTAACATCAACGCTATGTCGGTCAAAAAAGAGCATGTTCAACTGCTGGCAACCTGTGCCGAAATATACAAAGCGCAGCAAGCGGATCAGGACATTGCCGAAGCGCGTGGTCACGTCTTACACACCATCCAAAAGGCCGCGGCGAAAGGCTTTCTTGATGGGAGAAAGTTTATTACTGACCTTGTCCACTTGCTTGATCAAAGTGATGGCATGCACTGGCTCGATCATACTGAATCACTTGGCGGGTTTATCAACACGCGTACGGTGCTTGCTCAAGACCTCCTGGGAGCAGATCTACTCCAGAGGATGGACAAAACTGATTATTATGCAAAGAACATTTTAGATATACACGCGGCCCTGACGAAACGTGAACTTGCCAGCTCCACGCCATATCTCTTTTTGACCGGCAATCCTGGCATCGGGAAAACCACCGCTATTGTCAATTTTCTAAAAGCCCGAGCACAGCAAGGTGAAGGTTTCCTTTTCCTGTATGTGAGCCCGCGTAAGCAAGTTAACCTGGATATTATCAGAAAATTTCGGGAGGATACCGGACTTCCGCCCTGTGGTGATCTCTTCGCGCTAACCGCCAACTCTGTCATTATTCGCAATAACAATGCGAAACCGACTGTGCATTATTATTCAAACAAACGCCAGGATACGTTCCAAGAACATGGAGTAAAATTTATTTTTGCTGAAGGTGCTGAGGCAGAACAACAGAAAACCAGTCAACGTCACCTCGAAGAAATTCAGGAAGGGTTGTTGATTGATCGGGGAGAACGGATTAGCGGCGTATTGGATAGCCTCTGCCGGGCGATCTATGCAACCCTGGATAAACCCCTGGCGAACGCTATTGTGGCAACAGTAGCTATTCAATCACTCAAACGCACTAAAAATGGCTCAAATACGCTACGGCATTTAGAGAAAATCTTTCAGGGGGCGTATAGCAAGCAGAGCGGAGTTATTCCGGGGAAAATGAGCAAAATTGGCCAGACCATTCGACATTTCTTTGTGATGATCGACGAGGTCACCGGCGATGAAAGTGGAGCAGAGTTTCTTGATGGTCTCCATACCTTTATGCACAACCATGAGCTGTTTGGCCCTACGCATGGTATCAATGCCAAGATTATCGTTGCTGACGCCTCCATTGTCGATCCAAAGATCATACAGCAACATCTCTCGGAAACCACCTATGAGCCAAATAAAATATATTTTCGCCGTGTTCCTGCTCAACACACGTGCCCACCTCTGTCTCTTGAGGAGTTTCGCTTTAAAAAGGATCAGGCCGTTGTCATCAACGCGAATGCGTATCCTGCCAGCAAGCTTCATGTTACCTATAAGATCGGGGTTGATGCACTGCAATACGACGAAGAGACCTTTGAAGAACGGAGCAAGCAGCTCCGCAATACCTTAGAAGACCGGATAGTTATAGATATTCTGGCGGTATTAGAGCAGCCGAATCCCCCCCAGATTCTTGTTTACATACAGGATAAACGGCGTCTTGCCCTGCTTATCCAGGCTATCGGCAAGATACGTAATGGTGCATTCAAGCCAAACGAGGACTATTTAGAGATACATGCCAATATTTCCGAAACAGATAAAAAGGACATAGAAATTAATCAGAACAGGGTGAAGGTTGTGTTCATGACTGCATCGGCCAGCCGGGGGCTATCATTTAAGAAAGCCACGCATATCCTGGTCGATATTCCTCATTTTGAAATCGAGCAAAATCTGATGGAAATATTGCAAGTGATCTATCGTGGGCGAGGGGGCGATCTTGACCAGGAAGAGAAAAGCCTCACATTTTATCTTACCGATCGCGTGGTCTATACTGAGGCTGCCGACCGGGAATTATCTATGCGTGAAAGTATGCTCCACTTGCTCAATGTACTGCTAATACTGAAAACCTCCATGATGACACGCATTGAAGGGAGCGGGAAAATTGGCATTAACCAGCGTTTCATGATGATTCCTATCGGCGGTAAGTCGGTTTTCGCGGCTGGAGAAACCTTTACCGGGCGCATTGGTAAGCTCATCAAGGAATTAGAATCGTTATCGCATCGCTATTGGGATGATAAACGCTTAGGGTATGTATCTGCCAGCCTGACACGTATCTTAGGCAACGCAAGAATTCGCCTTGTGCCTACCTCCACCCGGCAAAAACATGACGAGCGTGAGCAGGTAAGACAATCCTATCTTTCACTGATTCCTACCTTTTCCGAGGATTTTGCCGATGCAGCACGAAAAGGATTTCAGCATCTTTTAGAGTGGCCTCCACTTGAAAGAGGATATCTAACAGGAGGGATTTTAATTGTACCGATAAGTGAGTATTCCATGCAGGAACAATACTGGATGGAGATCGAAGATCTATTTGAGCAGAAGGAGACTGGCAAAGATCTACTGGCGAACATGTACGCTTTGAGTCGCGATCAACGCTATCATGAAAACGTGCAAATGGTCATGCGAGATGCGATAGCCTTCATCGAACAGCTCAAGAGGATGGCGAAGGAGAAAATCCCACACTATGAGCAGGAAAGCGACCATGCAGATCAGCATTATGCCGTGCCCTTTGTGACGTTTCTCGCCAGTGACACACTGCGGACGTATTTTAACGAGAAACAAGCATATGAGGAGCAGCAAGAGCATTCTTTCCGTTCCTTACTTGCCACATACGTTCGTACTCTTTACCCAGCAGATAGCCTGTTGCCCATTGGCAGTAGCTATGACGCGTTTCCATTTGTCGTGTTCCGCAGCCTCAACCTTGGCGAGGCTCGTCGCAAGATATTTACCGACAAATACCTGTTCATGTCCCACGAATTCAATATCCTCAATATGCTTCTCTCGAGCAAAGAGGTGGAAGAATAGGAGACAGAGAGCAATTCATAGCTCTGCAATCTATTTGTTCAACCCAGTACCCCTTCACTTGTTTCTTGAATCAGTTGATCGACCACGGCTTTCAGGTCACCTGTGCGCTGGTAGGTGGCCAACTGGCGGTCGGCACTTGATCCCTCTTGCAGGATGCGATAGGCATACTCCACTTCCTGGCGGCTGCCCAGTTCATCTATGATATCGCCGATGAACCACTCGATCAGTTCGCGGATCAGGTCGCGAGCAGGCAATTCCTCTTGCTTACCGAAGTCGATCAACTTGCCGTCCAGGCCATAGCGCACGGCACGCCACTTGTTTTCCTCGATCAGGTCGTGAGGGTAGACGCGGAAAGTCATGTTGTCGCGGCGCAGTTTCCAGAGTTTCGCAACGATGGCCTGGAAAATGGCAGCTATGCAAATCGCCTCGTCAACACGAGTGCAAACGTCGCAGACACGGAATTCCAGAGTGGGGTAGGTATGGTTCGGGCGAACATCCCACCAAATTTTGCTGCTATCGGGAATGGTGTTTGTGTTCACCAGTGTAAGATGTGAGGCAGCAGGTAACGAATGACGTTCATGACATCGATGAGGAATTCGCGATCCTCAATCCCAACGTGAACATGAGTGCCGAAGATCAACATGCGCTGGGCCAGTTCCTGCATGTCCTGCTTAACACCCATATAGCGCTCCTGAGGGGTGATTTCCTGGGTCATCCAGGAGGAAAAGGGGTGGGTGCCGGCGGCGACGATCTTCAAGTTGTTTTTTGCAGCCAGATCCATAATGGCGCGTCTCAGGCGCACCAACTCGACTCGTAGCTCTGCTGGGGTCTGGCATACGGAAGAACCTACCTCAACCATTGCCTGGTGTAGCTCTGGTTTGACCTGTTCAAGCAAGATTAGTTTGCCTTCTTCCAAGATCTCGGTAATATAGGACCGCAATTCTCGCGTCTGCGGGTCGATGATCTGGTATTCTTCCTCGATGCCAATGGTTAGCGATGGCGGTTTCATAATGATCTCTCCTTTTTAGCGTTTTTCAACGATAAATGTTGCCACGGCTGAGCCGGTGCCGGCTGAGACGTTTAAGAGTGCCTCGGATGAGAGGCGTGAGAGACAGCCGTCCACGTAGTCTCCGTAGAAAACGAGTGGGTTGGTGTCCAGCATCTGATCAACGAACGTCACGTGGCCATCTATCAGTAAAGGATACGGTTCAATAGGAATGGCGACTCGTTCCTGCACAATGTACGGCTCAGACAGCGCGGTGCGTATTGCCTCCTCCCAACTGCTGAAATCGGTCTGCCAGCCCAGCACAATTCCCTTGCCGCCGTACTCGTCGTTTGGTTTCAGTACGAGATTCTCACGGTGCTCCAGAATGAATGGTATCAAGTCAACTGTTTTGCCGTGGTGGCGAGCCTGGCGCTCCTCGACACGGCAGGTCCACGGAATATGGGCTTCGATGGCCTCCCGTTCAGCGGTGCTGAAGAGGCTGGCGTTGCGCTCATCGCACAGAACTGCCAGGCTGGCTTTTTTATGCAGGATTTTGCAGTTGAAGGGATTGACCATGCATACGGCCCCATCGCGTACAGCACGTACAACCGGGTGATCCATGCCGCCACGTTCTACTAGTTCGCTGACGAGGACGCGCTTATAAATGAGCGTGATGTGGAAATCTCCGGCAACAAGACGGCCATTCTTGTACTCCACCTCGCGCGGGTCGGTAATAATACATTCCAGTCCCTGCGACTTGAAGTATTCCGCGAAGAGCAGGAACTCGCTGTAGCTGGGTACTTCGCGCCAGTCGAGGATGGCGATGCGTGGCGCTTCGCGGCTGTGGCCCCATTGCTGGTAGGAATCCATCAGAACATGGAGCACACTGTGGCGTGCTGGCAAGGAGCGAACTTCATATTGACGTAGGAACTCGCGCATCACGGGCAGGCCGTAGGACACTTCTGTCAGGGCATCATTGTAGGCCGGGCTGGCGGGGGTATCGGCGTTGTACTCCGTCAGGCGCAGGCCTCCGCGCTCCGTGACAAAAAACGTATCCACGCGAGAGGTGGGACTGGGATCGCGGAAGCCAGGGGTGTGCTGTACAAGCTCCTCTTCCCAGTCGAGCAGACCGAATTGGGAGCGGAAGGCCGCATCTTCTATGGCGGTGTAATAGGCCTTGTCGAAGGCACGCAGCAGGATATGCACCCGCGATTGGAGAAAGCGATACTGCTCTGGCGTCATAAAGCGGGGCCGTAGGACAATGCTGAGCGGTCGCCCGCCGAAGAAAAGCCCACGGCGGCGCTGTTGATCCTCCAGTTGTGCATAAGACGCGCTGCCCAGTTCGTCGGTGAGGAGATCGTGATAGCGTTGAATGGCTTCTCGTAGTGACATGACCATACCTCCAAGAAAAATCTATGTGTTGGGGCCGATTATGCTGTTTAACTTTTTCATCTGGATAGTGGAAAATCCATCGAGGCCGATAAATCGGCGGTGGGCGCGATAAATCGGCCCCTACGGGTGTCCGTATTAATTTGTCAATCTGCATAATCGGCGCTAGGCGCGATAAATTGGGTTCACGATTAATTGGCCCCCTACGAGCCGACAACCGACTATGTAGTAGTTGAGGTCTCCTGTATCGGGTTATCATCAAAGCGATCCCGGTTAGCTGTCAGAAAGGTATCCCAGCGCAAATTGCGATGTTGGGGGCGCGGTTGCTTCGCGAGGCGGATAGCCATGTCGGCCATGTGCTTGACTACCCACTCGAAATAAAAAGGTGTCAGCGAGTAAATATCCATATCGGGGGCCGGGTTCATAAAATCGATGGCGTAGGGAATGCCGTTGCGAATGGCCCACTCGACGGAATTCATATCGTACCCAAGCGCGCGGACGAGTTTCAACGAATCCTCTACGACGCGAAGACCAAGCTCAGGGCTGAGATGATCGTGTTCAACATGATATTTGCGCTCATGGGGATCATACTTGATCGGCATCACATCATCCTGACCCAGGCAGACACAGCGTACGTATTGTTCCCATTCAATGAATTCCTGAACGATGACCGTACGAATGCCAAACTGGTTATAATGGTGCAGTAGTTCATCTAAAGAATGGCAGATGAATACGTCCTTCCAAGCCGGGAATGTAGTCTTTGTTTGGCAGGACCACCGTCTTCGGACTGGCGACTCCCAGCTTCGTAGCCAGGGCGGCCTCGAAGAACTTGTCGTCCGATGTCCACATGAAGGGATTGTTGATGACTGTTGCACCCTGAAGGACTGCATACTTGAGATAGAGGCGATAGTATGGTACCTCATGCGAGATACGATCAATGATCACCGTGTAGGGACATGGCTCGTCCATACGTGTGCTGCCTAACTTGACAAACTCGGCAACCACGTCCTCGTCACGGCTGTTCACTTCATTGATGAAGGAGGGTGGAAAGGACCATTCCCGTCCGACAAACAGGCCGATCTTAAGAGTCATATGCTTCTCCCCGGTCAATCGTGACCGCCGATGTACTTTTGGATCATCTGCTGCCAATAGGGCCAATCATGACCCCAACCATTCCAGATGCGAAAAGCATGCCAGATATCTTTACTCCAAAGGATGCTTGAAAGGCACTCATTATTTGAGTAGTTGGAGTCTTCGCGACCGATAACAATAATAATGTCTATATGTCGCAGCGCCTCCAGCCGTGCGGGGTCGAACTCGTTCTTCATGAAGTCGTTAGGGCTATTGAAATACACATTGTCGTCGGTGTAGCCGCCGGTGAAGGGTTTGATATCGTAGAGGCCGCTCATGCCTATCACGCGGTCAACCAGGTACGGGTAGCGAAAGGCGAAATTGACGGCGTGATACGCTCCAAAGCTTGTACCTGTAGTGATCAGGAAAGGGTTAGAGTTATGCTGGGAGGTAAACGGTAGGACTTCATTCAGGATATAGCGGTCATACTGGATGTGTCGCCACGCTCGTTCAGCCGGTGGCCGCCCTTTGTCATACCAGCTTTCGCCGTCCACACTATCCACACAAAATAACTGAAGCCCGCCGTTTTCAAGCTGATCGCCAAGCGCGGCGATCATGCCCGTATCTTCCCACTGGAAGAAACGGCCCATCGACGTAGGATAAACCAGGACTCGAGCACCGGCATGGCCAAAGACCAACAACTCCATGTCTCGCTCAAGGGAAGGACTATACCAGCGATGATACTTACGATTCATTCTATTACACACTCACATTTAGCACTAGACGAGCCGATTCGCTCCATTGCTGAAGCGCATTAACTGCATATCCGTCACTTGATCACCCGACTACGAGTGACCAGGGAGAATAGTCAGGATTACAGTGACAATGGGTAAGTCAGCCCAGGTATCAAGCAAAATCGTATCACGCAGGTTGTAAGCATGTCAAACGTTGAGCTTGCAGGCCCACTGCAAGGGCGACCACATTTGAACGTATAGTCATGTGCTATTGCTTTTTTACTATTACTCAGGCATAATGGCGGGGCAAATATGGTGAGGAGGGTCAAGAATTATGTTGGCAAAGGTGCAAAGCTGTGCGGTAATTGGCCTGGAAGGTGCGCTTGTCGAGGTTGAGGTTGATATATCGAATGGCCTCGCGGCATTCAATGTTGTTGGACTGCCTGACGCTGCGATCAATGAATCCAGAGAACGAGTACGATCGGCAATCAAAAACTGCGGTTGCCTATTCCCTTACAAACGGATCACTGCCAACCTGGCCCCGGCAGACCTGCGCAAAGAGGGGCCAGCCTATGATCTTCCTATAGCCATAGGGGTTTTGTTAGCCTCAGGACAGATCAATCCTGAAAAGTCTATAGATGAGTGCCTGTTTCTAGGCGAGCTGTCTCTCGATGGCAGTCTTCGGCATACCAATGGTATTCTCCCTATGGTAGC
>WNFZ01005057.1_pt1 | contig 13986 bp, 13 predicted proteins | sample 5400081 | NCBI WGS metagenome assembly WNFZ01 (sample SAMN13153365, study PRJNA577476) | soil metagenome | isolation source: 80 cm soil or saprolite under grassland replicate 1 | place: USA:California | collected 2016-06-15
TGGCCAAGAGCAGCTCGTCCTCGTATCCGGAGAGGATGAGCACCTGGGCATCGGGATCGGCGTCCTTGATCCGGCGGGTGGCCTCGATCCCGTTCATGCCGGGCATCGCGGCATCCATCAGGACGACATCGGGCTTGAACTCGGTCGCGGCTTCCACCGCCGCCGGCCCATCGGTCACCACATCGACGACCCGCAGGTCCTTCTCCTTGGCCAGCGCGAGCTGGAGGGCCTCGCCGAAGGTCCGTTGGTCGTCAACGATCAGAACCGTGATGGCCTTTCCCTCAGCGGGCATGGGATACACCATCGTAGGCTGCGAGACGGGACATTTCACGGAAGCCGATGATGTTGCCGTACTCGGAGTGTCGTGGGTACGGTGGCCGCGTGGGACGACTGGAGGGGAAGGTCGCCGTCGTCACCGGCGCGGGTCGGGGGATCGGTCGCGCCACGGCGGTGCGGTTCGCCCGGGAGGGCGCCGTGGTGGTGGTCAACGACATCGACCTCGAGCCGGCGAACGAGGCCGCAGCCCTAGTCGAGGCCATCGGCGGATGCGCCGTCGTTTCCACGGATGACACCACCGAGCTCGGGGCCGCGAGGGCCTTGGTGGCTCGCACGGTCGAGGAGTTCGGAACCCTGGACATCCTGGTCAACAACGCCGGGACCACGCGGGACCGCACCTTCCACAACCTCGATGACGAACTGTGGGACCTCGTCTTGGACACGAATGTGCGCACGGCCTTCCATGCAACTGTGGCAGCAGTAGGCCATATGAGGGAATCGGCCAAGCGGGAGACGGCCGAGCGGGGGACACCGGGGCATCATCGCAAGATCACATTCACGACGTCCTCGGCCGCGCTTGTCGGGAGCCCCGGACAGGCCAACTACACGGCGGCCAAGGGTGCCCTCATCGGCCTGACCAGGACCCTTGCCCGGGAGCTCGGGCCGTTCCACATCAACGTGAACGCGGTCGCCCCCGGGTTCATCGAGACCCGGCTCACCGCCCCCAAGGCGAAGGGCGAGGAGCTCGGGATGCCAGAGGAGTTCCGTCAGATGGCCTTGATGGTCATCGCGCTCGGCCGCTTCGGACGGCCCGAGGAGGTTGCCGACGCGCACGTGTTCCTAGCCTCGTCGGAGGCCGACTACGTCACGGGCGCGATCCTGCCGGTCACCGGCGGGCAGCTGGGGACCTGAGCCCGATGCCGATGAACGCCGCCCTGGAGGGAAAGGTCTATCCGGACGCCACCTTCACCGTCGATGAGCAGCGGGTGGCCCTGTTCCGCCAGGCCGTGGGCGAGGCCGGCCCCGTCGTGCCTCCGACGTTCGCCACCGTCGCGGAGTTCGCCGTGATGCCGTTCATCGTGGGGGATGCGGAGCTCGGCCTGGACTTCACCCGCGTGGTCCACGCGGAGCAGGAGTACGAGTGGCACCGCCCGTTCCGGATGGGCGAGGCACTCACGGTACGTTCGCGGATCGCCTCGATCCGGCAGAAGGCGGGGAATGGCTTCCTGACGATCGAGACCGAGGTGCGCGATCAGGGCGGGGACCTCGTCGTCGTCGCCCGGGCCACGATGATCGAACGAGCGGCGTGATGCCCCAGACCACCGTCCGATTCGAGGACCTCGCGGTGGGCGACGACGTCCTGTCCGTCTCGCGGGTGGTGACCAGCGATGACGTGAAGCGCTACGCGGACGCCTCCGGGGACCAGAACCCGTTGCATCTGGACGAGCACTTCGCCATGGGCGTGGGATTCCCCGGCATCATCGCGCACGGCATGTTCACGATGGGCCATCTGGCAACGTCCCTCACCGATCGGCTCGGGGACCCCTCGGGTCTGAAGCGGCTGGCGGTCCAATTCCGGGCCCCGGTGTTCATGGGCGAAACGATCGTGGCGGAAGCGCGGGTAAGGGCGCTGGACCCCAGGACGAGGACGGCCGTGCTCGACGTGTGGGTCCGTGTGGAGCGGGCAGGGACCACCGAGTACCCCATCAGGAAGAGCGAGGCCGTCGTGGGCTTCGCGGAAAGCTAGTCGAGCTCCACGCGCTCGGGCTCTTGACGCCCCAGGCTTGCCAGCGCGTGCATCGCGTCGCCCATCCGATCCATCACGACCTGGAGCTCCTTCTCGTGGCGTTGTCCGATCCGAGTGGTGGCTTGCTCGAACTTCCGCTCCAGCCCCTCCCCGAGCTTGGCCACGGACTCGGTCGACGCCTGCACGTCGCGGTGCAGCTGCTCGCTGATGGCCTGCACCCGGTCCTCGACGATCTGCTGGATCTCGTTGGGGAGGTTGGCTTGGAGCTCCTTCACCGCCCGGAGTGCCTGCTTGGCCGCCGGCTGTTCCTCGGCGGCCTGCATCTTGGCGGCCAGGGCAAGGTTGTCGGAGCGGACCATCCGGCCGAGGGCGGTGATCCGGTCGTCCACCGCCCTGGCGAGCTGTCCGTCATCGTCGCGTCCGGCCCGCTGCACGTTCTGGGCCGCGGCCGTCAGCCGGTCGAGCGCAGTCTCGAACCGCCCCGCGATCGCGGCGTCGATGGCCTCCTCGTTCGCCCGGCCCAGTCGGGCCACTGCCTCGTCGAGCTCCACCTGCACGGCCCGCGCTGTCTCCTCGCGCAGGCGGCGGGTCATCTCCTCCACCGTCCATCGGGTGGCCGAGGTGAGCGCCTCCGAGACCTTGCCCGTCTGCTCGTCGAGGGTCCTGGCCACACGTTCCTCGGTGACCGCCGCCGTGCGGTTCAGCTCTTCGTGGAGGGCCTCGGAGTCGGAACGGACCAGCCGGCCCAGGCCCATGATCCGGGCATCCAGGGTCCCGTTGATCTCCTCGATGGCTCGGGTGGCTGTCTCCACCGACGATCCGATATCGCGGGCCTCGATCCCCAGTCGTTCGGCCAGCATGTCGATGTGTTCGCCGAGCAGGCCCTGGACGACGCTTCCCACGCCCGAGGCAACCTCCGTCTCGCGAGAGGTCATCTCCTCGACCTGCTGATCGATGTGTCCGGCCAGGAGCCCGAGCGCATTGACCCCTTCCCTGACGTACATCTCCATCGACCGAGCCACGTGGCTCGTCTCGCGGGTGATCAACTCCCCGTGCCCCTTCACCTGCTCCTGGACGGTCTCGACGATGATCCGGTCCCGGTCGGCGAGCGCTTTGAACGCCGAGGCCACCTGGGTGGTCACCCGTTCCAGCTGACCCCGTAGCTCCTCGTACCCGGCCACCGCGGGGGTGCCCACAGCCTGTTCCAGCGCGTGGACGCTGTCCTCCAAGGCCGCTCGGGCCGCACGAGTGTCGTCGGCCAGCGAGGTCACCGAGTCCTCCAGCCGGGCGGTCCGCACCGCCAGGTCCTGGAACCGCTCGTCCGAGTGGGCCACCAGGCTTCGGATGGCCTGGTCGCGGGAGAGGGACTCCAGGATCTGCGAACCGACCTGGTCCTTGTCGCCCCCCGCCGCCCGCCACACCTCGGAGGCGATCTCGTGCATCAGGGCGTTCGCGCTCTGGTGGATGGCCTGCAGGCCCTTCTCCAGCCGGTCCTCCAGGACCTGTTGGTAGGAAGCCATCTCGGCTTCAAATGCGGCGTCGGCCGTCGCCGCGGTCCGGGAGAAGACGCCGCGGTGCCTCGCCCGGTCGCTGCTCTCGGGCGGAAACGAAGGATTCGATTGGTCCATACGGCGCTCGCATTCGGGGGCCGGCGCGGCGCGTCCGAGAAAGTGTATGGGAGCCCCAGCGCCACATCACGCATCCGGCGCCCCTTTTCCCTGGGTATCGGCGCAGCCACCTCCTTTGCCGCACCCACCGGAGCCCCCTATACTCGATCGTTGTCCCCCGGCCTGCGGCACGAAAGACTCGGAGGGGCGTAGCTCAACCTGGTAGAGCACCGGTCTCCAAAACCGGCGGTTGGGGGTTCAAGTCCCTCCGCCCCTGCTAGGGCCATGCAAGGAGCACGATGAACAGGCAGATGAAGAGGATGCAGCGCCGCCAGGGCGGCACGACCGTGGACCGCGCCGCCGCCGCGGCGACCACCCGACGTGCCGCCGTTCAGGAGAAACGGAAGCGGACGGGGGTCCGGCAGTTCCTGCGGGAGGTCCGCCAGGAGCTGAAGCGGGTCAACTGGCCCACGCGCCAGGAGCTCGTCGCGTACACGGTGGTCGTCCTCGTATCGGTAACGGTGCTCACCGCCTTCGTCTTCGGCCTGGACTACGTGTTCTCCAAGCTCGTCCTGCGGGTGTTCTCGAGCAGTTAGGAAGACACCTCCGACCACGATGAACGGAACCCAAGAAGAGATGTCCTCATCCGAAGTCGCCCCACGAGATCCGGAGTCCGGCGAGCCCGAGGACTCTGCGTCGCGCGAGCCCGACGAGGCCGCCGAGCCCGACGAGGCCGCCCAGCCCGACGAGGCTTCGCCGGCCGAGGGAGAGGCGGTTCCCAGTCCGGCCGAGGAGGCGTTCGAGGCACGGGTCGAGGAGGCGGCCGCGGACGCGGACGAGATCGACACGGCAATCGAATCGGCGGCCGAGGACACGGTCGCGGAGGTGGCGAGGACGGTGGAGAGCGAGACGGAGTTCGAGGAGGCTGCGACCGAGGTGGCCCGGGAGGCAGAACGGATCGAGGCGGCGAACGAGGAGGTCTTCGAGGAACGCGTGGTGGAGGCCGCGGAGGTCGCCGCGGCCGAGACCGTGGCGGAGAGGGAGGTCCTGGCCGAGGCCGAAGCCATCGCGCAGAAGGCTGCCCGGGCTCCGGCCGAGGTGCCCTCGGAGGAAGAGCAGGTCGTCGAGACCACCGTGAAGGACCCCTTCAAGGGACCCGGTGAGTGGTACGTCGTTCACACCTACGCCGGATACGAGAACAAGGTGAAGGCCAACCTCGAGTCACGCATCCATACCATGCAGATGGAGGACAAGATCTTCGACGTCGTCATCCCCATGGAAGACGTCATGGAGATCAAGGGGGGCAAGAAGCAGATCGTCCAGCGGAAGGTCTTCCCCGGCTACCTGCTGGTGAGGATGATCTACGACAACGACTCCTGGTACGTGGTCCGCAACACGCCCGGAGTCACCGGCTTCGTCGCTGCGGGCACCGGGTCCAAGCCCACCCCCTTGTCGCGCCGGGAGGTCGAGAAGATCCTGGCCGTGAAGAAGGAGGAGGTAAAGCCCACGTTCCGCTTGGGGTTCGAGGAGGGCGACGTGGTGCGGATCATCTCCGGTCCATTCGCGGACTTCAACGGCACGATCAACGAGATCAACGTGGATCAGAGCAAGCTGAAGGTCCTGGTGAACATCTTCGACCGTGAGACGCCGGTCGAGCTCGGCTTCGACCAGGTCGCGAAGGTTTAGGAGATGGCGAAGAAGAAGGTCGTCGCCGTCGTCAAGCTCCAGATCAGGGCGGGGCAGGCCACCCCGGCGCCCCCCGTCGGTACCGCGCTTGGCCAGCACGGGGTCAACATCATGGAGTTCTGCCGGCAGTACAACGAGCAGACACAGCAGTTCTCGGGTCAGGTCATTCCGGTCGAGCTGACGATCTACGAGGATCGCTCGTTCACGTTCATCACCAAGCAATCGCCCGCCGCCGAGTTGATCAAGCAGACAGCCGGGATCGAGAAGGGCTCGGGTGAACCGAACCGCGAGAAGGTGGCCACGCTGACCCGGGAACAGCTCCGCAGGATCGCCGAACGCAAGATGGCCGACCTCAACGCGAACGACGTCGAGGCAGCCATGAAGATCATCGCCGGCACGGCGCGCAGCATGGGCGTGGAGGTGGTCGCGTGAGCGGCAAGCGGTATCGGGAGGCCGCCAAGCTCGTGGATCGCGAGCGGGAGTACCTGCCGGCCGAGGCCGTTCGGCTGATCAAGCGGTTCCCCGACGCGAAGTTCGACGAGACCGTGGAGCTCGCCCTCCGTCTGGGGGTGGATCCCCGAAAGGCTGATCAGATGGTCCGCGGAACCGTGACGCTTCCCCACGGAACCGGCAGGTCGGTGCGGGTGGCGGCATTCGCCACGGGCCCCAAGGCCACCGAGGCCAAGGAGGCCGGTGCCGACCTCGTGGGGGGCGAGGAGCTCGTCGAGGAGGTCATGAAGGGGAACATCGACTTCGATGCCACGGTGGCCACCCCGGACATGATGGCGACCGTGGGGAAGGCCGGCCGAGTCCTCGGGCCTCGGGGGCTGATGCCCAACCCGAAGACCGGGACCGTCACGAACGACATCGGCAAGGCCGTCCGGGACATCAAGGGCGGAAGGGTCGAGTACAGGGTGGACCGGACGGGGAACCTGCACGCGATCGTCGGTAAGCGTTCGTTCTCGGAGCGGCAGCTCCTGGAGAATTACCTGGCCGTCGTGGACGAGGTTCTCCGGGCCAAACCCTCGGCGGCCAAGGGCAAGTTCGTGATCAGCGCGACGGTCGCCCCGACCATGGGCCCCGGCATCCCGTTGGACCCCAACCGGCTGAAGGACGCCGAGGCCGCGGGGATCCCCGCTTGAGCTGCGTCTGAGGCCCGCCGACAGCGCCGATCCCTCCACAGCCATCAGCGATGGGAGTATCGTCATTCACAAAGTAACCAAGCTGACGTCGGAAGACAATGGCCGGGGACCACGAGGCACGAGGAGCGCGGGGCATGAGGCGTGCGGGGATCGCGGTAGTGGCATCTGCTTTCGTGCTGCTCTCGGGGGTGGCCGTCGCCTCCGTCCTCGCGAGCTCAATCAACCGTCCGAGCTCGTCGGGCGGACCCTCGGGGCGCGCCCATGAGTCTGATGCTGAAGCCGGGATCCATGGCGGGCCGATCGATCGGTTCCACGGCTCCGGTTGCAGTCTCACCAACGTCTCGGGACTCCAGGGCAACTGGACCCACGGGGACTACGTGAGCACGGTGGCAGTGACGGGGGATGCGGCGATGATCGTCGAGGCTGCCCACAGCGACTGTGGGAAGCCGATGGTGTCGGTGATTCACGAGAGCCATCACGGCCTGCTGAAGGCGGAGAAGCACGAGTCGAGACCTGCTCCTGGGAGCTGAGGCCCCCTACCCCCTGGGCAGCCGCCTACTCGATGATTCCCAGCCGAAAGGCCGTGACCACCGCGTCGGTTCGGTCGTTCACCTCGAGCCGCCTGAAGATCCGAGCGACGTGGGTCTTCACCGTGGTCGGTGAGATCCCGAGCGACTCGGCGATCTCGCGATTGCGGTAGCCCTTTCCCAACAGGCGCAGCACGTCCATCTCTCGCGCGGTGAATCCAAACTGCTCGCCCCGCGACCGTCCTTGCTCGCCCAGGGCTTTCCACGCGCGGCGGTCGAGTACCGCGTGGCCGTGAGCGACCATCCGCACGGTATCGAGCACTTCTTCGCCCTCGGCGGACTTCAGGACATAGGCCTTCGCCCCCGCCTTCATCGCCTCGGTCGCGTACGCCGGGTCCTCGTTTGCGGTGAGGATGATGACGCGGACGTCGGGATGCTCGTCTTTCAGCCTTCGCGTGACCTCGAGCCCATCGATGCCTGGCAGACGGATATCGACGAGAAAGATGTCCGGCTCGCCGGTAACGGAGTCGGCGAGCTTCAGCGCCTCCTCGCCGTCGGCCGCCTCGCCCACGATCACGATGTCCTCCGCTGACTCCAGGAGCTGCACGAGGCCCTCGCGCGCCAGCGGATGGTCCTCCGCGACACCCACCCTGATCACCTTGTCAGGCGTGGTCTGGCCCACAACCCCGTGCCTTTCCATCTGGACCGGTGTCTCACTCCGGGGCCGCAGCGTCTATCCCTCTCTTGCGGGATTCGAGATAGGCGGACGGCCTCCCCCGGTGGGTGGGCACGGCCCGCAAATCGCGCGACAGAGCATCGTCCCTTCCTCAAGCAGGTGTTGACGCTGTGCGATTATCAAGTGGTGGACGAGACAAAGCGGTTCGCGGTCCCCATCCGCGAGGCGGAGCGCGAGGGATTCGTCGTTGGATCCCGACGTGCTAAGCCGTGGCCGGCCCGTGTCCGCAGTCGTCTCAACATCCGCTTCGAGCTTCCCGAGGAGGGCCAGGCCCGGACGTGGGCACCCCTGAGCATCGTGGCGATCGCGGTCGGTTTCAACCTATGGCTCCTGCGGGCCGAGATCCTCCCCGTCCTGTACCCGAACGATGCGTCGGTTCATCTGTCGATGGTCCGGTGGGCCCTCGACCGGATCCGCGATGGGCACCTCCCGTTCGACGGCTGGTACCCGTATCTCGGGCTGGGATCGTCGCTGTTCCACCATTACCAGAGCCTGCCGCACACCCTGACCGCGGTCCTGGCACTGGGCACCGGGGCGGACTGGGCTTTCTCAATCATGCTCTACGTCCTGCTCGCAACGTGGCCGATCAGCGTGTACTTTGGAGCTCGGCTCCTCGGGTGGGAGCGGTGGGTTGCGGCCGCGGCGGCACTTGTCTCGCCGCTCCTTGCCAGCACCCCCGGGTATGGCTACGAGTTGGGCAGCTACGCCTGGCGGGGATACGGGATGTGGTCGCAGCTATGGGCCATGTGGCTGATGCCGCTGGCGTGGGGGTTCTCGTGGCGGGCGGTGAGCCAGAGCAAGCCCACCCGATACGCGGTCGCCGCACTCGTTGTGGGACTCACCGCCGCCTTCCACTTCCTGAGCGGGTACCTTGCATTTCTGGTCCTCGGTGTGTGGGTGCTGATCAGGCCGGGGGAATTCCGCAAGCGGTTGGGGCGAGCGGCCCTCGTCGGCTTCGGCGCTGTGCTGATCATCTCGTGGGTCGTGGTCCCGCTCCTCCTGGACAGCCGGTGGACGAGCCAGAGCCAGTACCTTCGGGGGAAATATTGGTTCGACTCATTCGGCGCCCGGAGGGTGCTCGCCTGGCTGTTCACCGGGCAGCTCTTCGATGGGACTCGGACGATCCCGGTGATCAGCGTGCTCGTCGGCGTCGGAACGGTCGTATGCATCTCGCGGTTCAGACGCGACGAACGAGCGCGCGCGCTGCTGGGCGTCATGCTGCTCAGCTTGCTGCTGTTCTTCGGGCGGCCGACCCTGGGTCCTGCGCTCAAGCTCCTGCCGGGAAGCAGCGATCTCTTGCTCCACCGATACATCATGGGGGTCCACATGGCCGGCATCCTCCTGGCTGGGGTCGGCGCTGCTTGGCTCGGGCTCACGGCACTGGGCGCGATGCGCCGCCTGATGCCGCATGTGGCGCGTCTCGCCCCGGCAACCGTCGTCGTTTTGCTGGGGTTGGGGGTCTTCGCCCCCGTCGGGGCCGAGCGATGGGGAGCGTTCGACCGGCAGAGCGGTGAGTTGATCCGGCAGCAGCGAACGGTTGACGCGGGCCGCGGTGCCGTCATCCGTTCGCTCGTCCAGGAGGCGCAGGCGCGCGGCCCCGGCCGCGTGTATGCGGGGGTGTGGGCCGATTCGTGCCAGGCCTACATGGAGGGGTTGGTGGCGGGGTGCCAAGCCTTGCTCGGCTACCAGGTCGACAGCATCGGGTTCTCGCTGCGGACCACGTCGCTTGCCTCGGACTTCGAAGCCAACTTCGATGACGCGAACCCGGCGCAGTACGACCTGTTCAACGTCCGGTACGTGATCCTGCCTTCCGGCCGGCAGCCACCCGTGCCCGCGAGCCTGATCGAACAGGACGGCGGAGCCGCGCTGTGGGAGGTGCAGACGAGCGGCTACGTGGATGTCGTGGACACCGTGCCCCCCGCCATCACAGCGAACCGATCCAATCTCTACCAGCGGGCGGGGTTCTTCCTCCAATCGGATCTGCTGGCGCAGGGCAGATATCCGACCATCGCATTCGCGGGGGAGCCCGCGGCCCCGCCCACCCTGAGCGGCGAGGAGCAGCCGACCGGCCCGGCCGGCTCGGTCGAGTTCGAGGACGACGCGCTCGCCGATGGTGTCGTGACCGTGCAGGTCGTGGCGAACCGGCCGGCAATGGTGATCCTGAAGAGCTCCTTCGACCCCAGGTGGCAGGTGATCGTGGACGGCGTCTCCCTGGCGCCGCAGATGGTCGCGCCGAGCTTCGTTGGCAGGACGGTGCCAGCGGGCCCGCACACCGTCGTGTTTCGCTACCAACCGTTTCCGTATTACGACGTGCTGTTCCCGATCGGAGCGCTCGCGTTCGTGGGGCTGTGGTTCGGACCGGGCATCCTTATGCGCAAGCGCGGACGAACCCGCGCTGCACGCGACGAGCATTGACAGCGGACATGACCGGTGCGAGCGGCCGGGTGATGCTGATCACCGGGGCGACCGGGTTCATCGGTTCGCGCCTGTCGATCGCGGCGACGGACAGGTATGTCATAAGGACCCTGACGCGCGCGGATTGGACCGGTCCTCCGGAAGTGCCGACGGGGAGGCGATACTTCGGCAACTTGCCCGGTGGGATTCCCGAAGCCGCGTTTGAAGGTGTCCATGTCGTCGTGCACTGTGCCGCGACGGCGGAGCCGAACGAGCGTAAGGCACGAGCCATAAACGTCGATGGAACCATCCGACTAGCCAAGTTGGCCCGGAACAACGGGGTTGAGACTCTCATCTTTCTCTCCTCCCAGTCGGCCCGTCCTGATGCCATCTCCTCGTATGGCAAGACGAAATTCCTCGCCGAACAAGAGTTACTTTCGCTTGATGGGCTGCAGGTCATCATACTTCGACCCGGTATCGTCGTCGGTCCCGGGGGCGGCGGCCTGTTCGGCCGCTTGGTCTCGAGCGTTGTGAGGCTCCCGCTCGTGCCGCTGCCCGACGGTGGGAGGACCATTGTCCAGCCGATATACGTCGACGATCTCTGTGAGGGAATCCTGCGCTGCGACCGTGAGTCTGCCGAGCTAGACCGCACGATCCTGAAAGTAGGGGATCCGAAGGGGCAACGGCTCGCGGACTTCGTAAAAGAGATCGCGTTGGCGTATCTGGGGCGTCGACGACCGACAGTCTCGATTCCGCTTGGCCCCATCGAAGCCATCGTTCGGCTCGCAGAGGCTCTCCACCTGCCCTTGCCCGTTAGCAGCACAAACCTCCGTGGAATGCGGATTGTGGAGCTTATGCAGACCGCAGATGATATGGAGCGGTTGGGAATCCCGATCCGAGCCGTCTCCGAGATGCTTCGCATGAAGCGCAGGGTGGGAGGCGAGCTCGACTCCCTTGACGAGCGGGCAGTGCGCTTGCTCTTAGTAGGAGCCGGTCGGGTCGGGTTCGTGCACGCACTCACCCTTTCGCGTATGCGTGGGGCAGTGCTTGCCGGGATCGTCGACCGGAAACCGGGCGCGGTCTCTTTCCTCAAGAGCCTTGGCCTTGCCTCGCCAGGGTTTCGCGAGCTCGACGATGCGATCGAGGCCACGAGGGCCGATGCGGCGGTCATCGCTACACCGCCAGGTACGCATCTCCCTCTCGCGCTCACATGCCTACGGCGGGGGCTGGCCGCAATGGTCGAGAAGCCCCTAGCCAGGACGGAAGTGGAGCTCGAGCAGTTCGAGCGGTTGACCACGGAGTTTCCGGACCAGCCCCTCCAAGTCGGGTACCTAATGCCGCGACTCCCAACCATCGCGGCGCGTTTGGACGACCTCCGAGCTGGTCGGCTCGGCCGGGTCGAGGGCTTCATGGGCGTGACGCTCGTCTCGCTCATCGAGGGGGGCGAGACCAAGCGGTGGGAGGTACGGAGGGATGTCTCGGGCGGGGGAGCGCTGATCAACGCTGGCGGCCACGTGCTCTCGATGATCAGGGCGGCCTTCGGGGACCCAGAGACTGTAGAGGCTCAGACGGCCCGCCTAAGTTCGACCGAGGTCGAGGACTCAACTGTCGTCTCCTTCGAGTATCCAGGGTTCAGTGGCGTCCACTACTGCAGTTGGTCCATCCCGGGGCTCCCGCGCCAACGAAACGTGCTGAACGTGTACACCGACCGCGGGCGGCTGATGCTCGTCGACGGTACCGCTGTGTTCGTCGGAAGTGATGGGGCTGTGGAACTCAGGCATTCGCTGGACATTGACGTTGGATTCAATGTGGCGCCCGACTACGTGGGGGCGGGGTTCACGGCCGAGTTGAACGACTTGGCGATGGCGGTGCGAACCGGACGGCCGGGACCGATGGACGCTACCGAGGCGATCGCTCTAGAGCGCGTCCTGTTCGGCATCTACCAGGCGGCCCGTCAGGTGCGAACATTCAGCGTTGTTGGGCAGGAAACCAGACCGCTACCGACCGCCGGGCTGGCACTCTCGTCCATAAAGGGCGTGTCTGCGGCTCAAGCGCATGCCATGAACCAGAACTTGCCCGGAGACAACCGGGTCCGAATCACACTGCCAGACTTCCAGAGCCAGTCGCGGCTGTTGGCGATGGGACGATACAAAGAAGTCATCCGACGGATGGGCGTTTCCGGCGTGACAATGGCCACGCGTGCCGCGGCCCCTGTCGCTGTACGCGACCGAAGACCGACCTTCTGGGTGGCGGCCCTCGGAATGCTGGGGGCAGCGCTGAAGGACATTCCCCAGCGATTCCAAGGCACGCTCCTGCTTCACGGTTCGTTGGCCGATACCGCGCTGATCTTGAACCGGTGGGACATGCTGGAACAAATGCTCGACGCGTGTCGACGTGCGAGGCCGTGTGCTCGAGTTGGCTTCCACACGAGCTTGGCTGGAGAGGCGCTCAACGCCATGGCGCTGCTGGACTCGCAGATCGACGAGGTGTCAGTCCTGACTTCGCCCGATGCGATCGGGATGTCTGGCATCCTGGCCGCCATTCGGGAGGCGGGCCCGGCCGGGCTTAGAGTGACGGCTGAAGTCGGTCCTGCTCCGTCGATCGTTCACCGTATTGCGGCCCTGACGCCGGAGCGCTGGGCGCATGGTGCGGACGCTGTGGTCGTGGGCCTAGACGCGTCCCCCGCGCTAGCTGACGCGAGACGACATGAGCTGGCGCACGCGTGGGCTCAGGCGTTCCCGGGCCTGTCCTTGCCCGAGGAAATGCCATGGTGAGAAGGGCACTGACCCGACTCCGAGAGTTGCTGACAGACCCGGAAGTAGCCGGATGCGACCCGGACAGCGCCGAGTTCGCGATCGCACACCGGAGGATCGTCACGCGAAAGCCCATGGTGCGGGACCTGTTCGCCAGCTTCTACGCCGAGTGCCGGGCCATGGATCGCCGTCACTTCGGGGCCACGCCGGGCGCCCGGCTCGAGATTGGCAGCGGGTCGAGCTTCATGGCCGAGCTTTACCCCGACGTCATCATGACCGACGTTATCCCCGTGCCATTCGTCAAGATCGTGCTTTCGGCTGAAGAAATGCCGTTCGGCGACGGAACCCTTCGCTCCGTCTATGGCATCAACGTGTTCCATCACCTGACTCATCCCGGGCGCTTTTTCCGCGAGTGCCACCGCGTCCTGCACCCCGGGGGAGGAGTCGTCCTGATCGAGCCCTACCATGGGCCGCTCGCCCGATTCATCTTCCGAAACCTTCACGGTTCGGAGAGGTTCGACCCGAGCGTGCTTTCTTGGGAAACGGAGGCAGGCACCGGAACAATGTCGGGCGCCAACCAGGCCCTCTCGTACATCGTGTTCACCCGAGATAGGCATCGTTTCGACCGTGAATATCCGGAACTCGAGCTGGTTGTCGATCGCCCACATACGCACCTCCGTTACTTGCTGAGCGGGGGCGTGAACTTCCGTCAACTGATTCCAAGCTCTTTCGGTGATGCCGTCGCTAAGCTGGAGGACTTACTCACGCCGTTCAACCACTGGCTGGCGCTTCAACACACAATCGTGCTGCGCCGGCGTCGATCATCGGAGGTCCCGTGACCGTCCAGCCTGCGCCGTCGGTTGCGGCCGTCGTTCCCGCTTATCGAGTGGCCCCATTCATCGCTGACGTGATCGATCGGATGCCAGCTGCCGTTGACCACGTGATCGTAGTGGACGACGCGTCCCCAGACGATCTGCCGAGGATCCTTCGCGGGATCTCGGATCCTCGGATCCGGGTGCTGTGCCATGAGACAAACCGGGGTGTAGGGGGCGCAATGAAAACCGGTCTGGCTGAGGCGCTGAAGATCGGTGCCCAGATCGTGGTCAAGGTCGACGGTG
>WNFZ01008499.1_pt1 | contig 13977 bp, 13 predicted proteins | sample 5400081 | NCBI WGS metagenome assembly WNFZ01 (sample SAMN13153365, study PRJNA577476) | soil metagenome | isolation source: 80 cm soil or saprolite under grassland replicate 1 | place: USA:California | collected 2016-06-15
GAGACTGCGTCCTCGATGCTCTTGCAAAGCAACGCAGATGCTCTGGTCGTTCTGTCCTTCAGCGCGTACGTTCGGATCAAATGAGGATGGTGACTGTCACTGTGACTGTCACCGGCGAGCGGCTCGACCGTGCGCGCGACCTCGACGAGGCGGCCCCACGGCTCCTCCAGCTCGTAGTGCCCGACCGAGATCTCTGTCACCGGAACGAGAAGACGAGGTCGTGAGCCTCTTGGTCGAAGCCGTCCTCGAAGAACCAGAGCTCGGCGATCCTGCTGTCTGCAAAGCGGTAGACCACGAGTTCCTCGCCCTCGCAGCGCACGCCGTCTCGCTCCGCGTGCCAACGCGTGCTGGCGACGGCGTGCTCGTCAGTCGTGAGCACCTCGAGCGGCTCGAGCACGAACGTCCCGCCGGTGACCTCGGTCAGCTGCCGCATCAGGGTCACGGCCTCGTCCGCGCCTCGGTGGTCGCCCAAGTAGTCCGCCTCGCCCGGCTCGTGCCAGACGACGTCCTCGGCGAGAAGCGCCCGGATCTCGGCGTAGTCGCCGCGCGCGCGGGCCTCGAAGAGCGCCCGGATCGTCCGCTCCTTCTCGTCCACGCCTGGGCGAGGTTAACGTAGGCGCCGTGCCCGCGACGCTGATGGAGGGGCGGCTGGTCGCTGCGCGCATCCGCGAGCAGGTCGCCCGCGACGTCAAGGAGCTCGGCCGCGTCGGGCTCGCCACCGTGCTCGTCGGCGACGATCCGGCCTCGCACATCTACGTCTCACGCAAGCACGAGGCGGCAGACGAGGTGGGCATGGCCAGCGTCGACCACCGGCTGGCCGCCGACACCCGCCAGGAGGACCTGCAGGCCTTGCTCGCGGACTTGAACCGGGACGACGGGGTCGACGGCATTCTGGTCCAGCTGCCGCTGCCCGAGCAGCTCGACGAGGCCCTCGTGTTCCGCTCGGTCGAGCCGATCAAGGACGTCGACGGTTTCCATCCCTTCAACCGAGGCCAGCTCTCGCTGGGCCGGCCGACCTTCGTACCGGCCACGCCGCTCGGGATCATGACCCTGCTCCACGCGTACGCGGTGCAGATCGAGGGCGCGCGCGCCGTGGTGGTGGGGCGCAGCGAGGTCGTCGGCAAGCCCACCGCGCTCCTGCTCCTCGGTGGGAACGCCACCGTGACGATCTGCCACTCGAAGACGCGCGATCTGGCCGCCCTGACGCGCGAGGCGGACGTGCTCGTGGCCGCCGTCGGACGGGCAGGCATGATCGAAGCCGACATGGTCAAGGAGGGCGCGGCGGTGGTCGACGTCGGCATCAATCGGCTGGACGACGGCATCGTCGGGGACGTCGACGGCGGCGTCGCCGAGCGTGCGGGCTACCTCACGCCGGTCCCCGGCGGAGTCGGGCCGATGACGATCGCGATGCTGCTGCGGAACACCGTTCAGGCCGCTCGGTATCGGCGCAATCCCGTCACATTTGCGCCGCAGTAGCGTGGTAGAGTGCGCGCGCTCGTATTGGACGTCGACGGCTCGGTGCCCGGGCCGTCGTTGATGTTTGCAAGGAGGAAGCGTTGGCTCAGGGCACCGTGAAGTGGTTCTCGAACGAGAAGGGCTACGGGTTCATCGAGCGCGGAGACGGTGAGGAGGATGTCTTCGTCCACTTCTCTGCGATCGCGATGGACGGCTACAAGACGCTGACCGAGGGTCAGCGTGTGGAGTTCGAGGTCGTGCAGGGCGACAAGGGCCTGCAGGCGGCGAACGTCGTCACCATCTGAGCTCTTCCTTTCGGACCCAGGTTGGAGAGGCCCCCGAAAGGGGGCCTCTTGTTTGCGAGGATTGGACCGACGATGGCGATCAGCGAGGACCAGGTACGGCACGTCGCCCGGCTGGCGCGGCTGGCGCTCTCCGACAAGGAGGTCGAGCGCTTTCGTGCGCAGCTCTCCGCCATCCTCGACGCGGTCGGGAAGGTGTCCGAGCTCGATCTCGAGGGCGTCGAGCCCACCTCACATCCGCTCGACGTCGTGAACGTGCTGGACGAGGACGAGCCGCGACGGTCTCTCTCGCTCGATGAGGCGCTCCTGAACGCGCCCGATACAGAGGACGGCTTCTTCGGGGTCCCCGCCGTATGAGCCCGGCGATCGACACGCGACGCCTGACGGCCGAGGAGGCGACGGGTCTCGTCGAGGGCGCCGAGGTCTCCCCTGACGAGCTCCACCGCGCCTACCTGGACGCGATCGCCGATCGCGACGGCGATCTGCACGCGTATCTGACGATCGTCGACCGCGCGGAAGGCACCGGGGCCCCGGTCGCGCTCAAGGACCTGATCTCGACGAAGGGCGTCCAGACCACCGCGGGCTCCAGGATCCTCGAGGGCTACGTCCCCGTGTACGACTCCACCGTCACCGCCCGGTGCAAGGACGCCGGACTGTCACTGCTCGGCAAGACGAACATGGACGAGTTCGCCATGGGCTCGTCCACCGAGAACTCGGCCTACGGTCCGACGCGCAATCCCTGGGATCCAACCCGCGTCCCCGGCGGCTCCTCGGGCGGGTCGGCGGCGGCGGTGGCCGGCGGTCTCGCGCCGTGGGCGCTCGGCTCCGACACAGGAGGCTCGATCAAGCAGCCGGCGGCGCTGTGCGGGATCGTCGGGCTCAGGCCCACCTACGGCACCGTCTCTCGCTACGGGATCGTCGCCTTCGCCTCGAGCCTCGACCAGGTCGGCCCGCTGACGAAGACCGTGCGCGACTGCGCGTTGCTCTACCGGATCATCGCCGGGCGTGACCCCTGCGACTCGACTACCGTCGAGCTCCCGCAGCCGGTCGAGATACCGGGGCGCGACGACCTGGAGGGGATCCGCATTGGCATTCCTCGTGAGATGCGCGATCTGGAGGCGATCGAGCCGGGGGTGAGGGGCGCGGTGGCCAGCGCGATCGAGCTCGCGGAGACCCTCGGCGCCGACGTGGAGGAGTGCTCGCTTCCACGCTCCGTCGAGTACGGCCTTCCGTGTTACTACCTGATTGCCCCCTCGGAGGCCTCGTCGAACCTCGCCCGCTACGACGGCGTTCGCTACGGATACCGGGCCGCGGCGGACGGAGATCTCCACGCGCTCTACGAGCGCACCCGCCGCGAGGGGTTCGGCGACGAGCCGAAGCGCCGCATCATGCTGGGCGCCTACGCGCTCTCCGCCGGCTACTACGAGGCCTACTACGGCCAGGCTCAGAAAGTCCGCACGCTGATCCGCCGCGAGCACGAGGAGCTGTTCGGCCGCTACGACCTGCTCGTCAGTGCGACCTCACCGACCGTCGCCTTTGAGCTGGGCGCCAAGACGGCCGACCCGCTGGCCATGTACGCGTGCGACCTGCTCACCATCCCCTCGAACATGGCCGGCCTGCCCGGGCTCTCGATTCCCTGCGGGCTCTCAGACGGCCTCCCGGTCGGGCTCCAGCTGATCGGGCCGCAGTTCTCGGAGAACCTGCTCTTCCGAGCCGGGCACGCGCTGGAGCGCGCGCTCGAGTTCGACTTCGTCCCGGAGCGGCTCAGGTGAAGACGCCGCTCACGTTCCTGGGGCGTCGCTGGCAAAGGAGGCAAGCGAGCGACGCGCAGGACAGTACAAACCAGTGCGTCCAAGCGTCGCGAACGCAGCATCCTGCCGCCAGCGGCGTCACCCTTCGACGGAGCCTGGCTCCGCCGGGCGGGAGCCGAAGGGGGCCAGGGACGTGAGCTGGGAGCCGGTCATCGGCCTCGAGGTTCATGTCCAGCTGAAGACGCGGACGAAGATGTTCTGCCGCTGCGCCACGGGTTTCGGCGAGCCGCCGAACACCCTCACGTGCCCGGTCTGCCTCGCGCATCCCGGCGCGCTGCCCGTCCCCAACCGCACCGCCGTCGAGTGGACAGTGAAGCTCGGGCTCGCGCTCGGCTGTGAGATCGCGCCGCGTGCCCTCTTCCACCGCAAGCACTACTGGTACCCGGACCTGCCCAAGGGCTACCAGATCTCCCAGTACGACGAGCCCCTGTGCGTGGACGGCCGCTTCCTCGTCCCCAGAGCCGAAGGTGACCTCGAGGTCGGGATCGTGCGCGCCCATCTCGAGGAGGACGCCGCCAAGACCGTGCATCTCGAGGGCGCCGGCGGCCGCATCATCGGCGCGACGCGCTCCCTCGTGGACTTCAACCGCGGCGGCACGCCGCTCGTCGAGGTGGTCACTCGGCCGGATCTCCGCTCGGCTGAAGAGGCTCGCCGCTTCCTCCAGCTGCTCCGCCAGACGGTGGTCGAGCTCGGCATCTCAGACGCGGAGATGGAGAAGGGCACGCTGCGCTGCGATGCCAACGTGTCGGTGCGCAGAGCGGGAGAGGAGGGCTTCCGAACCCGCTGGGAGCTGAAGAACATGAACTCGTTCTCCTTCATCGCGCGGGGCATCGACGCCGCGGTGCGCGGGCAGGTCACGCTGCACGAGGCGGACGAGGACGTCGTGCAGGAGACCTACGACTACGACCCCGACACGGACACCCTGGCTCCGCACCGTACCAAGGAGGAAGCCGACGACTATCGCTACTTCCCGGAGCCCGACCTGGTGCCGCTCGAGCCCGAGCGCGAGCTCGTCGAGCGCGTCCGGGCCGAGCTGCCGCAGCTTCCCGACGTGCGGGTCCGCCGCCTGGAGGAGGCGGTCGGCTTCGAGACGGCGTGGGAGCTGGTCACGACCGAGCGCGACGGCGAATACGACAAGCTCGCCGCCGCCGGGGTGGAGGCGAGGGTCGCCGCGAACGTCGTGAGGAACGAAGCCGCCGGGATCGCCGTCGCCGAGCCCGGGGAGCTGGCGAAGGTGATCGGGGCGCGAGACCAGCTGCCGCGGGAGGTGTACCTGGAAGCGGTCAAGGCAAGTGGAATGTCCGGCTTCTCGGCCGATCTCTACCTGGCTCGCACGTCCGTCACGGACGCGTCGGAGCTCGAGCCGATCGTCGAACGGATCCTCGCGGCCCACCCCGACCAGGTCGCCGCCTACCGCGGGGGCAAGCAGGGGCTGCTCGGCTTTTTCGTCGGCCAGGTAATGAAGGAGACGAACGGGAAGGCGAACCCGAAGGTGGTCAGCGAGCTCGTCCGGGAGAGGCTGGAGGCGTGACGCCCGAGTCGGTCCACGAGGCCAACGCGATCCTGCGCGAGAAGGGCTACAAGGAGTCCCAGCTCGGCGTCTTCGCGACGCCGAACTCTCCGGCCGGGAGCTGGACACGGCGATCCTGAAGGACCAGGTCGAGGGGCCGGTCGCGGTCGGTCCGCTCGGTGTTGCGGGCGACCAGGTGGCCGACAGGGAGAACCACGGCGGCCCCGACCAGGCGGTGTACCTGTACACGGTCGAGGACTACGCGTGGTGGGCGAAGGAGCTCGGGCGCCGGCTGGATCCGGGGACCTTCGGCGAGAACCTGACCGTCTCCGGGCTCGAGAGTGCGGAGCTCGCCGTCGGTGATCGTTTTCGAATCGGCGAGGTCGAGCTCGAGGTGACGGCGCCGCGTATCCCGTGCGGCACCTTCGCCGCGCGCATGGGCGACGCCGGCTGGGTCAAGCGCTTCGCGCGCGCCGGGCGGCCGGGCGCCTATCTGCGAGTGCTGGCGACAGGAACTGTCGCGGCGGGCGACGAGGTCTCGTTGGAGCCTGCGGCGGACCGATCGGTGCCACTCCTCGACCTCGTCCGGCTCTTCTACGACCGCAAGGCGTCCGCGACCGACCTCGAGCGGGCTCTCGGCGCGCGGGTCGCAGAGCGGGCTCGCGCCGACCTCGAGCGGCGGCTCGCGCAGACCGCGACGTAGCCGGCTACTCGTACTGGAGCGCCTCGAGCACGTTCAGGTGGCTGGCGCGCCGCGCAGGCAGGATGGCCGCGATCACGCCCACGATCACCGCAGCGATGGCGAAGAGCACGAGCGAGCCAATCGGCCAGGAGAGCACGAGGAAGTCCACCCGCACGATCAGCAGGACCGCGAGCACGATTCCGAGCGCGATCCCGATGGCCGCGCCCATCAGCGAGGTCACGACGCTCTCCAGCGTGATCATCCAGCGGATCTGCCACCGCGTCGTACCCACGGCTCTGAGCATGCCAATCTCGCGCGTGCGCTCGAAGACCGTCAGCACGAGGGTGTTGATGATCCCGAAGAGGCTGACGATGACCGACAGTGCCAGCAGCACGTAGAGGATGTTCAGCACCTGGTTGAGACCGCTCGCCTGGTTTTCCTTGAACTCGTCGCGGTCCTGGACCTTCGCGTTGGGGAAGCGCGCGAGCGCGTTCTCCAGGGCCTTCGTGTTCGTATCGGTTACTCCGCCGGGGGTCTTCAAGAACACGAACAGGTTCTTGGGCTGGTCGAAGAGATGGTCGTACGTCGCGCTCGAGATCGTGACGGGCCCAAACGGTGATCCTCCGGTGGGTGGATCAAAGATGCCCTTGATGTGGAACGTCTGTCGCTGGCCGCTGGGCACGAGGATCCGCACCGGGGACCCCACCGTCAGATGGTGCTTCTTGGCGAAGTCGTTGTCCGTGAACGCCCCGTCGGGCCCCAGCGAGTCCAGGACGGACTGAGAGCCTGCCGTCCAGTCCAGGGCAAACACCTTGCTGGCGCTCGGGTCCACGGCGCTGAGGCTGTGGGTCGCCCCGAAGAACCTGGCTTCGCCGGCCCGTACGCCCACAACCGTGGTGCCAGGCAGTCGGCGTAGCGGGTCGGACATGGCAATGGGGATCGGGCTGTAGTTGTTCTGGGCCGTGACGGCGTAGTCCGTCTGCCAGATCTTGTTCACGGCGTCGAAGAAGGACGCGCGGATGCCCTGGGCGAGCATTGCCACCAGCGTCACTAGGGCGAGGCCGATCATCAGCGCCGCCGCGGTGGAGGCCGTGCGCTGCGGGTTTCGCATCGAGTTCTCGCGCGCCAGGACACCCGGGGCGCCCGCGATCGTCGCCGCCGGGCCGCCCAGCAGATGGGCCAGGGGGACCACGAGCTGGGACGAGAAGAACGCGATTCCGAAGAAGATCAGCAGCGTCCCGAGACCCATGAAGATGAGAATCTGCGTGGTCGAGAGCCCGCTGCCGAAAAGCCCGTAGGCCAGCGCGGCGAACCCGAGCAGGCCGAGCACGGCGGAGCCGGTGCTTCGATAGCGCGCGAATCGGCCGGGTGGGATCGTCGCGCCTTCCCGGACGGCGGCGATCGGGGGGACGCGGGTCGCACGCCGGGCAGGTCGCAGGCTCGCGATCACGGTGACGAGGATGCCCACCACGAGGGCGACGATCACGGTGCGCGGCTTGAGAAGGAGGCCGCTGTTCGGCAGCGTGAAGCCGAACTGGTCGAAGAGCCAGAACAGCCCCTTCCCGAGCGCGAGGCCCAGGAACAGGCCGACCACAGAGGCCAGCACGCCCATCACGAGCGACTCGATCAGGACGGCGCGCATGATCTGGCGGCGCGAGGCGCCGATGGTGCGCACCGTGGCGAATTCGCGGGTGCGCTGGGCGATGGTGATCGAGAGCGAGTTCGCGATCACGAAGGCGCCGACGAAGAGCGCGATGCCTCCGAAGGCGAGCAGAAAGCTCTGCAGGAAGCTGACGAAGCTCTTGGTGTCGCTGGCGTCCTCCGTCGCCTGACCCTCGCCCGTTCGCACCTGCGTCTCCGGGGGCAGGATCGACCGAAGCTGTCCGAGGAGCTGCTGCCTCGTTACTCCGGGCTTGGCCGCCGCGCGGATCTGGTCGAGCTCGCCCGGCTTGTGGAAGACGCGCTGCGCGGTGCGGAGGTCGAAGGCGGCCAGTGTCGCCCCGCCGATGTTCCCCTTGCTCGAGAACTTGAAGAGGCCGGACACGCGCATGGGCAGGGCGAAGCCCTCGCCCTGGACGCGAATCGGGTCGCCCGGCGCGATGTGCTTCCTCGAGGCGGTCGAGGTGTCGATGGCCACCTGCCCCGTCGCGGGCCAGCTCCCCTCTCTCAGGATCAGCGAGTTGAAGCGCGGCTGGGAGGGATCGACCGAGAAGCCGATGTTCGGAGCGCCGCCGAACTGGATCACCTTGCCGTTGCTCCCGATCAGCTGCGCCTCGCCGCCGACTCCGCCGACCGCAGCCGAGACTCCGTCCAGCCCACGCACCTTGGTGAGCAAGGACTCGTCGAAGGAAGGCGGCTCGACACTGGACTCGTCGCTCAGGTCGAGGGCAGAGCGACCGGTGATCACCGCGTCCGTGCCCCGGTAGATGGTCGTGAAGATCGAGTCGAAGGCGCTCGAGATCGAGTCGGTGAGCACGTAGGTGCCGCTGATGGTCGCGACGCCAAGCACGATCGCGAACCCGGTCAGGAACGTGCGGAGCTTTCGCCCCCAGAGATTGCGGAGAGCGAGCTTGGTCACGTGCGGGCCAGCTCCTCCATGGCGGCGATGATCTCGCTCGTCTCCGAGCGGCCCAGATCCTTGACGATCTTGCCGTCGTCGAGGAAGAGAATGCGATCGGCGATGGTCGCCGCCCGCGCGTCGTGCGTGACCATCACGGTGGTCTGGCCCCAGCTGTCGACCGAGTCGCGCATCAGCTCGAGGATCTCGCCGCTCGTCTTGGAATCGAGGTTGCCCGTGGGCTCGTCCGCGAAGACGACCGTCGGCCGGGAGACCAGCGCCCTGGCGATCGCCACCCGCTGCTGCTGGCCGCCGGAAAGCTCGCTCGGGCGGTGCGTCCGCCGGTCGCTGAGCCCCGTCTTCTCGAGGAGCTCCTGGAACCAGACCTTCTCCGGTTTGCGGCCGGCGATGGCCAGCGGGAGCTGCACGTTCTCCTCGGCCGTGAGCATGGGCAGCAGGTTGAAGAACTGGAAGACGAACCCGATGTTCCGGCGCCTGAGCCTGGTCAAGTCGCTGTCACCGAGCGAGGTGATCTCGGTGCCGTCGATGGAGACGGAGCCGGACGTGGGCTTGTCCAGCCCGGCGAGGATGTGCATCAGCGTGGACTTGCCGGAGCCGGACGGCCCCATCACGGCGGTCAGCTTGCCGCGCTCGACCTCCAGGCTGACTCCACGCAGCGCGTCGACCGCGGTGTCGCCCTCGCCGTAGCGGCGCGTGACCTCGCTGGCCGCGACGACTGCGGCTCGCTTTCCCTGCAGGACCTGCTCGTCGGTGAGGGCTTCCCCCGGCTCCATTTGAACCTCGTTTCGATCGAAAGTCACTGTGCTGCCCAGGCTACAGCCCTGTCGCCCTGCCGTCATCGGCTGTGAAGGCGATCTGCCGTCCTCCTCGAGGATGATCATGATTTCGTTCGGGTGACCGAGGCGAGGACGGAGCGCGTGGAGTACTTTCAAGCCGTGAAGAGTCGCTTGCACCCCGTTTGGACGACGCTCTGGCCGCTCGCGAAGCGCAACTGGTTCGACGGCGTGCTGGTGGTCGGTATCGGCATCTCCATCGCGGTTGCGGTCGGAGACCAGGGGAAGAAGGCGGAGGGCCCGCTCTGGTTCGACATTCTGGCTGCAGGTGGCGCGATCGTGCCGCTCTTCTTTCGCAGGCGGTACCCGTTCGGCGCCCCGGTCGCGGCGGCCGTGCTGGTCGGGGGGGCCAGTTTCGTCGACGGCGGGTTCGTGAGCGACAACTTCATCTTGTTCCTTGGTGGCGTCGCGGTGGCCTTCCTGGTGGGGGCGCTGAAGGAGCGGACCCAGGCGGTCGCAGGACTGGTGATCCTGCTCGGCACCAACGCGATCGTGACCCACAACGCTCCGAAAGGCTCGGTCGGAGGCTTCATCTGGGGGTGCATCGTCTTCGGCGTCGCCTGGGTGATCGGCTTCGGGCTCGGCCAGAAGTTCCGGGAGGTGGACGAGGCGAAGGAGCGGGCGGAGCGCCTCGAGCATGAGCGCGAGGGGGAGGCGCGTCTCGCCGTTGCCGAGGAGCGGGCGCGGATCGCGCGGGAGCTGCACGACGTGGTCGGCCACAGCGTCAGCGTGATGACCGTGCAGACTGCCGGCGTGCGCCGTCTGCTCGAGTCCGACCAGGAGCGCGAGCGAGAGGCGCTGATGGTGGTCGAGCAGACCGGGCGCGAGGCGCTGGCGGAGATGCGGCGGCTGGTCGGCGTCCTCCGCCGGCCCGAGGAGGCGCCCGCGTTGGCGCCCCAGCCGAGCCTCGAGCACATCGACAAGCTCGTCGAGCAGGCTCGCGAGGCGGGGCTCCTGGCTGAGCTTCAGGTCGAGGGCGAGCCCGTGCAGCTGGCGGCCGGGCTCGACCTCACCGCCTACCGCTTCGTCCAGGAGGGGCTGACGAACGCGCTCAAGCACGCCAGGGCCCAACATGCAGACGTGCTCGTCCGCTATGAGGACGGGCACGTCGAGCTGACCGTGAGCGACGACGGCACGGGTGACGGCGGCGGAGAGAGCGGCGGGCACGGTCTGGTCGGTATGCGCGAGCGCATCTCCGTCTACGGCGGCGAGCTCGAGGCCGGCCCGCGACCCGAGGGCGGCTACCGCTTGCACGCTCGGCTTCCTGTGACATGAACGCCGCGACCGCCCCCGTCGGCTACCGTCCACGCGTGCGCACGGCCTGGAACACGCTCTGGCCGCTCGCGAAACGCTACTGGTTTGACGTCCTGATCGTGGCGGCCGTCGGTGTGTCGATCGCCGTCGCCGTCGTGGATCAGGGCAAGAGGCCCGGGCCCGATGGACCCATGTGGTTCGACGTGCTCGCCGCGGTCGCGATGGTCGTTCCGCTCTTCGCCCGACGCCGGTACCCCTTCGGCGCGCCCGCTGCCGTCTTCGTCGCCATCGTCGCGTCGAGCTTCGTCGACCCGGGGTTCATCGACGACGATGGCGTCATCTTCGTGGCCGCCGCCGCCGCGGCCTTCCTCTTCGGGATGTCGAAGGAGCGCAACCAGGCGGTAGCGGGCCTGGGGATCATGCTCGGTGCTATTGCGATCGTCGGACACAATCAGGGAGATCAGGCGGGCGACTTCATCTGGCCCGCGGCCGTCTTCGGGATTGCCTGGACGGTGGGCTACGGCCTGGACCAGAAGTTCCGCCAGGCCCAGGAGGCGAGGGAGCGGGCCAGCCGGCTCGAGCGGGAACGCGAGGAGGAAGCTCGCCTCGCCGTCGCCGAGGAGCGGGCGCGGATCGCGCGGGAGCTGCACGACGTGGTCGGCCACAGCGTCAGCGTCATGACCGTCCAGGCCGCGGGAGTCCGTCGGCTGCTCAAGCCCAGGCAGGAGCGCGAGCGCGAGGCGCTGATGGTCGTGGAGCAGACCGGGCGCGAGGCTTTGGCGGAGATGCGGCGCATGGTCGACGTTCTCCGTCGTCCCGAAGAGTCCCCGGCGCTCGCTCCCCAGCCGAGCCTCGAGCACCTCGACAAGCTCGTGGGGCAGGCCCGCGAGGCGGGGCTCCCGGTGGAGCTCAAGGTGGAGGGCGACCCCGTGCAGCTCGCCGCAGGGCTCGACCTCACGGCCTACCGCTTCGTCCAGGAGGGGTTGACGAACGCGCTCAAGCATGCCCGGGCCGAGCACGCAGAGGTACTCGTCCGCTACGACGACGGACACGTCGAGCTGACGGTGAGCGACGACGGCGCAGGCGACGGCGGCGGCGAGAGCGGTGGGCACGGCCTCGTCGGCATGCGTGAGCGCATCTCCGTCTACGGCGGCGAGCTCCAGGCCGGCCCACGACCGGAGGGCGGCTACCGGCTACGTGCGAGACTCCCGACCTCATGAGCCTCGCAGCCCTGGTCGGCGGCAGCATTCGCCCGGCGGAGCCGGGCTCCGCCACCGCCTGTCGCCGCTGGCGGCAGGATCCGGCGTCCTCGGCGCGAGTCCGTACTGAGATGTACTGTCCTCGCTTCTCGGACTTGTCTCCTTTGCCAGCGACGACCCAGAGGTGCGAGGCATGACCGGCACCTACACGTTCCTGCTGACCGACATCGAGGGCTCGACGGGGCTCGTCCGCCGCCTCGGCGATGACTACGGCGAGTTGATCGCCGAGCACCACCGGTTGCTGCGTACAGTCCTTGAGGAGGCCGGCGGAGAGGGGATCGGAACCCAGGGTGACGCCTTCTTCGCCGCCTTCCGCAGACCCAAGGATGCCGTGCTCGCCGCGGCGTCGGGACAGCGGGCGATTGCCGAGCAACAGTGGCCTCAGGGCGTCGAACTGCGCGTCCGCATGGGCATACATACGGGCGAGGCCTCGATGGCCGAGGGCGAGTACCACGGCCTCGCCATCCACCGCGCGGCCCGGATCTGCTCTGCCGGCCAGGGCGGCCAGATCCTTCTCTCGCAGGCCACGGTCTCGATGCTCGAGGACGAAGAGGTCGTTCTCGTCGACCTCGGCGAGCGAGAGCTGAAGGACTTCGAGCGGCCGGTGCGCATCTACCAGCTGGTGGCTCCCGATCACGCGTCGGCGGGTCAGGCTGCCGGCGGCGGAAACATCCGCGTGCTCATCGTCGACGACCAGGCGCTCGTCCGGGCGGGGTTCCGCATGATCCTCGACGCTGAGGAGTCGATCGAGGTCGCCGGCGAGGCGGCGGACGGACGGGAAGCCGTCGCCGAGGCGCGGCGGCTGCGGCCCAACGTCGTCCTGATGGACGTTCGCATGCCCGAGATGGACGGGATCGAGGCCACCCGGGTTCTGCTCGGCGAGGACGGAGCGGATACGAGGGTCGTGATGCTGACCACGTTCGACATGGACGAGTACGTCTACGAGGCGCTGCGCGCCGGAGCGAGCGGCTTCCTGCTCAAGGACGTCCCGCCCGAGCAGCTCGTCGAAGGTATTCGCGCGGTCGCGAGCGGCGATGCCCTGCTCGCCCCCTCCGTGACCCGCCGCGTGATCGAGGAGTTCGTCCGGCGACCGCCGGGCTCTGCGCGTCCGGTGTCGCCCGAGCTCGAGCAGCTCACTCCGCGGGAGGTCGAGGTGCTCCAGTTGATCGCGCGCGGCCGCTCGAACGCAGAGATCGCCAAGGAGCTCTTCGTCAGCGAGACGACGGTGAAGACCCACGTCGCGCACGTGCTGACCAAGCTCGACCGGCGCGACCGCGTGCAGGCCGTCGTCTTCGCGTACGAGTCGGGTCTGGTCGAGCCCGGCGAGACGTAGTCGCACCACGCTGTAGGGCCACCCGGCCCCTTCGCTAGGCTCAGCCGCAATGGCCGGGAAGCGCTATCTGTTCACGCCCGGGCCGACGCCGGTGCCGCCGGAGGTGCTCGAGGCCCTCTCCCGCCAGGTCGTCCATCACCGCGGTCCCGACTTCCGCGTCGTACTCAAGCGGTGCCTCGACCGGTTGAAAGCGGTCTTCCGCACCTCTTCGGAGGTCCTCCTGTTCACGGCCTCGGGCACGGGGGCGATGGAGTCGGCAGTGGCCAACCTCTGCTCTCCCGGCAACCGGGTCGTGGTCGTCTCGGCGGGCCACTTCGGAGAGCGCTGGATCGAGATCGCCGGTCGCTACGGCTGCGACGTCGTCCCACTGCGCTACGAGTGGGGAGAGACCCCGACAGCCGCCGATCTGGCGGCGAAGCTCGAGGAAGCCGGGAGCGCGCGTGCCGTCTTTCTCACCCAGTCCGAGACGTCGACCGGGGTCGTCTGCGACGTCCAGGCGCTGGCTGCCGCGGCACGCCCGTCGGGCGCTCACGTGGTCGTGGACGCGATCTCGAGCCTGGGAGCCCTGCCGCTCGAGGTGGACGCGTGGGGGGTGGACGTCGCCTGCTCCGGGTCGCAGAAGGCGCTCATGTGCCCGCCGGGCCTGGCAATGGCCTCGGTCTCCGAAGCGGTTTGGGAGCCCGAGGGCCGCGCGTCGTCCCCTCGCTACTACTTCGACTGGGAGCGCACCCGTCGTGCGCAGGAGAAGCTTGACGTCGCTTTCACGCCCGCCGTCCCGCTCGTGCTTGCCCTGGACGTCGCGCTCGGGCTCTTGCTCGACGAGGGCCTTCCCGCCGTGTTCGCGCGACATGTCCGGCTCGGCCGTGCCTGCCGCGAGGGCGCGAAGGCGATGGGGCTCGAGCTCTTCTCCCCGGACGAGGACCGCTCCGCGGTCGTGACCGCGATCAGGGCCCCCGCCGG
>WNFZ01024288.1_pt1 | contig 13973 bp, 13 predicted proteins | sample 5400081 | NCBI WGS metagenome assembly WNFZ01 (sample SAMN13153365, study PRJNA577476) | soil metagenome | isolation source: 80 cm soil or saprolite under grassland replicate 1 | place: USA:California | collected 2016-06-15
CGCTTGGCCAGCTCGGTCTGGTACGCCGCATCCTTTGCCGCCAGCTCGGCCTGGTGCAGCTCGGCCTGGGTGCCGATGACCGTCCGCAGCTGGGTGTTGGTCGCACGCTGGCGGAGCAGCGCTGCGCGCAGCTCGCCGATCGACAGGACGGCAACCCCAAGCGGCTCAGTCTCGGACATGCGCGACATCATCGGCAGCTGGGGAGCTGCGGGTCAACTCGGGCACCTCATGCCACGATGCCGACGGTCACCGCGACCACGCTCACCCTCGCTGAATAGCTACCCGGCGTCGTGCTGATCTCGCTGCTGATCGTCGCCATTGTTGCCGCCTCCAAGTCGCCCCTCTTGGAAGAGGACTTTTCTAGCCGGGCAAATGGATGGGACGACGCCGGCAGCAAACGCGCCGGCGGTCACTACAACAATGGGGCGTACCGCATCTACGCTGAACCCGGTGTGGATGATGGTTTCGCGGCGGGTGGACCCCAGAACGCTAGCAATGTGGTCCCGTCCGCCCCTCCAAGCTTCGGCATCGATGTCTACGCGCGCAGAATTGTCGGGTCATCCCAGGACGTTCAGTACGGCATCCTCTGTCGGCGCGCTGCGGATAGGTTCTATGCTTTCGTAATACAGAACAAGACTGGCTTCATCGTGAAGCAGGCCAGTCCTGGTAATTCTACCATCCTGGCGCAGGCCGACACTTCTGCGGTTGACGTGAATACCATGAACCACTTGTCCGCCAGTTGCGACGGTGACGAAGAACTGACATACGTGTACCTTGCGCTCTGGGTGAACGGTGAGAAGGTCACCGACGTGACCGATGACAAACCACTCCCGACCGGCACCGTGGGCCTCTTCGTGAAGACTGACGCCAAGACGGCGGTCGAGGCGGAGTTCGACGACTTCAAGGTCGGCAAGCCGTAGGCCCGATCCCTCAAGAGCACGCCAAGTGAACCGCCAGCCACCAACACGTCCGTGCTCATTCGGAAGATGGACAGGCGCCACGTGGTTGGGTACTTCGAGGCAGCGGCGGCCGCCCCCATATTCAGACCAGTTCTCAAACACTCACTAAGGGGCGCACTTCGGGTAGGACCATGTGTGAGGCCTCTTGGATGCGTCGTCTATGTGGAACTTGTCGGATGAGTCACTGCTCGCCGGGCTAGGGTCGGGTGACCCCGGCGCGGCCAGCGCCTTCGTGGGGCGGTTCGAGCGTCGGGTCTTTGGCCTGACCCGGTCGATTCTGCGTGACCGCGGTGCGGCGGAGGAAGCGGCGCAGGAGGCGTTCGTGCGCGCCTGGAAGCACGCCTCCGCCTACGACCCTCGACGAGGAACGGTGGCGGCGTGGCTGCTGACGATCGCCCGCAACGTCTCGATCAACATGCTGCCCACACGACGCTTCGACCCGGTCGCCCCAGAGGTCCTGCTGGCCATGGAGGCGAAGCAGCCACCCGACAACGGAGACCCGGCACAGGTGCTGGACGCAGAGCCGCTGCGTGAGGGCCTGGCTCGACTTCCCGCAGAGCAGCGGCGCCCATTGGTCCTGGCAGCCTTCTACGGCTTCACGGCTCGGGAGATCAGCGAGCTCGATGGTGTGCCGCTCGGCACGGTGAAGACGCGGATCCGACGGTTGGTGGCTGAGCTGTCATCAGTAGGTGACGAGCTGCTCCAGCTAGCGCCTGAGCAGGAGCCTCCCATGGGCTTCGAGTCGCGCGTCCTTGCCAAGCTCGCCGCGCCGCCGAGGCGTCGGCCCCTGCAGCCGCTCACGCGTCGCTCGCGGTGGGCAATGGCCGCGGCGGCAGCGGTCCTTGTGGCCGCGCTCGGCGCAGGCTCGGTGGTCGTGGCAACGGCCGACGATCGTCGGCTGGCGGACAGCTACCGGACCGCGCTGAGCACCGGAGAGGGATCGTTCTTCTCCGCGGCTCCGTTGCAGGGACCGCAGGGCCGGATCGGCAGCGTGTTCGGCTACCAGGGGCGTCCGTCCTGGGTGATGATGACGCTCCAGCCTTCGGCAGGTCAGCAGGGCCGGTACCAGGTCCAGGTCGTGACCCAGGATGGCCGATACCTGCCCCTGGGCGAAGCGGTACTGAGCGGAGCCCAGCGTTCCTGGGGGGCGCAGCTCCCCGTCGACCTCTCGGCGGTGCGTCAGGTTCGGTGCGTCGGCTCGGACGGGCGGACGGTACTCACCGCGACCTTCGACCCCTCCAAACCCTGGAACTGACCCCAGACACCCATCTACCCGGCCACGAGGGCCGGGTAGACGCGGCACAGGACGTCAGGCGCGCTCAGTACAGGCCCCCGCCTCCGCCGGCGCCGCCACCGCCGTGGTGGAAGAACACGAGGTAGACGATCAGGTACACGACCGCCCCCACGGCGAGGTAGATCGCAAGCCACTTGCCCCATCTCCGGCCGTAGCCGGTACTTCTATCGGCCATGACGAATCTCCGGTTGACCTGGTAGGCGGTTCCTTCCCGCTCACCAGGTACTACCGGGATCCAGGCGCCAGCGGATTGCCGCAGGCAAGAATAACGGACCAGGAGTGGTCAACAGGTAAGCTACTATTGGCCGCTTTGCCATGGTTGGTGTCTGTGACAGCAGCCCTGGCCGTGACATCTCACTCTCCCTACACCGCACACCGCGCCGGCGTGGGAGGTTTCTGTGTCGGCAATCCCAACGATCACCAGCGTGGCCACTGGACCGTATCGAACTGGCCGCGGAAGTCGCAGTAGGAGAAGCCCGTGCCGTAGGTGGCCTGGTGGTGCCGCGCGGTCGGCGATCCCGGCACGCGCAAGGCGTTGAGGTACCACTTGACATACGGGACGCGGCCTCTGGTGTCGCTAGGAAGGTCACAGGTGGATCGCCGGCCCTTCGACGCGGAGTGGGGTGTTCGCGTTCTGGGATGTCATGTCCACTCTTGCCGACCAACTGTCGTCAACAGCTCACCGACGGATCATTCGTTGGTGAGCTGTTGGCTTGCTGGAGGCGGGTCCGGCTCTGGAGCGCCAGGCCTTCGAATCTCACCCTGTCGACCACATCCCGCTGCCGTCGCTGACGATCCGGAAGCTGTGGTTGCGCACGGCGCCGACCAGGGCGTCGTCGGGGGAGCCGTAGAAGAGGCCGTAGCGAAGGGGGGCAGGCTGCGTTCTGGTGGATGCTGGACTGAGCTGACCGGCGTTGCCGGGAATTGGGTGCAACCGTGCCGCTCAGCACCGCGTCAATGTGAGCATCACTGAACGACGTCCTGACTCGCGGCTGTCTTCCTCATGCGAGTCTCATCGGGGCCGGCAGCATACTTGCCTGACGCGCTGTCGCTGGGAGACGCCCTCGCCAGCGTGCAAGGAAGGAAGCTCGTCGATGGCGTGGATGCCCAAGGTCGCCTCGACCCAGGGGCGCCGCCAGCATTACCGTGAGAACATGCTGCTCGGGTTCGACGCTCTGGGCGACCTCTACTACACGTACTGGGGCGAGTTCTTTCATCTTGCCTTGTTCGAACCTGGTGACGACCCGGCGGACCTCGCCGCCGCGTACCAACGCACCCACCAGCGCTACCTGGAGGCGATCGACGGCGCCGCGGCACGGCGCATCCTCGACGTGGCCTGTGGCGGCGGCGCGCTCTCGGCTTGGCTGGCCGACCACACCAGTGCGGAGGTGGTCGGCGTCGACCTGTCGAGCGGCCAGCTCACTCACGCCCGCCGCTGGCTGGCGGACGGACGCCGTCCCAACCTGCGCTTCGTCCAGCACGACGTCATGCACCTCGACGAGCTTGCCGAGCAGCCCTTCGATGCCGCGCTCTGCCTGGACGCGGCCTGCTACCTGCCCGACCGAGGGGCCGCGCTGCGCGGGATCGCGACCCGTCTGCGGTCGGGAGGGCGGTTGCTGCTGGTCGACTGGTGCCGGGTGGAGCGTTCCACCGCGCTGCAACAGGAGCTGATCCTGGAGCCGCTGTGCCGCTACTGGGCGATCGCCGACCTGGCGACCGCCACCGGCTACCGGCGCGCGTTCGCCGCCGCGGGTCTGCGCGTTCACCGACTGGACGACCTGTCTGACTGTGTGGTGCCGAACTGGGAGCGCGGCTACCAGGCGGCGCTGCGGGCGCTGGCCGAGCCTGTCCGGCTCGGTGAGCTGTTGCGCTTGGCCGCCGCCACCGTCAAGCACGGCGCCGTGGCGGTCCAGGCAGCCAAGGACCAATTCCAAGTGGCGCTGCTTGCCAGAGCGGCAGCGGATTCCGGGCTACTGCGCTATGTGAGTGTCCTCGCCGAACGAGCAGAGGACTAACCGACCAAGCAGCCGGGAGACCGGGCTGAGGCCAAGCTCAGCCGGCTCTCATTGCCGCCATGGTTGGATTGCTCCGGGACTCCGCTCAGCAAGGAGGAGGCCGCGGCCATGGGGCGACCGATCCGTGAGCTCCGCGACTGGGGCAAGCGGTGACGGCGTGCTGAGCCGGCGGGGCTTCCTGGCCGGCGCGGCGGCGGGCCTTGCATGCCTCACCACCGGCGGCGTCACGCTCGGCCTCGACCGGCAAAGCGACGCGCGGTCCCGCGAGCTGGACGGTTCGGCCGGTCCGGGCGGCTGGCCGCATGGGCTCGGCCAGCGCCGCCTGGTCTGGTCCGTGCCGACGACTCTCCCGCTGGTCGCCCTCACCTTCGATGACGGGCCCGACCCGGAACTGACGCCTGGCGTCCTGGAGACTCTGGCCGACCACCACGCCAGGGCCACCTTCAACATGATGGGCTGGAACGCCAGCCGGCATCCGGAGCTGGTTCAGGCGGTGGTCGATGCCGGCCACGAGCTTGGCAATCACACCTGGACGCACCTGGACCTGACCGGGCAGTCCGCCAGCCAGACCCGCCAGCAGCTCGACCTGGGCCGCCGCGCGATCGAGGCGGCCGGCGGGGTGCGGCCGCGCTGGTTCCGCCCACCGCGGGGCAACCTGACCGGGGCCGCTGTCTGCGCCGCCGCCGACCTGGGCCAGGACCTGCTGTTGTGGTCGATCGGCCGGGGGCCGCCGAGCATCGGCACGCCGGCCGCGGTCGCCGACCACCTGGCCCGCGTGGTTGGCCCCGGGGACGTGGTCGGGCTCCACGACGGGATCGGCCGGGGCACCTTCGACCCAGACAGCACGCTCGCCCGGCGGCTGCGAGCCCGTCGCCTGGTCGAGCTCGCCGCCCTGCCGTCCGCGCTGCAGCGGCTCCAGGCCAGGGGGATCCGCCTGGTGACGGCCACCGAGCTCGTCGAGGCGACGGCGCAGGCCACGGCCTGACGAAGATCCGGTGCCGGGCGGACAGGCGGTGCGGGCGGTCACCCGGTTCGAGGGTGCGTCGGGGTGGTGCCGCCGGCGAGGAGCAGGTCGAACCCGTCGGGGGTATTGAGCATCCCCGGCGCGGTCCCGGCCCGGTCGGTGCGGCCGTACTGCCAGACGATCCGCCGGGTGGTCGGGTCGATGACAACGACGCGGTGACGGTAGTCGTCGTTGACGCAGATGAGCCCGTCCGGCAGCCGTTCGGCGAGGCTTGGGTGGTCCAGCATGGCTCCACCCCCGCGCGGCCGGTAGACCCACACGATGCGACCTTCCCGGGTGAACTCCACGATCCCGCCGGGTCGGGAGTAGTCGGCGACGAGGTACAGGTCCGGGCCGAGCTGCTGCGGGTCGGAGGGGTAGGCGATCGGGAGGTGCACGCTCCAGACCAGCCGCCCGGCCGGCGTGATCTCGTCGATCCATGAACCGTGGATCTCTGACACGAGGAGATTGCCGTCCGCCAGGGGCGTGTCGCCGTTGGGATAGCCGAGACTGCGCGGCGGGTCGTGGGCGCAGCGCCGAGTGGCGCCGATCTGTGTGGTGCCGCGTTGGCCGATCAGCAGGACGCGGCAGTTTTTGGCGTCCGCGACGACCACCCGGCCGTCGCGGAGCAGGTAGGCGTCGTCCGGTTGGTTCAGGTAGCCGGGTCTGCCCCCCGCAATCCGCGGGTGCCCGTACCGCCACTGCACCCGGCCGCTGGGGAAGGCGATCTCGACGATGGTGTCGTTGTCTTCCTCGTTGGAGATGATGGCGGTGCCGTGGCGGATGAAGAAGGCATCGTCGGGGTAGTAGAAGCCACCTGGCGGCGCGGGTGCACCCGCCGACGGGTAGCTCCACAGCACGTGTCTGGCGGCGTCGACCAGGAGCAGCCGGTTGTTGCCCCGGTCGGCGATGAGCAGCCGACCCTGGAACGGCGCGGCGGCGGGCGCGGCGTGGTCCGCGCGGGTGGCCCGGGTGGCGAGCCGGAGCAGGCTCACCGTGGCCAGCTGGCCGCCGTCCTCCCCGCCGAGCAGCCAGGCGCTGCCGCCGGCCACCACCGCCGCGGCATCGGATACAGGACCGGGGAGCCTGCCCGCCGGGATCACCCTGCCGCCGACGGGGTCGAACCGCCAGACCCTGTCAGTCGCCCGCCCGCCCGATCGGCCGCCGGCAACGTAGATCCGCCCGCCGAGCCGGACCGCGGCGGCGTGCGCAAGCCCCTGAGGGAGCTGGCCAACCATCCTGGCGCTGCCGGTGCGCAGGTTGATCGCTTGAATCGCGCGCGACTCGGCGCCCGCGGCAGGCTCGCCGCCGAACACATACACGACCTCCCCGGCTGCGGCGAGTGCGGGATAGCGGACCCCTCGTGGCAGTTGCGCGACGGTCCGGAAGTGCCTGCCGTCGGCGGTCTCGAGCACCGCACGGCTCGGCGCGCGGCCGTCGTACCCTCCGACCAGGTACGCTCTGCCATCGACAGTGGCGGCGGCAAGGTCGGACCGAGGCGCGGGCAGCCGTCCCGCCAGCAGAGCACGCCCTCCGGACACGACCGCTTGAACGTCGGCGACGGTCTGCTGCGCGCCACCGCCGAAGACATATGCCGTGCCGCCGAGCAGCGCCCCCGCCGCATCGTGTACCGGGGCCGCGAGCCGACCCGCCGGCGTTGCCGTGCCGCGTGCGAGGTCCAGGTGCAGGACCCTGTCGCTGGAGGCCTGCGATCGGTCCAGCCCGCCGAGCAGCAGGGCCCCGCCGCCCCCGTCGGGCAGGGCGACCGCGCGCGACAGCGGCGCTGGCAGCCGCCACGGCGCGGCCGACGACTCCAGGACCGTCTCGCCGCCAGCACTCGCCGAGCGCGTGGATGCCGGCGGGGTTCCCGGGCGGGGCGGCTGCCTACCGCCACCGGTGCAGGCGCTGGCGAGCAGGCATGGGGCCAGCGCCAGCGCCGCGAGACCAGACAACCGCCGCTCGCCCTTCATACCGTCCCCCGCCGCACGCCAGTGGAAGCAGCGTATGCGACCCGACCGGCGATGAAGGCTCCATGAGAACTCTCACTGCCACCCGCACGGCACTGTGTTCCCTGGACCACCGGTTGCTACGGGCGGCGCACCGGAGGAGCCAGCCGAGTTCGCGCTTGGCCTTCGCGTTCGAGGCGCCGCGGCTCTCGGTCGCCATTTCCACGGCGGCCTCACCGGCGAGCAGCCGGGCGAGCCAGCGGGGGACGTGGCGGGTGGCTTGATCAGATCCAGTCGCCGTCGCTGACGATCGGGAAGCTGCGGTTGCGCACGGCGCCGACCAGGGCGTCGTCGGGGGAGCCGTAAAAGAGGCCGTAGCGAAGGGTGATCCCGACTGCGTCGACTGAGCCGACCGGCCTCGCCCGGAATTGGGTGCAACCGTCCCGCTCAGCACCGCGTCAATGTGAGCATCATGGCAATGGATGATCGGGAATTCCTGGACTTCTTCGCGCCGACGAGCTGGCCCAGGAGGCGATGGCGAGGACCTATGCAGCCTGGGGCCGGGTGCGGGAGCGCGAGCGGGCGGCGGCCTACGCGCGCAAGGTGCTGCTCAATCGCTACCGCTCGCTGGCGCGCCGGACGAGGGTCGAGGCGCGGCACCTGCTCGCCAGCCGGCCGCAGGACCGCTACGAGCCGGACTTCAGCGGCGACGGGCCGCTGCTGTGGGAGGCGTTGCAGCGGCTGCCCGCTCGGCAGCGGAGCGCGATCGTGCTGCGTTTCTACCTCGACCTGCCGGAGGCGGAGGTTGCGCGCCTGCTGGGTGTACCCGCGGGGACGGTGAAGTCCTGGACTCATCGGGGCCTGGCCCGGTTGCGTACCGGCCTGGGCTCCGAATACCGCAATGAGCCGTTGCAGAGCGGCGGGGAGGCACGGCCATGACCATCGAGGAGCGGGTCCGTCGCATGCTCGCCGAGGCGGTCGCGGCCGAACCGGCACCGTCCGGCGCGCCCTTCGACCGGGCGGTCCGCCGTCGACGGCAGCGCTCCCTGCGCGCCGCGGTGGTTGCCGTGGCGCTGCTGCTCGCCGCCACGGCGGTGGTCACCGGCGTCCATGCCCTCACCACCAAGCCAGGGGCAGTCCCGACCGTGCCGCCGGCGGTGCCGACAGGCTGGAAGACATTCCAGAATGTGGGTTTCTATAACCTGAAGTTCCGCTACCCGCCCGACTGGTCGGTCGAGGGGCGAGGCGGCTTTGTGATCGCCCCGGGGCAGTTCGCCAGCGCTGACAGTTCCAGCCCGGTCCCCGGGCCGTTCGCCGTCGAGGTCGGCCTGGGCCCGCAGTACTATCTGTTCGTGGTGCAGAACGGCGCGCGGGTGACGCGGGGCAGGCTGCCCGATGGGCGGGCGTTCATCCGCTGGACGTCGACGCAGGCCGGTGCCCACACCGTCAACTACACGATCGACTGGGGGCAGTACTGCCTCTCCCCGGGCCACGACTGCGGCGCCAAATCGATCAATGCATCCATCCAAGCGACCAGCCAGGCGCTGCTGGACCGGTACAGCCAGGTCGCCGAGCAGATCGTGCGCACGTTCCAGCCAGCACGGCCGACCGCGGCCTCGACCGGCGATCGGAACCGGCCCGCCTGCCGCCCCGACCAGTGGCGACCGGTGTTCTCGTCCGAGAACAAGGTCACCCTGGACGGCCCCGGGGGGTGGGTGATCTCGGGTGACATCCGCTACCTGCAGGGCCCTGCCTGCCACCTGCGGACCACCCTGCGGCTGACCGTCGAGCAAGCCGACGGGACGCCGGTCGCGGTGCCAGGCACCCCGTCGCCGTTCGCGGTCGAGGCTGATCTCCCCGAGAATGGCGGCGTGGCAGGTGACGTCCCCCGCGGGGCCACGATGTGGTTCTGGCGCTGGGACAACTGGTGCAGGCAGCCGCAGCCAACGGTCCGCGTCCGGGTCACCGCCGATAGCGGCGCGACCACGACCCGGCCGCTGCCACCCCGTTCGATTCAAGACCCCCGGTTTCCCTGCCATCCCAACGCCCCGTGGAGGATCGTTCCCTTGCCGTAACTCGGCCGAGCGCAGGTGCGCATGGCCTCCGACACGAGGTGGCGAGTCCCATGACACCGACGACCACACGCCTGCCTGAACGATCGAGGACGGCGTCGCTGCTGCTCGGCCTGCTGCTTACCGGCGCCACCTTGGCCGGCTGCCATCCAGCCGGGACACGCGAGCAACCCCCGCCGTCCACGCAGGCCCCGCAGCCGACCAGCGGCTCGCCCACACCCGCTGGCGGATGCGGCCAGGTTCTGTCCGGGCTGGGCCACTCGGCCGAGGGTCCAGGCTCACGACGATTCGAGATCACTCGGCAGCAGTTGGCGGTGATCGGCAGCCACCTGATCGAGGTCTTCTGCGACCAGGGCCTGTGGCAGCAGGACGTGGGGTTCGGCGTGCAGTACGAGAAGGACCCGACCCATGTGTTGGTGCTCGTCAGCCCTGGCCGTTCCGGCCTCACTGCCAAGCAGGTGCTCGACCGCCTCCTGGGCCGCGGGTAGCGACGACCCACGGACAGGATTCGCGGGCCGCCAACTGGCGCCACAACAGGCGCAACACAACCGGCCGCGAGTTGTGCGACCTGTTGACTGACTGCGTTGGTCTGGTCAGACGCGAATTGTTGGCCCCTCGATGCGGAGTGGAGGGTTCGCATTCTGGGATGTCATGTCCACCATGGCCTCTGACCTGCGTCTTTGCCTTGGGTCTTTGACAGCATACGAACACTTGGTCCTCCACTTGAGGCCGTGGCGCCGACACCGCGTCTCGACGGCCAGAGGTGTTCTCCACCAAGGGCCTCGACCCGATAAGTTCAAGCGCCGATAAGCTCACCGGCGCCGATGGACAGCTCATCGAACAGCGGCCAGTCAGGCGTGGCCGCGCCGGCAGCGTGGAACGCCGCACGGATGGCACTCATGCCGATGGCCGCGGCGCCCTCTGGCGAAGGCGCGTCGATGGTCACCATGATGGTGACGGTCTTCCTGGCCAGCGAGGCTGAGATCGTGGAGTCCTCGACGGCATCCAGCCGAAGCAGCTCTTCCAAGACGCGGTCGAAGAAGCCCTCAAGGTCAGCGTGAACACCATGGCTACCGTCTGCGACGTTGAAACGAACCGCCATCGTCAGCTTCACGGCCGCGCCTCGTGGGGATGTTTGGGCCTGCTCACGAGCGTTCCGCTCCTCACAACCTAGCTTAGCTGGACCAATCCGGCTGGTCGATCGGCAGCTTCCCGGATGGTGCCGGCGATCCTACCCCGTCGATCCGGCTCTGTTCGTCTGACGTTGGAATCGGTGGATAACCCTCATCGGCCGCTATTTGCCGACGAGGGTCGCCAGGTTCCGGAGTCACCGTCGACCCGGTCCGGGAACTCACCTGATCCGCAGTTCGACTGAACTGGGCCAGGCCGATCGTCGGCCCCTCGACCAGCGGTGCGGTGTTCGTATGCTGTAACCCAAGACCACCACCTCTGTTGGTGCAGCAGCACCGCCCACTCTGCTGGGCTGATCTTCTCGAACACCATGACCGCGGTCAGCGCCGCCATCACCAGCGGCTGGCCACGCTGACGGCGAACGCCACCAGCATCAGGGTCCAGCAGCAGCGGCAGGAGACCCCGTGGCCCGCTCCCAGCCGGAACGCCCACCTGTAGCTCGCCCGTAGTACCGGAGGAGATGGGCGGCCGGATGGCGGCAGATGGACGTGCGGTTTTCGCAGTCGATCGACGGCGGGAGCACCTGGTCTGCTCCGGTCACGGTCAACGACAACGTCGACGCGGCGGGCGCACCGACCGACCAGTTCCAGCCGTCGGTCGCCGCGGTCCCGGGCGGGGCAGTCGCGGTCGCCTTCTATGACCGCCGGCAGGCCTGCCCCAGTGACGCCAGCATTCTCGCCGCCGACCAGGGACGGGATAACTTCTGCATCGACACCTCGCTGCAGGCCTTCAAGGACACCGGTGCCGGCGCGGTCCCGGTCGGCTCGAACGCGCGGATCTCGCAGTTCGCCTGGGATCCGGAGCAGCCGGGCCAGCAGGTGGACGGCATCTCGCAGTACCCGTGCGCCGGCCACCAAGATCCCTGCTCCAAGGGCCGGGGGTTCATCGGCGACTACTTCGGCCTGGCGATCTCGAACGCCAACATCTACGCCCTGATGGTCTCGACGCACTACCCGTCCACGGTCAAGGCCGACGGCGGTGGTCCGGTGTACTACCAGCAGCAGGTCCTGGCGACCGTAATGTTGACCACGACGCGAGCGCCTGACAGCGGCCCGCGATCGCGAGGGTGGTTTGGGCCGAGGTGATCACCACGGCCCTCATGACCTGCCTGGACGAGCAGGGTCGCCCGGAACCTCCCCTCGCGGCCGACGAGACCGCCACCACCCTCCTGGGCTTCCTGGAGTTCCAGCGCTTCCATCGCCCGGGATAGTCGTGTCACACCCACGTGTTACGTTGGCGGCATGATCGAGCGGATCACGCCGCGGCACTTCCACGAGGCCGACGGTGTCCAGGACTGGCGTGTGTTGGGCGAAGGAGCGTGCACGTACTTCCGCACCGGGTCGTTCGCGGCCGGCGCCCGGCTCGTGCACGCGATCAGCGAGCTGGCCGGCCTCGACGACCACCACCCCGACGTCGACCTGCGATACGGGGGCGTAGTCGTGCGGCTGATCACGATCACGGACGACTACTACGGGCTGAGCGAGCGCGACGTCGAGCTGGCCCGGCAGATCTCGGCGGTGGCGCGCGAGCTGGGCGTCCCCGCCGACCCATCCGCCGTGCAGACTGTCCAAGTCACGATCGACGCGCTCGTCGGCCCCGAGGTGATGCCGTTCTGGCGTGCCGTGCTCGGCTACCGGGACCGCGGCGACTCCCCCGAGGACCTGATCGACCCGCACGGGCGCGGGGCGTCGTTCTGGTTCCAGCAGATGGACGCGCCGCGCCCGCAGCGCAACCGGATCCACATCGACGTCTGGGTGCCGCACGACCAGGCCGAGGCGCGGATCGCGGCGGCGATCGCGGCCGGCGGCCACCTGGTGACAGACAAGCACGCGCCGGCGTGGTGGACCCTGGCCGACGCCGAGGGCAACGAGGTCGACGTGGCCACCACGATGAGCCGCGACTGAGCGCGGCAGTCAAGTGAAGCCACTACTGGGCGAGATCACGGCGCTTGTTGACGCTGGCCCAGCGTTACCTGCCATCTACCACGGTGACGTGCTGCGCCGCTACCGCGCGTTCGTCGCGCGGCGTCGCCGGCAGCCGCCCAGCGAGGAGTACCGCGAGCCGACCACAGCCGAGTGGGCCGAGTTCGAGCAGCACTTCACCCGCCGCAAGGTCAGGTCAGCCTCGACGCCGCCCGCCTGAAGCTCGAGCAGATGCGCAAGGTCCTGGCGCAGCCACCTGTGGTCCCCCTTGGCACGCCGCCGATCTGGCGGCCAGGACGACCCCAAGGACGCCAGGGCAGGCCACAGCGGCCGCGCGCGACCGCCGACACGCTACAAACAGCGATCCCGGCAGGCGCATCTCGGACCAGTGACGCGACAGGGACACCCGCCCAGGGCTGCGCTAGGGTAGCCGCGACCGACGCTGGCCTGTCCTGCCGGGCAGAGAGGGCAAGGAGGATGCCTGCGTGACGCCGCAGTCCCCCGTGGTCGCCGAGCCCAGCGTCTGGCGCAGCCGCTCGTTCCAGCTGCTGTGGGCAGCCCGCACGGTATCGCTGACCGGCTCGGCGGTCACCCTGGTCGTCCTGCCGATCCTGGTGTTCCAGCGTACCGGCTCGCCGCTGATCGCCAACCTGACCACCGTGCGGACCGCCTACCTGGTCATGGCGGCTGTCGCCCTGGTGGCTGCCAGCGGCGCTTGGCTGTCGCCCCTGCGACGCTCGAGTGCCACCCTGACACCCGGAGACACGCCGGTCTGACACCCCGGTAGTCCAGAGAACTGGTTTGTCCTTCGACCAGCAGTAGAGGGTCGTGTTCTGGGTGTCATGTCACCACGTCTGTTGGCGAAGTCGCTGTCATGACAGATCGGTTGACTTGCTAACAGGGCGCCGACGTCCAGGTTGATGGGACCAGTTTGGGATGGTGGTGAGTTCGATGGCTTGGCGCCCGGTATCACGCGGCCTGGGTCCGGCCTCTGTTCTGATGGGGCAGATAGTGACCAGCGGTCCAGATCTTGTGGGCTCTGTGCCGCCTCAGGTGAGCGACGGGAGGCAGGTACTGCCGCAAGGGGTTGTCGGTCTGAAGAATAAGGAGCTGTCTTGAGCCGCTCGCCCTTCTATGATGCTTGTGAGTAAGGAAACGAGGGTTGGGGCCTTGGGAAGGTAGGGGGGCAATGGCTGGACCCACCCCGGCCGCGTCGGGTCGGATCTTCATCAGCTACCGGCGCGAGGAGACCGCCTACCCGGCCGGCTGGCTGTTCGACCGGCTCGCTGACCGCTTCGGCGGCGGCCAGGTCTTCAAGGACGTCGACTCGATCCAGCTGGGCGACGACTTCGTCGAGGTGATCACCACCGCGGTCGCGTCCTGCGACGTGCTGCTGGCGCTGATCGGCGATGAGTGGCTGACGATCACCGACGAGCATGGGCGGCGTCGCCTCGATGACCCCGATGACTTCGTGCGGCTGGAGATCGAGGCTGCCCTGCTGCGCAAGGTCCGCGTCATCCCGATCCTGGTCGGTGGGGCCAGCATGCCGCGTGCCGATGAGCTGCCGGACA
>WNFZ01003862.1_pt1 | contig 13970 bp, 11 predicted proteins | sample 5400081 | NCBI WGS metagenome assembly WNFZ01 (sample SAMN13153365, study PRJNA577476) | soil metagenome | isolation source: 80 cm soil or saprolite under grassland replicate 1 | place: USA:California | collected 2016-06-15
AGGTATTTTCGTTTCTCGGTCAGCACTTTCTGGTGTACTCGCCATTTCTCTTCCTGGCCCTGGCTTGGGGTGTCATCGCAAGTTGGCGAAGGGTCAATCAGCAATTCAAAGTGCTGTTCCTGATGTGGTTTGGGTTACCGGTATTTCTCTTTTATTTGCTTCTGTCAGTAAACAAAGCTGCCGCGCCAAATTGGGACGGACTTGCATTTCTGGGTTTCGGTCTTTTGGCAATTCATTTCTGGTGGGAAAAACTCGAACGCAGCGTTACGTTACGGATCGCCGCTGTCGCGGCGATGCTGGTTGGGCTCTCGATGAGTATCGTCGCCCTGAACACGGATTTGCTGCGCGCGGCTGGGTACCAGTTTAAGCGAAGCGATCCAAGCGACCGGATGCGCGGATGGAACAGCGCTACGAACGCGCTGGAAAAAATTCGCAACGATCTGGAAACTAAATTGGGCGAAAAGCTTTTTCTGATTGCCGACGCGCGCGACCGCGCATCAGAAATTTCGTTTTATTTACGCGACAGACGGGTGGAAGGCCCCGGTCATCCGCCGGTTTATATCCCCGAATCGCAGGACATGGTAAACCAGTTCTCGTTTTGGCCTCGCTACGATGAATTCGTCGAACTAAAACCGGGCACGCCGCGACCGGAGGGTGAAACGTACACGGAAGAGAACGGCATCAACCCGTTCGTCGGCCGTGATGCTCTCTTTATTCGGAGCGGCGAGAAGGAACACGTGCCGCATAGTATTCGAGCTGCATTTCAATCAACAGAGCCGGTAGGAACGATCAAAGTCTTACGCTACGAGAACGTAATACGCACATGGCAGGTGTTTCTCTGTCGAAATTACCGCACGCTCCCGCTATGAGAAGTCGTCCCAGGAAGCTCTCTATGCGGGTCATCCTGAGCAGAGCGAAGGACCTCACACAGACTCCGTTGATCACGCTAAGAAAACAGCGTGACACACACTCCGCGAGTGAGGTCCCTCACTTCGTTCGGGATGACCCATGTTCAACACGACGTCGTGCACCATTCACAAGATTCCCATGACGCAGACGATGAACTCTCCAGATGTTTCCGTGGTCGTGCCTCTTTTTAACGAAGAAGAGAGTATCGGCATCTTGCAATCAGAGCTGAACGCGGCGCTAAAAGATCTCTATCACGAAATCATTTTTGTCGACGACGGATCGAGCGATCGCACAGTCGATCGAATCAAAGCTGCGCTGAATGTTCGAGTGATCCGGTTTGAAAAGAATGCCGGCCAAAGCGCGGCGATCTATGCCGGTCTCACGGCGGCGGGCGGCGCAACTGTAGTTCTTATTGACGGCGATTTGCAAAATGATCCTGCCGATATTCCAAGACTTCTTGCTGAAATTGCTCGCGGAGCGGATCTTGTCTGCGGTTATCGTGCGCAGCGCAGAGACACGCGCGTGAAACGGTTGACCAGTCGGATCGCCAATGCCGTTCGCAGCCGTTTCACAAAAGATGGCGTGCGCGATACCGGTTGCACGCTGAAAGCAATGCGGCACGAATGCGTCAGCGCGCTCGTCCCGTTCAAAGGAATGCACCGCTTCATTCCTGCGCTAGTCAAAGGCGCAGGGTTCGGACTTGTGGAGATCCCAGTGAATCATCGGCTACGTCGGTTCGGCCGAAGTAAGTACGGGTTGGGTAATCGGGCGTTGCGCGCGACCATCGATATGTTCGGTGTGCGCTGGCTGCTTTCCCGGAGATTGAACTACAAGATTCGCGAGTCGTAAGCGGCTACTTGGTATCAAAACGCGCTTGTCAACCCAGGCGCTCCCGCTAAGCTTGCCCTCCCGCACCGGGAATCCGCATGTCCTTGGCCAATTTACTTTCTGCCGAGCAAATCATCCCAGAGATGAAAGCAACGGAGCGCTGGGCGGCGATCGTTGAGCTGATCGATCTGCTCGTTCGTCTTGGCAAAATCAAAGCCGCAGATCGCGACCCCATTCTTACAGCGCTTAGACAGCGGGAGGAGACCATGAGCACAGGCATCGGTTTTGGGATCGCCATTCCACATTGTTCTTCAGATCGGCTCGATGAAGTCGTCGCCGCACTCGGAAGATCCAGCGCAGGCATTGAGTTTGATGCGCTAGACAATGCTCCGGTGAAGTTCATCGTCCTTTTCATAGTGCCGAAAAATCAATTTCAGACGCACCTGCGCACATTAGCCTCCATTGCAAAATTTCTGAACGACCGCTCCGTGCGTGAGAGTCTGGCCGGCGCCACGTCGGCCGACGAAATTTTATCGATCTTTCGCGATCGTTCGTAGCTGTAGCGGCGGTCTGGGACCGCCAAGCGAATGTCGATGCGGCGCTTACCGAGCGCCGGTACAGTGCAGCGAATTTCACCGAATGGAAACGTTCCAATCAGTTCTGGCAAAAAAACTTTCCGACGCGCTGGCTGCCACCGGATTGCCGGACGCCGGCGAATTAACGCTGGCAAGCGATCCGCGCTTCGGCGATTACCAGACCAACGCTGCTCTCATTCTCGGGAAGCAGCGCAGTGAAAATCCACGAGTTCTCGCGGAGAAAATCGTCGCGCATTTTGTTACTGACGATCTGTGCGAGCCACCGGCAGTGGCGGGCGCGGGCTTCATCAACTTTACGCTGCGGCCCGCCGCCGTCGCTGAAAAGACAATGGAAGTGCTGCGGGACGACCGGCTCGGTGTCGCTGAGGCAAAATCGACACAGCGTATCTTGATCGATTTTGGATCGCCCAATGTCGCCAAACCAATGCATGTCGGGCACATCCGCAGCACGGTGCTTGGCGATGCTCTTGCGCACGTCGCGCAGTTTCTCGGACACGAAGTGATTCGCGACAATCACATCGGCGACTGGGGCACGCAGTTCGGGATGGTGATTTACGGCTGGAAGAATCTGCTCGATCGACAAGCGCTGCAGCGCAATCCGCTCGCAGAAATTGTGCGCATTTACAAGGAAACGAACGAGCGAGCAGCCAAGGACCCGGAAGTTCGCGAGGCCTGCCGCCAGGAGTTGATAAAACTCCAGGCGGGCGACAAGGAAAATCTCGACATCTGGAACGAATGCGTCGCCTTCTCTATGCAAGATTTCGAGCGCGTTTACAAGCTGCTGGATATCCATTACGACGTCCAATGCGGCGAAAGTTTTTACCACGATCGCCTGTCCGGCGTGGTCGAACGCCTGCTTAAATCGGGCATTGCTGAGATCAGCGAGGGCGCCGTTGTTGTTTTCTTTCGAGAAAATTCCGAATTGGCCGATAAACCGTTGATCATCCGGAAACGGGACGGCGGCTTTAATTATGCCACGACGGATCTCGCAACAATCGATTACCGGATGAACGATTTGAAAGCCGACACGGTTTGGTACGTAGTGGGCGCGCCGCAGACCTTGCATTTCAAACAAATTTTCGAGATCGCGCGACGCGAAGGTTACACGGCTGATCTGCGCCACATCACGTTCGGCAGCATCCTCGGTGAGGATCGCAAACTGATGAAGACACGATCCGGCGAGAACGTCCCGTTGCGTGAGCTTCTCGAGGAAGCGTGCAAGCGCGCACGCAAAATCATCGAGGAAAAGAACCCGCAGCTGAGCGATGACGAAAAGAGCGATATTGTCCAGAAGATCGGAATTGGGGCAGTGAAATATGCTGATCTCTCACAGTACCGGATGACCGATTACGTTTTCTCATGGGACAAAATGCTGTCCTTGCAGGGAAATACCGCGCCCTACTTGCAGAACGCCTATGTGCGGATTCGTTCTATTTTTCGCAAAGCAGGCGAATCCGCGCCAAGAATCGACGAGCTGGTTCTCGCTGATTCCGCTGAGATTAATCTCGCCAAACGTCTCTGTCAGTTCGCCGAGACCGTTCCGCAAGTGCTGAACGATTTTCGGCCAAATATCTTGGCAAATTATCTGTGCGAGGCGGCGAACAGCTTCCACACATTTTACGAGGCCTGCCCGGTGCTGAAGTCAGAGGAACCCACGCGCAGCTCACGCCTGGCTTTATGCGACCTGACCGCGCGAGTCTTGAAGCACGGTTTGGGCCTTCTCGGGATACAAGTGCCTGAGAAGATGTGAATCAAATGAAGAAGCTCGAATGCCGAAGGACGAGCGAATGACGAAAGCTGCGGCTGAGATCAGGCACCGTTTCGGATTTTGTCATTCGGATTTCGTCGTTTGAAATGGGAGTCTCGACTTGGACGACATGATATGACCAAAGAGCAGCGGCCTCGTATTCCAATCTCCACCTACCGGTTGCAGTTCAATCGCTGGTTCACTTTTTCGCAGGCACGCGCCATCGTGCCCTATTTGGACGCGCTGGGCGTGACTGATGCGTACGCATCGCCGTATTTTCAGGCGAGTCCGTATAGTCTGCACGGCTACGACATCACGGATCATAACAAGCTAAACGAGGCAATCGGCTCGCGGGCGGACTACGACGCGTGGGCCGCGGAACTGCATGCGCACTCCATGGGGCAAATCCTCGATTTTGTCCCGAACCACGTCGGCATTGCCGATTCGCGGAACCAGTGGTGGATGGACGTACTGGAGAACGGTCCCAGCTCCAGATATGCGCCCTATTTCGACATCGACTGGCAACCGCGGAAATTCGATCTGCGGGACAAGGTCCTTCTCCCAATCCTGAGCGACCAATACGGGCTTGTCCTTGAGCGCGGCGAATTCCAAGTGCGTTTTGAAGAAGGAACGTTTTATCTACTCTATGGCGAGCGCAGACTCCCGATCGCGCCGGGAACGTACCGTTACATTCTGGACATCGGTTTACAAAATCTCGCCGATCACAAGGAGGAAGATTGTTACGCGCAATTACAAAGCATTCTGACTGCGCTCGAATATTTGCCGAAACGAACCGAAAGCGATCCCAAGAGAATTACAGAGCGCATTCGCGAAAAAGAAATTATCAAAAGACGCTTGGAGCGGCTTTGTGCCGAAGCGCCGCAAGTGCATCAGGCCATCGAAAAGGCGTTGGCGCAGACCAATGGAAAACCGGGCGATGCACGCAGCTTCGACACTCTGGATGAATTGCTTAACGCGCAATCCTACCGCCTTGCTTTTTGGCGCGTCGCCGCTGAAGAAATCAATTACCGGCGTTTTTTCGACGTGAATGAGTTGGCGGCGATTCGACTCGAATTACCAAAGGTATTTGATGCCATTCACCGCCTTCTTCTGGATTTGGTGAGCACTGGCGCAGTGACAGGCCTTCGCATCGACCATCCCGATGGTCTCTACTTGCCCGGCGATTATTTCGAAAAACTCCAGCAGCGTTCCGCGAAGGCGCTTGGAATAGCATTGCCTAAAGACGGTCGCGCCATCTACATCGTCGCGGAAAAAATCCTCACCGGCTCCGAAACACTGCGCAAGGACTGGCGCGTACACGGAACCACTGGATATGATTTTGCGAATCAAGCGACGCAGTTGCTGGTCGATTCGTCGGCGGAGGCAGCGATCACAAAGACGTTCCATCGTTTCATGGATCACTCGGTACCGTTTGGCCATCTGCTGTATGCCAAAAAACTGCAGGTGATGAAACTGGCGCTGGCGAACGACGTCGATGTGCTGGGCAACATGCTCGATCGGCTTTCAGAGCGAAACCGCTGGTATCGCGATTTCACGCTGGAAGCGCTTTCGCGTGCGGTGCGCGAGACTATCGCCTGCTTCCCTGTTTACCGGACCTATCTGGCACCGGATCAGCCGGTGAGCGAAGAAGATCGTCAAATTATCGAGCGCGCGGTCAGCGCAGCCAAACGCCGAAACCCGGCGATCGACGAATCGATCTTCAATTATCTGCGTGATGTGTTGCTTTTTCGTTTTCCACCAAATCTCGATGCCGCCGGGCGCGCAGCGCACACGCATTTCGTTTTGAAGTTTCAGCAAACGACGGCACCGGTCATGGCGAAGGGACTGGAGGACACGGTGTTTTACATTTACAACCGGCTGACAGCGCTAAACGAAGTAGGCGGCGAGCCGCAACTGTTTGGCCTCGGCATCGACACGTTTCACGAGCGCAATCTGGATCGGCAACGAAATTGGCCGACCAGTTTGCTGGCGACCTCGACGCACGACACAAAACGCAGCGAAGATGTGCGCGCGAGAATCGTGGCGATTTCCGAAATCCCTGAGCTTTGGCGACGTTCGCTGCAACGCTGGCACGTGGCGAATCGCCGTTGGAGAACAAGGATTAATGAATTGGAAGCGCCGGACACGAATGAAGAATATTTGCTGTACCAGACTTTGTTAGGGACTTGGTCCATGCGGGCAAACGGCGAACCGGAACCGTTGCCGTCACCGGAATATGTCGAGCGGATTCAGGCGTACATGGCAAAAGCGTTGCATGAAGCGAAGATCAACACGAGCTGGATCCAACCAAACGAAGAATGGGATGGAGCAATGCGGGAGTTCGTCGCCAGAATTCTAGCTCCATCGCCGCGAAACAAGTTCCTGCCAATTTTTCTGCCCGTCGCGCAGGAGATTACGCGGCTCGGCGCCATCAATTCGCTGACACAAATATTGCTGAAGCTGACATCCCCCGGCGTCCCCGACATCTATCAAGGCAATGAGATTTGGGACTACAGCCTGGTCGATCCCGACAACCGGTGTCCAGTCGATTACAACTTGCGTCGCCAAATGTTAGACATGTTGCCGACCGCCACGCCCGACGAGCTGATGCAGGCCTGGCCTGACGGGCGAATCAAACTGTTTCTGACTCAACGAGTGCTGAGATTTCGTCGCGAGCAAGCCGATCTTTTCCAGAGCGGCGATTATCTACCGCTGCGCGCGAGCGGAACGTTTGCTGATTGCTGCGTGAGTTTCGCGCGGCGACTGGTGAACAAATGGATTGTTGTGATTGCGCCGCGGCTGTCTTCGCGCGTAGGTTTTCCGCCCATTGGTGAGCTATGGAAAGATACAGCAATCGAATTTCTTGAAACGCTTTCGCTTAAGGGGGGACACGATCTATTCACATGCCGCCCGATTCCTCTCCGGCATCGAGAAGTTAAAGTCGCCGACGCGCTGTCCATCCTTCCGTTCGCAGTGATCACGAATCTATAGGGATGGCGCTGTGCGTCGTCGTCTTTGCTGCTCCGAGCATGAGCACACAGGGGGCTGCCTAGAGCGACTGCGAATGCTGGCTCACCCCTCGAAAAGATTGAGGATCCATCGCGCAAAATTGCCGAGATTTGCCAGCAAATCCGTGCTGACACTTGCAAACGTAATCTGCGGCGAAGCCAGAACAAGCATCACGCTTAGCAGCAGCAGATTCATCAAATAGATCATCACGAGCGAAAAAAATGTGCCCTGATCGCTGAGATCCGTCTGGTTTTTCGGGATCATCCAGCAGGTGAACGTAAAATGAAACGCCCATGTGGCGCCGATCACGGCATAAAGCAATCGGCCATACGGCTGCACATTTAGAAATAGGCTGAGCACGCCGTAAATGCCGATCGCCAGAATGCTGTAGATCGGGAAAAAATATGGCGCCAGTGCGATCCAGAAGTTCGCCTTGCTTGTGACCACGTGTCCGCCCTCGCGAGTCACGCGAAGCCGGCTGACACGTCCGCCCATCAACCAAACCCAGAGAGCGTGAGTTAGTTCGTGTCCGAAAACGTAGATCACGATTGGGCGCGGAAGACCAAAGAACGTGATCAGCCAAAGAGTTACGCCCAACGAAAAAAACCAAAATTCTTCGCCTGCCCAGAGCCGTTGCGTCACGGTCGCCCGCGCGAACGCGGTAAAAAACGTCTGACTAAGAATTGCGCAGATCGGCAGCAGGAAAATTGCAAAAACAAGTTTCACCCAACGCGTCGGCACCGTAAGCGGCTGCGGCGCGACGAAGTTTTTCGCGCTCGCACCCGCAACACTTCGGACAACCTTCCGGCCGCGCTTGGAATTGCGCCCTCCGCGATTGCTTGTGGATCTTCGCTTCGTTGCAGCCAAAGTTGCCCGCAGATTAGGCGGAGTTACGCAAACAAAAGCAAGACTGAACCGCGGATTGTGCGAATAGCGGCGATGATTGGGGGTGCGCTTCGCCTGCGCCCCGGGGCGCCCGAGGCGGTTGTCCTACAGCAAGCCCTCGCTCATGCGCGTCCCATGTACGCGCCGGTGCGCGTATCGATCTTGATCGTTTCGCCTTCCTTGATGAAAAGCGGGACGTTGATCGTCTTTCCGGTCTCCAGCTTTGCAGGTTTGGTGACGTTGCTGGCGGTATCGCCTCGTACGCCTTCTGCTGATTCGACCACCTTCAGACTCACCGAAGCAGGCAACTCAATCTGCACCGGCTTGCCTTCCGCGTAGAGGACCTGCACCGACAGGTTTTCGACCAGATAATCTTTTGCGTCGCCGATCAGGTTTTCCTGCAGCGTGATAGTGTCGTATGTCTCGGGATCCATGAAATGATACCCGTTGCGGTCTTGGTAACTGAACTCGAGCTGTTTTCGCTCGATCTCGACCAGCTCGACCTTGTCAGTCGAGCCGAACCGAACATCAGCGCTTTTGCCGGTGTTGATGTATCGAATAATCGCTTGGACGAAGGCGCGCAAATTTCCCGGCGTGCGATGGTGCACCTCGAGTATAATGGCAGCGTTGCCATTGTATTTGATCGCCATTCCTCGGCGAAGATCATTGGCTGCTGGCATAGTCGTTAAGCGTTGAAGCGGAGCGCGGACGTTACATGCGACCAGCAATTTTGCAATTGTAGGGCAGGCGCACCGCCTGCCGCGGTTGGCAATTAGGCGGTTGCGCTACAGCAATTTCAACCGCGTCAAATCCTGAGAGTCAACAATGCCTACTGGCACGTTATCGTCATCGATGACGACGAGGTCGTCGATGCGATGACGTTCCAGCAGATTAAGCACTTCGACGGCGAGTTTATCTTTGTGCACCGTCACTGGATTTAGCGTCATCAGGTCTGCGACCAGTCGTTCGCCGATCCGTGAATCGGATTGAAAATGCCGCACGAAATCGCCATGGGTAAAGATTCCCAGCAATTGCTTATCTTGATCAGTGACCACCGCAGCGCCGGCGCGCACGCTCGTCATTGCTTTAAGTACATCGCGGATCGGAACATTGGTGGAAACAATTGCCATCGCTTCGCGCGGCCGCATGATCTGATGCACGCGCATGAGCATGCTGCGGCCAATCATTCCACCGGGATGAAACTTGGCGAAGTCCTCCTTGTTAAAGCCACGAGCCTCGAGCAACACCATTGCCAGCGCGTCGCCCAGCGCGAGCATCACCGTTGTGCTCGAAGTCGGCGCCAGATTCAGCGGGCAAGCTTCCTGTTCGATGTTCACGTCGAGACAGAGATGAGCGTTTTGCGCCAGGACTGATTTCGGATCGCCGCACATGGCGATGATCTTCACCTGGAACCGGGCAATGGCCGGCAGAATCCGGACAATTTCTTCCGTCTCGCCGCTCGCGCTCAGGGCGAGCACCACGTCGCCGTCGGCGATCATGCCGAGATCGCCGTGCAACGCGTTTGAAGAATCGAGCACCACGGCAGGCGAACCGGTGCTGGTAAGAGTGGCCGCGATCTTTGCGCCGATGTGCCCGGATTTTCCGACGCCTACAACAACGACTTTCCCGCGCGCATCCAACGTCTCCCTGATCAGCTCGACGGCGCGGGAGAAGTTTTCGTCCAGGCGCGCCCGGAGTCGCTTGAGCTCAAAAATTTCTATATCGAGAACGCGTCCGGCCTTTTCAAGGTAGTCCATCGAAGTATATAATGTGAGCAAGGCGTGGTGCGGGCAAGAATTTGCACGCCTTCGAGTGAAAGGAAAAAAACATGAAAACTTTAATGATCGCAATCCTCGCCGCGCTGATTACTACCGCTTCGGGGCAAGAATACAGAGCGCCGATCGGGCCGCAAAAACCGGTGCGCGCAATGCCCACCCCGCCGCCAATATCGGAACGGCGCGCCGTTGAAGGAGTGGTTCCGCGAGCATTTGGTCCCGGCCGCAACCCATTTCAGATGCTCAATCCGTGGGCGCCGGCGCGATACGGCACCTGGGTGGACAGCACGTCGTTCGATCCGAACCATCCTGGAAAATGGAACGGCATTAAGCTCTTCGAGATTATTTTTTGATCTTGAAACAACAGCCATCCTGGCTGTTGGCTTCGAAGCTCTCCGGGGCGAGTACCGGTGCGCCTCGCAGCTCTACTGATCGTTCAGCACCGTTTACGCCGCAGGTTTGCTCACGTCCAGCCGGGCGCTCACTTTTTGGATTTGCAGCGTGCCTTTTCTCTAGTGGCAGCCGTGTCGGCTGCCATCTCACTTGAATGCGCGCGGCACAGCCGCCGTTACAGATCAGACGCTCGTCGTACCGGTGGCCGAGGTCGGTTTGTCACGCCTTAGTCACGCAGCGGGACCACGGCGGATGACCCCGGCCACACATTACCATTCAGGTATCGTGTCACGGCTTGTTTACAGCCACTTTTGACGCCGGCTTGCTCATCTCAACCTGAGCGCTCACTCTTTGGATTTGCGCGGCCTGCTCTTTGAGCTGCGCTCTCAACTCCGCGACAGTGGTTTCCAATTCCTCCACTTTGCGATTCAGCATGGCTTGGGCGTCGCCTTGGGGAGAAGGCACAGAGCGCGGGGATCCAGGTGACGCAGGAGGGCAGCCGGGGCCAGGAGCGCACGTGCCTAATTTTCCATTGGAATCGACAAACACGATTCTCGCGGTGACGGGGTCAACGGGTTGGCTGAAGATGTTCTCGATATAGCAGGAGTTATCCACCTGACCAAAAATACTGTGCACACCAGACAGGTGGCCGATGATGATATTGTTATTGGCGGTGGTGATACCATTCCCGGCCAGTCTGCCCACGGCCACGTGGTCGTTGGTGTGGAGGTTACTACCGAGCGCTAAATTACCGATGGCCGTGTTGTTGTCGCCGTAGGTGTTATCCTCGAGGGCATGAATACCGAAGGCAGCGTTGTTGAAGCCGGTGGTGTTGGCATGGAGCGCGTCAAAACCAACTGCCGTGTTTGAGCCGGCGCCGTTGTCGTTCTGGAGCGCTTGAAAACCGATCGCCGTGTCGCCGACCCCAGCAACGTTAGCGGCGGCCGCAGAGCGCCCAACTGCCGTGTTGGCATTGCCATTAACGTTAACTATGAGCGCCAAAGCGCCAACTGCCGTGTTGTCGTTGCCAGTGCCGAGTCCGCTCGAGTCATTATTCGAGAGCGCCAAAAAACCAACTGCAGTGTTGTCATCGGCGCTAACGTTGGAAAAGAGCGCGCCATTACCCATGGCCACGTTCCCGCCGCCATCGACGTTTAAAATGAGCGCCTGATAACCGAAGGCGTTGTTGGCGGAACCGGTGGTGTTGCTACCGAGCGTGCTAGCACCCACGGCTGTGTTCCCGCCGGCGGTATTCTGAGCGAGCGCGCCATCACCTACGGCCGTGTTCACGTTGCCGATTTGGTTGTTTTCGAGCGCGTTAAAGCCGACGGCGGTGTTTGACCTGCCATCAGTGTTATTGAGGAGCGCCGAACCCCCAACTGCCGTGTTGAACTCGCCAAGGCTGGCCCCGGTCGAGTCATTATTCAGGAGCGCATCATTACCTACGGCTGTGTTACCATCGGCGTTAATATTTTGAAGAAGTGCGTCATCGCCCATGGCAGTGTTGAAGCTGCCGCTTACATTGTCTCGAAGCGCGCGATCCCCCAACGCGTTATTTTGCGAGCCGTCCACATTCTCCCAAAGCGCTCTACGGCCAACGGCGTTGTTGTTGTCTCCGCTCACATTGCTGAAAAGCGCCTCGGAGCCGAAGGCGTTGTTGTCGTTACCGTCGAAGTTATTATAGAGCGCAAAGGCGCCGACAACATTGTTGTGTCGGCCGCTGTCGTTAAAGACCATCGCATTAGTTCCAACGGCCACGTTTTCGTCGCCGGTGGTGTTGAGCAACATCGCTGCAGTGCCAACTGCGGTATTGGAATCCCCCGCGATACCGGCCCCTGTTCGACTGGTGAGGGCCAGCGCTCCAGCACCAACACCTGTGTTGAAGCTGGCGTCGCCGGCTATAAAGAGCGAATACCAACCAACTCCTGTGTCTCCTATACCGCCGGTGACGTTAAAGAGGGCGTTGCACCCTTCCGCCGTGTTGAACGCCGGATAGCACCCGTCCGGATTTCCAGGTATCTCTGGGGGTAAAAGTGCTTGCATTTGTGGCAAAATCCAAAAGCAGACAAGCACGGACAGCATCGTTGTGAATATTTTGAGGTGGCTGCGATTTTTCATTAGCTTAATTTTCCTTTCACTGTTTTGAGGGTCATTTTTTTATAAACGTTAAGTCTGGTGATTTGATTTTGCAGTCTCACGATACCGCGAGAAGTGGTCGCAGATTTTGCCGCATTTCTCTTTTCTTTGGCAATACGCAGAATTGCGTACGAATGTTCTTGTCGGCTGCTACGGCTTTCTGTTAAGAAGAGGCAACAAAATTCATGCTATGTCGGACGCCGATGAGCGCAGCAGCCTGAAAGCATTAGCTTCCTTAAAGCTGACGCCCCGCGAAGCCGAAGTGCTCCTCTGGATTTCAGAGGGCAAAAGCAACCAGGACATCGGCGTCATTCTCGGTGCGAGCACTGGCACCATCTGTAAGCACGTCGAACATATCTTCAGCAAACTTAGCGTCGAAAACCGTACAGCTGCTGCGGTGATTGCACTCGAAACATGCTGGTCTCTCGCACAGCGACCTGAAAATAGTTGGGGTCAGTCTCAGGCTGCGCTTGCCGTTTTTGTCGCGCAGCAACTGTCTGAGATTTGGTTAGATGGTTGCGAAATTTACAACCCGATCACAGCTTTGATCGCGTGACGCACTCTTAGCTTGCTCCACCAAAGCATGGACTACGGCGGCCGTACAAGGATCGGCACAATTCGTCGCGCTTCGCTATCGTGAGAATTGAGCGAAAAATTCCGCCAGTTGCGAACGTATCGCCCGAAAGGAGAGTCGCTCCAGCGCGCGCTGCTGCGATTCGGCGACGATTGCATCGCGTAAATCCGCGTTTTTCAACAAATCGAGCGCCATCGAAGCGATCTCACCAACGGTCCGGCCTTCGCCGCACGTTTTTGAGAACGCAATTCGTTCGATTGCGCCGTCGCCGCCGACGCACGCGACCCGGCAGAGAAGAGCATCTCCTGCCACCTGGCCGGGCACATGACTGCGGTCGAGTTGCAAAACGATCTTATGCCGCGCTACATCGCGTAAATAATCTGGGTAGGCTTTCCATTTCTCGATCAACCGGAGTTTTCCATCTGGAAAGCTTAACTGCCCGAGTAATCGGCGTCCCTTGGTTCGATCCAGATTCACCACCGTGACCGGTTCACCCATCATTTCACAAAGCTGGCGCGCGACCAAGAGCGCCGCGAAATGATTGCGCGATGGCACATCCCATTCGCGTGTGCCGACGAAAATTCCGGATTGTTCAGCTGGCGGTAGAGAAAAGTTCCATCGCTGATCCTCGACGGGATAGGGCGTCGGGATAAAGGCAACCGACGCGGGATCCCGTTTTGAGCGGACACGCTGATAAATTTCCGCGGCTTCCGGAGTTGTAGCGATACATCCATCTGCTTCTGCTGCAATTTTCATGAAGCGCGTTAACTTCCCGCGGTCGCATAACTGTTGTGCGATCTGGTGGAGACCAGTCTCCTTCAGCGAAACGGCTACGGTGCGGCCTTGCTTCTTTAGATCGCTCAATGCGCGTTCTGCGGTGCGAAAATCGCTGCGCAAAAGGAGAAGGACCGGTGTGTTCTCGGCGACGGCGCGGGGCGGATTGTAGTGAAACGCTCCAAGGGTGCACGCAGCAAAAGCATGAAAATTGATCGGCGGATGTGCGCCCTCGCCTGGAACAGGAACATTTTGAAATCGCTGTTCGGGATCGCGACCGCCTGGATTGAGGACCGTTAGTCGAAAATGCTCCCCGCCTTGCGATGTCATCAGTTAGCGGATTC
>WNFZ01003865.1_pt1 | contig 13964 bp, 5 predicted proteins | sample 5400081 | NCBI WGS metagenome assembly WNFZ01 (sample SAMN13153365, study PRJNA577476) | soil metagenome | isolation source: 80 cm soil or saprolite under grassland replicate 1 | place: USA:California | collected 2016-06-15
TGGCGGGAGGGGAGTGTCAGGGCGGTCGACCTGGCCAATTTCGCGAAATAGGCGCACGTCTGCACCTGGGGTGAACCGGCCAGCCAGCGAGCGCGGAAACTGACCTCATATTCCTGACCGTCCACGGGCGGGGTGTTGCCCACGAATGACGATTCGATGTGATTGTGACTCGTCCGCAGCGGGGCGCTTGCGCAAACTTTGAGCACATGATTGGCGCCATTGTCCGGGTCGGGAATGATCTGGCTGTGGCCGTGGTCACCCAGCATGCGCCAATGGGTATTGCCCGTGGTCATCTCGAAGTCGCCGTTCTGAATCAACTGCTGCCGGGCGCCGTCCGGGTCCCGCAGCACACTCACATCGTCCACCAGCACTTCGCCTGAATCGAGCAAGCCGAGCCGGAACTCGTTCCAGAAGGAGGAACCGAACTTCTGACCTGCGACCATGCGGTAGGTCACCGTCTGCCACGCGCTGCGATGGCTTTCGTCGCTGTCGACCCAAGCCGCGGCGTGGCGATTGTCGGCGCGGGGATCGGCCAACTCGAGGCTGGAACCGCCGCCGTCGCTCCAGCCGTTGGCGAAAATGCGAATGGTGTTGACCGGATTGCCCAGAGAATCTTTCAAGGCAATCATCTCCCCCGCGCCCAACCGGCCGGAGAAATCCCCGACGACCTTCGCCGCGATCTCCGGCCACTTGGCTTGCAGGGCGGCGGCGGCGTTCGCGACCACGAGGTAAGAGTCGGGAGTCAGGATCGTGCCGGCCGGGAAGAAGAAATGGATGTCGCCGTCGATTTGCCAGCCGGTGAGGTCGACGCGGTTGGTGCTGCGGTTATAGAGTTCGACCCATTCCTCGTTGGACTTGGTGAACGGGACGGCGGGCACCAGGGTGGTGGCGAGGGCTAATTCGGCGCCGAACGCGACATCGCCGGTCGAGTCCGGCGGGTTCACTTCAAGTTCGTCAATGGCCGTCCCGCTGGCGAGACCAGTGCCGGGCACGACCAAACGGAGGCCGGTGGCCTCCACGGGATCGAACGCGTAGCGGTGCCGGCGAGAGGGATGGGCGAAGAGTCCCAAGCCGGCGCCCTGATAATTCAACGTGCCGATGGTAGCCCAACCGGTGTCGGGATTGCCGGTGAACGTCGTCGCGGTGCCGGGGACAGCGACCCGGGTGTATTGCAGGGTGTAAAGACCGAGCGTGCGATCGTTGAACGTGCCGAGATTGTCCCGTCCGAAGGCAAAACTGCTGATGGTGAAAAGCCCGCCAAAACGAATCCCGGCATAGCCCGGGCTTCCGGAGTTGCCAATCCAACTGTTCGCATTGCCGTAGGTGCCGTCGTTCAGATGACTGAAGTCATGGATGGGATAGCCGGCAAGCGAATCGATGACGAAGGGCGCGGCGCCGGGCAGTCGCGCGAGGTTGGTCGGAGCCGATCCGCCAAAAGGACCTTCCTCCACGAGGGTCAAGCCGCCGCCGCTGAGGGTGAGGCCGCTGGAAGTGGTGGCGGGGGTGACCTGGTGCACTTCCACGGCGAGCACATTCACACCTGGCACGAGGTTGCTCGCGACCAAGGTGACCGGCCCGGCGAAGTCCGCGTCGCCGATCGGGCTGGAGGCGGAAGTGGAGTAAACAATCGGACCCGGCGGCATGTTCTGTCGGTAGATTTCCGCGCCGTTGAGATAGAAGACCGCGCCGTCATCGACGATCGAGCGCAAGTTGAGCGTCAAGTTGCTCGTGGCGCCGCTGGAGTCGAAGCTCGCGCGAAAATAATAAGTCGTGCTCCCGGGCGCGAGAGCGGTGTTGGTGGGCGCGGGCAATGGGCCGGCATGGAACGACATCACGCCCAGCCCGGCCGGCCAAGCGCGGTCGTCGTAGGCCGGCGCCCGCCAGTCCGTGCCGAGATCCATTCCCGAATCATTCCAGCGCCAACGACCGTTGATGGGGATGACGGTGAAATTGCTCACGACCGCCGGGACTGGATCGAAGGGCCGGTGGTGATACATCACCTCGTTAATCACCAGTTCGTCGTGGAGGCGGAAGACGTTCGACGCGCCGGGCGTGGACAGGGCTGGATAAAGCCAATCGCCGCTGCCGTCCGGGTTGCGTCCGCGCGCTCTTGCTTTCACCGTCACCGCGTCGAGCAGTGCGAATCGTCCTGGGGTGTAGAGGGAGATTTTTTGGCCGTCGGCGGCGCTGAAGCCGAGTTGGGCCTGGGACAAGGTGACCATGCCGCCCGGAGCCAGGAGCTGGGAGCCGAACGTGTAGCCCGGCGAGCCGCTGGTGCTGCGCACGATTTGGACGCCGGCCAGGTCGACGGAGGCGTCCCCGTAGTTGATCACCTCGAGCCAGAAACCCGCGTTGGTCCCCGCGGTGAGTTCGTTGAACGCCAGCCTGGGAGGAGGCGCCAGCACGTCAGTCGCGGTCAGTTCCAGCCCGAACGCGGCGTCGAAGTTCGCCACGGCCGGCGGGTTGATTTCGATCTCGTCGAGGGTGTTGCTCGGGCCCGGCCGGAAACGGATGCCGGTGGCGAGGATGGGATTGCCGTTGGTCGAAGCAAAATCGAAGCGATGACGCAAGGCGGGGGTGAAACCGGGCTGCACGCTGAGGTACTGCACAGTCGCAATGGTGGACCAGCCATTGGAAGGATTGGCGGAATTGGCGGCGAGGACGGCTGGATTGGTTGCCAGGGTGTATTGGAAAGTGTAGTTGCCCAGCGACCGGTCCGCGCAGGTACCCCCGCAAGCCGCCTCGGTCGCGTTCCCGTTGTCGCGGCTCCAGGCGATGCTGGAAATGGCCAGAGTCTGGTTGAATCGCAGGATGATGAGAGGTGCCACGTCGTTTGTGGCCGGACTCCACGAACTGCTGCTGCCATAGCGTCCGTCGTTCAGGTTGGCCGCGAGGTTGGTGTCGCTGGTGGTGAACGCCTCCACCCCCAGGGAAGCCAGGGCGGCGTTGGTGGGAGCCAGCGACGGGCTGGCCGGCGTGCCGAAATCACCTTCGCTGCCGTCCCAGCTGACACTGTAGCCGGTCACCGGGATGATGCGCAGGCCCGGGTTGACCGTGGCCGTCGTCTGGTGCAGCTCCACCGCGAGCAGGTTCTGGCCGGTGACCAGGTTGCTCGAAGCCAGGCGGAACGGTTCGCCCAAAGTGGCATTCGCCACGGCGGACGAGGCCATGGTGGAGTAATCCACTGCGCCCGACGGCATGTTCAGGCGGCCCACTTCCAGGCCATTGAGGTAAACAACCGCCCCGTCATCGACCAGGCCGCGGACGCTGAGCAGCGTCCTGGACGCGTCGCCGTTGAAGTCGAAGCTGGTGCGGAAATAATAGGTGTTGCGCCCTGGAGTCAACGGCGTGTTCTTGGGCGCGGGCAACACGGCGTCCTCGACAAAAAAAAGCGCCGGCCCGGACGCCCAGGCGCGGTCGTCGTATCCCGGCGCCCGCCACGACGTGCCGAGATCTGTCCCCGTGTCGTTGTAGCGCCAGGTGGCCGTGATCGCGACCAGGTTGGTTTTTGCTCCCGTCAGCGCCGCCGAAGTAAAGTTGGCCGTGCCCGGCGTGCCACCGATTTGCGGGCTCGCCGTCCAATTCTCCGCCGGCTTGCTCGCCAGGTTTGGGGCCCGCTTGACGAGCGAGACACCCGAGCCATCTGGACCGACCGGCCACTCGCCGTCCACGCCGTATTTCACCGAGTCCATCAATCGATCGTTGCTGTCCCGCAGTTCGACTTGTTCGCCCGAGTTGGAGAGCCGGCCGCTGAACGGGCCGAGGACGTTGGTGAGGCCGTTGAGCGCCCTCAACGATTCCGGAGAGATGGCCACGACCAGATAACCGCCGCCGTGCATGACCGTGTCGCTGGGGAACCGGAAATCGATCCCACCGGCCAGGCGCCAACCGGACAAATCGACGTCGACCGAGTTCTGGTCGTAGAGTTCCACCCACTCCAGGGCCGGCTCGTTCGTGGCGGGGTGGTACATGATCTCGTTGAAAACGACGACGCTGTCGGCCGAAGCGGCGCTTGGAAACAGCGCCAACCAAAGCAGCAACATCGCGGCAAAGCGCCACATGGAAAGCGGGGAAATCAGGATCGAAATCGCCAGTGACGCCACGGCCGACGCGCAAAAGCAGGGCGCCGGCCGTTTGTTGCGTGGGTCATGCCAGCAGATGTTAATCCGTCGCGCCAGGAACGCCATCCCCCCGAATGGGGGTGTTGGGCCCGATCACTTGAAGAACTTCATCGCGGCCTCGGTGCGCGAGCGGACGTGCAGCTTGCTGTAGATCGTCTTGAGATAGCCGTGGACGGTTTCCGCGCTCAGACCCAGGGCCTCGGCCGTTTCCTTGTTCGTGTAGCCGCGCGCGACGTAATTGAGCACCTCGATCTCCCGTTTCGAAAGGTTCTCCGCCGGTTGGTCCGACGGTCCCTGCCGCTGAAAGGACTGCACCACTTTGCGCGCAATGTAACTGGACATCGGCGCGCCGCCCCGCAGCACTTCCTGGATGGCTCGCACAATTTCCTCCGCGGTCGAGCGCTTCAAGAGATAACCGCTCGCCCCCATTTGCAGAGCCTGGAAGATCCGGTCGCTGTCGTCATACACGGTCAGGATGACGACCGGCACGTCCGGCAGGACCGACTTCAATCGGCGCACGCATTCCACCCCGGACATGCCCGGCAGATTGACGTCCATCAGGACCACATCGACGTGGCGGCGGGGCAGGCTTTCCAGGGCCTGTTCGCCCGACGCATACGTGCCGGTGCACTCAAAACCTTTCGTCTCGCGAATCAGTTCCGCGAGGTTCTCGCGGACCTGATCGTCGTCCTCCACGATGGCGACCTTGACTGACATGCCTTACAAGTTTATGCGAATCGTGATCCGCGTGCCTTTGCCCGGCTCGCTTTCCAAGGCAAAGCGGCCGCCCAAACCCTCGACGCGGTTGCGGATATTCGCCAGGCCATCCTGCCCCGTCCCGGGCACGCCGCCGGGCAAGCCGAGGCCGTCGTCTTCCAGTACGAGGATCAGCTCATCCTGTTCGCAACGCAAGCGCAGCCAGACTTCGCTCGCCCGGGCATGGCGGACCACGTTGTTCAACGACTCCTTGGCGGCCAGGAACAGGTGATGCCTCGCCTCGGTGGAGAGCGGTCGTTCCGGCAGATCGGCCGGCACATCGAGCCGGCAACGGAGCTGGGTGGGTCTGAGGAATTCTTCGGCAAACTGCGAGAGATAATTGGCGAAATGGTCGACCGAATCATTGCGCGGATTGACTGCCCAGACGATCGCATCCATCGCCCGGACCGCCTCCCGGGCGGTGGCGGAGATCCGGCCGAGATCCGCGGAAACCTCTTCCGGCCGTTCGCGATGCTTTTGCCCCAACTCCGTCAGCAGGGCAATCCGCGTGAGGCTGGCGCCCAACTCGTCATGGATGTCCTGGGCAATGCGGGCCCGCTCCCGCTCCAACTCCCGTTCGTGCTCGACCCGCGCCAACCGGCGCCGCAGCTTGCGGACCGACCACAACCGCACCATCCATCCGCCGCCCCCGAGCAGGGTCGTCGCCGCCAGCGCGGCGAGCCACCAGGTCTTCCAAAAGGGCGGCCGCACGCGAAAACGGATCGCCGCGCCGGCCTCGTTCCAGATGCCATCGTTGTTGGCCCCGATCACTCGAAATCGGTAGCGCCCGGCGGGCAGATGCGAATAAACCGCGGCGCGCGTCGTGCCGGCCTCGACCCAATCCTTGTCCAGACCTTCGAGCCGGTAGCGGAATCGATTCCGCTCCGGAGCCACCAGGCTTAAACCGGTGAAGTGGAATTCCAGCCGTTGCAGCCCGGGGCCGAGGGTCAGGCTGGCCGAAGTGCTGAAAGGTTGCGGCGCGCCGGCCGCCGCGCCTGGCAAGGACACGCTGCGCCCGTCCACCAGCATTTGTTCGAGCACGACCGGCGGCGGCAGTTCGTTGGAGCGGATGGCTTCAGGGTCCACCATGACCAGGCCCTTCACGGTGGAAAACCAGAGCCGCCCATCCCGGGCTCGCAAGCCCGCCGGATGAAAGCCCCCCGTGCATTCGAGACTCTCCATCCCTTCGGCGCGGCCGTAAACGATCGGGTTCAACCGGGCGGCTTCCCCGGCGGCCACCGCCTCCAGTTCGCGCCGCGCCAGGCGGAAGATGCCCTGGTTGGAGCCGATCCAGAGATTGTCGCGCTGGTCCTCGAGGATTTGCGAAATAACTTCGTCGTGCAGGCCTTGCGCGCGCGTGAAGGCGGCGAAGCGGCCTTCCGCCCGGCGCGCCAACCCGCCGCCGGTGCCGATCCACAATGCGCCCCGCGCGTCACGGTGCAAGGTGCGGATGAAATCGCTCGGCAAACCGTCCCGCCGGGTGAACCCGGTAAAGCGGCCGTGTTCCAGGCAGTTCAACCCGCCGCCGCTGGTGCCGATCCACAAGCGCCCGTCGGGCTCCGGCACCAGCGCCGTGACGAAGTTGGCCGACAAACCCTCGCTCGTCGTGTAGTTGCTCCACTGGCCATCCCGGAAAAGCTTGAGCCCGCCTTCCACCGTGCCCAGCCACAATCCACCGGCACGATCTTCGCACAACGCGACAATCGCCTCGTTTTCCCCGCGACGCGCCACGGGGAATTGCTCGAGTTCCTTGCCGCGTTTGCGGAACAGCCCGCCGCCCCAGGTGCCGATCCAGAGCGAACCGTCCCGCCCGCTGAGCAGCGACCAGATGCACTCGTTGTCGAGCAGGTAATTCGCGTAATACGGGGCCAGCCGCCCGTCGCGCCGCGCGCTGAGCCCGCCGCAATTGGAACCAATCCAGAGCATGCCGTCGGCGTCTTCGGCCAGCGACATCACCACGTTGTGCGCCAGGCCATCGCGCGTGGTGTAGGTGGTCACTTTGCGCGGCTTGACCCGGTTCAGGCCGCCGCCCACCGTGCCCACCCACAAATTGCCTTCCCGATCCTCGTAGAGACAGCGGACGGAGTTGTCCGAAAGCCCTTCCTGGGTCGTGAGCGAAGTGAATCGTCCCTGCCGCAGCCGGTGCAAACCGCTGTTGGCGCTGCCCACCCAGACGTCGCCTCCGCGAGATTCGCACAATTCCCAGATCGTGCCGAGCAACTGGCCCGGTTGCTCGCGAAACACGTGCACCGTCCCGTTGCTCACCGCGCCGACATAATCGTTGCCACCGCCGAACCAAATCTGATCCCCGTGGCCCTGGTGCGCGGCAAACACCGTCGTGAACGAACTGGGTTCCCCGGGGAATGGCGGAGGCACCAGGTTTGGCCCTGCCCCCAGCCAGAGTCCGCCGGCGATCAGATACCAGAACTTCCCTGACCGATCCACGAGCAAGCCGGACACGGGCCGCCCCTGGGCGGGCTTTTGCGCCGTGTCCTCGACAAACTTCCCGTCTTGCCAGCAACTCAAGCCCGACGCCGTGCCCGCCCAGATTCGTCCGGAATGATCTTCGGCCAGGGCCATCACGGTGTCATTGACCAACCCGTCCCGGCGGGTGAGCGCCTGAAACTCCCCGTCGCGGAAGCGGACCAACCCCCCGCCGTCGGTGCCCAGCCAAAGCGTGCCATGACGGTCGGCCAGCAAGCAGAGCACGCGGCTGTTGGGCAGGCCGGAGGCTTCTCCAAAAACCTCGAAGCGCATCCCGTCGAACCGCGCGAGGCCATTGAGAGTCGCGATCCACAGGTAACCGTCGCGCGTCTGCAGAATGGCCGTGACGGTATTCCCAGGCAACCCGTCGGAAGTCTGCCAGACATCGATGCTGTATTCGGCCGACGCCCGCTCGGCCTCCGGGGACAAGGTGGTGCCGACGGGGGCGAAACGGTTCACGTACTGCCGCGTGAGCGAAGGCATCCCCGACAACTTCGCCCCCGCCGCCAGCGGTTCCCGGTCATCGGAGGAGGCCACGACCTGCCACTGGTTGCTTTGCACGGCCACGTCGATCTGATATCGGGTCGCGAGCCGGTCGATGAACTTGCCTTCCCGGTCGCGGCCCCAGACGACTTTGCTGATGCGGGTGACCTGGGGGAGTTCGATCTGGACCCAGGCGCCTTCGCGCCGATCGGCAATCCAACTTCGTCCGTTGCCGTAACGACCGTCGTTGATCCCGTCCAATTGGTGAATCGCGTAACCCGGCAGCGAGCCGGACGCCGCCGCGCGCGCTCCCTGGGCGGCCAGCGCGACGTTTCGGGTGTCGTCGCCGGCGGCGTAAATCTCGAGTTCATCCAGACACGGCTCCCCGAGGTTGGTGGCGTGGATGGTGAACCGGACAAACTTCGCTTCAATCGGCGGGAATTCCTCGACGTTGCGGCGCGGGTGCACCGACTCGCGCCATGCCGCATCGGCCGGGAAGACACCGCCGACGGCGAGGCAGCAAAGCAACCGAACTGTGCAACCAGCAGGCATCGGTGCGGGCAGGTTAAGGCGGGAAGAGCCAGAAGGCCAGCCGCGGCATCGCCCGACTTGTCACTGGTAACTTGTCACTGGTAATTGCAGCTTGAATGACGCTGGGGCTGGATCTCTCCAAATCGCCAATTACCAGTGACAAGTTACCAGTGACAAGTCTAATGGCAGGGGTCGGACAGGCCTCCAGCCTATCCGGAAATGACATCGGCGCGTCCTCGGAGTTCACTCCTCAGGCGAGGATCTCGGTGAGCACTTCACCATGCACATCGGTCAACCGGCGCTCGATGCCGTTGTGATAATAGCTGAGCCGCTCGTGGTCGATGCCCAGGAGGTGCAGGATCGTGGCATGGAGGTCGTAGATGGTTGTGACATTCTCCGCGGCCTTGTAACCGAACTCATCGGTCGCGCCGTAAGTGAAGCCGCGCTTCACACCTGCCCCCGCGAGCCAGGCGGTGAAGCCATGCGGATTGTGGTCGCGACCATTGGCGCCTTTCTGGAAGGTGGGCATGCGCCCAAATTCGGTGACCCAGACCACGAGGGTGTGGCCGAGGAGTCCGCGCGCTTTGAGGTCCTGGAGCAGCGCGGCGCAGGGTTGGTCGAGGATGGGCGCATGCACGCTGTATTGTTCCTTGAGCGTCTTGTGGCCGTCCCAATTGCCCACCCCCTCGCCCATGGCGTAGGCACCGTTGAAGAGTTGCACGAAACGCACCCCGCGCTCGACCAGCCGGCGGGCCAGCAAACAGTTGCGCGCGAATCCGGCCTTGAGCCTGTTGCGATCGTTGACCCCATAGAGTTCCAGCGTGGCCAGGCTTTCCTGGCGGAAATCGCCCACCTCCGCCGCGCTGAGTTGCATTTTGGCGGCCAGTTCGTAGCTGGAGATGCGCGCGAGCAATTCCGTGTCACCAGGATGGCGCGAGAGATGGCGGTCGTTGAGCAAGCGCAGGAACTCGCGCGTCCCCGACTCGGCGCCGGCCGAAACTTCCTTCGGGGTGTTCAGATTCGGGATCGGTCGGTCCGCATTGAAGGCTGTGCCCTGAAAGACCGCGGGGAGGAAGGCGGAGTTCCAATGATTCGGTCCGACCTGCGGGACGCCGCGCGGATCGGGAATGGCGACGAAGGCGGGCAGGTCCTGGTTCTGGGTGCCCAGGGCGTAGCTGACCCACGAGCCCATGCTGGGAAATCCATCGAGGATGTAGCCGGTGCTCATCTGGTTCTCGGCGGGGCCGTGCGTGTTGGACTTTGCGGTCATCGAATGGATGAAACAAAGGTCGTCCGCCATCCCGGCGAGATTGGGCAGAAGGTCCGAAATCATCTTGCCGGTTTGCCCGCGCGGCTTGAAGTCCCAGAGCGGCCGGGTGAGGTTGCCGTTTTCTCCCTGGAAGGTGATCAGCTTATCCAGGCCGGGCAGCGGCTGGCCGTGGCGTTTGAACAGCTCCGGCTTGTAGTCCCATGTGTCCAGGTGACTGCAGGCGCCGGAGCAAAAAATGACCAGGATATTGCGCGCCCTCGGCGCGAAGTGGGGGGGACGCGGCGCGGAAGGCCGCTCGGGCGACCACTCCGGACGGATCGGCGGCTGGCGGGCGCCGAGCAGTCCCTGCTCGGCCAACAACGACAGGAAGGCGATGCCACTGAGGCCGGTGCCGCCGTAGCGGAGGAAATCGCGGCGGTTGAGCAGCCACCGGCCGGCGTGGGAAGGAGTGCGATCTTGTTTCACGTCAGAAGAGGTAAACAAATTCGTTCGCGTTGAACAGCGCGCGGCAAAACACGGGCAGGCCATGGTTCTCGATCAACTTGGCGGCCGCGTCGAGTTCGGCGCTTTCCGGTTGGCGTTGGAAGGCGAGCGCAAAAGCGCGACGCGCCTGCGCCGGCGCCGTTGGGCCGGCCTCCTTCTCCAGCCGCTCGGCCAGGAAGCCGGCTTGTTGCATGAGGAATCGGCTGTTGAGCAGATTGAGCGCCTGCAACGGAGTGGTGCTACGGGTCCGCTTGGGGGCGATTTGCCCGCCATCGGGACAGTCGAATGGGCCAAATACTCCATCCGGCCTTTGCCGCACCACCGTCCCGTAAACCATCCGCCGCCACGTGTCCGGACCAAATTCCTGTTTGGGCACGTAAACCCGCACATAATTGTCGTTCGGCTGAAAGAAGCTGAACCCGGGTCCGCCCATCTTCAGGTCGAGCCGGCCCGTGACCGCCAGAATCAAGTCGCGGATCGGCTCCGCTTCGAGGCGCCGAGGTGGAAAGCGCCAAAGCAACCGCGTGCCGGCGTCGATGGCCAGACCTTCCCGGCGCGGGGCACTGGCTTGACGGTAGGTCGAACTGGTGAGGATGAGGCGCTGCATGTGCTTCAGACTCCACGGAGCGGGCGGCAAGGCAGTGGAGCGTGGGAGCGTTGCGGCCGATTCCCCCTTCGCACAGTCGGACCCTGCAACGGTTGCCGACGGTTTCATGAATTCACTTGCCAGCCAGTCCAGCAATTCCGGATGGGAAGGTCGCGTGCCGTTCGCGCCGAAATCGCTGGGAGTGCTCACCAGGCCTTCCCCGAAATGATATTGCCACAATCGATTGACCATCACGCGAGCCGTCAGCGGATTGGCCGGGTCGGCCATCCACTCCGCGAACGCCAGCCGTCGCCGCTGATTCTTCGTCAGGGGCTCGCCGCGGGCCTTGGTCGAGCGCTCGACGGTCGCGTGGCCCGGCGCGAAGCGCACGGGGATGGCGCCGAGCGCCCCGGGCGCAACGATCTCGCGCTCTTGCATCGGGTCGCCGCGAAACAGGCGATGGATGGGATCGGGCGCGTCCGCGAACGTCCCGCCATAAATCATCGGGGCCCGACTCAACTCCGCGAGACGCGCCTCGTGCTCGGCGCGCTCGGCGAGAAGTTTTTTCGCCGCGGCTGCTTCCGCCGGGCTCAATCCGGCAAAGCTCGCGACCGGCGGCATCTTGCCGTCACGCGGATAGGGCTGGCGGTCGGCGGACGACGCCACCAGGCGCCAGTCGTTGGAGGCGATGGCCACTTCGACCCGATAATCAATCGCGAGGCGGTCGGTATATTTTTGTTCGCGGTCGCGACCCCAGACGACGCGATGGAAGGTGACGGGCTGCGGGAACTCCAACTCCACCCAACCTTTGCCCCGTTCGTTGGAGATCCAGCTCCGGCTGTTGCCGTAGTGGCCGTCGTTGAGGTGTTCGAGGCGATGGATTTCGGAATTGGGATAAACGCTCGAGGCCAGCGCCCTGGTGCCCGCGGTGGCCAGGGCGATGTTGGTGGATGGCGAGCCGGCCGGGTAGACTTCCAGTTCATCGATACAGGGCTCAGCGTCGGTCGTTTGGAGGATCGTGAAGCGGAGCCTGCGCGCCAGCACCGGCGCAAAACGCTCCGTGTTTTGGCGCGCGCGAACCGGCGCGCGGAGGGAATTGGTATCGACCTGGCCCACTTGCGCGAGCGGCTCGAACTCGGCCAGCCGGCCGTCGATCTCGGCCAATCGCTGCCGGCGCCGGGCCTGTTCCTGCTCCTGTGCCTCCGCCTCGGGGGTCCTCAGCTTGCGTTCTCCGTGCTGCACTCCGGCGAAGACGGCTTTGATGGCGTAGTAGTCGGTCTGGGGGATGGGATCGAACTTGTGATCGTGACAGCGGGCACAGCCGACGGTGAGTCCGAGAAAAGCGCTGCCCGTCGTGCTCACCATGTCGTGCAGTTCGTCCGCCCGCTGGTTGGCGGTCAGGACCGGGTCAGGACTTTTCACCTTGTCGTCCGGGCCGGCGACGAGGAAGCCGGTCGCGCAGTCTTCGCCGAACACGTCCCCGGCAATTTGCTCGAGGATAAAGCGGTCGTACGGTTTATCCTCGTTGAAGGCGCGAATCACGTAATCGCGATAAGGCCAGGCATTCGGTCGGGGTGTGTTGACCTCGAAGCCGGTGGTCTCGGCGAAACGCACGATGTCGAGCCAATGGCGCGCCCACCGCTCACCGTAGTGCGGAGAGGCCATCAACTTCTCGACCAGTTTCTCGTAAGCGTCAGGCGCCCGGTCCTGTTCGAACGCGGCGACTTCCTCCGGAGTCGGTGGTAGGCCCAGCAGATCGAAATACAGCCGGCGGAGGAGCGTGCGCCGATCGGCTTCCGGCGAGAGGGCGAGTCCGTTTTCCGCCAGTCGCGCCGCGACGAAAGCGTCGATGGGATTGGCCGCACCTGCATGGCGGACGCCGGTGCTGGCGGTGCTGGCAATCGCGGTGGCGGGCACCGGGGGCCTGGTCACCGGCTTGAAGGACCAGTGGGTGGCTGGCGGCGACTTTGCCGCGTCGGCTCCGGCGCTCCCGACCACCGGGAACAAGCCGATCAAAATGAGCAACCAAACCATCATTAATCCCGATCATCCTGCGGGGAATACTGGCCCGCTTTCCATCCCCCCGATCGGGGGGGACGGATTGCCGATTGCGGATTGCGGATTGCGGATTGCGGATTGTGGGAGGTGGAATCCGGCGGGCGTAACGCCTTTCTCCTTCCCGATTCCGGGGCCGCCGTCCCCGAGCACGAAGATGGGAGGTCTCGCAATCCGCAATCCGCAATCCGCAATCCGCAATCCGCAATCCTGTAATAGTCCCGGTGCAATTTCTTAAGTATGGGGTGATATGAAAAGCAAACTCGAACAGCAGATGCCAGCGCCGCCATACCCAGCGACGGACGAGCCGACCGGCGCGGTCAGGACCGTCGATCCGGGTGGGAGGACGACGATGGGTCATTACTTGCCCGTGGAAGAGTGGGCTGAAGGGCAGGCCTTCTCAGCGACGATCTTCCGTCGGCCGGCGATCGAAGAGGCCGCGATTGCGGCTTTCTTTTTGAGGCCAATCCCCATATGTATCACGGGGCGTCTCGTATCGTGAAATCCGAGTTCACTCTGGGCAATCCTGGCTCCTGCGCGGCAATTTTGTTTGCGCTGCTGACGGGCGACGCGCTGCCAGGGTATGGCGATTTGACCCCAGGCCCCAGCGCGTCATTCCTGAACCCGGACCCGATCGGAATCCCGGCCTTTGGGCCGGCTGCGCCGTATCCTTCACCCCTGTCGGTATCAGGGGTCTCAGGTGAAATCACCAGTGTTGCCGTGACGCTGATCCAGTTGAGTCACGCCGCGCCTGACGATCTGGACATTGCGCTGGAAGGGCCCGGTGGCCAGACCGTGTGGCTGATGTCCGACGCCGGCGGCAGCAACCGGGTGGGCAACCTCACTTTGACCTTCACCGACGCCAGCACCCTGTTTGTGCCGGATGCCGGGCGATTCCCCAGCGGGGCGTATCGGCCGACCAACTACGGCAGTGGCGACGTTCTGCCGGCCCCTGCCCCGGCCGGGCCCTATGGCTCGCTGCTGGCGCTGTTCAACGGGACAAATCCGAACGGAGTCTGGCGATTGTATGTCGTGGACGACACGGCACTGAACAGCGGGGTGCTCGCGGGAGGTTGGCGATTGGATCTCAACACGACCAATTACCCGCCGGTGATCACGAAGCAACCGCAGGACCAGACGGTGCGGCCGGGCAGCACTGCCCGCTTCCGCGTCGAGGTCGCCGGGACACCGCCGT
>WNFZ01005889.1_pt1 | contig 13962 bp, 8 predicted proteins | sample 5400081 | NCBI WGS metagenome assembly WNFZ01 (sample SAMN13153365, study PRJNA577476) | soil metagenome | isolation source: 80 cm soil or saprolite under grassland replicate 1 | place: USA:California | collected 2016-06-15
GAGCCTCCATTCAAGGAGCGTGTCGGCTGAGGAGTGGTGGCGGAGGATAGTGCCTAGCGCGAGCCGAGATGCGTGTGTTGTGTCTGGATAGGTTGTAGCGGACAGGGACGCTGAGCGTTTAGCGGACCGCAGCACCACAACGGGCTGAGGTACCTGATGCGTATAGTCTACCCTACACAACCACTCCCATACCTCAGCCCGCAGCCGTGGTTAGTGGTTTGTCCATCCTCAGGCCAGAAGAACGCCGGGTGCTCCCTCTCTTGAGGGTGGATAATTCCGTGCTGTGTGCGTTAACCGCTTGACAGCCTCCCGCGTCCTCGCTACCCTTCCTCAAACCCCGTTCATTCGCAACCCATAGTATCAGGCTGCCGATGCCGATCACCTGCTAGTGGCTCGTGCTCCTGCTCGCGGTCGGGCTGGTTTGGTTGGCCTGGGTTTGGCGGCCTTACCAACACCCCCAGAATCGTACCGCCCTTGCCGCTGCGACCGTCCAGCGGCTGCTCAAGCCGCGCACGCCTGACGACTGCCCGGTCTGCCGCCAGCAAACAGCGCTCCCGACGCCAAAGGCCCCGACACCCATGCCAGTGATGCCCGGGTGTGAGCTGAAAAGTCGCCGCGGCGCCATGGGCCGGATCGCTACCCAGGGCTTTGCCTGCCCCAACCGCACCTGCGCGTACTATCGGATCACCCACGCGCAGCTCCCTGCCCTGGTCGGCGATCGGACCCACGCCAAGCACGAGCGGATCCAGACCTTCCGCTGCCAAGCTTGCACGACCACGTTTAGTGCTCGACGCGATACCTCGCTCTACCGGCTCAAAACGGCATCGCAGCGCATCGGGGAAGTCCTCTCTGCGCTGGCCGAACGGCTTGATATTGCTGCAGCTGCACGGGTATTTGGCCACAGCGCGGAGACGATCACCACCTGGGCAGCTCATCCTGGCGCACACAGCGCGACGCTGCACAACCGTTGGTTCCAGAACCTACACCTCGCGCAGCTGCAGTTGGACGACCTGCGCACGCGGCTGCGCAGCCGAGCGCACAGGCTGTGGCTCTGGGTCGTTCTTGACCCGATCAGCAAGCTTATTCCGCTGTTGCAGCTGATGTTGCCACTTCCAGCGGAGCCAATCGGAGCCGGAATCCGGCCAGAATGGGAGAAGGGAATTAGCCACCATATCCGATAGGAGCACCCCTGGCCGGCCAGGTTCAGCACGTCCGCCCCTTCCAGGGTCGAGATAATCACCCCAACACCCCACTGGCCGTTCTTCTTGCGACAGCGCACCGCGATGCGGCGCACCGGGCGCGTGTAGGCGCTGGTCGGCTCACTCACCCAGCCGACTTGGCGACCCTCAATGCGCGGATCATCCAGCCAGCGCCTGACACTGCGCGCGAGCCGTTGGGCGCGCTGGCCCGAATAATCCTTGGCATGCACCTGATAGCCTTGAGAGAGCAGCCAGTTGATCTCAGAGAGAGAGCCGCCGCCGGCATCGACGCGCACAATCGTGCGCGCGCGTTTCTCTTCCGAGAGATCCAAGATCTGCTCGGCAGCCATGATCAGTAGCCGCAGCGCGCTGCGCAAATAGGTGTTGCCGTTGAACAACTGATCGACCACGATTTCGTGATAACGAGAGGCCAGCACACGCCCCAACTGCCGCCCGCGCCGATAGCGCTGCTGCGGAAAGTAGCCTTTGCAGGCGAAGGCCGCCTTCTTGCCGCAGGGCATGCCACTCAGGTCGGCATCCAGGATTTGCCAGGCCGCCGTGTAGTCGTGGGCATAGCCTTGAGAGTGCTGGCGATAGATTGTAGTCAGCGCGCTCTCCAATTGGGTCACTTGCTCGGCCTTACAGGCATTCAAGGTGTCTTGCACCACCGACTGGTCGGCACAGGCCTCGCGGTTAAAGGCGGCCTGCAAGGCCACGTCGCTGCGCAGACGCGTGTTGATTTCAACCAGACCCTGCGCGCCGGCCAGGATGGAGATGAAAGCGTCAGTAAGTTTGTCGAGCGGCGTATACTTCACGGTCTTCTGGGCAATCTTAACGCGCTCGCGGATCGGGCCGAACAAATCGATCTGACGCAAATGCACGCCCAGGGCCGCCAAGCTCGCGGCGGGCGAAAAGTGCTGCGTCAGTTCAGAACTGGTAAACTGTGCCATGGTGATGAACCTCCTTTGGTCGGGTTAGCTGTCGTATCAAAGTGTAGGTTCATCACCGCCTCTTGTCCAAGTCCGCTCGGTCGAGCAAGTGGCCCTTAATTGGGGCCAAATTTGGGTATATACGCGGTGCGATTCGCTCTGTTTCAGCTTACATTGATGGCTCGATTTCTGGTTGTCGATCAAGATCACCCACGATATCTCTCAGCTTTGGTCCGATCTACTGAACCAGCCAATGATCAACCCCACCATGATGCGAACACGCACCTCTTCCAGTCGCATATGATCGTGTACCATCGCGGCAGATCGCTCCGACACGCACACCACCGGAGGCAGGCAATGCCGGCACATCCGTTGGCGCTACTGTCGGTCTTGGTACTGCCGTTGGTTTCGGCGTTGCCGTGGGTCGTGGTGTTGCAGTTGGAAGGACGATTGCCGTCGGTAAGGTGATATTTGCTACTTGTGCATACTGTTCAACAGGATACGACGGATCTGACACCAGGATAGTGCTTGCCCATCCTTCCGCGCCGAGCGCTACGTGTGTGCTAACACAATCCTTCGCTCGTTGCGTCAGACGAACACGATACCACCGATCTGCACCAACCAGTTGCTGCGAGAGAAAGTCCACCTGATCATTCGGGCAGAGTTGGCCGATCACAGTTTCAGGAGAAATACGCGGCTCAGTAAGGTGGACCCAATGTCAAGCACAACATTTGGACCAGTTTTCAGTGTGGGTGCCTCCAGTCACCCTGTTGAAACGCTTGACACTCGGGCAAAGGGCGCGGGCGGGGCACAGCGGCCCCGGCCGGGGCCGCTGTGCCCTCGCCCAGCCTTACCCGTGATACAGATCGGCTGGGCGGCGATAGTCGAGCGCCTGATGCGGCCGCTCGGTGTTATAGAACGTGAGATAGCGGGCGAGCCCCACTCGCGCCTCGCGTGGGCTGCCGTAGTCAGCAAGATAGACTTCTTCATACTTCACACTGCGCCACAAGCGCTCGGTGAAGATGTTGTCGTAAGCCCGCCCCTTCCCATCCATGCTGATCCGTACCCCCGCCGCCTCGATTGGTGTGGTCAACTGGGGACTGGTGAACTGGCTGCCTTGATCGGTATTCCAGATCTGCGCTGTAGCCGTGCCCAGCGCCTGATGGACCGCGTCGAGCACGAATGGCACTTCGAGCGTATCATCCAAAGCCCAACTGACCACATAGCGCGAGAACCAATCCAGAATGGCGACCAGATAGAGCCAGCCGTGCCGCAACCGGATATACGTAATGTCGCACCCCCAAATGTGATCGGGCGCCTGAGCGGTCACGCCGCGCAGCAGGTAGGGATAGACCCGATGCTCCAAGGCGCGCCGGCTCAGGTTGGGGCCCGGCCCAATCCCGGCAATGCCCATCTCGCGCATATACCGTTGCACCCGCTTGCGATTGATGGGCGCGAAGTCCTCCTCCAGCAGCGCCGTCAGCTTGCGGGAGCCATAAAACGGATGGGCGGTGTAGATCTCGTCGATGCGGTGCTTGAGAGCCACTTCGTGTGGCGGTGGCGGCACCGACTGATAGTACAAACTCCGCCGGCTGATACCAAGCAGGTCGGCCTGCGTGCTGAGCGGGAGCGCGTCCCGGTCGTGCTCGACCAGCGCGCGCCGCTCGGTGTGACTCAGGACGGTAGCTTTTTTTTCAGAAAGTTGACGTGGGTGGTCAGGCGGCCAATCTCGGCGTACAGGTCCTCCAACTGTCGCTCGTGGGCGGCCTTGACTTCGGTCAAAGAATCCCGTCGCTCGAACAGGTCCGGTAGTCCCTTGATGGCGGCATGCTTCCATTCACGCAGGATGTTGGTGTGAACGCCATACTCAGACGAGAGCTGACTGAGTGTCTTGGTTTCCTTCAGCAACTCCAGTACGACCTGGGCTTTGAAGGTGGCAGTGTAAGACTTTTTCATGCGACTATTCTACCGAACCCTGGCGTGCTGACTGTGCAGATTCTTGGCTCTTACGCAGGTAGATATTGGTGGCGAATCCACTATCAGAGCCGCGCCAGCATGTCGAAGGCACATTAGAAGATCAAACATCTACGCCATATCGAGGGACCGTCCGACCTGTTCGCAGTTACACTCTACTCCACCGCGCCCAGGGTCTTGAGCACCGCCTTCTGCGCTTCGGTCACACCCGTCGCGCCAGTGATCTGCATTCCCGCGTAAGGTCCCCGGGACCGTACTGTTTGGCGGCATTCGCCGGTCTGCACATCCCATAGTTTGATCGTTTCATCGTCGCTGCCGCTAGCAAGCGTGGCCCCATCCGGACTGAAGGCCAAAACAAAGACAGCACCGTTGTGGCCTTCCAGGACCCGAACGCATTGTGCCGTCGCTGTGTCCCAGACACGTATCGTTTCATCCATTCCACCGCTGGCGAGCAGGCGCCCGTCAGGGCTGAACGCAACACTCTGGAGCAGGTTCGAATGGCCTAGGAGCACTTGGATGTTTTTGCCGCTGTGAACATTCCACACCCGCACCGTTAGGTCCCAACTCCCACTCGCCAGCAGTCGACCATCTGGGCTGTAGGCCACGGCTGAAACGGTATCGCTGTGATCGCGGAGGATGTGAACCGGCTGTTGGGTGCCGACATCCCACACCCGTATCGTGTGGTCCCCACCCGCACTGGCTAACGTTTGCCCGTCAGGGCTGTAGGCCAGTGTGATTATCCAATCAGTGTGTCCGTGCAGGCTGTGGAGCAACTGACCGCTGCCTGCGTCCCATACCCGCACGGTTTGATCCGAACTTGCACTTGCGAGCACGGCACCATCCGGGCTATACGCCACTGCATTGACAGCATCCGTATGCCCGCGCAACATGCGCTCGGTGCGCCCGGTCTGCCGGTTCCACAGCCGCACTGTGTGATCGTGGCTGGCGCTGGCGAGCGTTGTCCCGTCAGGACACCAGGCAATTGCGGAGACTGCATCGCTATGACCGCGTAGCGTTTGCAGCAGACGTCCCGTCGCAGCATCCCACAGCCGCACCATCTGGTCATGTCCTCCGCTCAGCAGGACTGTCCCTTCAGGACTGAAGGCCAATGCCCGGACCCAACCGGTGTACCCGCGCAAGATGGTGAGCACCTGCCCGGTGTCGGCGTTCCATATCCGAACCGTTTGGTCCCAACTCCCACTCACCAGCAGCGCAGGATCATGGCCAAAGGCAACGGAACTTGCCCAACTTGTATGCCCATAAAGGACATGCCGGCACTGCGCACGTGCTACGTCCCACACGCGCACCGGTCGATCCGCCCCGCTACTTGCCAACAAGTCGCCGTTCGTATTGAACGCCAGGCTACTGATCCAGTCGCTATGCCCCTGTAAGACCTGGAGCTCCTGCCCCGTCCGCGCATCCCAGAGCCGCACCGTGCGATCACCGCCGCCGCTTGCAAGGATACGACCGTCAGGTCCATAGGCTACCGCGAACACGGTATTGGTATGCCCTGCCAGCACACGGACGAGCTGTCCGGTCACAGCATCCCATAGCCGCACCGTGTGATCATGGCTACCACTGGCGAGCGTTGTGCCATCCGGACTCCACGCCACCGCGCTAACGAATGCTGTATGCCCGTGTAGGGCCCGGATCGCCGCCTTGGTCGCAACATCCCATACGCGCACCGTTTGGTCGTAGCTGCCGCTTATGAGCGACGCTCCATCGGGGCTGAAGCCGATTGACGAGACGGCACCCATATGTCCTTCCAATATACCCTGCGCCTGCCCGGTTGGAACACCCCATAGGCGGATCGTTTGATCGTGGCTCCCGCTTGCCAGCGTCGTCCCGTCAGGGCTGAATCGGATGGATGGAACAAGTCCAGCATGTCCAGCCCAGATGCCGACCAGCTGTCCGTCGTTCACCCGCCACAGGCGTACCGCTCCATCGGTAGTGCCAGCAGCCAACAGATCGCCGGCGGGATTCACCGCTACAGCAGTAACTGCGCGAAACGCATCGGTAAACACCGATCCCGATAGATCGGCATGGGCCATGTTCACAGCGCCCAACGCAACGCCGCGAAGATACGCCTGCCAAACGCTGAGGTGCGAAAAGTCATAGCCCTGGCAATCATAGCCCAGATGAATCAGCACGCTGAGGATGTTGCCGGCGGCATACCCGGGCGCAAGCGGCGCTTCTTCACGGAGACGCGACAGGAGACGCCGAAAAAGCGTATCGATACCCGGCGGCCCGAACCGCGCGACCAGTTGTTGGGCAACCGGATCAAGAATCAGGCGGACTTGGGCCTGCCGAATGTATTCTTTCGCCTGCGCTTTGATGAGCGCATAATGATTCACGCTATCCAGCGCCTCGTTCACAAACGCCTGCCCGATCTCGCTAATCAGGCGCTCGGTGGTGTACTCCATGATGACGTTCTGTAAGGTGAATCGATCGCCACGCTGTTCCAATAATGACCGCCGTTGCAGAGAGCGCAGCGCTTCAAGAACGGAACTATGTGCCTCAGGCTGTACCAGATCAGCCTGTAGCGCTACGATCGAGATTGGTTCGCGCTCGATCGCGAGCCACAGTAGGAGTTCGCGCTCCAATGGCACGAGGCGCTCAAACTGCTGGTCCAATACATTCCGAATATCCTCAAAGATCGGCGCCGCCTCGCGCAGAAAGGCGGCGATGTTGCCGGCGAACAACTCCTGGATCGTTTCGCCAACCAGCTGGAGCGCCAGGGGATTGCCGGAATAGCGCCGCACAAGATCCGTGCTCTGTTCGGACCGATCGATCAGTCCGCGCTCGTGCAGCAGCGCTTGTCCGGCATCGAGGTCAAGCCCGTTGATGCGCAGTGACCGCACCAGCGCGGTTTCCCGCTCCATACGCGCAAGCTCCATTGGTCGTTCACGGCTGGTGAGCAGGAGGCAGCTTTGGTGCCGGCTTTGCCCGATGCGCTGGATCAGGTATCCGTAGTCTTCGTAGCCGGTGCGGTAGCTAGCAGCTGGCTCGCCAGCTTGGAAGAGGCTTTCGACATTATCGAGGACCAGCAGGCAGCGCTGCCGCCGTAGGCAGTCAAGCAATAGGCTCAACCGCTCCTCGAAACGCCGTGGTAGCCCGGTGACCTGCGCGTTGACCAGTGCCTCCAGCCAGTTCCACAGCACTTCATCGAGGGGCGGTGCATTCAAGACGGAGCGCCAAAGCACACGGGCGAAATGGTGTGTCACCGATTCGACCAGCTTCGCCGCGACCGCCGTTTTGCCGACGCCGCCGATACCTACCACCGCTACCACTCGGCAACCGTCCGCGACAACCCAGCGCTGCAGCATGGCGATTTCGGTTGCTCGACCGTAGAAGTTAGCCAGGTCAGGAGTCTCGTGCAGAAATTGAGAATTGAGCACGGAGAATTGAGCAACCCCATTCGCTAGCTTGCTCAATTGTTTATGCTCAATTCCTAATTCACTGGCACGAATGCGCTCGTACAGGATCGTTGTTTCATTCGCAGGCTCCACCTCCAATTGGTCGGCCAGCCAGCGCCTGTACGTCTCGTAGTGCATCAGCGCCGCGTTGCGCTGCCCGCGCAGCGCGAGCAAGCGCATCACCTGCCGGTGCGCCGCTTCGCGGAACGGATCTAGCTCGATCTGACGGCGGGCAGCAGTGAGCGCAGCCTCCCATTCGCGCTGCCGCTCGTAATAGACCGCCAGCGCGTCGAGCGCCTGAAGCACCTGCCCATGCAGCCATTCCCGCTTCAGGAGCATCCACGCTTCAAACAGATCGCTGTCACGGACGAAGAAGCCATCCAATAACGGCCCACGGTAGAGATCGACCGCCTGCTGCAACTGCTGCATACAGCTTAGGCAACCCAGCAGATCGGGATGCGGATGCGTTTGCGAGCCGGCGATATAGGAGGTGAGGGCGGCCACGTCCAGCCACGAGTCGGCGGCCCGGTTCCACTGGATCGCCCGCCGGCTGATCAGAAGGAAGGGCGGATCGGCGTGGCGATCGTCGATCGCCAGGCGCAGCTGATTGAGTGTCTGGCTCAGGTTATGCAGCGCGACGGATTCCGGCTGATCCGGCCAGAGCAACCCGGCGAGTGCTTCACGACCGTGCGGACGCTCGGATTCAGCCGCGAGGTAGGCCAGGAGCGCCTGCGTTTTGGCGCTGCGAAACGTTGTGACGGGCGTGCCATTTAGCGCCACCTGAAACGCGCCCAGCAACATCAGGCGCAAAGGGGGCATGGCGCCCTCCTTCCATGACAAGGATGCAGAATCGCCTCATCGGCAACCCAACGGCACAGGTTGATGAATCCACGCGGCACGCGCAGCAACCCAACGCGTGCTCGAGCACGTTGCCCTTATGCTGATAGTGTGCTGATAGTTTGCTGATCGTTGTTCTCTATCATAGCACACAAGCCTAACATCGGCGATGTATACACGCGATGCCGATCAATGGTCTCACCGCGACTCACCGCGCCGTTGATTCCGGGTTGGCCGCACCGAGGGCAGCCTGCGTAGAGAAGCTGCGTAGCGCTGTGGACGAAAAGCAAGAGGTCCTGTGATGCCGACCGAACCGCTCAAGTACCGCGCCTACTTATTGCGACTATGGCGCGACGGAGTCGACACACCCTGGCGCGTATCGGTAGAGTTTCCCGACGGCACAGAGCCCAAACACTTCGCCAGCTTGGTGGCCTTTTGCACCTTTCTTGAGCAGCAGACCGGTGAAGTGTTGTGGCAGCGCGAGCTGCGGCCGTCAGGCGAGGGATGATCGGACGATGGTGGCTGACGTCGTAGCGATGGGCAATGTGAGCTGTGTAAATGCTTTGCTCGTCAGAAGGGGGCAACAGGCATGTTCAATAATACTCGACATCGCGATGGTAGCGTTCGTGCCCGGCCGGCGTTGTTGATCGTCCTATCACTCCTTTTAATCATTGCAAACGCCTGCGGCGGCGCTCCGGCTGCCCGGCCGGAACCAACCGTCGAGTCTACGGTTCCCCCAACCCTAACCACACAGGCCACAGCTACGACGGCTCCCCTAGCGGCTGCCACCAGCGAACGCGGCGCGGGCGACACTCTCCGCCTGATTTACTTTCAAGCGCCGACTATTCTTAACCCCCATCTATCTGCGGGCACAAAAGATTTGTCGGCCAGCCGCATTGTGTACGAACCGTTGGCCAGTTTTGACAAGGATGGCAGCTTAGTGCCTTTTCTGGCTGCCGAAATCCCTTCCCTGGAAAACGGCGGCCTGGCGGCGGATGGAAAATCGGTTACCTGGAAACTCAAGCAAGGCGTCAAGTGGGCGGACGGTGAGCCGTTTACAGCTGCTGATGTCCTCTTTACCTATGAGTACGTGAGCAACCCCAAGGTCAAATCCACCAGCGCAGCCTCGTACACTGGCATCGAGAGCATCAAAGTCATCGACGATTACACGGTCAAAATCAATTTCAAAGAAGTCAACCCGGCCTGGGCGTTGCCATTTACAGGCGTTCAGGGCATGATTATCCCCCGCCACATGTTTGAAGCCTACAACGGCGCCAATGCGCCGGAGGCGCCGGCCAATCTGAAGGCCGTAGGTACCGGCCCGTACCAGGCCGTGGAGTATAAGAAGGAAGACGTTATCATCGTCGGCAGCTCTGCCGTTAATACGATTAAAATCATCTACGAAGCCAACCCCTACTTTCGGGAACCAGACAAGCCCTTCTTCCGCCGGGTGGAGCTGCTGGGTGGTGGTGATGTCACCATGGCGGCCCGGGCCGGGCAGGATGGCCTGGTTGATTTCGCCTGGAACCTGGCGGTGGAGGACAAGGTGTTCGATGAGGTCGAGGCCGGGGGGAAATCGATCGTTTTGCCTGTCCCCACGTCTTTTGTCGAGCGGATTATGCTCAATTTCACCGACCCGAATAAAGAAACCTCCGATGGCGAACGTTCTAGCGGGCAGTTTCCGCATCCCTCCCTCACCGATAAGCGGGTACGCCAGGCGCTCGCCGAGGCGATTGATCGGCAGGCCATCGCTACGGCCTATGGCCGCGGGGGGAAATTGACTCAAAATCTGCTGGTGGAACCCCCCCGCTATAATTCATCCAATACTGCGATCGAGTTCAATCCAGAGAAAGCGGCGGCGCTGCTGGATGAGGCCGGTTGGAAAGATAGCGACGGCGACGGCGTGCGGGACAAGGATGGGATCAAGCTGAGGGTCTTGTTTCAAACGTCGGTGCAACCGCTGCGTCAACTCGCTCAGGAGGTGGTCAAGAAGAATCTCGAAGCAATTGGCTTTGAGGTAGAGTTGAAAAACATCGACGCCAGCCTGTTCCTCGGCCCGCCCAAAGACACCACCGATACCCGCCGCCAGTTCTATGCCGACCTGGAAGAATATGCCTTCAGCAACAAGAGCCCGGACCCCGACGCGTACATGGCCGGCTGGACCTGTGCTGAAATCGCGCAAAAGTCGAATGATTGGGCCTTGTCCAACTGGGCGCGCTATTGCAACTCGGCCTATGACAAGCTATATCAGCAGGCCAAAACGGAATTGGACCCCGACAAACGTCGAGACCTCTTCATTCAGATGAACGATCTACTGATCGAGGATGTGGCCCTGATTCCACTGGTGCACATAACTTTGCCTGCCGGCGTCAGCACCACGCTAACAGGTCTGGATTTCACACCCTGGGATGTGGAGGTGTGGAATATCAAGGATTGGCGACGGAAGTAGCCCTTATATGTGTGGCAAATACTTCAACAGGCTAAAAATCGGCGGCAAGCTGACGATAGGCTTTGGCATCTTGGGCGCTTTGACGATGCTGGTCATTGGCCTGAGCTACCTGGGCAGCTACCGGGCCACCCGCAATATCAACCGCACCGCTGATGTGCGCGTGCCGACCGCTCTCGCTTCGGCGCGCGCTCAGGCCAACTTGCTCCGCATGCAGGCCGCTGTGCAGGCGTATCTGGCCCTGGGCGATCAAGCCTATCGATCGAGCTTTCACCAAGCACAGCAGGCTTTTGAGGTGGATTTAGCCAGGTTGGACGAACTGGCGCGCCGACACGAAGCATCCGTCTCGAACCCGGAGTTTGATCGCCGCCTCGACGCCTTGCGGAGCAGCTATACCCAATGGTCAGCCTTGCCGGAGCAGTTGTTTGACTTACGCGACGACCAGTTAAAACGGGAACCGGCCCTACGCCTGTTGATCGAAGAAGCGAACCCACTGATTGTATCCATCCTGGTTGACATTAACGCCATCATTACTGACCAACGCCAGCGCGAACCCTCGGCGGAGAACATGGCCCTGTTGGGCGATCTGGCGAACTTTCAGGCGTCTTTCTTCGCGATGGTCGCCGGCCTGCGCGGCTACGTGACCACGGGTCGGGACAGCTTCCAATTTGAATATACCTCCAACTTGACCGTCAACAACTCAGCCTGGGAGCAACTCGTTAAAAATCAAGCTCAATTAGAGTCCAACCAGCGGGATACATTGCGTAACATCAGCCAGACGCGCGCAGCGTTCCTGGCCCTCCCGCCCCAAATGTTCGAGGCGGTCAGAGGCGAACACGCCCGCGAAGACCTGTTCCTCTTCCGAACTCAGGCCGTGCCCCTGGCCGAAACCACCTTACAGCTGTTAGATGAACTGACTGCCGCCGAACAACAGTTACTTCAGGCCGATCTCACTGAGGGACGTGAGCAATTGGCGATAGCCCAGTGGCAGACCGCAGTGAGCGGGATGGCCGCTCTACTGCTTGGCCTGGGTCTGGCCTTCATCTTTCGGGAGAACATCGCCGGGCCGATTCGCCGGTTGACGGCAGTAGCCGAGCGGATCGGGGCTGGAGATCTGGCCGCCCAGGCGCCTGTCGAATCCGGCGATGAGATCGGTACGTTGGCCGAGACGTTTAATCAGATGACTGGCCGTCTGAGCGAAACCCTGGACGACCTGGAACAGCGCCGGAGCGACCTGCAAGATAGCGCTGAAACCCTGCGCCGGCAAAATGAATATCTGGCCGCTCTGCAAGAAACCAGCCTGGGCTTGATGAGCCGGCTTGATCTGAATGAGTTGCTCGAAGCCCTGGTCACGCGGGCCGCACACTTGTTGGAAGCGCCGCATGGGCTGATCTACCTAGTCGAGCCGGGGTCCGGGGTACTCGAGCGCAAGGTGGGGCTGGGGGTTTTCAGTCAAGAGCTTGGCTTTCAGATAAAACCAGGTGAGGGCCTGGCGGGCAGAGTCTGGCAAACCGGCCAACCATTACTAGTTGACGATTACGATACCTGGTTAGAGCGTCTGCCCGATTTCGAGTATGGGGTGATCGGAGCCTTAATGGAGGTTCCGCTGACCCAAAGTGGAGATACAGGCGCCCCCGGCTCGCAGGTGGTCGGGGTGATCGGCATGGCCTACGATGCCGGATCGAATCGCACCTTTGGGCAGGCTGAAATTGAACTGTTGAGCCAGTTTGCTCAACTTGCCTCCGTGGCCCTGTATAACGCTCACTTGTTCCAGGCCGAACGGGCCCAGGCTGCGCGGCAGGCTGCCCTGTACCGGCTCAGCGCCGCTATCGCCGCCGCCCGAGACGAAGACGAGATCTGCCGTCGTGTGGTTGAAGGCCTGCACGATGAGGCGCTCGCTTATGCCTACGTCGCCATCTTCCTGCTGGACCCGTCGACCGGCGAGCGTGTTGAGCGAGCAAGCGTCGGGGTATCCGGTGATGCCGCACCCGTACGTCTCAGGCCTGGTCAGGGGTTGAGTGAGCAGCCGCTGCTCGACGGCCTAGTTCATTACACCCCCGATGTAACCCAGGCCGCGGGTTACGTGCCGACCCTCAGCAGCGGCTCGGAAGTAGATGTACCGCTGAAGATAGGATCGGAGGTGATCGGGGTGCTGGTCGTCGAGAGCCGCCAGCCGAACGCTTTTAGCCAAGACGATCTGGACGTGCTCACCGCTGCGGCCAACCAGGCCGGGGTGGCGCTGGGCCGGGCGCGCTTGCTGGAAGAAACCAAACAAGCCAGGGCAGCCGCCGAAGCCGCCAACCAGGCCAAGAGCACATTTCTCGCGACGATGAGCCACGAGATCCGTACGCCGATGAACGGGGTGATCGGTATGACCGGCCTGCTGCTCGGCACCGAGTTGACGGCCGAGCAGTGTGAGTATGCTGAGATGGTCCGCGCTAGCGCCGAGGCGCTGCTTACGGTCATCAACGACATCCTGGACTTCTCTAAGATCGAGGCCGACAAGCTGGACCTGGAACAGCAGCCCTTCGACCTGCGCGATTGTGTCGAGAGCGCCCTCGACCTGGTCGCCACCAAAGCGGCCGAGAAGCACCTCGACCTGGCCGCGCTGTTCGAGGAGGATGTGCCGCTTGCGATCGTCGGCGACGTCACCAGAGTGCGCCAGATCCTGCTCAACCTGCTCTCCAACGCCGTCAAGTTTACCGCGCAGGGCGAGGTCGTCGTAAGCGTCAGGACTGAGGGCCAAGGACTGAGGAGTGAGTCGAACCTGGCCCAACTCAGTCCTCAGTCCTCAGTCCTGGTCACTTTTTCGGTACACGACACCGGGATCGGCATCCCGCCCGAGGGGCTGGCGCGCCTGTTCCAGTCGTTCAGCCAGGTCGACGCCTCGACCAGCCGCAAGTACGGCGGCACCGGGCTAGGGCTGGCGATCTCCAAGCGCCTGGCCGAGTTGATGGGCGGGCAGATGTGGGTCGAGAGCCAGGTGGGCGTGGGAACGACGTTCCACTTCACGATCGCCGCCCTGCCGGCGCCTCCGCTGAAGGCCCGCCCGTATCTCGACGACGGCGTGGCCCCGTTCCTGGTGGGCAAGACGGTGCTGGTGGTGGACGACAACCCCACCAACCGGCGCATCCTGACGTTGCAGCTGGCGCGGTGGGGTA
>WNFZ01007481.1_pt1 | contig 13961 bp, 13 predicted proteins | sample 5400081 | NCBI WGS metagenome assembly WNFZ01 (sample SAMN13153365, study PRJNA577476) | soil metagenome | isolation source: 80 cm soil or saprolite under grassland replicate 1 | place: USA:California | collected 2016-06-15
CATGGACGAGATCGCGACAATCGTCACATCAGTGCCAGCGCGCTTGATGTCGGCCTGGCCGAACGGCACCAGATATTCGCTGTCGGGCACCTCGCCTTTGGTGGAGTACAGGCGCACATTTTCGATAAAGAGCACGGGGTTATTGTCGCGTAGCGCCGTCTTTATCAGCCCCTTCGCGTCGGCAGGCGTCGACGGCATCGCAACCTTCAATCCTGGGACGTGAACGAACCAGGCTTCCAGGCTCTGCGAGTGCTGTGAGCCGAACCCCAACTCGGCCGCAATCGGGGTGCGAATGACCAGCGGAACCTGGACCTGTCCGCCCCAGAAAGAGCGCAGCTTCGCGGCCTGGTTGGTGATCTGATCCATCGCGTAGGTCACAAAGTCCATGAACTCCAGCTCGGCAATTGCTGGGCGCCCGCTAATCGCCAGGCCGATGCAGAAGCCGACAATCGCCGCCTCGTTGAGCGGGGCGTCGCGTACGCGCTCGCCGCCGAATTCGTCGTATAGCCCGCGAGTGACCCCAAAGACGCCGCCATATTTGCCGACATCCTCGCCCATCAGCACGATCCGGTCGTTGCGATGCATCTCCTCGCGAATGCCCTGGTTAACCGCTTGTGCGAACGTTAGCTCAGCCATGTATGTGTCCTCATCAGTCGTGCAGGTACTTCTGAACCACTGCCTCGTTGACCTCGATCCCCAACCCTGGCTTCTCTGGGATGGCGATCCAGCCGCCGCGCTGCTCGAAGGGCTCGCTGACCAACTCGTGCTGCATCGGATTAGGCAGCGGCTTCAACTCGAAGATGATGGAATTGGCCGCGGCCGCGGTCAGATGAATGCTGGCGGCAGTAATGATCGCGCTGCTCCAGGCATGCGCGTCGATAGAGCGGTGCGCCAGTGCGGTCATCTCCTGCACCTTCAAATATCCCGTGATCCCCTCGGCGCGGCCTGGGTCGACCAGAATGACGTCGGCGAAACCGGCCTTGACGATCCTGTGGTAATCGGCAACTGTCCAGAGATCCTCGCCGGTTGCGATCTGGGTTTGAATGGCGGCGCGCAGCTGGGCGTAGCCCTCCCAGTCGAACGTGCGCAGCGGATCCTCGATCCAGCGAATACCAAAGCGCTCGAACTCATGCGCCATGCGGATAGCCTGCGTGACCTCCATGCGCACGGGATGCCCGTAGTCGACCATGAAATCGACAGTGTCGCCAATCGCCTTGCGCACCGCCTCGACAAAAGCGATGTCACGCTTGGGCTCGTAGCCCAGCCGGGCGTCACCCTTTTTCCCAAACCCGACCTTCACAGCCGTGTAGCCCTGCTCCACGTAGGCGGCGAATTCCTGTGCCATGGCGTCGATCGTCGACTTCGCAGGGTGTGTACTGACGCACGCGCGCAGGCGATCGTTGACCTTGCCGCCCAGCAGTTGATACAGCGGGACGCCGAGCGCCTTGCCCTTCAGGTCCCACAGCGCAATATCGAGCGCGCTGATCGCAAACGACGCGATGCCGCCCTCGCCGTACCACCAACTCTGCTCCTTCATCGCCAGCCAGTTGGCGTAGGTGTCGCGCGGATCGCGCCCGATCAACACCGGTCCAAGCCCATCCTCCACGATCGTCCGGGCCGCCCGCGACGCCTCCGGCCACATGGTAATCGCCTCGCCCCATCCGACCGCGCCGTCGTCGGTCTCGACACGCACCAGCATGATGTGCCGGATGTTGTTGTGGTCGTTGGGCTCAGGGTAGCGCAGCGGAAATGCTTTGATCTGCTTGATTCGCATAAAGATCCTTTCAAGGCATCACTGCTCCACCGTTTACGTCTACCGTCGCGCCAGTCATGTATGAGGCGCCATCAGAGGCCAGAAACGCGATCACATTGGCGATCTCCAGCGGGTCGGCGAGCCGCCGCAGTGGCACTTGGTTGATCGTCGCCTCCAACGACTGCGGCGAGAGATTCGCCATCAGCCGCGTATTGACACTGCCTGGCGCCACGCAGTTGACTGTGATGTTGTAGGGCGCGAAATGCCGGGCGAACGCTTTCGTCATCGACATGACCCCGGCCTTGGAGGCGCTGTAGACTGTCGCATTGAAGATGCCACCCGTGCGGCCACCGGTCGAACTCACGTTGACGATCCGGCCCCAGCGGCGGTCCTTCATCGCATTGCCTGCCGATCGCGAGAGAAAGAAGACCGCTTTCAGGTTGACGTTCATAATCTGGTCGTAGGCGGCCTCGGTCATGTCATCGATCGCGATCCGTGGGCAGATTGCAGCGTTGTTGACGAGAATATCGAGGCGCCCGTAATGTTCCAGCGCCGCCGCCACCAGCTTCTCGGCTTCGTCTGGCCGCGCGAGATCCGTGCCGATCGCGATCGCCGTGCCGCCGCTCGCGATGATTTCGGCGGCGACCTGCTCGACCAGCGCCAGCTCGATGTCGCAGAGCACCAGCCGCGCCCCTTGCCGGCTCAGCTCGCGGCCCACGGCAGCGCCCAGGCCACGCCCGGCGCCGGTGACGATCGCGACTCGCTCATGCGGCTGCATCATAGCACCTCCAGTCCACTACAGCGCGATCGATCGCAGGTGATCGCGCAGCAAGATGGCTTCGGACAGATTATCCACCTCGTTGCAGCGCTCCCAGTCAATCCAGACATACTCGACGCCGACATAGCCTGGGTAGTCGACCCGCCGCATCTCGCGCAGCACGCGCGCATAGTCGATCCGGTTGTCTTTGAACGGCGCCTGGAGCCGATCTTTGCCCGCGCCGCGTGCGTGGAAGTGCGATGCGTACTTGATCAGCGGTTCGACTTCGTCGTCGGGGATACCCTGGTAGGCGAAGTGTGTGTAGTCGAGCGTCAGCGTCAGGCCGGGCGCAAGCTCCACGAGTTGCATCGCGGTCTGCGGGGTCGGCACAATCGAGCCAAGATGCGGCTCGATCGCGAAAACCACGCCCACCTGGCGCGCCTGTTCAGCGCGCCAGGCCAGCTCCTCGGCGCTACCCTTGAGCGAGGTCTCGCGCGACTCGCCCTCCCACGGCACGCCGGGCAAGCCAGTTATATGTGGCGCGTTGCAGCGCAGGGTGAACTCGAGCATCCGAAGAAACAGCTCGCGTGACTTGTGGCGCTCCTGCGCGTCCGGGTGGTTGGCCGCCATTGTCTCGAAGCTGCTGGCCTGGTAAAAGATGTCGGCGAACTCCAGGCCACGGCTGCGTACTTGATCGGCGAGTGTGCGCGCCGATGCGCTGAGGTTCGGCATGACATCTGCCGGCTGCAGATGGGAGCGGTCGGCGAACAGCCCGATGTCGATCCCCTCGAAGCCAAGCATGGCGATCAGGTCGAACACCTGCTCGTGCGGAAGTAGCGGAAATGTGAAATCGGCACACGCGAGTTTCAGGTGCATATCAACGCTCCTTTTCGCACTACTGACATTACTGCGCCAGCCAGGGCTGCGCGCCGGTTACTTCGCCCCAGCTCGGAACGGGAGCCTGTAACCCATCCGCGATCCAGAGGAACTGACCGTTTATCGCCGCAGCATCGTCGCCGATCAGCCGCAGCACCAGGTCCGCCGCTTTCGTCGGCGGATCGCCGCCGGTCTCCTCGACCCAGCGCGCCCATTGTTGGTATGCTGCGCCGGTGGAACCCAGCTGCTCGGCCTTGTCGCGGATATCCGCCCACATCTCCGTCTTGACATCGCCAGGGTGGATGACGTTGACAGTCACTCCGCTGCCAGCCAGTTCCGCGGCCAGGTGCCGAGTGAACTGATTGAGCGCGACCTTGCTGGTGGCGTAGGCGCTGTTTAGCGGGCCGGGCGGGTGCAGCGCCGCCGCCGACGAGACATTCACGATGCGCCCCCATCGCTGCGCGACCATCGTGCCGACAAACGCGCGGCACGTCAGGTAGGGCGCGATGGTATTGATCTGCAGTGCCTCGATCCAGCGAGTCGGGTCGCTGTCCTTGATGAGCTGTATCGGCCCGAAGACACCGGCGGCGTTCACCAGAATGGCGGGCGGTCCAAAGCGGTCCTCGACCTGCTGCCTGAGCCGCTCGACCATCTCGGGACGACTGGCGTCCGTCGGAACTGCCAGCGAAATGCGGCCATCGGCGCCGAGCTGCTGTTCCACCGCGCGCAGCTGTCGCTCGCCGCGCGCAACCAGCACGACGCTCGCGCCGCATCCCGCGAGCCGGTTCGCAATATGGAACCCAACGCCGCCGCTTGCGCCGGTGACGACAGCAACTTTTCCAGTGAGATCGATGCCCATATCAGCCTTCAGGATGCCGCTTCGTTAGCGGCGTTGGTCGACACATGGAAGATTTCAGTCAGCTCGCCGGAGGCGACGATGCCGTCATCACGCATTTCCATGAGCGGATCCATCACCTCAGCCCAGCGTCGATGCACTTCCGAGCCCCAGAGCTTGTCCCAGGCAGCCTCATCGTAAATCTCCGAATACAGAAACATATCCAGATCGCGTCGAAAGGTTGTTATCGTCGCAATCCCGCTGCGCTCGATCTCCTCCACCAACTCGGGCCACAGATGGTCGTGATGATATTTGTACTGCTCAAATGCCCCAGGTTTGAGCCGTAGAGTGAAAGCACGGCGAATCATAGCGATACCTCCCATGATGTTGGCAACTGTCCGCTAGGTTGGAATAAAGTGCCCGCTATTCACAACAGCGACCTCGTCCGGCAGCATCGCGGTGATGTCCAATGCGAAGTCACGCGCATCGTCCGATGGTTTCACCGCGATACGCCATGCCTGCCATGGAACCGGGTAGGTGCGCGTACCAACCACCGGCACGCATGGGACTTGCTCGTCGCCCAAACTGCATTCGGCCGCAAAATAGGCGCCTGCGTTATCCAGCACCTCCGCAGCGGCCGCCCGGCGCAATTCGGCTGTGATCGCCAGTATTCCACCGTTTGCATAGGCCGGGAACTTGCCCGTAACGTGCAGGACGCGTTTGGGCGGCAGATCTGCGGCTTCGCGATCGTCCTCGCGCGGGACCCGCTGTGGGCACGCGTCGCTGGATAGCGATACCGACAGCGGCACCTGGCAGCTTGGCTCGACAAATCGCGTCGGCAGGGGTTGTGCTTCGAACCGACGGCCGAGCGAAGGCGACTCACCAGCTGCAACCACCTCCAGCAGCACGACCGCGAATGGTCGTAGCGAGATCGTAACCTGCCGATCGAAGTCGTCCTGCTCTCCAACGAGCCGCGCCGGCTCGGGGTACCAGCGGTAGACATCCCACGCACGATCCGCTGGCAGCCCCCATGCTGGACCCAAATCGAGGTGGAGCGTTGCGTCTGACCAGGTGCAATTGTTCAGCGCAATGAACGCCCGCAGGCCATCGGTGCAGCAGTATCCATACGGCTCGTTTTTCCAAGGGTTTCCCAGAATGAAGCGTGGATTGGCGAAGCAGCGCGGATGCTGCCGCAGCAGCGCGATGAAGTCGGCGATTTGCACACGCTCGGGTGGCGAAAGCCAGGGCCCGTCGCTCCAGGGCTGGGCAAGCAGGCTGCCGCGGCACATGTCCATGACGAACCCTTCCTGCCAGCGTTCTTTGCCAATCGAGCTATTCCACTTCCAGTCGGAGAGCCACACCCCGAGCGAATCCTTGCCAAGTCTTGGCACGTCCTCGCACCACCATTGCGCCTGGTCCAGCCCCTGCGTCACACTGTCGCGCACGTACAAGGTTGGCGCGCTGCCAGGATGCGCGGCTTCGAGAAATAATCCCGGCTCGAACAATGTATCCGCGTAGAGCAGCCACCAGGGCGAGCGATAGCCCCAGTAGAGCATAATGAACAGATCCGCACACGCCGCATCCAGCTCGCGCAAGGTTTCGATGACCGCACTTTGGATCGCCTCGGTTGAGTAGACTCCTGGAAGATGATCGTGGTTCGGGTTATAGCAGATCGCACTAAATCCATCGAACTTCAATAGTCGAACGCCATTTTCCTCAATGTGGTAACGAAAGCCGGTTGAGTACATCGTCTTGATAGGCTCTGATGCCCGGCACATCTCACCCACTTCCATGATGTAGGAGCGATCGTGGGTGCTGGTCGAAGCGATGACCGGGTTGCCACCGATCGACCAGACCGCCGACGAGGTTGGGATCCATAGCCCAGGGACGGCGCCCATCTTCGCCAGCTCGGCATTGATATTCGTAAGCCCCTGCGGGAAACGATAGGGGTCGAAGCGAGTGAGATCGCCGTGGTAATCGACCCAAAACTCAAGCGAGTAGAAATCGAACTGATAACCGGCCGCCGACTGGCCTTGTACCAGCTCGCGCAAATTGCCGAGGAGAACACCATCGCTGGCCTCTTGCGACACGACCTCGGCGAATGGGCCGGGTGCGCTGGCTGGGTCATATTCCCAGGAGCCAAACCCCTCAAAAATCGCGAAGGGACGCTCATGCCCACGTACGATACGCCGCATCCGGCTGCGCACGTGCGCGAGAAACATCTGCCGCGCCTCGCCCGCCCGGGCGACGCCCAGCACCGCCTCCATCGACTGGAATGCCTCACTGGGCCCCAGCCGCCGGCCAGGATACTGGCGGAGCACGACCCGGCCATCCTGTCCGAGCGCCCAGCCAGAAGGGTGCGCAAGGGTCATGAAGCGATCGTCGTGAAGATAGACCGGAAAGCCTTGCTCGCCATCGCTCACCTCGCCATCGGTTTGATAATCTCCCAGCCGGACGTGCAGCAGGCGTATTTGGCGATCAGTCATATTGACCACCTCGACGGCCTTGTACAGCGCCGGGTCGGCGGCGCTCCAGCGGTAGCTCACATGCGCCGTGATCGTCTCATCTTCTGCGCGTAATACCACCAGCACGTCACCCATCTCTCCTTCACGTCGAATAGTGACGTCCGTTACATACAACTTCGGCGTGGTCAGCGCTGGCCCGACTATCAGATACTGTTCGTACTGCGCCGGCCAGACGCCCAGAAAGAAGCCTCTCCCCCGCAGCGGGTCCAGTTCGTCAAGGCGCTGTGTGCGAGTGATATGCCCGGCGAGTTGCACGGCAATAATGTTATCCTGACCGAATCGAAGATACCGATGCGCTTCGGTCGAGGGACCGAGATCGAACACCCCAGGCTCATTCCATCGGTACCGTGCCTGGCGCGTACCGATCGGGTGGCCGTTCACAAAGACGCGCATAAAGCGATAGTCAAACAGTCCGATGCCACCAAGGACGAGCGCAAGCTCCGTGGTAGCACAGGTCGGAAGGAGAAACACGTGCGTGCGGGCCCAGTAATAGCGCGCGCCGGGATCGCCGTTGAAGAAGCTCCAAGGTTGCGCGGGGCTCAACATTCCCTTCCAATCTGAGTCGTCAAACGTAGGTCGGAAGAACTCCTCGCGATAGCCGCGCTCTTCGTCCGGTGCTGGCTCGCCCTGCTCAGACATAATTCCGCGCCAGCCGGTAATTGCGATGCGCTGCTCGGCGCGGTCGAAGTCCAGCTCCAGTTCCGCACCTTGCCCCAGCGTGATACTCCGGCCAGTGAGGCGGTTCGCCCAGCCGACTGCCCGCAAGCCGGCCGTCGTGTCAACTGTATAGGTGAATGTGGGCGAGTGCAGTTCGAGCTGCGCGCCACGCCGCTCGACGTGACAGAGCATTTCAGTCATGGCTACTGTTCCTGATCAACCCTTTATTCCAGTTAGCGCGAGCCCCCGCACGAAATATTTCTGACCGATGACAAAAGCTATCAGTATCGGGAGCGTGCTGATGACAATACCAGCCATCATGACCGGCCAGTTAGCGAGCCCCTGGAACTCGGCTCGAAACTGTAGCAGGCCGACAGTCAATGTCTTCTGGTCTTTGCTCTGGAGAAAGATCAGTGGCCCCAGGAAGTCGTTCCATGATGCCATAAAGGTAAAGACCGCCAAGGTCGCGAGCACCGGCTTCGCCAGTGGCAGTGAGATCTGTCGATAGATCCGAAAGAAGCCGCAGCCGTCGATCTTGGCCGCATCCTCAAGCTCGGACGGCAGGGTCAGGAAATATTGCCGGAATAAAAACGTACCCCAGGCACTGGTGAGCCCTGGCAGTATCAGCGACCAGGGCGTATCGACCAGCTTCAACCAGTTCATCGTCACAAAAATCGGGATAATCGTCACATGAGCTGGAATCATCAGCGTGCCCAAATAGACCAGAAAGAGCTGTTCGCGGCCGGGAAAGCGCATCCGCGCGAAGGTGAAGCCTGCCAGAGAGCAGGTGAAAAGCTGCCCAATTGTGCCCAAGATCGCGATCTGGAGCGAATTTAGAAACCATCTTCCAAAAGGGACCGATGTGAATGCTCGGGGATAGTTCTCCCAGATAAATGGGTTGGGAATCCAGTTTGGTGGGAAGGTGAAGACCTGATCGATCGTCTTAAACGACGTGCTCACCATCCAGATAAACGGGACCAACATGATCAACGCGCCAAGGCCAAGTACGACGTGCAGTGTCAGGCCTCCAAGCTGTGCTCTGATCTGTTTGATTACCTTGACTCGCTCAGACTGCTGTACTTGCACGGCCATCAGGCGATCCTCTCGCATCGCTGGTGCCTCCCGAACTTACTCTTCGCCGAAGACCCAACGGCTCCGATAGCGCCACTGAATGAGGGTGGCGACGAACAAGAGCGCGAACAGCACATAGGCTATAGCTGCCGCGTAGCCCATGGCAAAATACTGAAAGCCGTTTTGGTAAAGGTAGTGCGCGATCACCGAAGTGGCGCGTGCCGGCCCGCCCTGGGTCAGAACATAAATCTGGTCGAAGGATTGAAAGGACCCGATCACCGAAAGCACGATAATGAAGAAGGTGGTCGGCGAGATTAAGGGCAGCGTGATACGCCAAAAGCGCTGCCAGGCGTTGGCGCCGTCAATCATCGCACTTTCGTAGAGCGACTCGGGGACGCTCTGCAGTGCGGCGAGATAGAGCACGATACTATACCCGACGTTTTTCCAGATGCTCAAGAGAATCACCGACGGCATCGCCCAAGTGGTCGAGAACAGCCAATTCGGCCCCGGGAGACCGACTTGCTTGAGGAGCGCGTTAAACACGCCCCACTGCGGCTGGTACATCCATTGCCAGACGATTGACACAGCAACGGCGGAGGTCACGACGGGGACAAAGTAGGCCGCTCGGTACACCGTCATGAAGCGGAGCTTCTGATTGAGCCCTAGTGCGATCAACAAGCCCAGTATGGTTTGGAAAGGGATGACACCGGCGGTGTAGTAGAAGGTATTACCAAGAACCTTGATGAAGGTGGGATCGTTGAATAATGTCGTGTAATTTTTCAGGCCAACAAACTTCATCGGGCTGTGCAGATCCCACTCATTTAAGCTGTAATAGAAGCTGGCAAAAACCGGGTAGATCGTGAACCCGAGGAAAAGGACCAGATTAGGCAGTAAGAAGAGATAGGCCCATTTCGCCTCCTGCCACTGGAAGGTCTTGAAGTATGACCGCGGCGTCCCTGTCCGTGTCTGCGTGAGCGTCATCGCTACCCCCGTTGCGTATCCCGAGCGGTGCGGCACGGACCGCTCGGGATACGTGACCTGGCCAACCAAACATCCCAGGATGGGCGCGGCCGACTATGCCTTGGTCGCCGCGATCGCCTCATCGGCGCGCGTTTTGATGGTATCGAGGGCCTGTTTGACCGTCGCCTCGCCCACGAGGATTTTCTGCATCTCCTCAGTCATGATACCGGCGATCTTCTGATAGTTCGGCCAGATCGAGCCAGGTACCGCCACGCTTAGTTAGCCCGAGGCGCCATACACGTTCGACTGCCAATCCGGCTGCGCGCAGATCCACTTCTGGATCTTCCATGCCGCATCGGGAACCTTGGTGCTCGCGCTCATGATGTAGGTGCCGCCGTGCGTGATCGGCTTATGTCCCTTCGGGCCGGTCGGGAATGCGACAACATCCCAGTTGAACTTGACGGCATCGCGGTTACCAGGAATTTCCCATTGACCCGCGTAGTACATGGCGCCTTTGCCCAGCACGAACAGGTTAACGTCGGTCTGAGCTGAAGGAGGCGGCGCGACCTTTTCCTTCTCCGACAGGTCGACAATATACTGGATCGTTTGCTCAGCCTCCGCGCCAACCATCGTCCACGCGGTGCGGTCATCGCTGATAATCTTGCCGCCGCCGCTGAGGATCCAGGGCTCGATCCGCCAGTCGGTGATGTCGGGAAGGCGTGCAAAGCCGAAGGTCTCTTCAGCGGGTTTGGTCAGTGCTTTGGCTGCCGCGAGCATGTCATCCCAGGTCCAGGTGTTTTTCGGGTACGCCACGCCGGCTTTGTCGAACATATCCTTATTGTAGTAGAAGATCATGACCGAAGCATCGTAGGGCAGCCCGTAATACTTGCCGTCAAACTCACAGCTCTTCAGGATGGCATCGACGAGATCCTGCGGTTTGACGTCCGGGTCGGATTGCAAGTACGCACTAACGTCATACAGACTTTTCTGACGATACCAATCGTACATATCGAAGGAGCGCAGGTTGATAACGTCAGGTAGGGTGCCTGAGGCAAGCATGACGTTGAGCCGATCATAGTAGCCTTCGGTGAGATCCTCATGGTCGATCTTGACCTCGGGATGCGCGGCTTGAAACTTCGTGAGCGACTCGGCGATAAATGGCGCCATCGTCGCCCCATGGGTGGTAAGGAGGCGAACGGTCGTCTGTTCAGCGGCAGCCGGAGCGGTGGTCGGTGCAGCGGCAGCCGGAGCGGTGGTCGGTGCAGCGGCAACCGGAGCGGTGGTCGGTGCAGCGGCAGCCGGGGCTGCGGTTGGCGCCGCGGCAGGTGTGGCGGATCCACCACAGGCGGCGAGAAAACCCGTCACGCCAAGCGTGGCGGAGGCCTTCAGGAATTTGCGACGAGAGAGCGGTTCCCGATCCATAGCATAACCTCCTATGTATTATACTGGCGGTTTCGAACCAGCAGCATGCGCTGCTGTCCTGCTGCAATCTAGGTTCCGCGTTGACCTGGGCATCGGAATCGGTCACCATTAGCGCTGCGCTGTATCGCCTCATGGATGGCCCAGACATCCTCTCCCCATAACGCGCTTGGGCAACGGCGCAAGATATGAAAACGTTACAAGAAGACGAAGCTCAAAGTGCATCCTGATAGCACCAAATAACACCTCAGAGATGCTATCAGTCGCGCTCGATAACCGTATGTAACGGGACAAACCGCGGCCTCTTACTGCAATAGAAGGGCTGCTCGTCGCGGCGATTCAGGGTATTGACGTGGATGTGTGGAAACGTTATGATATAAATATAGCTCAGCTTCCATGTTTTGTCAATAGGACGGCCGAGCAAAATCAGGGGCTGTTGCAACGTTGATGAGGCTGTGACCCGCATTACAATAGCTCGCATAGACCAACCAACAATCGAGGATAATATGTGATAGAGCAAATAATGATTCTTGTGAAGTGTACTGCGCTAGCGCGATCCGCCTAGCGTTTCGCTGCCGTAGTGTTGAAAAAACCTGAGGCGGATCACTACACAAACAGTTATCTCAGGATTAGAGTGCTAGATGAAAACGAAACCAACGATTCGCGACGTCGCCAAGGTCGCAGGTGTTTCCCAGGGAACCGTTTCTCGGGTCATCAATAGTCAACCATACGTAAATTCAGAAACACAGCGGCGCGTGCTCGAAGTCATGACTCAGTTGCGCTATCAGCCCAATGGCGTGGCACAGAGCATGCGTACGAAAGCCACTCGTATGGTTGGTTTCATGATTGCTGATGTGACGAACCCGGTCTTCGGCTCATTCGTGAAGGCGGCAGAGGCGATCCTCCACTCGGCCGGCTATACGTTGCTGTTAGCCAACACCGCCGGGAACCCCGTGATTGAGAGTGAACTCGTCACGGTTCTCCAGCAGCGCCGTGTGGACGGCCTGATCCTGTCTGTTGGCAACGAAGATAATCCCGCCCTCGTCAGCGCCTTGCGCGACGTGCCGTTTCCTGTGGTGCTGATGGATCGCGATTTGGGGTTGCCGTTCGACGCCGTGCTGGCGGACCACGCCAAGGGGATGTATCAGGCGACTCATCACTTATTGAGTCTCGGGCACCGCCGGATCGCGCTCATTACCGCGAGCCAATCTATTCGCCCTGGGCGGGAGCGACTGAAGGGGTTTGAACAAGCGCATATCGCGATGGGGCTGCGCCCCGATCCAATACTCACACGGAGTGACAGCCTCTCAGCCGAGTATGGTTTTCGTGAAGCTCACTCCATGCTAACGGCGCGGCGCCCACCCACGGCGATCATCGCTGGGGGTAATCAGACTCTCGCAGGGGTGCTGAAAGCAGTCGGAATGCTTGGTGTGAAGATCCCAGAGCAACTCTCGCTGATCACTTGCGACGATACCGATCTTGCGGCGCTCTATAGTCCGCCGATCACGGTGATTTCACGTGATTTGAGCGAAATGGGCCGTACGTCGGCGGAGCTGTTGCTCTATCGGTTGCGCAGCGCGGAGGATCGTGAGGCGCGCCGTGTCATGTTGCCAACCCAGACAGTACTGCGAGATTCCTGTGCGGCCCCTCTCGGCTTCAACGGATAAAATTTGTACACCATCACCCAGGCCGCCATTGCTCACTCCTTTGCGGTCGCGTCGGATGCCGGGGCAGCATGTCAGTCAGAAGCGTCTCGAAATGCTGTGTGCCATTTTGCGCTCGCGCCCTACCTGTGATACCGGCCCGCGGTATTCAGCGGCTGTGGTGGGCACGCTAGGGAGTCTCGGCTACGTTTGCGTATCGCCAGCGATATTCACCTGCTGCCCGCCGACTCCCGCAATATTCACCTGCACCGTCGGTCATTTCAGCAGCCGTCGCACACACGCAAGACCCTCGACCGCACGAAAATAGCGCGCCTGGACGCTCGCGACCGCGACTCGGTCGGACTGACCCGCCCCTACAAGCTGCCCTAGAGAGCGCGGCCACAGCAATAATGTCGCGGGGGATAAGGCGCTTACATCCCCCATCCTCGACGGCGCCGGGTAGCGCCGCGCCGTGTCCACAGCCAGAGGAGCAGCGCCATCGCCAGATGAACGAGTGTGCTCGGCAGCCCTGGTTCGGGGGCACCTGGCCGACCCATCCAGCGCTCAGGACCCTGCACCTGGAGCGACCGAATCGAGGGTGCGGGCCTGGCGCGCCAAAGACCGCGGTTTGAAGCACATTCCAGGCCCAATGATAGCCGACCGGCAGCCAGAGCGTATCGCTGTGTAGGCGCAGCAGCATGAGCGTGATCCACCCGCCAGCATTCCCAGCACCGCCGCGACAATCATCGGGAGCAGCGCCACCACCGCCACACCGCCTTTGCGGAGATAGCCCCAGTTGCGCTGACGCCCAATCAGAATCCAGGCCAGCGGCGCCAAGACCATCAGCACAAACCAGCCCACATAGTTGAGCAGCGGAATGTCGAAGTACACGGTCCCGCGGACAAACCAAACCCAGTAGCCTGCCACAACCGCAACCGGGTCGATAAACAGATCCAGGACAATCGCCGGTAGCGCGGTCAAGAGCGGGGCTTGCCCGAAGCGCACCAAAGAAGAGAAGCAGGCCATACACAAGAATGGCGTCACGGAGCGTCTTAGGAGGCTCTATACTATCCTCAGAACGGCCGGAAGCGTGATGGTGAGCCGGGCATTACCACCATCGGGTGTGGTTGGTCGCGTTTCGCCGATATCGAAGCTCTGGCTGGAGGCATAGCCCGAGCGCACGGCCATATTGATCCTGTTAGGAGCATTTAGGATTGGTCATGACCATCGCACCGTGCAACGAGGGGCACAGTGAGCGGTGTGCTGGCTTTGACAGTTGTGATTGATCTGTCATGTCATTGCGGGTGTCGTTTAAGTATAATTGGCGACAGATTGCTCTAACCATCTTCTAACGCTGATGCGGTTTTGCCTGAAGTAGGAACGGAACCCACATATCCTCCCAAACAGGGGTTATATCGATGCCCGATCTTCGTACTCTACGTCAGCGCCGTGGGCTGACAATCTT
>WNFZ01008850.1_pt1 | contig 13961 bp, 13 predicted proteins | sample 5400081 | NCBI WGS metagenome assembly WNFZ01 (sample SAMN13153365, study PRJNA577476) | soil metagenome | isolation source: 80 cm soil or saprolite under grassland replicate 1 | place: USA:California | collected 2016-06-15
CTCGAACTCCTCTTGGAAGCGCGTGAGCGCCTGAGGCCAGCGCTCGGCGATCTGGCGCTTCACAATGTTGGCGGCCTCGGCGGGATTGGCCGGGCGCGGCGCCGGCGTGGCCGGGAACAGCCCCGGCGTCTTGGCCACTTCCCGCTTGATCCGGTCGAGGAATTCGGCCCGCGCCGCCATTTACCCGAGCTCCTTCCAGCGCTCCCTGAACGTCTTTGCCGCGATGGGCGGCAGATCGCGCGTCCGGGTCCACTTGGCGAAGAACAGCGGTAGCCGGCGCACCCGCCCATTGCTGACGAACGGTCTCTGAAGAATCCGACCCAGCGTCGCCGAGAGCCGGAAGACGCCCGGCGAGAGCAGAATACGCTTGAAGAGGCCGAACACGAGCCGCTCGGGCCAGGGCGCGATCCGTTCGCGGTCCAGATGCTCGCGCAGCTCGATCAGCATTCGCGGGATATCGATGCGCACCGGACAGACGTCCTTGCAGGCGCCGCAGAGGGAGGAGGCATGCGCCAGGTCCTTCACCGATTCGGTGCCTTTGAGCATCGCCGTCAGAAGGATGCCGATGGGTCCTGGATAGGTATGGCCGTAGGCATGCCCGCCGATCTGCCGATAGACCGGGCAGACATTGAGGCAGGCGCCGCAGCGCAGGCAGTACAGCGCCTCGCGCAGCGTGCCCGCGATCTGCCGCGAGCGGCCATTGTCCATCAGGATCAGATGGAACTCGTCGGGCCCCTCGAGCTCGCTCGTCTGGCGCGGCCCGCGCACCAGCGTCGTATAGGACGACAGCTTCTGGCCGGTGGCGCTTCGGGCCAAGAGGGCCAGGAACACCATGAGGTCGGTCATGGACGGGATAACCTTCTCGATGCCCATCACGGCCACGTGGATGCGCGGCAGCGAGGTGACCATGCGGCCATTGCCCTCGTTGGTGACCAGCGCCACGGTGCCGGTCGCGGCCACCGCGAAGTTGGCGCCCGTGATCCCCATGTCCGCGAGGAGGAATTTCTCGCGCAGGGCCTTGCGCGCCACGGCCGTGAGGACCTCGGGATCGGCGGCGAAGTCACCGTGCAGCTCCCTGGAGAAGAGCTCAGCCACCTGCCCCTTGGTCTTGTGGATCGCGGGCGCGATGATATGAGAGGGCTTCTCGTGGGCAAGCTGAATGATGTACTCGCCCAGATCGGTCTCGACGGGCGTCACGCCGGCATGCTCCAGCGCCTCGTTGAGGTCGATCTCCTCGGTGGCCATGGACTTGCTCTTGACGGCCGTTCGGACGCCCTTGTCCCGGCAGAGCCGCAGAATGATCTCCCGCGCCTCGTCTCCCGTCGTGGCCCAGTGGACGCGCCCGCCCAGCCGCTCGATGCTGTCGGCGAGCTGATCGAGGTAGAAGTCCAGCCGCTGGAGCGTCGCCTCCTTAATCGCGCGGGCCCGGTCCCTGAGCGCGTCGCCCTGCGGGAAGCCCTCGAAGGCTTCCTTCCGCAGCTCGATGAACTTGGTCGTCGCGATCGTGAGCGCCTGCTGCAGGAAGGCGTCCTTGAGCGCCGCCCCCGCCCGCTCTGGAAACGGGACTTCTCCATCTCGCCTGACTGTGGAAGCATTCACGTTGCGGTCTGGCCTCTTCGGCCCTGCGGGCCTCATCCATCTCGCCTGACTGTGGAAGCATTCACGTTGCGGTCTGGCCTCTTCGGCCCTGCGGGCCTCATCGGGGGGCGTCCTCAGACCGCGAGTCATCGCCGGCCAGCACTTGAGCTAGGTGCAGCGCCTTGACGCGCGAGCCCCGGCGCGTCAGACCGCCACCCATCTGCATGAGGCAGCCCGCATCGCAGGCCACGAGACAGTCGGCGCCCGTGCTCTCGGCGCTGCCGAGCTTCTTGTCGAGGATGGCGCTGGACACTTCCGGCAGCCTCACTGAGAAGGAGCCGCCGAAGCCGCAGCACTGGTCGGCTCCGGGCAGCTCGACGAGCTCGACGCCGTCCACCGCCCTCAGCAGCTTCCGCGGCGCCTCGGACTCGCCCAAGCCGCGCAGCAGGTGGCAGGAATCGTGATACGTCACCTTGCCCTTGAAGGATGACCCGACGCGCTCGACGCCGAGGACCTCGACCAGGAATTGCGAGAGCTCTCGCGTCTTGGCGGCCAGCTGATCGGCTGCGGCCTTGAGCGCGGGATCATGCTTGAGGAGGCCGGGATATTCCATCTTGACCATCCAGGCGCAGGAGCCCGAGGGCACGACCACGTGCTCCGAGGCTTCGAAGAGCTTCACGGTGCGCGCGGCCACTTCGGCGGCGCCGGCATGGTATCCGGAGTTGAAGAACGGCATACCGCAGCAGGTCTGGCCCTCTGGGAAATCGACCTCGACGCCGAGCCGCTTCAGCAGCCTGACCATGGCCACGCCCACTTCCGGGAAGAACATGTCCCCCAGGCACGTGATCATGATCGAGGCCTTCATGCTTTGGCGCCTCCAGGGCCATGCGGGGGCGGCGGAGCCACCACGACGAGCACCAGCAGCGGAGCGGCGCCGTCATTGACCAGCCCGTGCTCCACCCCGGCCGGCGCCACCAGCGCCTCGCCGGCCTCCAGCCGCTGTTCGGCTCCCGAGAGCGAGAAGCGTCCCGCCCCTTCGAGCACATAGTAGATCTTGTCCTGGGACTCGTGAGTATGGGCCTTCTGCGACTGGCCCGGGGCCACGCAGTAGAGATCGAGCAAGGTGCGGTCGGTGGCGTGAAGGGCGACCTTCGCCATCTTGTCCGCGGCGAGCGTGACGTGGTCTTTGACCCGGATCTTCATGGCTCCTTCAGGGCACGGGCCAGCAGGGTGACCGGATGCGCGACCTCCACCGCCATCCCCTCGGCGCGACACTGCTGGGCAATCTGCATGATGCAGCCGGGATTGCCGGTCGCCACGATGCGCGCCCCGCTCTCCTTGATCCGCTCAACCTTGAGCCGCGCCAGCTCCTGTGCGATCCCGGGCTCGAGCAGGTTGTACACCCCCGCGCTGCCGCAGCACAGATCGCTGTCGGCGAGCTCCACGAGCGTGAGTCCCGGGATCCGCTTCAGCAGCTCTCGCGGCTGTCTCCTCACCTTCTGGCCATGGGCCAGATGGCAGGCATCGTGATACGTCACGGTCTCCCTGAGCTCGCCCAGCGGCAGCTTCGCCTCGACCAGCGCCTCGCTCACGTCCATCACCTTCGCGGAGAACGCGGCGGCCGCCGGCCCCTCGAGCCAGTGCCCGTACTCCTTCAGCGCCGAGCCGCAGCCGGCGGCATTGGTCACGATGATATCCAGGTCGCTCCCGAAGGCGCCCATGAGCCGGCCAGCCATCGCCCGGAACTCTTCGAGCCGCCCGGCGTGGAGATGAAGTGCCCCGCAGCATTCCTGCTCCCGCGGCACCACGACCTCCCAGCCCGCGGCCGAGAGCAGCCTCACCGTGTCGGCATTGACATCGGGATAGAAGAAGCGCTGAACGCATCCGAGCAGGAGGCCCGCCCGCCCGCGCCGCCTGCCCCTGGCCAGCGTGAGCTCGGGCAGCGGCGCCGGGCTCGCGGGCAGCCGCGGCAGCAGGCTTTCCATCGCCTGGAGCTTTCTGAACGGCGCCAGAAGCCCGAGCCCGCGCACGATTGCCTGCATGCCCGACCATTGATACAGCCGCAGCATGCCGAGAAGCGAACCCAGCCGGCTCGGGCTCGGGAAGAGATTGAGCGCGAAGTCGAGCGTCGAGCGGTCGGTGGCGGGCGCCTGCACGCCCTGGCGCTCGAGCTGAGCCCGTGTTGCCTCGAGGAGCTGGCCGAACGGAACCCCCGACGGGCAGGCCGTCTCGCAGGCCCGGCAGCCGAGACACAGGTCCAGATGGCGCGCCAGGCCAGGCGTCAATCCGGTTCGCCCTTCGGCGGCCGCGCGCATCAGATAGACCCGGCCGCGGGGAGAGTCCATCTCCTCGCCCAATACGCGATAGGTCGGGCACTGGGGCAGGCAGATGCCGCAGTGGACGCAGGCGCGCAGCCCGTCCATCGACGGCGCGTCCTCGGCCTCGAAAGCGCCCAGCCGTTCGGCCTCGATGCGACTCACAGCCCGCCCACGAAGCGTCCCGGGTTGAGAATTCCCCGGGGATCGAATTCCTGCTTGATCCGCCGCATCAGGGCCAGGGCATCGGCCGGCACCGGTCCCCAGACGTCGAGATCCTGCTTGAGCGCCGGCGGCATGCGCTCAATGACCAGGCTGCCGCCCTCGGCTTCGAGTCCCCGGCGCAGCGGCAGGACCAGATCCCGAATGACCGGCCGCTCGGCGGCCGCAGCAGGGAGCGAGCAGTGCAGAACACCATTCCCGGCCTCGCCGGTGATAGAGACGTCCGTCCTCAACGACGCGGCTAGCCGCTCGATCTCGGCGAACCACTGGCCCACTCGCCGGATCTCGCACGCGAGGGTGAAGCTCACCTGCCCCGGATCACGCAATTGCCGGCCCAGTCCATCCCAGACCGTATCGGGCGCCCATTCGGCATCGGTGCCCCGCCCATTCGCCAGATCAATCAGCGCCTGGCCTTGGCTCCGCACGGCTTCCTGGACGCTCCCAAAAGATACCAGCAGCGCCGGAGACGGCTGACCGCCACCTGATCTCCAGTGGTTCAGCGCGGCGATCCGATCGGGCTCGAGCGAGCTGTCCAACAGCGAGGCCAGAAGGTCCTGCATCGCGGCAGACGACCCGCAGACGGCGACCATCGTCCCCGTCGCTGCCGGCAGCGGGTGCAGGCGGAGCGTCGCGTCCACCATGACGCCGAGGCTGCCGAGCGAGCCCACCATGAGCTTGGGCACGTCGTAGCCGCTCACGGACTTCACCACCCGCGAGCCCCCCCAGGTGATGATGCCGTCCGCCTGGACGAAGCGGATACCGAGGAGCAGATCGCGGCCGGTGCCATAGCGAAAACGGAGTGGCCCGCTGGCGTTCGTCGCCAGAACTCCGCCCACCGTGCGCTCATCGCCGGCGAGCGGATCCAGAGCCAGCCGTTGTCCCTTTTCGCCGAGCTTCCGGTTCAGCTCGCCGAGCCCGAGCCCGCACTGCACCGTCGCGACCATGTCCTCCGGCACATACTCAAGCACGGCCGTGAGGCCCGTGAGATCGAGCACCAGATCGAGCCGGCGCGGCGCGTTGCCCAGCGCCGTACTCGTGCCGCTGCCCCGCGGCGCCACAGCCAACCCTTCCGCGGAGGCCAATGCGAGAACGTGGCTCACCTCATCGACGCTGCCGGGTTTGGCAACCCAGCGCGGGGCGACGCCGTCCACCGCGCCGAGCGCGGCGGCCGCGGCGCCGTCGAGCACGTGGCCCGCGCCGACAATCTCGGCCAGTCCCGAGGCCAGGCTTTGAGCGCTCACGGCCACAGCGCTACACCCATGCCCCACTGGGCAGCCGCGCCGGTCCGGGGCGGAACCCTTCACCGCAGGCGGGATGGTCGGGCAGGAGCTTGCCGGGGTTCATGATCGTGTCGGGATCGAAGACCCGACGCAGACGCGCCATGAAATTGAGATCGGCCTCGCCGAACTGCAGCGGCAGATTCCCGGCCTTGTCGAGACCGACGCCGTGCTCGCCGGTGACGGTGCCGCCGAGCGCCAGGCAGGCGTGCAGCAATTCCTCGTTCACCCGCTTGGCGCGCTCGAGCTCCCCAGGCACGCGATCGTCGTAACAGATGATCGGGTGGAGATTGCCGTCGCCCGCATGGAAGACATTGGTGATGAGCAGGCCGTGCCGGGCGCTGATGGCCAGCAGCTCGCTCATGATCTGGGGCAGCTTGGAGCGCGGCACGACGGCGTCCTGGAGCAGCCAGTTGGGCGTCATGCGCCCGATGACACCGGCGGCTTCCTTCCTGCCCTTCCAGAGCAGCGCCCGCTCGGCATCGTTCCGAGCCACGTGGATGTCCAGCGCGCCGCGCTGACGGCAGATCTCCTCGATGCGCAGAGACTGCGCCTCGATCTCGGCCACGGGCCCGTCGAGCTCGATCAAGAGCACCGCGGCGGCGCCCTGCGGATAGCCGGCGCCGATGCCTTCCTCGATCGCGCGGACCATGGCCTGATCCAGCATCTCGAGCGCCGAGGGGATGATGCCCGCTCCGATGATCGCCGACACCGTCTCGGACGCGCTCTCGATGCTGGGGAACGAGGCCAGCGCCGTCTTGACGCCTTCGGGGACGTGCAAGAGCCGCACGATCACGGCCGTCACCAGCCCCAGGGTGCCCTCTCCCCCGACCGCGACCCCGCGCAGGTCATAGCCGGGCCGCTCCTGGACCTTGCCTCCCAGCCAGAGCAGCTCGCCGGCGCCGGTCACGACTTGAAGTCCCAGCACGTGATTCACCGTGATGCCGTACTTGAGGCAATGCGGCCCGCCGGCATTGGTCGAGGCATTGCCCCCGATGGAGGACACCATCTGGCTCGACGGATCCGGCGCGAAGTAGTAGCCGTGGGGACGGGTTGCGTTGCTGAGCCAGAGGTTGATCAGGCCGGGCTCCACCGTCGCGCAGCGATTGGGAAGGTCCAACTCCAGCACGCGGTTCATCCGGTTCATGGACACCATCACGCCGCCCACCGGCGCCATGGCGCCGCCGATCAGCCCCGTGCCCGATCCGCGCGGCACGACAGGCACCCGCTCGCGGCGGCAGAGCCGGACGATCTCGGCCGCCTGCTCGGCGCTGCGCGGCAGCGCCACCGCATCCGGCGCGCCGCGGTAGAACGTGTGCATGTCCGCTTCGTAGGTCAGCCGGCCCTCGGCGGTGCTGATCACGCCTTGGGAGCCCACGATGAGCTCGAGACGGCGGAGGAAGTCTGGGGTCAGCGCCATGTCAGGAATCCCGACGCACGGACGGTGCCACACAAAAGAGCGCCGGCCCCCGAGGGAGGGCCGGCGATCGGCAATCGCTCACGCCACCCGGCTTATGATGCCCCGATCTTCCAGGTCTCACCCGACATCAGCAGCTTGGCGATGTCTCCCGGACCGCGCTCGGAGATCGACCGCTGCTCCTGCTGGAAGACGATGTCCTCGTAGGTGTGCTCGCCCGAGGTGGCGGCCAGCACGCCCAGTGGGATCGGATACTCCGGCGCCCAGAGCTGGGCCAGGATCAGCGCGGTGCCCCGGTCCGTCTCGTCGTGGACCCAGAGCGCCTGCTCGGGCACGTCCTTGACCTTGACCACCTTGGGCTTGACACCCTCGAGCACGAGACCGCGCTTGTCGTCCACGGGGCCGAAGAGCAGCGGTTTGCCGTGCTCGAGCTTGAGCTCGTACTGGATCTTCGACTCTCGGTCGTACAGCGCGTTCCACGCCAGGTCGTTGTACACGTTGCAGTTCTGGAGGATCTCGACGAAGGCGGCGCCCTTGTGATTCGCGGCCCGCTTGAGCGTCGCCTCCATGTGGGCGATGTTCCGGTCGAGCGTGCGCGCGACGAAGGTCGCCCCTGCGGCCAGGGCGAACGAGCACGGGCTCACCGGCCGGTCCGCCGACCCCATGGGCGTGGACTTGGTGACTTTCCCCTGCTCGCTTGTGGGGGAGTACTGGCCCTTGGTGAGGCCGTAGATCCGGTTGTTGAACAATAAGATAGTGACGTCCACGTTCCGCCGCAGGACATGCAGCAGGTGGTTGCCGCCGATGCTCAGACCGTCGCCATCACCCGTGACGACGAAGACCTTGAGCTCGGGCCGCGCCAGCTTGAGCCCGGTGGCGATGGCCGGCGCGCGGCCGTGGATCGTGTGAAAGCCGTAGGTGTTCATGTAGTACGGGAAGCGGCTCGAGCAGCCGATCCCCGAGATGAACACGATGTCTTCCTTCGGGATGCCCAGCTCAGGCATGCTCTTCTGGATCGCGCTCAAGATGGCGTAGTCGCCACAGCCCGGGCACCACCGCACGTCCTGGTCGGACTCGAAGTCCTTCTTGGTATATTTCGGCCCGCCGCCCTGGGCAGCCTCGGGCGCTCCCTTGACCGTGCTCACCGCTTCGCCTCCAGCAGTTGATTGATGGCCTCGAGGATGTCCTGGCTCGCCAGCGGCATGCCGCCCACGCGGTTGTAGCCCACCGCGTCCACGAGGTACTCGGCGCGGAGGACCCGCACCAGCTGGCCGCTGTTGATCTCCGGGACCAGCACGCGCCGGTACTGTTGCATGATCTGCCCCAGGTCGGGCGGCAGCGGGTTCAGGTGACGGAGATGCACCGAGGCGACCGCCTTGCCCTCGATCTGCGCCTCCTCCACGGCCGCTGTGATGGCGCCGTACGTGCCGCCCCAGCCCACCACGAGCACCTCGCCGCTGGCCGGCCCATTGATCTGGGTGGGCGCGATCTCCTGGGCCACGCGGCGCACCTTCTCGGCGCGGGTCCGGACCATGTGGTCGTGATTCTCCGCGTCGTAGGAGATATTGCCCGTCACGTCCTGCTTCTCGATGCCGCCGATGCGATGCTCGAGGCCGGGCGTGCCGGGGCGCACCCACGGCCTGGCCAGAGTCGCGGCGTCCCGGAGGTAGGGCGCGAAACCCTCGACCTCGGTCCGGAACTTGATCTCGATGTCCGGCAGCGTCTTGACGTCCGGGATCAGCCACGGCTCCGAGCCATTGGCCAGGTAGCCGTCGCTGAGCACGATCACGGGCACCATGTACTTGATGGCGATGCGCACCGCCTCGTAGGCGATGTAGAAGCAGTCGCCCGGCGTTTGCGGCGCCAGCACGACCACGGGTGATTCGCTATTGCGACCGTACAGCGCCTGCATCAGGTCCGCCTGCTCGGTCTTGGTCGGCAGGCCGGTGCTGGGCCCGCCGCGCTGGATGTCGAAGATCACCAGCGGCAGCTCGGCCATGACCGCGAGGCCGATCGCCTCGCCCCGGCGTGATCGGATACGCCCCGAAGACGATGGGGATCTGGGTGCGCTCCGCGGCCGCCAGCAGGCCCCAGGCCAACGCCCGGTTGCCGGTCATGCTGCGGTAGATGCCGGCGGGCATCTCCGCCGCCTCGATGCCGTAGTGCTCGGCGAACATCTCGGCGGTCTCGCCGAAGGCGTGGCCGGCCTTGAGCACCCGAGTATTCGCCTCGACGAAGGCCGGATTCTTGGCGAAGCGCTTCTTGATCGCGTCGAGGGTCGGGTCGAGCGGGCGCGTGTAGATCCACGAGACAAGGCCCAGCGCGAAGAAGTTCTTGCAGCGCTCCTTCTCCTTGGCGTTGAGCGGCAGGTCCTCGAGCGCTTTCTTCGTCATGCTGCTGATGTCCACCTGATACAGGCGATACTTTTCGCCCAGTCCCGCGTCCTCCAGCGGATTCTTCTGATAGCCCGCCTTCTCGAGGTTGCGCTGATCGAAGGCCGCCGTGTTCACGATCAGGATGCCGCCCGTTTTGAGGTCGACCAGATGGACCTTGAGCGCCGCCGGGTTCATCGCCACCAGCGCGTCGAGCTGGTCACCGGGCGTGTGCACCCGCTGGCTCCCGAACTGAAGCTGGAAGCTCGACACGCCGAACAGGGTGCCGGCCGGCGCGCGGATCTCGGCGGGGAAATTGGGCAGGGTGGAGATGTCATTGCCCGCCCATGCCGCCTCGGTCGTGAACTGCTCGCCCGTCACCTGCATACCGTCGCCGGAATCGCCCGCGAACCGGATCACGGCCCGCGTCAGCGTGCGGCGGGGCTTCTGGGCTCCCGTAACGGGCACTACCGCTTCACTCATCGGTCTCGTTCCTTTCCTCGCTTCGAACCGCTACCCCGAGTCCACTTCCGACGGCCGCTTGATGACGTCCCCCGGCCGGAGGTTCAGGACGGCCTCGGGGAAGAGATCCGCCATCCACTTGATGAAATGGCTCACCGTCACGACTCCGACCGGCCGCTTGTCGGCATCCACCAGGGGAATCGTCCGGTACCCCGCCACGCTCATCCGGTTCACCGCGTACGCGACCCGATCTCCCGGCGACAGCGCGTCCGGATTTCGCGTCATCACCTGGCCGATCGGCGTCTTGTCCGCAGGCAGCCCCGCCGCCACCACGCGCGTCAGCACGTCGCGCTCGGTGAAGATGCCCTCGAGTCGCCCCTTGCCGTCCACGATCAGCACCGCGGCGCGGCGCGCTGCCGTCATCCGCGCGACGGCCTCCTTCACTGTGATCGCGGCGTCCACGCACACCGGCTCCTCGGGATCGAGCGTGCGAATCGTGTCGTTGAGGAGGGCCCCTTTGATCTCGCCAAAATCGCCCTCCAGCGCCGCCGAGTATTCTTCGTCGAGCTCGCTCATGGCACCCTCCCGGCCAGCGTCAGGATTGCCGGGAACATCCTGCGCACATTCGGTTTCGGAGCGGAGTGACCCCGGTTGCCCTGGCTCTGGAAACCCTCATCAGAGGCGAGACACTCCACCGCCCATGCTACCCAAACGCTTGAAGAGAAGCAAGGTTGTCCGCGGTCAGACCGCCCGACCGCGCCGCTCGCGCGCGGCTCAGAGCTCGAGCAGCTCCGTCTTGGGCGCCCGGGTGAGGTTCAGGCAGCCGTCAGGCTCCACCAGCACCATGTCCTCGATCCGAACCGCTCCCCGGCCGGGATAGTAGAGCCCGGGTTCCACCGTCACGACCTGACCCGCTTCGAGCCGCTGATCCATTCGACTCACCCGCGGAGGCTCGTGAATGTCGAGCCCCACGCCGTGGCCGGTGCCGTGGAAGAAGCCCTGGTTCCGGCCGTTGACCACTCCGGTCGCGTAGCCACGGGACTCGAGGACCCGGCTGACCTCGGTATGCACGGCCGCTCCCGACGCCCCCGCCCGGATCAGCTCGATCCCCCGCAGCTGCGCAGCGAGCACCGCCTCGTAGATTTGCCTGAGCTCGTCGGTGGCCTTGCCCTTGACTACCGTGCGGGTCATGTCGGCGAAGTACCGGGTCTCGGAGGAGCGCGGGAAGATGTCGAAGATGATGCCCTGGTTGGGACGGATGGGACCCGAGCCCTGATTATGCGGATCCACCCCCTGCTCGCCGCAGGCGATGATGGTGTGCTGGGCGATGCAGTCATGCTCCATGAGCGTGACGTTGACGACTTTCTTGAGGTCCTCGCTGGTGAGGGGCCGGCCCTTCCAGAGCACCGCATCGCCACGAACCTCGCTCGCTCTCAGCACGTTCAACGCCGCCTCGAGGGCCGCTTCCGTATGACGCTGCGTTTGCTCGATGGCGGCCACTTCCTCGGCCGTCTTGATGAGCCGCTGAGGGAAGAACGGATGGGGGCGCGCTGTCACGGTGACGCCGCGCTCGCGCAAGCGATCGGCCGATTCCAATGGAAAATCCGCCGGCACTTCGACGGCCGTCACGCCATAGCCCTCGAGCAGAAGGCTCACGGTGTCGGTGAGCCGCGGCTGCGCCCACCGCTGCTTGGCCTTGGCCTCCCATTCGGAGAGCGAGAGCACCTCGTCCACCCGCGCCTGCGCCCGAGCGCGATCCACCTCGAGGTCCGACATGAGGAGGATCTTGCGGCCGCCCACCTCGAGATACACGAAGGGATCGGGGGCCAGGAAGCGGCAGGCGTAGTAGAGGTTCGAGTCCGCCTCGCTGGCGGCGACGATCAGGCTAGCGCCGGTCGGAGCGCTCACGCGGCGGCTCCGCGTCGCGCTTCGTAACGGATCACGGGATTGTCCTCGCGGGTGACGTCCTCGAGGTTGGCGATGCGCAGCTCGCCCCGCTGGAAGAGATACTCCACGTGGGCGCCCGCCTCCTCGAGGGCGAGCAGGCGCGTGTAACCGTCCTTGCGGCCGAAGAGATGCTTGGAGACCTCCGCCAGCGACATCGCCTCGCCGCAGATCTCGAGCACCTGATTCAGCCGCTTGTCATGATGGGCGACGATGCCGTCGATGCGCGCCGTCAGATCCGGGATGGGCGCCTCGTGGCCGGGCAGCGACATGCTCACCCCGGCCAGCGCCCGCACCTTGTCCAGCGACTGCAAGTACATCTCGAGCCCGCAGAAGGCGGTGATGGCGGCCGGTGATTGATGGGGCGTGATGCGGGACAGCACGTGATCCGCGGTGAAGAGCAGATCGTCCACCTCGAGGCAGATCTGCCCGGGGCAATGGCCCGGCGTGTGGTGGACGCGGTAGCCGTTGATGATCGTGTCGCGGTCGCGGAGCACGCGATCGATCTCCACCGACTTGAAGAAGCTCTTCGAGAACCGATACATCTCTTCGAGCGCCGCGCGCACCGCGGGCTTGACGCCCGAGCGCTCGAGGAAGACCCGCATGTCCTTGGAGGCCAGCACGATGCGCTCCTCGAAGTTATTGAGCACGCGCGCGTCGAGCTCATGCACGACAGCCTCGAGCCGCGCGGACTCGCCGAAGCGCTCGCGCACCTCCGCCATCCGCGCCTGCAGCCCCTCGATGGAGTCCGGGGTGCCTGAGCCCACGTCAAAGAGGGTGACCAGGTCGCCATCGAGGATCAGGTAGATATTGTTGACGTGGCCCGGAAAGGTCTCGACGGGCATCTGATACACGCGGATGCCCGAGCGGCTCAGGAAGCGGGTCACGTTCATGGCCTCTACCGTATGGGCTCAGGTCTTGAAATGCAACATTCAGTGACAATGCGCGCGTTGTCAGCAAATGTCGTATTTCAAGACCTGACCCCATCGGCGTCGGCTTTGCGGAGCAGATCGATGAAGGCGGCGACGGCGGGCGTCAGCTGCTTGCCGCGCCGATGGATGATCCCAATGGGCCTCACCAGCCCATCGAGGGCCAGCGGCACCGCGGCGAGCGACCGGGCGCTGACTTCCTTGAGTACGGTCGGTCGCGGCAGGATGCTCACGCCCGCGTTGATGCCGATGGCCTGCTTGATGGTCTCGACATTGTCGAACTCCATCACCACCTCCACCTTGACGCCGTGCTGCTTGAGGGCCCGATCGATCGCCTTGCGGATGGCCAGATCATGGTCGAAGGCGACGAACTTCTCCCCGTTGAGGTCTTCCGGGCTCACCCGTCGACGGTGGGCGAGCCGGTGCGAGGGGTGCGCGACCAGCGCCATGGGCTCCGACCGGAGCGGCAGGACGGTGAGCGCGCGGGTCGCCGTCGGATAGGACAGGATGCCCACGTCGGCCTCGTCATTGAGCACCGCGTCGACCACCTTGTGGGGATGCAGGCACTCGAGCAGCACGCGCGCCTGGGGATAGGCGGCCATGAAGGGCTGCATATGGCGGCTCATATCGTGCAGGCCGACCGAGTAGATCGCCGCCACCCGCACCATCCCCTCCACCCGCTCGCGCGAGGCGGCGAGGTCAGCGCGGGCCTTGTCGAAGCCCTCGAGCAGCTTCCGGCAGGCCTCGTAGAAGGCCTCTCCCTGCTCGGTCGCCTGGAGCGGCCGCCGCGAGCGATCGAACAGGGCGACATCGAGCTCGGCTTCAAGCTGCCGGATGGCCTGGCTGGCGGCGGACTGGGAGACGCTGCTGGCGGCCGCGCCGCGCGAGACGCTCCGCAGCCGCACGACGTCGCAGTAGAGGCGGAGCGTGTCGAGGTTCACAAGCCCACTTTACACTATTAGTATGGCTAATGCAATGTTTCGTCAATTTTAGGCTTGGCTAATGCTCCGGATCGGTGTAGGCTCATCCGTCAAAGCCGGACATTGTTCGGTCAGTTCACAAGTTGAGCGGCCGGGGTTGGGCCGCGGGGGAGAGTCAATGGCGACGATGGATCCGGGGCTGCCGCCGGCGCAGGGCCTCTACGATCCTTCCCACGAGCACGACGCCTGCGGCGTGGGCTTCGTCGTGGACATCAAGGGCCGGCGCTCCCACGCCATCGTGAGCCAGGCGCTCACCGTCCTCAAGAACCTCCTGCACCGCGGAGCCTGCGGCTGCGAGATCAATACCGGGGACGGCGCCGGCATCCTCATCCAGATCCCCCATGCCTTCCTCAGCCGGGAATGCGGTCGCCTGGGCATCACGCTCCCCGCCCCCGGGCAGTACGGCGCCGGCCTGGTCTTTCTCCCCCGCGACCCGAAGCAGGCCGAGGAATGCCGGCGCATCTT
>WNFZ01005760.1_pt1 | contig 13959 bp, 11 predicted proteins | sample 5400081 | NCBI WGS metagenome assembly WNFZ01 (sample SAMN13153365, study PRJNA577476) | soil metagenome | isolation source: 80 cm soil or saprolite under grassland replicate 1 | place: USA:California | collected 2016-06-15
GCTTGCAATGGGTAAACTCCACCCTGAGCGGAGCCGCCGTTCGTTGGCGGCGTAGTCGAAGGGGAATTGGGCTTCGACTGCGCTTCGCTCCGCTCAACCTGGAAGTGATCAAATGGGCTTTCCCATTCCTGGATATATTTGGGAATAGGTGGAATCCGCTCGGGGTCATTTAAATCATAAAGTTGCTTTGAGAAGATTTCGACTTTTCCACTTTGTGTATTGAGCGGATGCGCTTCAGGATCGAGGCGAAAATCTTCAAAGGCGATCGCTGGCGTGGTTTCAGGTCGTGTCCATGCACCGAGATTCTTTTCAATAAATTCATCAAGCGTCGGTAATTCAGGGAAACGGGTCTGGCGAAATTCATTCAAGCAGTATTCGACCCAGGTTTTTTCATCTCGTCCTTCAGTGAAGGCTTCCTTAATTCCCAATCGTTCGGCGAGTTCAGAGCAAATTTGATAATCTGATTTGCTTTCGCCCAGGGGTTCAACTAATTTCGGTTGAAGGATAACTTCATCACCATATTTCCAACCATCTTCAATGCCCCAGGTTTCAAATTGTGTACAGGCGGGCAAGATGATATCGGCAAAGCGCGCGGTGGGTGTGACGAAATTATCTTGAACAGCAATGAATTCCACTTTGGATTCATCACGCAAGATTTCAGCTGTACGATTGACATCGGCGTGTTGGTTGATCAAACAGTTGGTTGCGACGGCAAAAATCAATTTGATATCGTTATCAAGTTGATCGACGCCGCGAATGCCGTCCGCTTTGGTCATGCTTTTTCCGCGCAAGACAGCCTCGGTCCAGAGAAAGACCGGTATGCTTGCTTTGACGGGATTCTCTCCGGTGGGGAAGACAGTCCACAAACCGCCTCCATCGGGAGCTTGCAGTCCCAATCCGCTTGCCCAACCGCCGTGAATTCCAACATTGCCGGTGATCGCCGCGAGAACACACCCCGCGCGGACAACTTGTTCACCATAAGCGCGGCGCTGCATTCCATATCCCTGATAAAGCACCGCGGGTTTGACTGTCGCATATTCGCGAGCAATGCGTGTGATCGTTTCCGAGGAAACTGTCGTAATCGACTCAGCCCACTGGGGCGTCTTGGGTGTTCCATCGCGCCTGCCGAGGATGTAATCGCTATAACTCTCAGCACCTTCGACTGGCATCTGGCTTGAATCAAAACCGACACAGTGTGTGCGGACGAATTGTGCGTCGTAAAGATTTTCTGTGAGCATCACATACGCCATCGCACTCATCATTGCTGTGTCGGTACCAGGGCGGATGGGAATCCACTCATCGGCGAGAGATGCCGCGCTCAACGAATGACGCGGATCGATGCAGACGACGCGTGCTCCCGCTTCGCGAGCGAGTTTGACAAAGTAATCGCTGTTGGTGCCATCACGCATCTCGGCGGGATTCCATCCCCACATGAGGATGTATTTTGCGTTGAGCCAATCCTGACGCTGATTGCCTGTGACGAGCGTGCCATACACGGTTGGGGTTGCAAGATTCGTTGCGGCCCAGGAGTAGGAGTTATAAATTCCCAGACAACCGCCGTAGAGATTCATCAGGCGTCGGGCAACATGCGAACCATTCAATTGATTGTATGAGCCGGTTCCATAGGGAACGAATAATGCAGAAGAACCATATTCGCGCTTGACTCGTTCCATCTCGAAAGCAACTTTTTCGAGTGCTTCTTCCCATGAGATGGGTTGGAATTCTCCGCTACCACGCTTGCCCACACGTTTCAGAGGCTTTGTTAATCGTTCGGGATGATACTGCCGGCGCAGATAAGAACGTCCACGCACACAGGCGCGCAGTTGCGGAGCAGCGACCGAATCCGGACGATCATCGGTATCGAGTCTGGTGATGCGCCCATTCGATACATGGGCGATCAACAAACACCGCCCGCCGCAGTTGTGAGCGGGGCATCCGACTCGGACTAATTCTTCGTCAACCTCTTGAGGCTTGGAGAATGGCATGCCTCCAGTGTACAAAGTTCATGATGAATAAGGTAGTGATAGAGGTCATTTCTTTTTCATATTCAGCCAAGCGGTTTGACTCGGTTACGGGAAATCACTGAATACGAAAAAATGGATCAATTCGTATTGATTCTAGAGTGTTTCCTTCAAAAAACTGATAAGGCTTAGAGAAAAATGAGTCTATATATATTTGACAAGGACGGCACGCTAATGCAGTACATCCGTAGTCGCTTTGTTTTGCATCGCCCGCCCTTGGAGTGTGAAGAACAAGTTTTGCTGCCAGGTAGATTTGAGAAACTAGCAGAGCTCCGGGCTAACGGTCACCGGATTGGGATTGCCACAAACCAGAGCGCGGTAGCACACGGCGCGATTGCTCTCGAAGAAGCCGAGGCATTGGTGTTGAATTGCATTGCAAAAATCGGTGGCGCTTCTGCCTGGCGCCTGAGTCCTTATGATCCAAGAGCGAAGAAGCAATTGGATGGGAAACCCAACCCATTCGCCCGAGACGACGAAACGCGTAAACCTCGCCCAGGGATGGTGCTTCAGCTAATGCAGGAATTGAACGTTTCACCTGCAGATACTTTCATGGTCGGAGACCGCAAAATGGATAAAAAATGCGCTCAAGCTGCCGGCGTGACGTTTTTGGATGAGAAAGAGTTTTTCAAATTCAATAAATAGTTGCGCTGCCCGCAATCTTTTCCAAATAGAAGAAGAACCAACTATTGCTGGTTCTCATCGTTTACTTCCCTTTCAGGAGTAAGTTAATATCTCCGGCGATATCAATCGGTTCGGCATCGGGAAGGAATGTTTCTCGGACATTTCCTTGGGGGTCAATCACATATAGAAACGTCGAATGAGTTTCGCCGCCATTTTCTACCGCGACACCGTAATCTGACCAGGTTTTTTGAAGCTCTGCTGTCGTTCCAGTTAAGCCCAAGAAGGATGGATCAAAGTGCTCCATAAATGTTTTCAACGCCTGTGGCGTATCGCGCGCTGTATCCGTGCTCACCATAATCACTTGTACATCCTTGGCGCGATCCCCGAGACTTTCACGCGCTAATTTAAGATGAGCCATTGTCAATGGACATTCATCGGGGCAATTTACATATCCAAAGTAGAGCAGAACAACCTTGCCGCGTTGATCGCTGAGGATGAATGGCTGCCCGTTGTGATCCGTTAATTTGATTTCCGGGGCGCTCCAGGGTGGAGAGATGAGCGAGCCTTTGAAAGAGGGTTTATTAGTTATTGCGAAAACCGCTGCCATTCCCACCAGCAGAACCAAAATCCCAATTCCAACATAGGTAAGTCTGCGTTGCATAATGCCTCCATGAATGATCTTGGCGTAATTATATCCTTTGCCTTTTTCCCATTGCGTAACCCTCAGCGAACACTAACCTGAAAATAAAAATGCGCGAGTCCGTTCAAATATTCAACAGGGCGTTTTCAACATCGCGCCGATGATTACTTTTTGGTCTGACCAAATATGCTTGGAACACTGCCGCTAACCACGGAGACGCTCACCTGCCCCGGGTGCAGGTGCCGGGGGACTCACCGAGTTTTTACAACTTTTTTCTCGGTGTCTTCGCGAAGCATACTCGTAGAGTACCGTGACTCTGTGGTTCAAAAAGTGTGAATACGCCAGTTCTTTTGTACTTTGAGAAAGCCCTGAATATTCAAAATTCCTAGTTGACTTTTCTTTACAAATCACTACAATACTAATTAACATCGTGTAAGTAATTATTACACCGTGTAAGTAACTACCTGTTTTAACCAACTATGGCACACCAACCGACCATCACATCTGTCGAGATGCGCGGGATTAACCGTTCTGCCATCTTGGAGATTATCCGGCGGGAGAGTCCCATTGCACGTACGACAATCGCTCAGCGACTCGGCGTCAGCTTGCCGACCGTCATGCGCATTGTAGATGAGCTCATGGAAGAAGGTTTCGTCCGGTCTCAGGGCAAAACAGAGTGGAGTGGAGGACGCCGCCGCCCTTTGTTGGAATTCAATGCAGACGGATACATTGTGTTAGGCGTCGACATGGGTGGGACAGAAAAGTTGTACGGCGCGATCTCGGAGATCGGCGGCCACATTATTAATGAGGTGGATATCGATCGACGTGGCGCTTCAGGGGAGGACTGCTATAAATTACTCACCGATTTAATTGACACTTTGCTGGCAAGCTCTGGACTGAAGGGGAGAAAGGTGCGCGGGATTGGCGTTGGTGCACCCGGTATCACCCAACATCGCAAAGGAATCGTCAAATGGGCGTACGCATTGAACTGGAAGGATTTTCCGCTCAAGGAGAGACTGGCGAAACGATATAAGTTTCCGATCACTGTAGATAACGATGTGAATTTGGCAGCACTCGGGGAGTACTGGTATGGTGCGGGACAGAATATTCAAAATATGGTCATGATCGTGGATGGTGCAGGCATTGGTGCTGGAATCATCCTCGATGGCACTTTGTATCGAGGTTCTACCGAGGCGTCCGGCGAGATTGGTCATCTTATTCCGGGCCGTGAATTTTTAGGAAAAAGTTATCTGGATTTCGGAGGGTTGGAGAGCGTCGCCTCCGGGACAGCAATTATCAATCGAGGGCGCGACGCTTTGAAGTCCAGAAGAGAGCCGCAAAATCTTGATCACCTGCGCGCCGCGGACGTTTTCGTGTCTGCTCAAAATGGAGAGAAGTGGGCCTCCACTATTATCCACGATGTTGTGGATTATCTGGCGATTGCTGTTGCGAATTTAGCCGTCTCTTTTGATCCGGAGTTGATCGTGCTGGGCGGAGGTATGGCAAGCTTTGCTCACATGTTGGTCGAACCCATCTTGAGTCGACTTGAAGGAACGCTACCAGCACAGCCAAAGTTGGTTGTCTCTAATCTCGGATTGAGAGCGACCGTTATGGGCGCGATTACAACCGTACTTCACAATACATCTAATTTCTATACGGTGCAAAAACTTTCATAAGAAGGAGGTGCTTCAAGCAAGAATAGAAAAGCAAGGAACGGATTATTCAATTGTTACTTTGTAGAAGGAGAAGAAACCATGCGTACTCTGTACAAAGCAAGTCTGTTTGTGTTGGCTGTTTTGTTCGTCCTGAGTTCAGCGGGATGCGGCGCAAAGCCAGCAGCCTCAGGTCCCGTGAAGATCCATGTATTGACAATGGACCAGGCTGGACTCAAACCCGCTGAGATCGATCAGATTGCCCGTGAGTTCGAAGCCAAGAATCCGGATATCAAAGTAAACATGGAATACCTTGGCTATGATTTCATTCACGACAAGATCACAACCGGAATGGCTGCCAAACCTCCGGCATACGATGCAGCGATGATCGACGTTATCTGGCCCGATGAATTCATCAAGGCTGGCTATCTGCTCGATGTAACGAATCGCGTCACGCTTGATATGAAATCCGGCATCTTCCCGGCGGCATGGAATGGCGTCACGCGCAATGGCAAGATCTATGGCATGCCCTGGCTGATGGATGTGAAGTACTTCATGTATAACAAGGACATGCTGCAAAAAGCTGGCATCACCGATCCTCCGAAGACGTGGGAAGAGTTGGTGGATCAGGCGAAGATCATCAAAGATAAGGGCATCGCCGAATTCCCGATCATCTGGTCATGGAATCAAAAAGAAGGCGTTGTCTGTGATTACGCCGTTTTGCTTTATGGGAACGGCGGATCATTCGTGGATGCAAACGGCAAACCTGCATTCAACAATGACAAAGGTGTTCAGGCGCTGACCTGGATGAAGCAAACCATTGACGATGGTTTGTCCAACCCGGCTTCCGTTTCGTCTGATGAAAATGCCGTGCGTGATAACTTCATCGCCGGGCAATCGGCTTTTGCAGTGAACTGGTTATTTCAATATAGCGATGCTAATGATGCTTCGAAGTCGAAGATCGTTGGACAGGCTGCTTTTGTTCCCATGCCTGTGTTCAAAGCAGGTGCCGACGCTGGCATCAAAGGTTCCAGTGTGGATGGTTCCAGTTCCTTCGCGATCATGGCGACCACGCCGTATCCCGATCAGACCTGGAAATTCCTAACCTACTTAGCCAGCAACGAAGTGCAAATGAAATACTCCAAGGAAATGCTGCCGATCTGGCAGACGGACTTCCAGGGCGATACTTTGAAGCAATTGGAAAGCGCGACGGAAACCAATCCCGTCACAGTTCCGGCCTTCCTTGGGCAATTCCCGTTTGCGAACGAGCGGCCGACGGTTGCGTATTACAACGAAGCCTCTGCCGCGTTACAGCTTGCGATCCAGGAAGCATTGACGGGCGTCAAATCGCCGAAGGACGCTCTGGATGCTGCTGCGGCGAAATGGGTTGAGCTTGCCAGTAAGTAATATTTTCTAATCGAGCCTGAGTGGATTTGCGTGAAGGGCAAATCCACTCAGGTTTTGTATAGTATTCACAATGATTTCAACCAAAAGACGACTTACACTGCGACAACAGGATACGCGTACTGCCTGGCTGCTGCTGGCACCCAGCTTGCTGATCATGCTGGGTGTCACATTGTGGCCCGTGATCAATACCTTTATTCTGAGTTTTTTCAATGTGCCCACGGGGATTAATCAGGTTCGAACATTTGTTGGATTTGGCAATTATCTGGAGATGCTGAAGGATCGGCTGTTTTGGGAAACCATTGGGCGGACTCTTTACTTTACAATTGTATCTGTCGGTTCGGAATTGGTCATCGGTTTAGCGATCGCCCAGCTCATTCATTCTCGCCCCTGGGGTTGGCAATTCTTGCGCTTCAGCTTGATCATCCCATGGGCGGTGCCGACCATTGTCAACGGCGCGATGTGGCGCTGGATCTACAGTCCCGATTTTGGCGCGCTGAATGGTCTCCTGTTCCAATTGGGATTGATCAAGCATTACGTGCCTTGGCTAGCTTCGCCAAACATGGCGATGAACTTGATCATCGTCGCAGATCTGTGGCACACGATGCCGTTTGTCGCTTTGGTGCTGCAAGCTGCGTTGGCGGGTCTGCCCGAGGACCTGGATGAAGCTGCAGCAGTGGATGGAGCAAATGCCTGGCAGCGGTTTTTGTTAATTCGACTTCCCTTGTTGAGACCGGCAATCCTCGTCGCTCTGATCGTTCGCACTGTGGACGCGTTCCGCGTCTTCGATATTGTTTACATTCTCACCAGTGGGGGACCAGCGTACAAAACATTGACCATTACTTATCTGACCTACTTAAATTCATTCGCCTTTGGAAAACAGGGAATCGGTGCGGCACTTTCCTTCCTGATTTCTGCATTCACAATCGTGATGGCATTTATTTATATTCGGTTTTTATACCGACCGGAGGAGACGCAGTAATGACACCGAAAAAGTTCCTCCAAAAGTTGCTCTTGATTCTCTTTACACTGCCCGTATATTTCTTTATCTTCTTTCCATTGCTTTGGTTGCTTGGCGCGAGCCTCTCGAGCCAGGTGGAACTGTTTGCTATCCCTCCACATTGGATTCCTCAGCATCCTACAATTCAAAATTACGCTGACATTTTCTTCCCAAGCCAGGCGGCTTCCTCTGTCCCGCAAACCTTTGCAATCGCCTTGCTGAACTCGATCAAGATTGCATCTGCTGTAACCATCATTTGTATCCTTATTGGAAGCCTTGCTGCATATACGTTGGTTCGCATTCCTTTTGGATTCAATCGCGGTATTCAACTTGGGATTATTGCAACACGCATGATACCCGAAGTGTCGCTCGTCCTGCCGCTCTTTATTATTGCTTCAAGCCTACAACTGATCAATAAACCGATTGTGTTGATCATTACGTATATGAGCTTTGCCTTGCCATATGCGATCTGGTTGATGGCAGCCTATTTTCAAACGGTTCCCATTGAACTCGAAGATGCGGCGCGTTTAGATGGTTGTTCACGCTTGGGTATTTTGTTCCGTGTAGTGATGCCGATCTCAATTCCGGGTCTTGTTTCTACGGCAATGTTCGTGTTCTTACTTGCCTGGGATGAATTCTTCTATGCCTTGATCTTCACTAGCACGCTGGCTGCGAAAACAGTTCCAGTTGCGATTGCGGAATTTATCGGTCGCTATGTAACCAATGTCAACGGCATGATGGCAGGCGGAATTTTGGCGGCGGTTCCACCTGTTTTGGTGGCGCTGATTTTCCAACGATATATTGTGCGCGGCATGACAGCCGGCGCTGTGAAAGGATAACTTAACAATGAACAATAAATTTCTAAGTTTTGATCTGCAGGGACAGGTTGCTTTGGTGACAGGCGCAGCACGCGGCATTGGAAATGCTTGTGCTTTGGCATTAGCCAACGCAGGCGCAGATATTGCTTTGGGGCTTCGTGATGTAAACAGCGGCAGTGAATTAGCAAGTCAAATCGAAGCGATGGGGCGGCGCGCCCTCTGTTTACAAATGGATGTCACTCATCTCGACCAGATTCAACGGGCTGTTGATGCAACGGTCGCGCATTTTGGAAAGCTGGATATTCTGGTGAACAATGCGGGCTTAGGACCAAGCAATCCTGCTGAGAATGTGCGTGAAGAGGATTTCGATCTGACTCTCACCGTCAACTTGAAAGGCACATTTTTCGCCAGCCAGGCAGCGGGTCGGGTGATGATTCAGCAAGAGTATGGTCGCATCATCAATTTAAGTTCACAAGCCGGATTCGTCGCCCTTCCAACAGAATCTGTCTATTGCATGACGAAAGCTGCAATCTCTCATCTGACGAAATGTCTCGCCGTGGAATGGGGACAATACAACATCACAGTCAATGCCGTGGCACCGACATTCATCAACACGCCGGGAACAGCAGAAGCTCTTGGAGATGCCACTTTCCGCGCCGATGTTTTATCGCGTATTGCGCTTGGGCGCATTGGCGAACCCATGGAAGTTGCCAGTGCGGTGGTGTTTCTTGCCTCACCTGCCGCGTCTCTTATCACCGGCGATACACTCCTCATTGACGGTGGCTGGACCGCGCGCTGAGTTAATCCAGACATCGCCATGGAACTTATTGAAATAATCGATATTTCATAAAGGTATAATGAAGTTCACAGTTATGTGGACTTCATCCTTTACATCCCGCTTTGGTTATCTGTTGGCTTTATTATTGATGGTGGCTATCACCGCCGTCTTTACCGTACTCCGCGGCGTACTTGATACTACGATGGTCGCGTTGCTTTATTTGATCCCATTGGGCATTATTACAGCACGCTGGGGGCTTGGTCCTGGTATCTTGAGCGCATTTGTTGCCTTTCTGGCGTTCAACTATTTTTTCATTGAGCCGCATTACACGTTCACAGTCCACCGCGCTGCAGACATTGTCATTCTGGTAGTGTTTTTAGTTGTCGCCGTTGTGATCAGCCAATTAGTGGGACAAGCCCAGGCAGGACTCGCCGCGGCAACGGCACGCGAACGTGAGGCGACGCAACTGTATGAACTGAGCACCGCACTTGCCGGTCTTCCAAACGATCATGCTATCGTGCAAATCCTTGCCAAGCAGGTCCATGCCGTTGCTGAAGGGGAATATGTTGAACTGAATATCAAAGGTACACGGCCATTTAGTGTTCGAATTCCAGAACGCAATTCACCAGCTCGACCGGCAGAATTAATCCTCCCGATCGAAGCAGCGCGCGGAGTCCTCGGAGAGATCCGACTCTGGAGAGCGGAACCAGCTATATTGCCGAGTGAGAAGCGCCTTTTCCAAACGTTTGCCAGTCAGGGCGCATTAGCATTAGAGCGAGCCTGGCTTGCACAGGCGGAGTCCCGGGCGCGTGTATTGGAAGAAAGCGATCAGTTGAAGACGGCGATTTTATCTTCGGTCTCCCACGAACTGCGGACGCCACTCTCCACAATCAAAGCCGCCGCATCGAGTTTGCGCAGTAAAGAAGTAGGTTGGGATTCCCCAGCGCGCACAGAATTGGTTGCCGCTATTGACGATGAAGCAGATCATCTAAACATGCTGGTTGGCAATTTACTGGATATGTCTCGTATTGAATCCGGGGCATTGAAACCCAAACGAGAATGGAACATTCTGTCCGAGATTGTCGGCAGCGTGTTGGCGCGTATGAAACATCTTAGTGTGGAACATAAACTTAAAATCGATGTGCCTGAAAGTTTGCCTCTCATCCCCGTGGATTATGTGCAGATGCAGCAGGTCTTTACGAACCTGATCAGCAATAGTTTGAAATATGCACCCGCCAATACAACGGTTTCAATTTCAGCGCGAGTGCAGGGCGAAGCGATTCACGTCCAAGTCAGCAATCAGGGACCACAGGTTCCGCCCGAACATTTGGAACGGATCTTCGATAAATTCTATCGCGTAACCGCCGCTGATCGTGTAACGGGAACCGGTTTAGGCTTATCGATCTGTAAAGGAATCATTGAAGCACATGACGGTCGTATTTGGGCGCAGAACCTCAGCGATGGTTTGGCTTTTAATTTCACATTGCCGCTCTTATGGGATGGAGCAAAACCTCCACAACTCCCGATCGAACCGGAGAATGAATGAGTAACGAACCGCGTATTCTCGTCATTGACGATGAACCACAAATCCTGCGCGCCATTCGAACGATCCTCACGGAAAAGCAATTCAAGGTGAGCACGGCAAGCCGTGGCGAAGAAGGACTGGCGCTTGCGGCTGCCAGCGAGCCGGATCTCATCATCCTGGATTTGGGTTTGCCTGATATGGATGGCACACAAGTTTGCGCACGCCTGCGGGAATGGACGCAGACTCCCATCATTATTCTTTCGGTCCGCGACAGTGAGCGTGATAAAGTTGCTGCCCTCGACATGGGAGCCGACGATTACCTGACGAAACCTTTCGGCATTGAAGAATTGTTGGCGCGGGTTCGGGTCGCGCTTCGTCATGCGGCAAGCCGAAAGGGTGAGCAAATTAAAGTAGTAAAAGCAGGTGACCTTACAGTTGACCTGGCGCGGCACATCGTCAAGCGCGGTGAAGAGGAAGTGAAACTCACAGGCATTGAGTATAGGTTGCTTGCTTACCTCGCGGCTCATCACGATCGCGTCCTTACTCATCAAAATATTCTTTCCGATGTATGGGGACCCGAAGATGCGGATCACACGGAATATCTGCGAGTCTATATGCGCCAGCTCCGCAAGAAATTGGAGAATGACCCTGAGAGACCACAATATATTTTGACAGAACCGGGGATTGGTTATCGTTTTATCGCGGATGACTAAACATGTCGTTAGTATACTAAGATGGGCACGGCAGATCGCATGTCGTTAGGTCTCCGAGACCGTCTCGCAACAAAGATCGCCGTGCCCACACAAATTATAGCCCGAACAGTTGCAAGGTCGTCAGAGGCCGTATCCAAGCTAACAGTTGCAAGGTCGTCAGAGGCCGTATCCAAGCTAACGCGGGCAAGCGGAGCAGACATGAAAAAGGCAAGAGCAGAAATCTTTGCTGGAATTGATGTATCCAAGAACTGGCTGGATGTTGCGGTGCATGAACAGGAAGAAGCAGCCTTCCGCACCAGCAACGATGAGGCCGGGATCGCCAGCCTGGTGAAACGATTGAAGAAATGGAAACCCACGCGGATTGTTTTGGAACCGACCGGCGGTTTTGAAATGCTGGTGATCGCAGAGTTGACCCATGCCGGGCTGCCAGTGGTGGTGATCAATGCCAAGCGGATCAGAGACTTTGCGCGTGCCACGGGACGCTTGGCCAAGACCGACAAGTTGGATGCCAAAGTGCTGGCCCATTTTGCAGCTGCGGTGCGACCTGCCTTGCGGAGTTTGCGCAGCAAAGAGGAAGAGCAATTAGCCGCCCTGTTGACCCGTCGCAAGCAGGTTTTAGATATGATCACGATCGAAAAGAACCGGTTGGTCACAGGGCGCGCCAAAATGCGTTCCGACATCCAAGCCCATCTCCAGTGGCTTTCCAAGAGCCTGAAAGAGTTAGACAAAGAGATTGAAGAGTTCGTCGAAAACTCGCCAGCTTGGAAAGAAAAGGATGCTGTACTCCAAAGTGTGCCAGGCGTTGGACCTGTCACCTCGGCGACCCTGCTGGGGAGGGTACCCGAGTTAGGAAAACTCAACCGCCAGGAAATTGCGGCACTGGTGGGGGTGGCCCCGATGAACAAAGACAGCGGTAAGAAGCAAGCGAAGCGTAGAGTGTTTGGCGGCAGAGCGGATGTCAGAAGTGTTTTATACATGGCGGCTTTGGCTGCGAAAAAGTTTAATCCGATCATCCAGAAATTCTACGAAAGGTTGCTCAAACACGGCAAGGAAAAGAAGGTGGCACTCACCGCCTGTATGCGCAAGTTGCTGGTCATTCTAAATTCTATGATGCATTCCAATCAACCTTGGCGTACTCAAGCTGCCTAAGTTCTCCTTTCCTGCCTTGACATTCAAGACAGTTGTTGCGAGCGTACTTCGCGAAGCAACCCTCTTATAAACAATAACTATTTCGCTTGATTGGGAGATTGCTTCGTCGCTTCGCTCCTCGCAACGACATAAAAAAAGCATGTTTTTGTCACATAAATACTAGTGACGATTTTCTTAATCGCCTTACAAAAAGGCGATTTTTATTTGTTCTTTATACATACGTTTATTTTCTTTGTCACCGTTTTATGCCCTCTGATTACTATGTAGTCATCTGTGAGGTGACATGAACAAACTTAACGAATATACACCATCTGTAATCCATCCAGAAAAGCTTGAGTCGGTTGCATCCATCCGTCAGGTTTACCCAGAGCGATCCGGTCGTTTAATTGTCCTCATTCCTGAAGATGTTGATTGCAGCCGGGTCACCCGGCGAATCTGGGAACTGGCAAACACCACGGGGTCAACTGTTCAACTTCTGGGATTGTGCAGAGACACTACAGAAGAGATGTCACTGCGGCGAGAATTGGTGATGGTATCTGCATTGATCCAGGATGCCAAGATCGCGGTGGAGACCAGGATTGAAATTGGTACCAACTGGCTGAAAGCCGTGAAGAATAATTATCGCGATGGCGACATGATCGTGTGCATCGCAGAACAATCTATTGGAATTCGCCGACAACCTCTTAGTCAACTATTGGAGTCTACTATGCGTGCCCCAGTCTATATTCTTTCAAAGATTCAAACACCAAAATCGCAATCAAAATTTCTCCCGAAAATGATAGCCGCCTGGTCTGGCTTTGCCGGCATCATGATCGGTTTCTTCATTCTGCAAGTAAAAGTTATTCAAATGTCAAAAGATGGATTTCAAACCTTGATGCTCCTGCTGTTGCTTATTCCCGAGTTTTTGTTTATTAAGATTTGGAATTCACTATTCTCCTAATCATCATCGTTGAAAAGGTCAAGAATGTCAGAAACAAACCCGAAATATTTATTGGAACGCTTGGCTGAGGAATGTGACCGTCAGCAGGCGTTATTTTCCGCGCAGCCGGCAATTGTCCAGCGTTATCTCGAGACGCAGGGGAAACAAATTGCGCAAGCTGTTGTGGATGGTGACGCGCAAATCAGCTTCTCTCTACCAGATCGCGTCGTTTGCACTTTGGAAAATGTCGCTCAGCCCGCGCTGGTAACCATACCGCAAAATCAGCGGACGCGGTCTGTAGGAAGCTTCCTTAATCGTTTCCGCAAGATGGAACTGTATAAGGATATGCGACACACATTCATCGAGATGGAGCAATCACCGGATCGCGCCATCTCCGTTGCGTCGGGATTGCTGCGACACGCCACTGTGAACTATATGGTTCATCAAATGCTTCCGGCGGGTCGAGCCGTCGCGTACAAGCCTGCAGAGGAAGATGAAACCATCCCGACCATTCCTGAAGATAGCGGCCTGGAACCCGAATCAGCGATCACTGCGTCCACGGATGCGATCGCTGAAGAAGGCAAAACAGATGAAGGACGCGGCGACCTGCTCGTGCCTTTTGTTCCCTATGCACGCAAGTTCTTTTTACCGCAATGGGTAGCGTTCAATGACGATGGCAGTTTGCTCGTCAAGTCTGTGGAAGAAGCGGAAGCACATAT
>WNFZ01009909.1_pt1 | contig 13947 bp, 10 predicted proteins | sample 5400081 | NCBI WGS metagenome assembly WNFZ01 (sample SAMN13153365, study PRJNA577476) | soil metagenome | isolation source: 80 cm soil or saprolite under grassland replicate 1 | place: USA:California | collected 2016-06-15
GCACGGTGCCGATCTACCAGGCGCTCGAGAAGGTCGAGGGCCGCGCCGAGGAGCTCAGCTGGGAGATCTATCGCGACACGCTGATCGAACAGGCCGAGCAGGGCGTCGATTACTTCACCATTCACGCCGGCGTGCGGTTGGGATTCATCCCGCTCACAGCCCATCGCATGACCGGCATCGTCAGCCGGGGCGGCAGCATCATGGCCAAGTGGTGCCTCGCTCATCACCAGGAGAGTTTCCTCTACACCCACTGGGACGACATCTGCGAGATCATGGCCGCCTACGACGTCAGCTTCAGCATCGGCGACGGCCTGCGGCCCGGGTCGATCGCCGACGCGAACGATGAAGCCCAGTTTGCCGAACTTAAAACCCAGGGTGAACTCACCGAACGCGCGTGGCGACACGGCGTGCAGGTGATGAACGAAGGTCCCGGCCACGTCCCCCTGCATTTGATCGAGGAGAACATGCGCAAGCAACTCGAGTGGTGTCACGAGGCCCCTTTCTACACCCTCGGCCCGCTCACCACGGACATCGCCCCCGGCTACGATCACATCACCAGCGCCATCGGCGCGGCCATGATCGGATGGTACGGCTGCGCCATGCTCTGTTACGTCACCCCCAAGGAACATCTGGGCCTGCCCAACAAGCAGGACGTCAAAGATGGCGTCATCGCCTACAAGATCGCCGCCCACGCCGCCGACCTGGCCAAAGGTCACCCCGGCGCGCAATACCGCGACAACGCCCTGAGCAAAGCCCGCTTCGAATTCCGCTGGGAAGATCAATTCAACCTCAGCCTCGACCCGGTGACCGCGCGCGCCTTTCACGATGAAACCCTCCCGCAAGAGGGGGCCAAGGCCGCCCACTTCTGCAGCATGTGCGGCCCGCACTTCTGCTCGATGAAGCTCACCGAAGACGTGCGCCAATACGCCGCCGCACAAGGCCTGAGCCCCGAGGAGGCGCTGCAAAAAGGGCTGCAGGAAAAGTCCAAAGAGTTCGTCGAAAAAGGCGCCCAACTTTACGCCAAAGCGTGACGCTCCAGGTCCACCCGCCCAGTCCCGTCCGGGCCTCGTTGACCGAATTTCTCGAAGGCCAGATGCCGGCGGCCCTCGAGTTGTTGCGCGAGATGGTCAACCTCAACAGCTTCACGGGCAATCGCGACGGGGTGAACCGATTGGGGCGGCTCACCGCGGAGGCATTCGCGCCGCTGGGCTTCACGGCGGAAACGGTGCCTTCCGTGAATCCGGCTTGCGGCCATCACCTGCTCCTGACGCGTCGCGGGCAAACGCCCCGCTCCATCGCCCTGGTGTCGCATCTCGACACCGTGTTTCCTCCGGAAGAGGAAGTGCGGAACCAATTCCACTGGCAACGGGAGGGCGACCGCATTTACGGACCGGGAACGCACGACATCAAGGGTGGCACGGTGATGATGTGGCTGATCCTGCAGGCGCTGCGGGCGCGGGCCCAGGCGGCGTTTGACGACATCACCTGGAGGCTCTTTTGGAACTCGTCGGAGGAAATCTTGTCCCACGATTTCGGTGAAGTGTGTCGGGCGCGGCTTGACCGCGAGACCCTGGCCGCGCTGGTCTTCGAGTCGGAAGGGCGCCTCGGCCAGGAGCGGCTGATGGTCGTGGCGCGCAAGGGGCGGGCGACCTGGCGTGTCACGGTGCACGGACGTGGCGCGCACGCCGGGGCCAATCACAGCCACGGCGCCAATGCCATCGTGCAATTGGCGCAAACGGTGGGGCAGATCTCGGCGCTGACCGATGAGTCGCGTGACCTCACTTTCAACGTCGCCACCATCGCCGGCGGCACCGGGCTCAACCGCGTTCCCCACGAGGCGGTGGCCGAAGGCGAGTTCCGCGCGTTCCGTCCGGAAGTGTACGCGCAGGCCAAAGCGGCCTTGCTCGCGCTCGCCGGGCCGGGCCAGGTGCGCAGCCCGGTCGATCGCTTCGCCTGCCACGTCAATCTGGAGATCCTGAGCGAAAGCCGTCCCTGGCCGCGAAATCCTGGCACCGAGCGTCTCGCGTCGGTCTGGCAGCAGGCGGGCCGCGATCTCGGCATCCCGGTGAACGTCGAGGAGCGAGGCGGGTTGAGCGATGGCAATTTCATCTGGGACGCCGTCCCCACCCTCGACGGTCTCGGGCCCTGGGGCGAGAACGGCCATTGCTCCGAGCGCAGTCCCGATGGCTCGAAGATGCCCGAATTTGTCGACGCCAGTTCCTTCGTCCCGAAAGCCACGCTGAATACCGTGGCGATTCTGAAGCTGCTGGGATCGACCGCTGGGCCGCCCTGAGTGGAACGGGCCAGATGAGCGGCGAAAGGCCATGGAGGTGTTCCATCCAGCACGGAGCGGACAGTCCCACTGCGCCACGCGTGATCAGAACTGGCGCGGTGGAACAAGCCGGAGCTCGGCTTCGAGCAGAGCGCTGCGACCGGGGACCGGTCGCGCTCCAGGCGCGAGCCCGCTTGACGCGCCGTGATGCCCCAGCCATAAACTGGCCCATGCGCCTTGTTCTTCTGCTCTGCCTCGGGATCCTTTCCCTGCCCCCGCTCCACGCGGGCGATGCCAGCCTTAAACGTTACCTCTACATGAGCACCCCCGACGGCGCGCAGCCGGGTGGCTCGGGCAGGGGGATTCTTGTTTTCGACATCGACCAGGGTCATCGCCTGGTCCGGCGCATCGACATCCCGTTCAAGGAAGGGTTGCGCGGATTTTGCGGCAATGCCAGGAACCACGCTGTCTACTATTCGAGCACCAGCCGGCGCCTTGGCGCCTTCGATCTCGAGACGGAAAAGATTCTTTGGGAACGCACCTACGACGCGGGCATCGATCGGGCCTGCATCAGCCCCGATGGAAAACGGATTTTCGCGCCCACCGGGTGGTGGTATCGCGGCACGAATAGCGGGTTCATGGTGGTGAGCGCGCAAAACGGCGACGTGATGAAGTGGCTGCCCGCCGGCCTGCAGGCCCATAACAGCATCGCCAGTCTCGACGGCAAATTCGCCTATCTCGGCACCGAGACCAATTTCTGGGTCTTCCGCACCAAGGACGACTGGCTGGTCCGCCACTTCGACGGAGTCGGCGAAAGCGGCGTCTTCCCATTCACCGTCGATAGCCGAAATCGATACGCCTACCTTTGTCTGGGACGTCATGTCGGATTCGACGTGGCCGATCTGCGCACCGGGAAGGTGCCCTATCGCGTGTTCGCCGCAGACCCGCCGATCCCGCACCGCACCCACGGCGCCGCGCTCACCCCGGACGAAAAAGAGCTCTGGATCAGCGACCAGGACAGCCGGAAGCTCTTCATCTTTGACGCCACAAAAATGCCACCCAAAGAGAAGGGACAGGTGGAGTTGAGCGCCGGCGGTCATGGCTGGGTCACGTTCAGCCTCGATGGCCGTTATGCCTGGTGTCACACACCCGACGTGATCGATGCGAACTCGCGCCAGATCGTTGCCGCCCTGAAAGACGAGGACGGCAACCCGGTGTCCGGCTCGAAATTCCTCGAAGTCCACTTCCGCAACGGCAAGGTTGTGGCAATGGGCGACCAATTCGGCCTGGGACGCGCGCATGTCAAGACGGCCCGGCGGTGAGCGAGCCTGAAAGCACTCCATGAATTTCAAATTTCAAATTTCAAATTGCCCGCGAGCGCCTGACCCAAGCTGGCAGGTCGTCCTCCCGGCCGTGGGCGCCGCGGCAGCGTCAGCCTCTAGCTCACCTGCTTACTGGGCCTCTTTTAATTCATGGTCGGCCGGCTTGACCCCTTTCTTGAAGCCATTGAAGCCATACATGGTGGGATGAAATTCGCCAACGTAGTCCACGTTGGCGGCGGGCGGAATCTTGCTTTCCAGGCCGACAGCCCAATAGGCGGCGTTGACGAGCAGGCGGCGCAATCCTTCGCTCTGCAGGTCGGTGGCCGCGCCCATTGTCGTGGTGAGAATTCGGTTCGTCCGGCCCGCTTCGTTCTGGTGGGTACGCGTCCAGACGACCGGCATCATCGGTTGGTTGACGCTTTGTTCGACGCCGTGCGCGTTTTTCTTTCGATAGTCAGCCGGCGCATCAGTCGGGTTCATCCCTTGGAGCACCTGGCCGCGCACCACAACTGTGGCGTCGCCCGGAGGCGCCGCTTCGTAGACGTCGGTGTCGGCGAAGATGTCGGTCACACCGCGCAGCACGGGATGACTGGCGGCGGAGGGTTCGATGACGCCGCGGGTGGCTTCCTTTTTGTGATTGCCCCAGTGACTGACCCACGTTTCGCCCAGGACTTGTTTGCCGAAACCAGCGGGCCATTCCGCACTTTGCCAATGGAATTTCTTGTAAGGGCTCTCGGAATTCTTGCTGTAATCGAAGGCGTGCGTGCTCGTGCGCAGGGCGATGAACGGTTTGCCCGCCAGGTAATAATCCGCGAAGTGCTTCATCTGTGCGTCGGGCCATTCGCGGAAACGAAGGAGCATCACGCACAGGTCGGCGGAGTCCAGCGCCTCCATGCCGGGCTCGTTATTTTTGGTGTTGGGATCGATCTCGCCGGTCTTGGGGTTAATCGAAAACAGGACCGTGCATTTGAAGCCATGACGCCGCGCGAGGATTTTGGCCAGTTGTGGCAGTCCTTCCTCGGATCGATATTCTTCGTCGCCGGTCAGGAAGACGATCTGTTTGCCCTGGCCAGGACCCTGCCGGCCGTCGTAGACGACCCAGTCTTTGGCGGCGGCGATGCCAACGGCCAACAAGTTTCCTGCGAGAGAGAACGCGGCAAGTTTGTTCAGTGTGTTCATGAGCCGGATATTTCGCCGACAGTGTTAACCTGGCTCCGGTAAAGAGACAATTGAAACCGTGCGGGCACCGCTGGAACGCCGTTCGTAGTCCCGCCTTCAGGCGGCACCGGCCGGCTAAAGCCGGGACTACATACGGAAGGTTCATGGAAAGCTCCTTGTTCCTTTCGGGCCTGCTCACCGGCCATGAACCTGCGGGTGTGGAATCTTGCGCCAGAATGAGCAATGAGCAATGTGCAATGAGCAATGCGCAATCCTGATATTGCACATTGCTCATTGCACATTGCTCATTGGCGATTGGCAACCGTTCACGGAAAGCCCATTAGTTCAAGGTCCCGGCCAGGGCCAGGAAACCTCGCCGCACTTGAGGCGCAGCCGACTCCAAGGCTCGCGCATAATCCGGCCCGTCCAGTTTACCGCCGGCCGCCAGGCACAGGCTGGCCGCCTGGGCGGCGACGGCCTCGTCGAACTCACTCAAGGCCGCCAATATTCGCGCCGGATCAGGACCGAACCGGGCAACCAGGCGCCTGGCGTAGTCCCGGGCGCAACTGAAGCGACCATCCCCGTCGGCATCCAGCCGAATCGGGTTGGTGGATCCGATGACGCGACCGGCCCACCGGGGCGAGACCGGCTGATAGGGATGCGGTATCGCCCAGAAGGGCGCAGTCACACCCGGACCCGTCGCGAGGGCCACCAGAAAAACGTCATGGGCCGGGCGCGGAATGTTCCACTCGATCTCCCCTTTCACGCCCGCCCTCCTTGTCGCCCGGCCGGGCTTCACCGGTCCGCCCAGGTCTGCTTCGCGCACCTTCACACCGTTGGCGAACAGGGCGACGTTGGTGGCGCTCACCCAGGATGGGCCGAGCACTTTGACTTTGACGCGCACCTGCTCCCTCAAGCCCGTGGCCAGATCGCCGGCGCCAAATTTATCGTTGACGCTCATCTGCGTCAGCAATCCCATGCTCACACAGGCGCGCCCGGCGAGCAGGTTCGAGCAGGCCGTGGCCACGGGCAAGCGGCCCGGATCGCTGTCCGGACAAGCCAGGTAGGTCCGCCCCTGGCCCACGATATAGCGGCTCACATCATGGCCGTCACTGGAACCCACCCCCGTCATCGTATAGCCATAATTCCAGAGGGCGAACCAGTCCCGATAGACCAGCAGGTAATCGGATTGTTGGGCCGAGGAATTGAGCACTTCCACGGCGTCGAAGCTGAACTCGGGACCGCGTTTGTTCTCGCCAGTGACGCCGTTGTAGTTGGTCGCGGCGAAAGGCTGAAAATTATTGTGCACGTTGCGCGGGTGATTCAGGACAACCACGCGCACGCCCGGCGTGCTCCGCAACGATTTCATCAAAGTCGGCCAGTCCGTGACCTGGAAGTCCGGCACCCGCGCTTCAGGGGCGACGGGGAAAATATTGAAATGCCCTGCCGGAGTCGTGACTTCATCGCCGGTGACCGGCGTGAAGTACCTCGCCACCTTCATCCGACGCGAAGGCTCGGCGTAATCCGCATAAATATTGTGGTCGGTGGCGATGGGCAGTTCGATGCCCTCGCCGGCCAGCGTGAGCATCCGTTCGTCCGTCGTCGCATCGCCGTGACCGCTCAGCGTAAAGGTGTGCACGTGAGTGTCACAACTCACCCACCCAGGCGTCGACACTTCGCGCCGCAATTGCAGCGTCAGTTGACGCTGCTGGCCGGGAGCCAGACGAACGAATTGCGTGGCCACGCCATACTCGAAGCCACGCGAAGCGTAAACCGTGTAGCCACCGGCGGGCAGCCCGACTCGCGCCCGTCCATCGCCCGTGTAGACAACCCCCGGCCGGACCGCGATGAACCGGGCGGCGGGCGGCTCGTTGGAGAACGCCAACAGGGGCGCCAGGGCGCCGGCTTGATTCACGATGGTCAAGCGGCAAGGCAACGGCTTATAGCCGGCAGCTTCGGTCACGCGAACCGCAAGCGTCGCTTCGCGCAATGCTTCGTCCACAGGCCGCGGGTCAACTGTGATCTCGCGCAGCACGATGTCGTCATTCTCCTTCGGGGGCAGGAAGGAGACGATATTCTCACCGCTCCGCAACGCCCCGGGAGGAACGAGGAGGGTGTGGACCAAATCCGCTTCCATCAGGAAGAGCTTTCCGAGTCGCCGACCGTTCAGTTCCACGAACCAGTCCTGCCGCACGTTCTCCTGCCGGATGAACAGGGTGGCCGGGCGGGAATTGGTTTGAGCTTGGAATCGCAAGTCCAACCTCGTCGCATCGGGAGTATGTCCCGCGAATTCCTCCCACTCCGGCCTGCCGGGCACGCCGAGATGCAGCCGTTGCTGGTTGAGAACCAGCGGCTGACCGGCGGCCGCTGCCGCCGGGCAGGAGGCCAACCGGAACGTGGACAGAGCCACCAGGACCAACCCTTTCATGGTTTCAACGCGCCGGCGTCCCGCTCTGCGGAAAAGGCCGGGCGCGTCGGTCATCCGAAGCGCGGCGCTGGCTACCACGGCTTGCGTTCGTTCAGCGCCTTGACAATGGCCCGCCGGAGCGCCAGCGGGTCGATGCTCCCCAGTTCGCGAAAGACCACTCTTCCGTCCGGCGCCAGGAGCACGGTGAAAGGAAGGGCGCCGGGCCAGCCGGGATCGAACGCCTCGATCAAAGCGTCGCGTTCCGGAGTAGCAAAGAGCAGGTTTTTGTTCGAAGCCTGCTCCTTCTTCAGGAAAGACAGCACGTCCTTTTCCTCGTCCGGACGATTCAGCGCGACCGTGACCAGTTCGAAGTCCCGATGGCGATACATCCGGTTCATGGTGACGAACTCGTGGAATTCCGCCACGCAGGGAGCGCACCAGGTGGCCCAAAAGTTCACCAGCCGGAACTTGCCCGATTCATTTTTGCGCAGCGCTTTGAGCCCTGCGGCATCCACCTTTTCCAATGAAACCGGCTCGGCCGCGAGTTTCTCCAAATGTGCCTTGACCAAGTCGGCTTTGCCGGCCCATTTGACGGAGCATCCGACGACCTTGGTTTGCGGCACGGGCGGCTCCTGGCCGGCCAGGAGCGCGTCGAGCGCCCGTCGCGCGTCGCGCACTTTCACGAACGGCTCCCGCTCTGAATCGTCAATCCGCCCGACGTAGCGCAGCCGGCGCGCGCCGTCGAAAATGAAGAGGTGCGGCGTGGCCACCGGGCCGTAGGCGCGCGCCACCCTCTCCGTGTCCCCATCGTACAGGTAGGGAAAATTGAACTGCCGCTGTTGCGCGCGAATCTTCATCTCGGCAAAGCTGTCGCTCAAGTCGGTGTAACCCAGTTCATCGAGACGGACGGACCTGGGATCGTTCGGCGAAATGGCCACGAAGGAGACCCCCTTTCCCTGGTAGTCGGAGACGAGCTGCTTGATGCGCCCCTCGTAATACTGCGCGCTCGGACAGTGATTGCAGGTGAAGACCACGGCAAGCAGCCTGGCCGCGGCGAAATCCTTGAGCGCCCAGGTCCGGACGGCCAAGGTCGAAAGGAACCGGTTCATGTCAGAGCCATAGCAGGAACTGGCGCTCTCGACCACCGTGAAATGAGACCAGTCCGGCTTCGCTTCAGTCGGGATCCGGGGCTTTGGCGGGAGGCAACTTCCCGGACGAACCCACCGGCCACTCGAGCACTTGTTGGTCGGCCAACAGGCGGGTGCGCAGTTTTTCGTAGTCCACTTTCTGCACGGGAACGTTCCCGTCGATGGCCAGGCAAGCGGCCGTGGCCGCAGACTGGCCGAGGATCATGAAGACCGGCTCCATCCGGATCGAGCCGTAAGCGATGTGCGACGCGGAGAGGCAGACGGGCACGAGCAGGTTTTAGCACTCGCTGCGCTTGGGGACGATGGCCCGGTAGGCGATGGGATAAGGGCTCTTGACCGGCACTTGCACATCGCCTTCGTTCTCCACGCGGCCGTGCTTCACGATGCGCCGGCAATTGTGCGAATCCATGTTGTAAGCGGCCAGGCCGATGGCGTCGGAGGCCATCTCCTGCCCGCGGCAATGGCTCTCGGTCATGACATAATCGGAGATCATGCGGCGGGCTTCACGGATATAGAGCTGGCTCGGCCATCCATCCGTGGTCAGAAATTCATCCCGGCACGGGCCCCAGAGTTTCATTTCCGCGCGGATGCCCGCCGGGACCCGCGGGCTGGTGGCCAGGAACGTCAGGAAACCACGAGTGTAATCCTCGTGTTCCTTCGCGATGCGCTCGCGGGTCTTGGCATCTCCTTCGGGATACTCCCCGTTTGCCCCGATATAGTCGGTGGAGAACGCGCCGTTGTTGTTGATGTCTGTCTTCTGGTTCGGCAACCAGATGGGATGCCAAAACTCGCTCAACGTTGGGTGGCGGCCGGCGGCGACGAGGGCTTCGAGATAGCGGGCCAGTAACTCGTACCTGGCGGGATCGTAATTGCGCGGGGGTGTGAGTGGCAGCCGGTTGGCCGCGTTGGTCGTGAAGCAAAGGCGGTAGTTGTAAGCCTGCACCCGATTGTCCCCGTCGCCCGGTGCGCCCCCGTCGACGGGTTGAATGAAGGGCAGCAGGCCGCTGTTTGTGTCATCCGGCTTCAAGAAGGGATCCACCGGCAGGCTGAACTGGTGCTTCGGCGTTTGCGCCCGGAGACCATTGAGCGTCTCGCCGTACTCCCGGTTGCCCTCGCGCCCGACCTGGAACGAGACGTCCGCCTTGGCCAACAGGTCGCCCTCGTAGGTCGCGTCGATGAACACCCTGGCGCGATAAATGTTGGCATTCTCCGTGACCATCTCCGAGAGGCGCACACCGTCCTTGCGCACGAAAGACAGGCGTTGATCGAAATAAATGGGCACCTTTTCCTCCTGCAACAGGTCGTTGAAAATACCCTCGGCCACGTGCGGCTCGAAGGTCCACATGGCGGCGTTCGCCGATCTCAAATCCGAGGCCTGCGCCTGGCCGCTGCCGTGCCGGGCGAAATAGTCCCCGCGCGTTTCAAACTTCCAGGCCGAGTCCTGGGCGTAATGTTTGGCCACTCGCCGATAAAACTCGCGCGCGATTCCGCCGATGGCCGCCTTGTTGCCGATGTCCGTCGCGCCCAGGCCGCCCGTCGTCAACCCGCCCAGGAACCGGCCCGGTTCCGCGATGACCACGCTCTTGCCCATGCGCGCCACCTGCACCGCCGCGGCCAGGCCGCTGGAAGTTGCGCCGAACACGCACACATCCGCTTCGATGAACTCGGCCCGCACCGCCGTCGGCAGGGCCAGGACCAGGCACGCGGCGAAGAAAGCTGAGACTGGATTCATCATGGGCAACCGGATGGGCCTACTCGTAGCGCAAGGCCTGGATGGGATCGAGCTTGGCCGCCTTGAGCGCCGGGATGATGCCCGCCAGCACGCCGACCACCGCGCTGAAGGAGAAGGCCACGAGCATCGCGTTGGGCGTGATCTGCGGAGTGTTGTCCACCGGCGAAACCGTGATGAGCAACTCGACCAACCCATAGGACGCAGCCAGGCCGGCCATCCCCCCGAGCAGCGCAATGACCGTGCTCTCGACCAGAATCTGGATGAAGATGTTCGGGTTCGAGGCGCCAATCGCCTTGCGGATGCCGATTTCACGGATGCGCTCGGTGATGCTGGCCAGCATGATGTTCATGATGCCGATGCCCCCGACCAACAGGCTGATGACGGCGATGATGCCGCCACTCAGCCGGGCGTTGCTGATCGCGGTGGTGATGTTCTCCGACCAATTCTCCTGGGTCATGAAGGAAAAATCCTCGATCCCCTTGTGCATCTGCATCATCACGTTCTTCGACTGCTGCAGGGCCACTTCCAGCGAGTCGATGTCGGCCACCCGGACGTTGATCACCGAAAGGCGCGGGTCGGGTGCGCTGTTGGTCCCCACGGCCGACTTGAATTTCAGGTACATCGTGTTGAGTGGGATGTAGACGGTGTTGTTTTTCATCCGGAAAACGAAGTCCCCGCCACGGCCACGCCCGCCCCAGCCTCGACTGCGGGCCGGGCCGGTCTCCTGCGTCCTGGGTTGGGTCTTCATCAGTTCACGACGTTTGCGTTCCATCTCGCTCTCGTAACGCTGGAACATCCCGACCACCACGAATGGCTCGTTGCCAATATTGATGGTTTCGCCGATGGGAATGATCTCGCGGCCGACGTCCTCTTCCGAACCGAAAAGTTGATCGCGGATATTGCTGCCGATCACGCAGACGTTGCGGGCGTTCTCGTCGTCAATTTCGTTGAACATTCTCCCATATTCGATGACGTGTTGATTCATCTCGAGCGCGCTCGGCCAGGTGCCCACCAGGTAGACCCAGTCCGTCAGTTTGCCGCCCCGCGTGATGTGAGTCTGTTGCGGCGCGCGCATCTCGGGTGCGACCTGGCTGATGAGCGGGGCGCTTTGTCTCAGGGCGTAAAGATCCTGCACCGTCAGGCCCACGGCTTGATCCGCCAGATGCCGCTGCTCGGCCGGGATGTCCTGTTGTTCGATGCGGACTTTCTCCAAACCGCCGACGGCAATGAGGGCCTCGCGCATGCCGTTCTCCATCCCTTTGACCATCGCCGACATCGCCACCAGGCTCGACACGCCCAGAATGATGCCGAGCATGGTGAGCAACGAACGAAATTTGTGCGCCCAGATTTCCTTGAAACCCACGAGGATGGCGTTGAGCAGGTACATTTCAATTCCTGGTGGGCGAGGCGACGCGGTCCAGGCCCGCCAGCTTGGCATCGACCTGCTTGGAGATTTTGCCATCGCGAATTTCGATTCGGCGCGGCGTGACGGCGGCGATCTCAGGGTCGTGGGTGACCAGCGCGATGGTTCGACCCTCCTCACTGAGCTTGCGGAAGAGGGTCAGGATGGCTTCGCCGGTGTGCGAATCGAGGTTCCCCGTCGGCTCGTCGGCAAAAACGATCTTCGGGCTGTTGACGAGCGCGCGGGCGATGGCCACCCGCTGTTGCTGGCCCCCGGAGAGCTGCATGGGCCGGTGTCGGCTGCGGTTCTCCAGGTCCACCAGCTGGAGCGCCGCCATGGCCCGGTCGCGCCGATCGCGGGCGGAAACCCCGCTGTAAATCATCGGCAACTCGACGTTCTGCACAACGTTGAGCTTGGGCAGGAGATTGAAGAACTGGAAGACGAACCCGATCTTCTGGTTTCGAATCGCGGCCAGCTGCCTCTTGGAGGCATCGTGGATATTGACGCCATCGAGCTTGATGCTGCCCCTGGTCGGCGTGTCCAGACAGCCGAGAATGTGCATCAGCGTCGACTTGCCACTGCCCGACGGGCCGATGATGGAGATGAATTCGCCCGACGCGATGTCCAGCGAGACGTCGTCCAGGGCGCGGATTTCCTCGCCACCCAGATGGTAAATCTTGCTGACGCTGCGGAGTTCGACGAGTGACATGAAGCAAGTGCGGCCGGTGGCGCAACGACGAATCAGGATCCGGCGGGTCGGGTGGCCGACCGCGGGCCGGTCGTGCCACCCGCCGCGCCGGAACCGCCCGGTCGGCCGCCGCCGCCGCCGCCACTGCCACCCGATGCGCCGGACGCGCCGGACGTGCCGGTTTCGGTGCGGCCCGAGAGTTTCTTGCCCCCGCTGTTGGTGCCAGCGCCCGGCGGCCTGGCGTTGCCGGTGGCGCTGTTGATCGTCTGCTCCAGAGAGACGATTTCGCCTGCGCTCAGGCCCTTGACCACTTCCGCGTGCGAATAGTCGGTCACCCCGATGATGATCGGGCGGCGCTCGAACTTCTCCTCGTTCTTCACGAAGACAAAACGTTCGCCGTTTTCCGTGAAAACCGCGGCCAGCGGGACGGCCAGCACATTCTCCGCCGAGGAAACCGGGATGCTCAGGATCGCGGTCATGCCGGGCCGGACGCGCGGGTCGATGTTCTTGATGGCGATGCGAGCGTCAAAACCTTTGATGCCACTCCGGACGACGGCTTGAGGAGCGATCCGTTCCATCTTCCCGGTCATGCGCAGGCCCGGAACCGACTCCACCTGGATGTCAATCTCCTGTCCCGGACTGAGCCGGGTCACATCCGCCTGATTGACGTGCGCGTTGACGACCATGTCGCTGAGGTTCGCGATGGTCATGATCTCGGTGCCGCTGTTGAACCCGGCCGAACCGGAGACGGTCTGGCCGAGTGACACCGGGCGTGTCAGCACGGTGCATCCAAAGGGCGCGAGGATCCGCGTCTTGCGGAGCTTGTCGTCCACCAGGCGCACCGCCTGCTCCGCCCGGTCCACCGCGTTCGTGGCCAGGTCATACTCCGTTCGGCTGTCGTCGTAGACTTCCTGCGAGATCAGCCGGTTCGTGAACAGTTCCTTGGCCCGGGTGAAGTTGCGCGTGGCCTTTTGCAGTTGCAGACGGGCTCCATCGATCTCGGTCATCCGCTGGGAGCGTTCAATCTGAAGGTCACGGTCGTCCAATCGGCACAGCAGGTCGCCCTTGTTCACCTGGTCGCCAATATCGACCGGCAGCTCCTCGATGCGCCCGTTGATCTCCGGGCGCACGGAAACCTGGTCGGCCGGGCCGATGTCACCGGCGGCGTTGATCGCAAACTGGATATCGCGCGGCTCGACCACCGCGGTCGTCGGGCGCGCGGGAGTGCGACTTTCCGAGGCGCTGACGGGGGCATTCTTCCAAACGAAGTAGCCCCCGGCGCTCAGTCCGAGAAAGACCGCCAAACTGACGATGAGTTTCATTCGTTCTCTGCTTCTGCCCAGCCAAAGAAAATCCCATCCTCTCTGCTGGAGGGGACAGTTATGCCGCCGCCGGGGCGGTCATGCAAACCCTTTGGTGTGTTTGCTCTTGTCCTTGTTTGAGATGCTCTGAGAAGGAGTTGTATTCACAAAAGTTTCAACCACAACGGGCCAATGCCTCGACCCATGGGCCTCCTTCCGGTCCCACGGCCGTTGGGTTTAGGACGAATGAGGTCCCTTGCTGCTAATGACCAATGACCAATGAATGACCAAGCCCCAATGCCCAAGGCTTGACTGGCGCATCCGAACGAACCAGCAAGGCGTCGCGGACAAACAACCGCGCGCGTCCGGCTCAGGCGCGAAACAGTTGACCGAACTTCTTCCCGAGGAGCTGGCCCGCGATCAAGAGGCTGGTGCTCAGGAGGATCATGCCCACCACGCCCAAGGCGCAGGCCACGCTGGGCGCATTGGGATCCAGGCGGCCCATCAGCTGATAAAT
>WNFZ01004633.1_pt1 | contig 13940 bp, 10 predicted proteins | sample 5400081 | NCBI WGS metagenome assembly WNFZ01 (sample SAMN13153365, study PRJNA577476) | soil metagenome | isolation source: 80 cm soil or saprolite under grassland replicate 1 | place: USA:California | collected 2016-06-15
GGGAGTACGCGTCCGAATCGGAGTTCGGGGAAGTGTGAGCCGGCTCCGATGGTGTGGTCGTTCTCGAGTTCGCGCCAGAGACGTTCGCGGGTGCGGTCGGCGAGGGCGGGGTCGACGTCACCGATGGAGTGCCAGGTCGGTTCGTCGAGCTGGACGGGGCAGGTGACGGCGTCGCCGAGGAGCAGGGCGCGTTCCTGCCCTGAGGAGATGACGACGCAGAGGTGGCCGGGGGTGTGTCCGGGGGCGAGCATGGCGGTGATGCCAGGGGCGATGGTGGTGTCGCGGTCGATCAGTCGCAGCCGGGTCTCGTTGCCGGGCTCTGTGAAGCCCTGCCGGATGTGGGAAGACATGGCCCCGGCCCCGGTGACGAAGTGGTGGAAGTCGCCCGCGCCGTACCAGATCGTCGCGCGGGGGAAGATCGGGTTCGCCGCGAGGTCGAAGAGCCATCCGACGTGGTCGGCGTGGAGGTGGCTACAGATGACGTCGGTCACCTCGGAGGTTGTGACGCCGTGGGCGCGTAGGCCGGTGAGGAGTTGACCGCCGACGAGGAGGTGCATGCCGTCCTGGATTTCAGGGCCGAGTCCGGCATCGATGAGGACGACCCGTTCGCCTGAACGGATCAGGAAGCAGCCAAGCGGTAGCCAGGCCGTGCCGTAGCTACAACGGTCCCTCTCGCCACAAGTAGCCCACTATCCAGCAGGGCAGCCGAAGTGTACGATTTTGACCCTCGTGCAGGTAAGAGGGGGGAGTGGTTTCCGATGGCATCCGCCATGCGGATTCGACTGAAGGGACGGGAACTCGCATTTCCCGCCCAAAGAGAGATCACTCTTGGCCGCGACCCGAAGGTGGACGTGCGCAGCGACAACCCGCTGGTCTCCCGTCGTCATGCCAGGCTGCGACCCGAGCAATACGGGTGGATCCTCGAGGACACCAAGAGCAAGCATGGGACCTTCGTCGACGGCAGGCCGATCACCCGCCTGCCGGTCACGGGGCCGCTGACGGTCTGGTTGGCCGAGCCGAACGCCGGCGAGGTCGTGCTGCTGCTCCCGGAAGGAACCCCCTCGGGCATCTTCATCAGCTACCGGCGCGAGGACGCCTCCGGCGAGGCCGGGCGGCTCTACGATCACCTGATCGCCCACTTCGGCGAGCAGATGGTCTTCCGTGATATCGATACCATCACGCCAGGCTCCGACTTCGTCCGACGGATCGAGGACGCGGTCGGTGCCTGCCAGGTAGTCCTGGTGGTCATCGGGAGATCCTGGTCGACCATCAGAGGACCGGACGGGCAGCGCCGTCTGGACAACCCCACTGACTTTGTCCGGTTGGAGCTGACCGCATCCCTGCAGCAGGGCATCCGGATGATTCCGGTGCTGGTCCAGGATGCGGAGATGCCGCACCCGGAGGATCTGCCGGAGCCGCTTCAAGAGCTCGCTCGTCGCAACGCCATCGAGCTGTCCGATGACCGCTGGGGCTACGACGTCAAACGGCTCGTTACGGCCATCGAGAAGTCTGTCAAGCCGCCGCAGCGGAACAGGCCGACGCGTCCTGGCACGGCTCCGAGACATCCAACGGCCCCGCCCCCGCCAACCCCACGACCGGTGTCGTGGGCATGGTGGCTGCTTCCCGTGCTCGTGCCGGTGGCCGGGGCGTTCTTCGCCTGGGCCGCGGTCCGCGACCGCGATCCCCGGAAGGCTCGCAACCTGCTGATCGGAGGGTTGATCATCGGCGTGGTCCTCATCGTCATCATTGCCGCTTCGGGGGGATAGCCGCGATGGATGAGCTCAGAACTCGATAACTCCATGCGCCGTCCCGAAGTTCACACTGGTGTCGGGAGCCAGTGTGATATTGCGGCCGGGGGCCACATCGACGAGGCGTCCGCTTGGTGTGGTCGCCGTCCAGGTCGTCGAACTGAGGTTCTTCAGCCCCCACACGCCGGGGTTCGTGGGATGCCGGGTGACCTCCGCGATCGCTCTGTCGAATCCCCACTTCTCCGTACGAAGGTGGTGCGGGAACACGCGGGCGTCGTAATTGAGCATGACGGTCTGGCCGTCCACCACCAGACGAGGCGGCAGCGTGACCGGCTCGCCGCATTTCCAGCAGGTCGGCGCCACCCCAGAGGCCGCATCCCAGAAGACCTCGGCCTTGCACGCGCCGCAGTAGACGATCGAATCGCGCAGGCGCACCATGGCCGGCAGCCATTCCAGCTCGCGAACGCGTTTGTTGAGTGGGTCTCGCAGGCCATCGGTAAATGCCCGCGTGAACAGGTCACGGATGAACTGCGGATAGAGCGGCCAGAAGACGAGTGCGTTGTCGTGATATCCCGGCACAGGCTCGTTGGAGCGGTCGTCGGGGTCGAAAATGAACACCGGCCGCTCGCCGTACATGCGGTACGCGGCCGGACGGTCCCAGACCGGCTCGTCCAGCTCCCGCCGGCCCTCGAAGGGATGATGAATCATCAGAAGATAGAACAGCAGCACCGACAGAGAGAACAGGTCGGTCGCGGCGCTCGGCAATGCTTCGCCTCGCATGACCTCGGGAGCCATGAATCCGGGGGTGCCGTAGACGGTAGCGGTGGACCGCCCGTCGATCCCGACGTTGTCGTTGTCGCAGATCAGCACGCCCCCGTACTCGGGATCGAAGAAGACATTGCCGAAGCTGATGTCGCGATAGCAGAGACCGTTGGCATGCAACTGCCAAAACCCGTGGGCCAGCTCCATAGCGCTCGTCACAATCGCCCGGAAGGACGGCGATACCTTTCCGGTCATGATTTCGTAGATACCACGGTAGTGGCTGCCTCTCAGCGGCATGAGGTAACCGAAACCGGGCCGGCCGCTTATGGTCGCCAGATCCTGGGGCCACAGGAACCGGGGAGAGGGTGCTTCACGATTGATCAAGTCCTCGAGTATGGCCCGCTGCTCGGGCGTGGCCATGTGTGGAAAGTACCACTTGAGAGCGGAGCGGCGCTCCGGTCCAGACCCGAGGATGAGCACCTGGTACACCTCGCCCTGGCCGCCACCTCCGAGGAACGATTCGACCCGGCACCGCATGCGGTAGGTCTCCAGTTCCACAAGCTCGCCAGCGGCCAGCATGGTTTCCATGACCTCTTGACCCCCTGTCGGTCCGGCCAGAACCGGAGGATCGGAAGGAGGCGGGCAGATCGGCTACTCTCGAATGTTCACCCAGCAAGTATAATGACCGCTACTCTTGCACAGGAGGCCGCCTTATGGCTCGTCCGGGTGGGAAGCTCGCGAGCCGACCACTCCACTTCATCTGGATCACTGACACGTCCGGCTCCATGGACACCGGCGGCAAGATCCAAACGCTGAACCTGGCGATCCGGGAAGCATTGCCGCACATGCAACGGGTGGCCAGCGAGAACCCCAACGCCGAGGTCTTGATCCGGGTGCTGGCGTTCTCGGACGGCGCCAAGTGGCTCGTCTCACAGCCCACGCCGGTCGCCGACTTCACCTGGACCGACCTGACAGCGGCAGGCGTCACCGACATGGGCAAGGCCCTTTCGATGGTGGCCGAGCAGTTGCGAGTCCCGCCGATGACCAACCGGGCCCTGCCGCCGGTACTGGTCCTCGTCTCGGACGGCCAGGCGACCGACGACTTCCAGACCGGGCTGAGCCACCTGCTCGCCGAGCCATGGGGTGCCAAGGCCGTCCGGATCGCCATCGCCATCGGGCGGGACGCTGACCGCGAGCTGCTCCAGCGCTTCATCGGCAACACCGAAATGCGGCCGTTGGCGGCGAGCCATCCTGACGACCTTGTACGCTATATCCACTGGGCCTCGACGGCGGTGCTGCAGTCCGCCTCCTCGCCGAAGCTCGATTTTCGAGGAGACGAGCCGATCGGCGGTGTCGTCATCCCCACACCACCCAAGCCGGCAGATGACGCAGCTGTCCCAAGTGCGACCTGGTGAGCTGACGTGGTGGCCGGACGCGTAGCGGTAGCCGGGGCGTCGGTGCGCGGAGCGTCGCACCTGCGCTCCAAGGCCCCCAACCAGGATGCGGTCCAATGGCGCCTTGGACCCAGCCCCAGCGACGTCCTGGTCGTGGCCGTCGCCGACGGGCACGGCAGCGCCAAGAGCTTCCGTAGCCACCTCGGAGCCGGGCTGGCGGTCGCGATGGCGACCGAAATGTTGTGGGACGGCCTCGCCGACATACCCGCCACCCGCAACCCTGAAAAAGACGTCGACAGCCTGCGCGAACTGCTTCCCAAGCTGACCGAGCGCTGGGCTCTCGAGGTGCGCGCGGAGCTGCAGCGCCGGCCGTTCGATGCCACCGAGCTTCAGACACTGGAGGAGCGCGCCGGCTCTGCGGGCCTGGCCGAGCTGGAGCGCAACCCGCTGCTCGCCTACGGAGCGACGCTGCTGGCTGTCCTGGTCACCCGCGCCGCCGTCCACTACGTACAGCTGGGCGATGGCGACATCCTCACCGTCTGGTGCAACGGCGAGGTACGGCGACCGCTGCCCGCGGATCGTCAGCTCATCGCGAACGAGACGACCTCGCTGTGCCAGCCGAATGCCTGGCGACAGTTCCGCGTCGGCTCGGCCAGCCTGAACGACGTTCCTCGGCTGATCCTCCTGTCGACCGACGGCTACGCCAACTCGTTCGCCAGCGAGGACGAGTTCCTACAGGTCGGCTCGGACCTCCTGGTGATGATCGAACGGGATGGCCTCGAGGCGGTCGAGGGCAGGCTGGAGGGATGGTTGAACGAGACCAGTGAGCACGGGGCGGGCGACGACGTGACCCTGGCCATCGTCTCGCTACCCTTTTCGACCGCCGTCCCACCGCCCGCCCACTCCGAGGTCCACCCGCCCGCGCCAGCCCCGCCGCCCGTGACCCTCCCGGCGGCACCGGCCAGGCCCCCACGCACGTCACCCGTCGAGGGGCTCGCCAAACCGGAGCCAGCCCCGGCTGGTGCCCGGCCGCTGATCGTCCGCGTTGGCGGTCGCACCTACGACGTCACCGACCTTCGCAATGTCAAGATCGGCCGCGACCCCAGCGCCGATATCCGCAGTGACAACCGCTTCGTCTCGAATTTGCATGCCTTGCTGCGCTCCGGGCGGGCCGGCTGGGTCCTGGAGGACCTCGGAAGCAAGGGCGGCATCTGGCACAACGGTCGACGGGCGGAGCACGTGGTGATCGTCGAGCCCATCAAGGTCTGGCTGGGGAGGCCGGGCGACGGGGATCTGATGGAGCTCCTTCCCGGCGGTCCCCCCGCCCGCCGGGAACCGGCCTGGCGGCGGATCGCGGTCCTGGCCGGCGCCGGAGCACTGCTCCTCCTGGCGCTGCTCTTGGGCATCCGGGTGGTTGGATCGGGCCCACCTCCGACTCGGACGACCCCACCGACTCCATCGACCTCGTCTATCCCACCGGTCCCGTCGACCACGTTGACCCCCTGGACAGGCCCCCCGAGTTGAAGGTGTGGAACCGTTGCACGGCGACGGCTCCAAGTCTGGAGATGGAAGGCTCGTGTGGTTGACGAGGAGGTAGGCAGGATGGATGCGGCGGCTCGGGAGGCGCTCGGCCGCCTGGTCGGCGGCGCTGACACCGAGTTGCTGGGGGACGCCCGCCGCGTCAGGGAGTTGTTGCAGGACACCTGCCCGCAGTCCCGGCGGGAGGTGATGGTGCTGGTCGCGGCGGTCGAAGAGGGGCTGCCGCTGCGGCTGCGGCGACTGACGGCCGGTGGGGTGGGGCCTGGAGAGCTGGGCCGACTGGCGACCGAACTGACCCGGACGCGGGGACTTGACCCGGTGATGGCGAGCTGGGCGGTGGGGGCGTGGGCGTGGGCACTCGGGGTGGGACCGATCCCCGCCCAGGAGCAGGTGCCAGCCGGGGCGCCAGAGCGGACGCCTGTCCAGGGGCAGGCGGGCCTGCGGCCGCCGCAGCGGCCGCCGGCATCCCCGCCCACTCCCGGGGTCACCGAGGAGCGCGAGAGCCCCAAGCGGCCGCGGACGGTGCCGGTCGCGGCCGCGATCGCAGCGGGCGTCCTGCTCGTAGGCGGGATCGTCCTCTTCACCAGGCCCGAGTCACCGCGCCCGACCCCATCAACGCCCAGCGCTGGGCCGACGACCACCAGCGCCCCGCAGCAGCCACCCGCGCGTGTGGTCCTCTTCCGTGAGGACTTTTCCGACAAGTCCAACGTATGGGACGTCGGCAATCTGTCCGCAGGGTGGATACGGTACGCGCAAGGCGCCTACCTGTTCCACGGGACGAAGCCGGATACGATGATGGGCCACCCCAGGACCTTCAATCCCATGGAGGCCAACGCACGGCTCGGCATCGAGGTGAGCGCGCGGCGATCGGCCGGTGCCAGAGACGCCGGCTACGGCATATTCTGCCGCTTCACAGGCGACTGGCGAGACTTCCGAACCCAGAGCTTCTACGAGCTGGAGGTCCGCGACAGCGGCAGCTTCGTCATCCAGAAGTTCGTCCATGGCGCCTACCACGCCCTGCAGGTCTCCGGCCCAAAGGCCTCCGCGATCAGGACGGGTCAGGTCAACCACCTTCAGGGGGAATGCACCGGCGGTCAGAACGGGCGGCCGGTGACGCTCTCTTTGTGGGCAAACGACCAGCTTCTCGCCCGTGTCATTGACCGCAGCGAGCCGCTGCCCGCGACGGGTGAGGTAGGCCTGCTCGCCTCAACGTACGACAATCCCCCGGTCGACGTCGTGTTCGATGACTTCGTCGTCTACGCAGCCTGATATGCGGTGCACGAGCCAGCGTGCGGAATTTATCGCATAGCGGTCTACGGAGTTGGCAGGTTCACCGGGCTCTTACGTTCGTGACACTTGTCGAGAAGCCTGCAATTGGCGCGCTTTCGTTACTGGCGAAGTAGTTCAGCGAGCCTGTCTCGTTCGCGTCCCTGGCAACTTCGGCCAACCAGCAGGCGGAACGGGGATCGTGCCGAGCCGAGGAGCCTACGGAAGGAGCTCTCGTGCGTAGACCCGTTATCGCGTTAGCATGCGCCATCGTCCTGCAACTCGCCCTGTTCCAGGTGGCGCAGGCGGGGGATCACGCAGCCGGTCCGGCCGCCGCGGCGAACTCGCCCACGACCACCACAGGGCTCAACGATCCTGGCAGGCATCTCGGCTGGTGCGATCCTCAGCCTCCACACGGCAAGGACGTCAAGGGCCACCGGCACTGCACGACCTCCACGACCTCCACGACCTCTACGACTACCACAACGACAACAACCACCACCAGCTCCACCATGGCCTCGACCACGAGCCCGACGACCGGGCCGACGATGCCGCGCTTGGGCAGGTTTACCCGCGAGCCGGCCTCTGGGCCGGTTGGCACCGTCATCCACGTCGCATCGGTGACCGCCTCCCCGCTCGGAGGTGACCAGGTCGCCATCGTGGCCCTGGTCAAGCTCGATCCCGCGCCGATCGCGGTCGTCACCCTGCCGGTCGACAGTGGTGGCGCCTGGAGCGGCAGCATCGTGGTGCCCAGCAACGCCGAGGTCGGCGACTACGAGCTGGTCGCATCGGTCCAGCATGTGGGCGGCGGCCCCGAGTTCGGCTATGCCCCGCTGCCGTTCAACGTCGTCCCGTCCAATAGGGGTGTCAGTCTGCCGGGGCCGGGGATACACCCGGTGGCACCGGTCACCAAGCCGCCGACCGTCACCGGCTGAGGCTGACGGGACTGCCACCCGGATGCCCACCAGCGACCGCACGCCTGGCCGCAGGCCCGCGTGGTACGCCGCAGCGACGCTGCTGCTCGGCGTGACCGCGCTGGCCTGCGGCTGCGGGCCGTCCCGGCGGTCGCCTGCCCTGTCGCTCCCCGTCGCGACGACCACCACGGTCCGGCCTTTCAAGCTGGAGCCATATCGGGACCAGGCCGGGACGGCGCCGCTGCGCTCGACCGTCGCGCACGCGACCGTCCACCGGGTCGACGTGTATGCCACCCCCGGCGCGTCCTCGGTCCGCCACCGGCTCGTCAATCCTCTGCCCGACGGCGCTCCCCTGGTCTTTCTCGTGGCGGAGCGGCGGCACGATTGGCTGAAGGTGCTCCTGCCAGTGCGGCCCAGCGGCGCGAGCGGCTGGGTGCGCGCCAGGCAGGTGCGCCTGACCCAGCACGACTTCCACATCGTGGTCGCGCTCAGAGCGCACACGATCACCGTGTACCGCGGCGCGACCGTCATCGCGCACGAACCGGTCGGCCTCGGCAGGCGGCAGACCCCGACGCCAGGCGGGCTCTACTACACCACGGAGCTGATCCGGCCTCCGGACCCCAAGGGCATCTACGGTCCGTACGCCTACGCGCTGTCCGGCTTCTCAGGCGCCCTGCGCACCTTCAACGGCGGTGAGCCCTTCCTCGGCATCCACGGCACCAACGACCCCTCCGCCCTCGGCACCGACGTCAGCCACGGCTGTATCCGCATGAGCAACGCCGGCATCGCCAAGCTGGCCAAGCTGCTACCGCTCGGCGTACCCGTCATGGTCATGCCCTGACAGTGCAGACACTGGTTCTGGCCCACGAGCTACGGGTCCTGCGCTTGGTGGCACCGCCTCCACGTTTGACGTGGACCGGGACGCAAGCGTGCTCAGGAGTGGGACGCCCGCCAAAGGGTGTTCTCCCGGGAGACCGCATCCTCGGCCTGGTCCACGAAATGCGCCCAGTCCCGCTCGGTAGACGGTCGGTCGATCTGAGCGCCGATGGTTGCCAGTTCTTGGCTCGCGACGGCGTATGCGCTGGTCAGCGTCTGGTGCTGCTTGGCCTGGGCCCAGGCGACGCCAGCGGCTACCAGGGCACCGGCAAGGCCTAGCAGATCAATGGTGACGGTGCCGGTCGCCTTCAGGACCGCGCCGGCCAACCCCACCGCTTCGAGGCTGGTGAGCGCCAAGGACCAGCGCGTCGCGCGTTGCTCGTTCCAGCGTGCCTTGCGGGCGTACCAGTCACGCTGATCGTCGATCCGACCGCAGCGGTATTGCTTGCGCCGCGCGTCCAAGGGGAGGCCGCGGACCTTCCGCATGGCGTCGTTGAGCTGACCGGCGCCGCCGGAGACCGGTACAAGATGAACGCCTCTGAGGTCCTGGGCGATCTGAGCGAACCGGTGGAGCAGCAGCTGTTCGGCGTCCTGGTCGGAGAGGTTCGCCTTGCCGAAAGGGTTGCCGCCGACGAGGTAGCGCCACGTCAGGGTCTTGGCCGACTCGGCCGCCGTGCGCCCGTCATACCACATCCTGTCAGGTCGCTCCTGGAGCAGATACAGCTCGCTGAGCAGGGCAACGCCGAAGGCGACGGCCGCTGCGATGCCCAGCACGTCGCCACCGCTCGTCCGCCAGGAGGCCAGCCCGAAGATAGCCGCCGCGACCAGCATGGCCAGCCGCAGGCCCGTCGCCGTCAGGTAACGCCGCTGGCCGGCAAGCGAATTTTGGTCGGCAGCACGATACAACGCCGGGAACTCGCTCTCCGCGATCACAGCGATCGCCGGGTACTGCTCGGCAGCCGGCCGGTCCACGCCACCCACTCCTTCCATCAAGCGCATGGGAGCCCTTCGCTTGACCCCCTACACGCCGGTCGGCTTGCCGGGCGATTCGCGGGCGACTGTGGCGATGAAGCCTTCGACGTCCTGTCGCAGCACGTCCTCCACTCGCTGGGCGAAGTACCGATGAGCCGCGGCGTGCGTGGTGAACGTGCCGTAGTTGCCGGTCAGCTGCGAGAACTCCCAGCCTTCGATCTTCAGCAGCTCAGCCGTGCGGCGGTAGTGGCGCCAGCGATCCCCGAAGCGAAAGAAGCCCTCCATTGCGGCGCTGATGGCGACCAGCAGGCTGACAGTCCACGTTCCGGCTGTCGCCGCTATCCCGGCTGTCCCCTTGAGGTCGAGCGTCACCAGCGCGGGCACCATCACGCCGCCGACGATCGTGACCAGCCGCAGCAGGTAATACCAGCGCTGCGCCGGTCCGGCACGGCCCTCCATCCACACGAGCTGATCCAGCCAGCGGGAACGCAAGTAGCGCCGCTGCAACCTCGACAGCGGCAGCTCGTCGATCATCGTGCCAAAATCGGCCCGCAACCAGTCACCATAGGCGGTCGCCGGTGCCGCGAGCTGCCCGCGCGTCGCGAGCAGGCGTGCGGTCGCGCGGGCCAGGGCAGGCGGACCGTCCACCAGTGCCACCGCCTCTACCAAGCCAGAAGCGGCAAGCTCCTTGACCCGCCGCTCTTGCCCCCCCGCGCGGAGGGCAGCGGCGAGTGCGTCGGCGGTGCGGCCGCTGCCGTCGAGGACCACCACCGGACGGCCGGCCGCAACGCTTCGGGCAACGTCGTCCAAGGCGATCTCGCCGCCGTTGACCAGGATCGTCACGGAGGGGGAATCGCCGGCGAGGAGACCAGCCACGTCAGACAGCCAAGCGGACTCGTCACCCCAATTCGTTCCGGGTACGAGCACGACATGGCTGTGGTTGGGCTCCAGCGGTGCAGTGCCGGCCGGCTCGACCGTGCCCTCCGCTGCCACCCCAATCAGCGGGAAGGTGCCACCGAGCTCGGCGCGGGCACGGCCCATCAGGCTCATGACGCCGACATCGGTGCCGCCATCGGCAACGCACACGTCGAGCGCTCCGCACAGGGTCGCCAGCGCGTCGGTAAAGAACGGGCGGAGCCGTGCGAGCCCCGCCTCATCGAGCCCGTCCGCGCCTCCGATCAACACCAGCACCGGGGACGAGCGAGGCAGCCCCAGCTCAGCCAGCACAGCCGACAGTTCGGCCGCCGTCCCGACTTTCGATACCGAAGGGCCCGGGGGACCCGGCTCAATCGCGGTCGCTGCGTCATCCACCGGCAGCCCTCCAATGACCCTCGCAATGGGCCGATCCGTCCGCGTGACCGTAGCTCGCCGAACCCAGCGTGATCAACCAGCGCCGCACAGACACGAGGACCGGAAAGTCTGCGATGCTGAGCTTAGGGCCTGCTTGCGCCCAACGCGAAGGCTTCTCCCCAATCGGCTCGACATGCTGTTGGGTGTTCACACCGGCCAACCGGAACGGTACTGTGTCGCTGGACGACCGGACTGAAGTTCGCTCGACCAGAAGGGCCGGCGGGGGGGCGCTCATGATTGAACTGAAGTCGGCGACCAAGCCAAAGTTCCCGTTCGAGGCCGTCATGGGCCGTGACGAACGCGTGCGGATTCTCGACTCCGGCCTTTTCCCTCGGCGCATGATCCGCGCGCTGCGCCCGTGCCGCATGCCCGCATCGTGATCGCCAGGAGGACGGGAAATGACCTGGACGGATTGGGAGAGCCTCGGCGGGGTTCTCACCTCCGGCGCTGGAGTGAGCTCCTGGAGCTCCGGGAGGCTCGACGTCTTCGCGCGTGGGACCGACAGTGCGCTGTGGCATAAGTGGTATGAGAGCGGCTGGAGTGACTGGGAGAGCCTCGGCGGCACGCTGACGAGCGCTCCAGGCGCGGTGTCGTGGGACCAGGGCCGCATCGACGTCTTCGCGCGTGGGACCGACAGTGCGCTGTGGCATAAGTGGTATGACAGCGGCTGGAGTGACTGGGAGAGCCTCGGCGGCATCCTGACCTCGTCGCCGGCGGCGTCATCCTGGGCGGCCGGTCGCCTGGACGTCTTCGCGTGCGGCACGGACAGTGCGCTGTGGCATAAGTGGTATGACAGCGGCTGGAGTGACTGGGAGAGCCTCGGCGGCACGCTCATCAGCGCCCCGGCCGCGGTGTCGTGGGGGCCGGACCGCATCGACTGCTTTGGCATGGGCATCGACAGCGCACTCTTGCACAAATGGTGGGAGGTCACTCCGATGGCGGAGATGTTCGTGCGGCGCGAAGCATGGGCGCTCGAGTCGGCTGACACGTTCGACCCGATCACCCTCGCCTATGCCAAGGCGGTACAGGTCATGCAGGCGAGGCCGGCGTCCGATCCCACCAGTTGGACCTACCAGGCCGCCATCCACGCGACCTTCGCCGCCCCACCGCCGGGCGCCAACTGGAACGACTGCCAGCACCAGAGCTGGTTCTTCCTGCCCTGGCACCGGATGTACCTGTATTACTTCGAACGCATCGTCCGCAAGGCGGTGATCGACGCGGGCGGCCCGGCGGAGTTCGCGCTCCCGTACTGGAACTACGACCAGCCCTTCCCCGGCAACTCCCTGCCGCCGGCGTTCCGGACGCCGACCCTCCCAGACGGCACGGCCAATCCGCTGTTCGTTCCGTCGCCGCGGCGCAGCGCGGGTCTCATGGCCGGAGGGCAGGTCCCTGCCACGGCGACGTCGAGCACGGTCGCGATGTCGATGACGGACTTCTCCTCGCCGCCGCAGTTGCTGAGCTTCGGCGGCGGCAGGGTGGGACCGGCCCACTTCGGCGGTGCGCTTGGCGCGCTGGAGTCGACGCCGCACAACGTCATGCACCCCACGATCGGCGGCGCCTCGAGCGGTCAGTGTCAGGGAGGCTTGATGACCGATCCCCGTTGCGCCGCGCTCGACCCGATCTTCTGGCTGCACCACGCCAACATCGACCGGCTCTGGAACCGCTGGCTCGCGCTCGGGGGTGGCCGCGCGAACCCCTCGGAGGCGGGGTGGCTCACCCAGACCTTCGTCTTCCACGACGAGACCGGTGCTCAGGTGACGCTCTCGGGTGCAGACGTGGTTGACAGCGCTGCCCAGTTGGGCTACGTGTACGACGACGTACCTGCGCCGTCCGAGAGGATGCCGGAAATGGCCGCGATGCCATCAGGGCCCTCGCAGCCCCCGCGCCCAGAGCCTGGCCGAGGCCGCCAGCGACCAGGAGCGGCGCGTGCTGGTCAACGTCGAGGACATCGAGGCCGACCGGGACCCCGGCCTGGCCTACGCCGTGTATCTCGACGTGCCTGGCGACCCGCACCGCGAGCGCCGCCACATCGGCAACGTCTCCTTCTTCGGGATCGAGACGATGAACGATCCCGACCGGCCGCACGACGGCGCCCCCGGGTTCCGGCACACCTTCGACGCGACCGAGGTGGTCAAGGCGCTCAAGGAGCAGAACCTCTGGGATCCGGCGTCGATGACCGTCACCTTCGAGCCGATCCGGGTGCTCCCCCCGCCGGGCGAGAGCCTGGCGGCGGAGGCGGAGGCCGAGGCGTCGGCTCCCGTGCCCCCGGTCCGGATCGGTCGCGTCAGCCTGTTCGTCGCCTGACGATCACGATGCGCAACCTCCGCGAGTACCGACGCCGGGCCGCTGTCGCCCTGCGCTGGCGGCCCGAGTGGCGGATCGCGGTCGTCGTCGTGCTCGCCTGGATCGCCCTGCTGGCCGGCGTGGGCGGGCACGGCGCCGAGCCCGGCCACGGCGCCGTGGCCGCCCACGCCGATCAGGGCGTGGCGGCCGCCGCACCGGCCATGAACCACCACCACCATGGCCAAGCGATGCCCGCCGCGGCGCCGGCGCCGGCACCCGCCCTCCATCACGAGGCGGGCCTGCCCGCCGAGCTCCCGGGCTGGACGCTCATGGCGGTGGCGATGATGGTCCCGGTGACTCTGCCGGCCGTGCGGCACGTCGGCCTCAACAGCATCCGTCGGCGGCGGCACTGGGCGATGGCCCTCTACCTCGCCGTCTATGTCGCCATCTGGGTCGCCTTCGGCGTCCCCGCCCTCGCCGGTGGGCGCCTGGCCCGGGAGACCCTCGGCATCGACAACCGCGTCCTGCTCGCCTGCACGCTCGCGGTCGCCGCCGGGTGGCAGCTCACGCGCGTCAAGCGGCGGGCGCTGTTCCGCTGCCGGAGCACCGTGCCCCTGCCTCCCGTCGGCCTGCGGGCGGACGCGGGATGCGCCCGCTTCGCGCTGAAGCAGGGCTGGCGCTGCGTGACCTCGTGCTGGCCGCTCATGGTGGTCATGGCCGTCGCGGGCCATCCCAGCCTGTTGTGGATGCCGCTGCTGACCGCGCTGTTCGTCGTCGAAGAGCAGACGAGGCTCGGCCGGCACCTGCTGCGGCCATCGGCGGTCGCACTCGTCCTG
>WNFZ01003889.1_pt1 | contig 13924 bp, 12 predicted proteins | sample 5400081 | NCBI WGS metagenome assembly WNFZ01 (sample SAMN13153365, study PRJNA577476) | soil metagenome | isolation source: 80 cm soil or saprolite under grassland replicate 1 | place: USA:California | collected 2016-06-15
TGCGGGTTGGCGCCGTTGCGCACCACGATCGCGGCGGTCCGGATCTGCTTGAACGTGCAGGTCTCGAAGGTGCCCTCGGCGCCATCGACGGCGACCACGCCGGCGCCCTGGGGGTTGCTGAACACGCAGTTGCGGGCGTGCGCGGCGGCGCCCCCGCGCACGCACAGAGCCGCCGCTGACGCGGCCTCCACCAGGCACTCGTCCAGCCGCAGCCGCCCGGTCCGCACGTCGATCGCCGGCGTCTCGGTGTCGGCGTGCCGGAGGGTGACGCCGGAGATGGCGGAGACGTCCGCGACCACCAGGAGCGTCGGCCCGGTACGCGATTCGATCCGCACGCCGCCGGACGCCTTGGCCGCCGAAAGGGTGACCTCCCGGTCGAGGACGACCGACTCCAGGTAGGTACCGGGCTCGATGGAGATGACGTCCCCGTTGCCGGCGGCCGCGATCGCGTCGCCGATCGTGCGGTAACAGCCGGCCTCGGTCGGGGAGACCGTCAGGATCGACCTGGTAGCCGTTCCATGTACAGCGGCGCGCATCGACACCAGCCGCCCTCCTCTCGCCGGGTCCCTGTCACGCCCTACGCGACCCGCGTTCCGCACAGTTCACTGGCTCCGCGGAATGGCCGGATACCGGAGGCACGCACTTCACCACCACCTACGACGCGAAGGGCGACACGTACCAACACTTCGCCGACGGCACGACGGTCGAGTACGACCCCAACGGTCACCCGCTCAAGACCTGGACCCCGGACGGCACGGAGATCACCTGGGCGGTCGACCTGCCGCCGCCGCCGCGGCCGGCCGCGTCGCGGTCGAGCAACAGGTGATCGAGAATGCCGCGCGGAGCTTGCGGCCGCCTTCACCAGCGTCGAGGGCATGTGGAGCGGCCCGGCGGGCGCGACTCTCCCCCCGCTGGTGACCGCGTTCAACACCGTGACCGACCAACTGTTCGTCCTGCTGGGCGATGCCGTCAACCGGATGAGGACCGCGTACCAGAACAACCCCTACCTGGCCCGCGTCCTCGGCGAAGCCGTCGCCGGAGCCGCTCGCACCAACACCTTCCTCGGCGAACGCTACCGACGCCTGGCCCGCCGACGCGGCAAGAAGAAGGCCATCGTCGCCGTCGGCCGCTCCCTCCTTGTCATCATCTGGCACCTGCTCGCCAACCCCGACACCGACTTCATCCGACCTCGGCGTCGGCTACCACGACACCCGCGCCAGCACCCAACGCGCCATCCGCAACCACATCCGACACCTGCAAGCCCTCGGCTACACCGTCACCCTCCACCCCGCCGCCTGACCCGACCACAACCCGTCCCGGCTCCGCTGCGCTCAGCCGGGACGCTGTCGCACACCCGGTCACCAGTCATTTTCGAATTAGCCAAGACGGCAGCCGACACGCCGCCCCATCCGCTCAAGGCGGGAAGCGGCACCGCGCGACTCTGCCACTGTGAGGGCTGGGCCGTCACGAGCACGGCGACGAAGGCCGGCGCCCGGCACCCCTGCCTGGCCGGCCGCCCGAGGCGGCGATACCACCGCTGACCGCCACCGAGCTGCGCCGTCCTTGCGTTTGTGAAGGGTGGGTGGATGAGGCATACTCGTTGTATGACATCTGTACGACAGAGTGCTGCCGTCCGGGCGAACTCTCCCAGCGGCCGGAAGGGCGGTGGCCTGGCAACGACGAAGGCCTCCAAGACCGCTGGTCGGCGGGAGGGTCAAGCGGCGAAGACTGCACCAGCAAGGAGGAGGGCGGGCACGCGCACGGGCAGCGCCTCACAGGTTGCGCAGGTCCGCCTCCAGGCCGATGAGATGGCTGCACTGCAACACGTCATGCGGCAGCTGCGGCTCCCCTCGACGTCCGAAGCGCTCCGCGAAGGAATCCGCCTGCTCATCCGTGAGGCCAGCGAACTCGCCGCCGCTGAGAAGATCAGGCATTTCTACGGGGATGATCCAGTACCTGTACCGGAGGGCGTTGTCCGGGCGACCGAGGAGGACCTGGCCGCCGCGGATGCGGCGCGGTGGTAGCGAACATCGCCGATTCGACGCCCATGCGCGGCGAAGTGTGGGCATGCGCGGTTCCGCTGGTCGGACCGCATCCCGTGGTCATCCTTACCGTCAACCGCATCGCGGCCCCACTATCTGCGATCACTGTCGTGCTGGTCACCGGAACGGCTGGTCCCGAGGTCACCCATGTCCGTGTCGGACCTGACGCTGGCGTCAAGAAATACCCGGAATCCTACGTCAACTGTTCAGACCTCCACACCGTGGACAAACCCCGACTGCGTCGACGACTCGGGCGGCTTGCACTGGTCGAAATGCGCAACGTGGAGGCCGCCATACGCCAGATACTTGGGCTTTGAGAGCTGCCTTGCGCCTCCCAAAGAAGCCGCAGGTCGGACGTCGCGGCTCGGAACGGCCAACCCAGTTCGCGTTGGCCCGGAGTAACGGAGGGTGACGAACGCAAGCTGAGGCGGCGCCATTACGGCCGTCATCGGGGGGCAGCGCGCAGCTTCCGAACTGGGCGGAAGGCCAACCAGAAGGCGGGACCCGCCGCGGTTGCTGCGGGCGCGTCGCCGACTGGCAACGTCGCCCGGCCGAGGTTTTCTGGCCACCCGCTGGGCGGGCGCTGGCAGCGGCACCGTCGCCCGGATGATCAGTTCTCGGCCAATGTCGGGGCCGCGTTCCTGCCGTATCAGCCCGGATAAGCCGGTGACCGCCGTGATGCGGTGCACGTGCTGCGGCCGGTGGACCGTGGAGGCGGTGCAGTACACGATGGCCTCCCGCGGCCGCAACGGGCGCTGGCTGCGGCTGAAGCGCGCAGGTGTGGTGATCGGGGAGTACCGCACCCCGGCCGACCTGGCCCACGGCCTCGACGCCTGGTACGACGCTCCCGCGCTGGCGGAGTTCGCCGAACAACCGCCCACACCCTCGTAGCTGGCGCCCAGGACGCTCCCGTTGGGGGGAGGAGGGCTATCTCGCAGTAACCCGACGCGTCCAGGCAAGAGTCCAAGGCTGAGGTGCGCCGCGGCGTGCATCGCCGCGGCGAAGGCCCGCTGCAGTCCCAGCGGGTCGCAGCCCTCGGCGATGGCCGTCAGCCGGGGCCGCAGCGTACGCAGCTCGGGCAGGACCTGGATGCCGGCCAGCGGGCCGACCTGCGCCCCACCAACAGGCGCCATTCCACACTCGGATACTTGACACCCAGAGAATATGAGCTAGGCTACGAAAATTTTCAGCCAACTGGCAGCCTAAACCGGTGTCCAGAAAAAGCGAGAACACTCCAGTTAATGATCGTTTTAGGTGTCAATTCCGTCTATCATGAGTCTTCGGCGGCTGTCGTCCGAGACGGGGTGGTGCTCGCCGCCGCGGAGGAAGAGCGGTTCAATCGCCGCAAGCATGCCAAGCCCTCCCTCGTGGACAACGCCGACGATTTGCCCGGCGACGCGATCCGGTTCTGCATTCGCCAGGCCGGGATCACCAGCGCGGACATCGACGCGGTCGCGTACTCCTTCGACCCGCTGCTACGCCGGCAGTTGTTCCGAACGGGCCGGCTGAGCCTACCCGGAAGCTGGGGCAGCGAGGACGGGGAAAACGCCTTCCTCGCCGCGCTCGACCGGATCCCGGACCAATTGTCGGCGGCGCTCGGCGTGGACCTTACCGGCCGCATCCGCTGGGTGCCGCATCACGTGGCGCACGCGGCGTCCGCGTACTACCCTCCCGGCTTCGACTCGGCAGACGTGCTGGTCGTTGACGGTATCGGTGAGCCGGCGAGCACGGTGCTGTTCGCCGGTGCCGGCTGTCGGCTGACCAGGCTCGAGGAACTGCGCTACCCGGATTCCATCGGTTTCGTGTGGGAGAAGTTGTCGGTCTTCCTCGGCTTCTCCGAGTACGAGGCGTGCAAGGTGATGGGCCTGGCCGGCTACGGGGACCCGGCCACGTTCGCGGCTGCCTACGCCAAGTTCCTCAGCGTGGACGGCCTGCTGTTCCACGCCGACCCCGACATCCTGCGGTTCCGGCTGCCGGACGTCCAGCCGCTCGAGGCGCTGCTCGGCCCGGCGCGCCGCGGTGGGCCGATCGAGTCCCCGCACGCGGACATCGCGGCGGCGCTGCAGGACGCGACCAACCGGGCGATGCTCGGGCTGGCCGCACACCTGTACGACCTGCATCCGAGCGGCAACCTCTGCCTGGCCGGCGGCGTCGCGCTCAACTGCACGGCCAACTCCTGGATCAAGGACCGCAGCCACTTCGTCAACACCTACATTCCGCCGGCCCCGCACGACGCCGGCACTGCGGTCGGTAGACGCGCTGCGAACGTTCCGGTCCACCCGAATCGACGCTGTCGCCCTCGGCGACTACCTCGTGGAGCGCCCCGATGATCTCCAGCGGTGACCTGCCCTCCTTCTGCCTCACCGACGCCGACCGAGCCGAGGTCGAGCACCTGCTCGACGGCATCGGCTGGCCAGACGACGCCGACCGGGTCGAGTTGCTGGCGCGCCGGCTGCCCGAGCGGCTGCAGGAGTTCCTGGTCGGCTACCGCCGCGCGGAGCCGGCCGGCGGGTGCATCCTGCGCGGCTACCGGGTGCCCGCCGACCGCGTCGGTCCGACCCCGCTGCGCTGGCAGGACGCGGCCGCCGCCGGCACCGCCCACCGCGAGGAGGCGTACCTCGCGCTGCTCGGCGCGGTCCTGGGCGACCTCTTCGCGTTCGGCACCCTGCAGGAGGGTCGATTGGTGCAGGACCTGCTGCCCACCCCGGGCCAGGAGGAGACCAAGAGCGGCAACAGCAGCCGCAGCGTGCTCGACCTGCACACCGAAGACGCCTTCCACCCCTACCGGTGCGACTACCTGGGTTTGCTCTGCCTGCGCAACGACGACGAAGTGCCGACCTCGTACGCCGAACTGCGCTCCGACGCGATCGAGGAGGATCACCGCCAGGTACTCGGACAGCCGCGGTTCCTGGTCAGGCCGGACGAGACGCACCTGGTCGGCGGCGAAGGCCAGCCGGCCTGGCTCATCGACCAGCCCGTCCCGCTGCTGTTCGGCGGCCCGGACCTGCCGTACCTGCTGTTCGACGACTTCTTCGCCGAGCCGCTGCCGGGGGACCAGGAGCCGCCGCCGCGATGCGGGCGCTGTCCGAGACGCTGGCGAAGGCCGAGCAGGATGCGCTGCTGGCACCCGGCGACGTGCTGTTTATCGACAACCACCGGGCAGTGCACGGGCGTAGGCCGTTCACCGCCCGGTACGATGGCACCGACCGCTGGCTGAAGCGCATCAGTATCAGCCGGGACCTGTGCCGCTCCCGAGACGCCCGCGCCACCGTCGCATCACGGGTGATCGGTTGACCCACCGGCCCCGGTCCAACCCGGCAAATCCGATCGCGGCCTGAGTGCCAGATGGTTCGGAGGGACCATGTATCACGGCGCAAACCTTCCCATCATCGGGGAGTTCGCCAACCCGACATTGCTGGCCGAGCTCGCCGTGCAGGCGGAGCATGCGGGTTGGGATGGGGTATTCGTGTGGGACACGTTGCTGTTCGACGTCGAGACCATGCCGCCAGTCGTAGATCCGTGGGCCGTGCTCGCCGCGATAGCCACCTCGACGACCCGAGTGAAGATCGGGCCCATGATCGCCCAAGTGGCGCGCCGCCGGCCATGGGAGGTCGCTCGTCAGGTCATCACGCTCGACCACCTGTCGCACGGCCGCTTCATCCTCGGGGCCGGGCTGGGCTATGCGGGTGAGGCGGACTTCGGGCATTTCGGCCTGCCAGCGGATGCACGAGCCCGAGCGGACCTGTTGGACGAGAATCTGCATATCATCGCCGGGCTGTGCTCCGGCGAGCCGTTCGAACACCAGGGCCGTTACCACACGATCAGAAAGACGCTGTTCCGGCCTTCCCCGGTCCAGCACCCCGTTCCGGTCTGGATCGGTGGCTACTGGCCGCACAAGAGGCCGATGCGCCGGGCCGCCCGGTGGCACGGAGCCTTTCCAGCACCGCAAGTCGTCCCGACACCCGATGGTTTCGCTGCGATGCCGTTCCCTCCGGAGGAGGTTGCCCGCGTCCGCAGTTATATCGAACGCCACCGGTCCAGCCAGGACCCGTTCGACCTGGTGATCAGCCACGCGTTACCGCTCGATGACCCTGCTGTGGCCGCCGAGGAGGTCCGAAGGTACGAGCAGGTCGGGGTGACCTGGATCGTCCGCGACTGGCTGCCCTGGGAGACCGGGCCTGACGAACTGCAGGCCCAGCTCCGACGTGGACCGCTAGGGTCCGTGTGAGGCGGCCGAAGCCCCGGTTGCGGTTGGCCGCGATGGAGGTGGGGTTCGGCGGGGTGAGGGCGCCGTCCACGCTCGGCCGTTCGGCCTTCGCGAGGCGGACGGCGTCCAACGCTACCTGACCGCCGCTGTCGCAGCGTGATCTGACCGGGGTGTCGCCAGGCCAAGCTGGGCGAGCTCGCCGCGCGAGCTGACGCCGGTCTTGCTGAACACGTTGCGCAGGTGGAATGCGACGGTCCGCGGGGAGATCCAGCAGCGGGCGGCGGCGTCTTTGTTCGACATGCCGCGTGCGACGAGCTGCGCGACCTGCAGTTCCATCGGGGTGAGGAGGGTGAGCGTGGACGGGTCGCGCTTGCGCGCGGTCTCGCCCGAGGCCCGCAGCTCCTCCTCGGCGCGGGAAAGGAGCGGCTCGGCGGCCAGTTCCTCGAAGATCGCGAGTGCGGCGCGCAGGTGAGGGCGGGCGGCGCTGCGGCGTTGGGTGCGGCGCAGCAGTTCGCCGTAGGCCAGGTGGGTACGGGCCCGGTCGTAGTTGCGTCCGCTGAGCTCATGGTGGGTCAGAGCGCTGTCGAACAAGGCTGGTGCGTCGGCGGGGTCGGCGAGCAGCGCCTGTCCGTGCGCGGCAGCGGCGAGCGCCCACGGCCAGCGGGTCGCCTCGGCGTACTCGCCGAGCTCGGTGAGCCAGGCTCGCGCCTGGCCGGGGTCGCCGGCTCGGACAGCGGCGTCGAGGCGGTCCAGGGCGGCCATCCGCGATAGCGCCGGTAGCCGCAACAGGCTGAGCTGGTGGAGCGCGTCGAAGATGGCACCGTCGTTGGCGGCTCGGACGCCCGCGGACCACCGGGACAGGTCGTGCACCGCGTCGGCGAGCACGCCCAGAGGCTGCCGCGAGCGGGTGTCGTCGAGCCGGGCGCGCAGGGTTTCGTAGTCCGGGCGGCCCTGTAGTGCGGCTAGCAGCGTCAGCCAGCCGAGCGGAGCGGCGCCGAGTGCCGGCTGGCCGGTATCGGCGCTGAGCGTGAACGCCTCGTCGGCCGCCGACCGGACCCGCGACCAGTCACCGGATGTCAGATCAGCGAACGCCAGCCGAGGCAGGGCGTAGAGCACGAGCATGCCGGCGCCGCGGTCCCGGGCGCCGGCCAGCATGCGCGTGAGACAGGAGCGGTGTGTCCGGTCATCGCCGAGGTGCAGCGCGGTGTTGCCGAGGTTGGCGAGCACGTCGGAGTCCTCGACCTCGGCGCTGGCGGCGACTGCTGCGTGCAGTGAGCGCAGCGCCGGTGCCCAGGCGCCGGTGGTGTCGGCGATCGTCGCGGCGAGCAGCAGCCTCAGACAACGGGTCCGCGCCGGGTCGCCGGATCGTTCCTGGATTGCCTGCTCGGGTATCGGTCCGGCGTCGGGGGCGGCGCTCGTGTCGGCGTCGAACATGCGGGTCAGCGTGGCAGCGACCCACATCTCCACGGCCCGGGCCGGGTCGTCGGCGGCGACCGCTTGCGCGGCGCTGCTGAAAGTGCGGTACGCCTTCGCTGCCGAGCCGACGTTGACCTCGATGCGTCCCAGCAGCCGGGCGATGTCGGCGCGCAGTATCCGGTCATCGGCACCGCCGCGGGCCGCGTTCGCCAGCTCGCGTGCCCGGTCGGCCCGGCCGCTCGACCAGGCGTTGCGGGCCGCGGCGAACAGCATCTCGGCGCGCGACCGCTCGTCGGCGCACAGGTCGGCGGCACGCTCGTAGGCCGCGGCCGCGGCGGCATAGCCACCTCGGCGTTCAGCGCGGCCGGCAGCCCGCGCAAGCGCTGCGACCACGTCGGCGTCGGGCCCGTCCGCCGCGGCGGCACGGTGCCACGCCTGCCGGTCCGGGTCGTCGGTGAGCGCGTCGGCGAGCGCCCGGTGTGCTGCCCGGCGCTCGTGTCCGGTCGCTGCCTGGTAGACCGCGGAGCGTACGAGCGGGTGGCGCACCCGTAGGTTGTCGCGGTCGGTGACGATGAGCCCGGCCTGCTCGGCGCCGGGCAGAGCGGCCGTGGAGACGCCGAGCAGGGCGGCGGCGTGCGCCACGACCGAGAGGTTGCCGGAGTCGTCAGCCGCGGCCACGAGCAGCAGCGTCTGCACCTGGAGGGGAAGGCGGCGGCAGCGGCCGAGGAAGACCCGCTGAAGCCGGTCGGTCAGCCGCAGCTGAGCCGGCATCGGTGCTGTCCCCGTGAGCTGTGCGCCGGTCAACGCGGTCGGCAGCTCTACCAGCGCGAGCGGGTTGCCGCCCGCCTGCGTGAGCAGGGCCTGGACCACCTGCTCCGGCAACGGCGCTGCGGTGTGCTCGGCGAGCAGTAGGCGCGCGGCAGGTGCGGCCAGGCCGGTCAACACCAGCACCGGAACACCCTCAGCGGTGAAGGTCGCGGCATCGCCGTCGCGGGCGGTGAAGATCAGAGCGATCGGATCAGCCCGCAGGCGGTGGGCAGCGAAGAGCAGAGCGTCGGCCGATGCGGCGTCGAGCCAGTGCGCGTCATCGACCACGCAGAGCACAGGCGTGCTGTCGGCGGCCTCGCTCAGCATGGTCAGCGTCGCGAGGGCGACGAGGAACGGATCTTCGGTGGGGCCGTCCTGCTGACCGAACGCGACCCGCAACGCTCTGGCCTGCGGAGCCGGTAGCCGCTCGAGCAGCGACAATACCGGCCGCAGGAGCTGGTGCAGCCCGGCGAACGCCAGCGGCGCCTCGGACTCCAAGCCCTGCGCGGTCAGCACCCGCATGCCCGTGGCGGCCGCACGCGCGTGCTGTAGCAGGGTTGACTTGCCGACGCCGGGCTCGCCCCGGATGAGCAGGGCCCCGGCGGTGCCGGCACGGGCGTCGGCAAGTAGCGCGGCCACCCGCGCCCGCTCGGCGTCCCGGCCGTGCAGCACCCGTCGAACGTACCTCCCGTCCAAACCCACCCAGCGCCAAGACCTGGTCGCAGCGCCGCGGTGGACCTCGTCGGGATGCGGTCCTGGGAGCTGCCGGCGCGGGTGCCCGCCGCCGTCATCGAACAGCCGCCGCGGCCGCGGCGGCCACGGATCCCGGTCATTTGACCGGGGTGAGCCCACCGCTACCCGGCAACAGTCGAGGTCACCACCTCCTGGAAGCGAGGCCCGCCATGACCACCACCGCCCCAACGGCACCCAGCCAGACCGTCGCCGGCATGACCGCCCCCCGAACGGCGCGGGGTCCGATCGTCCGGGTCGTCCTCGCCTCGCTGCTGGCCGGCCCCGCCGGCGCGGCCGCGTTGACGTTGGTGGCGTTGCCCGGCGCCGCGGAGCACGTCATCACCGGCTCGGCCCTGCTGGCGTTCGCGGCGGGCTGGGCGATGCTCGCGATGCTGTCCTCGCGGCTGACCAGCCAGCCGCAGCGGTGGGCGTGGGTACCCGCCGTGGTCATGGCGGTCACCGGACTCGGGCTGCTCACCCTCGCACCCGGCGACGGTGTGCTGACCGGCGCCGGCTGGATCTGGCCACCGCTGATGTTCGCGCTCGCCGGATGGATGTGTGTCCGGCTGCGCCGCGCGCTGACCGGCCGGGTCCGCTGGCCGCTGTACCCCGTGATCGCCGCGCTGGCTCTCGCCAGCGTCGGCGGGTTCACCGAAGCGGTGGCCCTGCACCACGACGCGGCGAGCATGGCCATGCCCGGCGCGTCCTACGACGTCGGTGGGCGCCGCCTCCACCTGCACTGCACCGGCACCGGCAGCCCCACGGTTGTCTTGGAAAGCGGCCTCGGTGAGATGTCGTCGAGCTGGGCCCGTATCGCCCCTGCCGTCACGCCCACCACCCGGGTCTGCGCGTACGACCGCGCCGGGCAGGGCTGGAGCGACGACGCGGCCCGCCCGCAGGACGGCCTCGCGATCGCCCGCGATCTACACGCCCTGCTCGCGGCCGCCGGAGAGCGGGCACCCTTCGTGCTCGTCGGACACTCCACCGGCGGCGCCTACGCCATGACCTACGCCGCGCAGTACCCGGCGCAGGTCGCCGGAATGGTCCTGCTCGACTCCTCCACGCCGGACCAGTTCAGCCTGCCGCAGTACCCCTCCGTCTACGCCATGATGCGCAGCGGACTCGGCGTGGCGCCGAGCCTGGCGCGCCTCGGCATCGGCCGGCTCGGCAGCCATCTGTCGACGTCGGGACTCCCCGCGCCCGCCGCCGCGCAGGTCCGCGCGTTCGCCGCCAGCCCACGCGGGCTGCGCAACATGCGCGATGAGGTGTCGGTCCTGCGGGCCGCGTTCGCCCAGGCCGGCGCCCTGCACACCTTCGGTCGCAAGCCGCTGGCCGTGCTCACGGCGACCGAGACGCTGGGCAAGACCTCCGGCTGGTCAGCAGCCCAGAGCCGGCTGGCCGCGCTGTCGGGCAACAGCAGTCACCGCATCATCTCCAGCACCCACGCCGGACTGGTCGAGGACGAGCGCGCTTCCGGCGCCGCGGTGCTGGCCATCACCGATGTCGTACGCGCAGTACGTACCCGCAGCCCGCTGCCTACGCACTGACCGCACCACCGCCTACCCAACCGTCAACGTCACCACCTCCCGGAAGCGAGACCGGCGATGACCACCACCGAACGAGCAGTGCACACCGGCGCCGTCGCCGACCACCCGCACCGCCACGCCGACCGTCCCGAGCACCACGTCGAACCCGGCGGGCCTCGCAAGTCGTGGGCGGTACTGGCCGTCGCCCTGATCGCGCAGATCCTCGTTGTCCTGGACATTTCCGTGGTCAACACCGCGCTGCCCTCGATCGGCAGAGCCCTGAACTTGCGCAGCGGCGACCTGCAGTGGCTGGTCACCGCCTACCTGATGATGTCCGGCGGATGCCTGCTGCTCGGCGGCCGCATCGCCGACCTGCTGTCCCGCCGGCGGGTCTTCCTGACCGGCCTTACCGTGTTCACCGGGACGTCGGTACTCAGCGGCTTCGGCGGCAACGCGACCGAGCTGATCGCGGCCCGCGCCGGCCAGGGCCTGGCGGCGGCCCTCATGACACCCGCCGCGCTGTCGCTGATCATGACCACGTACTCCGGCTCCCAACGCCGCAAAGGGCTCGCGCTGTGGGGCGCGGTCGGCAGCATGGGTGTCGCCGCGGGTGTCCTCGTCGGCGGAGTCCTCACGACCTGGGCCGGCTGGCAGGCCATCTTCTGGGTCAACGGACCGATCGGCGCCGTCGCGCTCCTGGCCGCCCTCAAGGTCGTCCCGACCGCACGCACCGCTCCCGCCGGCCTGACGCAGTTCGACCTGCCCGGCGCGGTCACCGCCCTCGGCGGCCTGATGAGCCTCATGTACGCCCTCGGCGGCACCGCGACCAGTGGCTGGCTGTCGCCCCGCACCCTCGTCGGGCTCAGCGTGTCCGCGGCCCTGCTGACCGCGTTCGTCGGCATCGAACGCCACACCGCCCGCCCACTCGTCCCGCCGCACACCTGGAAGGTCAGCTCACTCGTGTCGGGCACCGTCGTCATGCTCGGTATCACCGGCATCCTCGTCGGCGCCGTGTTCCTCACCTCCATCTACCTCCAGAACGCGCTCGGGTTCTCCGCCCTGCGGGCCGGGATGGCGTTCCTACCGTTCGCGTTCGCCATCACCGCCGGCGCACAGGTCGCCCGCCACCTGCTCGGCCACACCTCACCACGCATCCTGGCCGTGACCGGGCTGGCGATCACGGCAGGCGCCGCGATGCTGCTGTCCACCGCGACGGGCAGCGCGCACTACGCCACCGACCTCCTGCCCGGACTGGTGTTGCTCGGTCTCGGAATCGGCATGGTGTTCGTCCCCGTCTCGGTCACCGCGATGGCAGGCATCCCGCCGCGGCACGCCGGGATGGCCAGTGGCTTCCTGATGACCGGTCACGAGGTCGGCGCCGCGATCGGAGTCGCCGTGCTCTCCGCGGTCGCCGCCACTGCCGGCGGCCTCACCAGCTCAACGGGCATCGTGGCCGGGTTCTCCCGGGGCTTCATCGCCGCCGCGGTCATCGCCGGCCTCATCGCCGTCGTCGCCGCCGTGCGGATGGCCGCGACGCCCGTCGCCGCCGGTGGAGGTGGGATCCACGGGCACTGACCCACACCCGTCTCACGCGGCCATGTCGCGACGCGTGCCCACCCTTCGGCGCAAGTCGCCGAAGGCTGGGCACGATGCGTCGTCCGCCCCTGCTCCGCGGCGAGGCTGCCGTACTACGCCGCCGAACCCCCAGCGATACCCACGTCAAACGCCATGACCGCATCGTCGGCCTCGACACCGAGCTCATCGAGAAGCCTGGCGGCGGCGACCCCCTGCCCCTGCGGCTCCGGGCGCCGCTTTCCGGCGCTGCTGCCGAGCACCCGGCCCGGCGGCGGGACCGCGTGCCAAGCCTGCGCCTGCGCCGACGCGGCGCTGGCCGGCTTCTCGCGGCCCCGCCCGAGCACGCCCACCACACTGGCGCGGCAGCAATCCCCCATCCCCCTGCCAGCCCGCCACGCCGAGGTCGCGTCGCGTACTCGGCGCACGCTCATCTGCCGCAATTCGGTGGTCCGATCCGGGTGGGCGGGCGAGCATGGTCGGCATGGTCGGGGATCGGGTGTGAGGTTGCCGCTTCAGGGCGGGCTGCCGCCGGTGGACGTGGTCGCCGGCGCCGTCGTGGAGATCGCTTGTGACGAGTCCCGGTTCTCCGGCACCAATTTGCTGGATCCGGCCACCCCGGTGATCACGCACGCGAGTGTCGACCTGTGCGTGGGCGAGGCGGTTGAGCTGATCGCGGCGCTGCGGTCGGGGTTCCGGTGTTCGCTGAACGAGTTCAAGTCTGGGCAGTTCCTTCGCGGCCCGAAAGCGGGTGAGGCGCTGGAGTGGTTCCTGGCGGCGCTGAGCGGCCGGGCGCACGTCCACCTGGTCGACAAGGAGTACTTCCTCCTCACCCGGATCGTCGACCTGTTCCTGGCCGAGCCGTCCTACGCGGCTGGTACTCGCCTGACCCAGGACCACCGTCCGGCCGCCCTCACTCTGTACCGGGCCCGGCGCTCGGCTGGTCGCGACTGGGGTGTCTTCCTCGCGGCCTTCGTCGAGCTGGTCCGGATCAAGCGGCGGCATCAGCCGGATCGCCGGGTCGTGGAACGGTTCTTCCAGGCGCGGGATGCGCTGGCCCGAGACGGGCCCGGCGCGCAGGCCCAGGGTGTCCTCGACGGGCTCAGCCGGACCCAGGTGTGGGCTGTCCTGACCAGGCTGAGGCTCGACGACCGGTCGATCCCGCCACCGCTGGAGCCGATGCTGCCGGCGCTAGCCGAGACCGTCTTGTTCTGGAGCGGCGGACAGCGGCAGGTGCTGGTGATCCACGACGAGCAGAGCGCTCTCACGGCCGGCCGGCTGAAGCGTCTCCAGCAGGTACTGGCCGACGGCGCCGGACCGTCGGCAGCAGGTGCCGACGAGGCTGGCGCGTCGCCGGCCATGGCCTCACCGTTGGCTGGGCTGGCGACAGTCGACTCCCGGGAAGATCCACGGGTTCAGGTCGCCGACGATGCTCCGAGGTAGCGCACCTTGCCCGCGCTCACCAGGTCGTCAAGGGTCGTCGTGGTCTCCTCGACCGGCGCCTGGTCGTCAAAGCGATGGACGTAGTAGACGTCGATGTAGTCGGTACCCAGCCGCCGCAAGGATGCGTCGACCTGCTCGAGGATGGCCTTGCGGGACAGACCGCTCCCTCCAGGGCCGTC
>WNFZ01003892.1_pt1 | contig 13923 bp, 10 predicted proteins | sample 5400081 | NCBI WGS metagenome assembly WNFZ01 (sample SAMN13153365, study PRJNA577476) | soil metagenome | isolation source: 80 cm soil or saprolite under grassland replicate 1 | place: USA:California | collected 2016-06-15
CGGCCATCACCGCGCCCATCGGAACGCCGCGCGCCAGCGCGTGGCCGTGCTCGCGATAAGTCGTGACGATCGCGTCCTCGGGCGTAAGCGCTTGCATCGCGCCGGCCGCCACCGCCTCTTCGCCGATGTAGAGGTGCAAGAAGCCACGAATCTTGCCGAGGCTGTACAGTTCGGCGCACTTTTCTTCAAAGCGGCGAATGCGCAGCATCTCGCGCAAGAGCGCCAGCGCATAGCCACGCTCGATTTCTCCCGGTTTGGCTGTCGTGGTCATATCAGCTCTCCTCTAAAGTCGATGTGTCGCCGACCGGTAATCCCAGTTCCTGCGCTTTGAGCAATCGCCGCATGATCTTCCCGCTGCGCGTGCGCGGCAACTTGTCTCTGAACTCGATCTCCTTCGGAGCCACAACCGCGCCGAGCCGCGTGCGCGCAAACGCGAGCAACTCACGCTTCAATTCGTCAGCCGGTTGAAATCCTTGTTTGAGCGAGACGAACGCCTTGACCACTTCCATCGCTACAGGATCAGGTTTTTCGATCACCCCGGCCTCGGCGACGGCGGGGTGTTCCATCAGGACGCTTTCGACCTCGAACGGCCCGATCAGGTGGCCGGAGGTCTTGATCACATCGTCCTTGCGGCCTACGAACCAGAAATAGCCATCTTTGTCTTTCTTCGCCAGATCGCCGGTCAGGTACCAGCCACCGGCAAAGCACTTTCGGTAACGTTCAGGCTCGTTCAAGTAAGCGCGAAACATCGATGGCCAACCCGGACGCAACGCCAATTCGCCCTGCGCGTCAGGCTCGGTGATCTCTTCGACCTCTCCTTCCTTGGTTTTTCGCACGATCCCGGCTTCGATGCCGGGCAGCGGCTTGCCCATCGAGCCCGGACGAACGTCCATCGGGGCATAGTTGGCGATCATGATCCCGCCCGTTTCGGTCTGCCACCAGTTGTCGTGAAACGGCATTCCGAACGCTTTCTGCCCCCATATCACCGCTTCCGGGTTGAGCGGCTCGCCGACGCTGGCCAGAAAGCGAAGCGCGCTCAGATCGTATTTGCGCGCGATCTCCGCGCCAGCTTTCATCAGCATCCGGATCGCGGTCGGCGCGGTATACCAGACGTTGACCTTCTGGTTCTGCAGGATGGAGTACCATCGCTCGGCGTCGAACTCCGCTTCATCAACGATCATCGTCACGCCGTTGGTAAGCGGCGCGATGATGCCGTAGGAAGTTCCGGTCACCCATCCCGGATCGGCCGTGCACCAGAAGATGTCGGCAGGGTGGAAATCCAGCGCAAGCTTGCCCGTGATGTGATGAGCGACGACGGCCTCGTGGACATGGACCGCGCCTTTCGGCGCGCCAGTGGTTCCGCTGGTGAAGTGCAGCAAAGCGATGTCTTCTGGATCGGTCGGTTCGATCGTGAACTGATCGCTCGCTTCGCCCATCAACTGATGGAATTCGAGCGCGCCGGGCGTGTTCGCCCCGGTTTCGCCCACGAGCAACACGTGTTCGAGCGAAGGCAGTTCATTGCGAATCTTCGCTACCTTGCGCTGGTAGAGCGATTCGGTGGTCACCAGGACCTTCGCGCCGCCGATGTTAACTCGCGCTTTGATCGGCTCGGGGCCGAATGCGGAGAAGAGCGGGCAAAAGACGCTGCGATTTTTGAGCGCGCCCAGAGCGGTGACGTAAAGCTCGGGAACGCGTCCCATCAGCGCGTAGACCCGGTCGCCCTTGCCCACGCCCAGACGCCCGAGCGCATTGGCGAAGCGGTTGGTAAGGTCGCGCAGTTGCGCGAAGTTGAAATCTCTGACCGAGCCGTCTTTGCCCAACCACCTGATGGCCGCCTTGTCGCGGAGCGAGCCCGCGGCATGGCGGTCAACCGCTTCGTGCGCGATGTTGAGGCCTCCGCCGTCAGGCAGACCGTCAAGCTCGCTTCGCGCCTCTTCCCAGGAGAAAGCCGCACGCGCCTGCTCATAGTTACGCAGGTTCGGGGCGGGTCTGCCCCTGGGCGACGATTTGATGATTGGTTCCCACAGCATCTCACACCTCCGAAAATTCGCCCGCGAATATCGAAGCGTTGCAACTATCAAGCCAATCGGGAAAGTCGCTTCTCACGCATCCCTCTGCGCAAAATTACTCACTTACTGAGCAAAAGCGCGCAGTTTCAAACCAGTCAAAACGGCTAATGGCGTTTTCAGCCTTCATTGTTGTAAGAAACCCGGTCGGCACGCTTATTGCGATTCTTCAAATAGAATAACGATCTCAGAAAATCTCGTGCCAGATATTTTCGTTCGCTTGTGATTATCAGGAGGGGTGAGGGGCCGATTATGGACTTCGTGCCGAATCAACAGGAAACACAATTCGCTCATGCGCAGGCATACGGGCCGGCGCATTGGGCCAGCCTGGAGCCTGAAGCGGCGATGACCGCGCTCGGCTCACGCCGCTTTGGATTGAGTAAGGCCGAGGTCGCCGAGCGGCTGGCGCGCTACGGAGGCAATACCCTTCCGCGACTTCAGCGGCGGTCCTGGTATCTTGAGCTGGCTGCGAACTTCATCCATCTCTTCGCTCTGCTGCTCTGGGCGGGGGCCGGGCTGGCCTGGATCGCCGGGATGCCGCAACTCGCCTGGGCCATCATCGCGGTCATCCTTATCAACGGACTATTCAGTTTCTGGCAGGAGTATCAGGCCGAGCGCGCCGCCGAAGCCCTCGAGGCCTTGCTCCCGCGCCAGGTCACGGTGCGGCGCGACGGCCAACCGCAGCTCGTCCCGACCAGCGAGATTGCTCCGGGCGATATGCTTCTGCTAAGCGAGGGCGAGGCCACGCCTGCCGACGCGAGATTGATCAGCGCCGCAGGGGTGCGCCTCGACGTTTCATCGCTGACTGGCGAATCGAGACCCATCACACGCACAGTCGAGAGCGTTGGCGCGGCTCCGGACGCGGGGGCCGCGACGCTGTCCAACCTGGTCTTTGCCGGAACGACGGTGGCGAGTGGGCGTGGCGAAGCCGTGGTCTTCGCCACGGGCGCTAACACCGAATTTGGCCGGATCGCCCAACTCACACAGTCGCAGGACGAGAGACCAAGCCCGCTCCAGCGGGAACTCAAACACGTGACACGATTCGTTACTATCCTGGCCGTGGGGCTGGGAATCGCGTTCTTCGTCATCGGCGTGAAGTTGGGCGGATTGTCGCCGGCTTCGGGATTTCTCTTCGCAATCGGAATCATCGTTGCGAATGTCCCAGAGGGGCTGTTGCCCACGCTCACGCTGGCGCTGGCGCTCGGAGTGAAGCGAATGGCGCGTCGCCGTGCGCTAGTCAAGAGACTCTCAGCCGTTGAAACGCTGGGCGCTACCACCATAATCCTCACCGACAAGACCGGCACGCTGACCGAGAACGAGATGACGGCGCGTGAGCTTTGGGCCGGCGGCGCGAACTATCAATTGAGCGGAGTCGGTTATGAACCGGTCGGAGAGTTGTCGCGCGGAGGCGGCGCGGAGAATGACCCGGCGGCGGTCACGGATATGCTCCGCGCCGCCGCACTCTGTTGTGACGCGCACCTAGTCCCTCCACAAAACGACCAACGACGGTGGACGGCGATAGGCGACCCGACAGAAGCGGCGATCCTGACGGCTGCGGCAAAGCTCGGTCTCTCGCAGGAGAAGCTGGCAGTGTGGCCGCGACTGGCCGAGCTTCCGTTCGATTCCACGCGCAAGCGGATGACCACCATCCAGCGGATTGATGGCGCAGCGGTCGCTTGCGTCAAAGGAGCGCCCGGCGAAATCTTCGCAAGGTGCGCCGCGATTCGGCTTCGCAGCGGCGCGGCGCCGTTCGACGAGGAGTGGCGACAGCGGGCCGAAACCGCTCATGACGAGCTGGCGCGCCGCGGATTGCGAATGCTCGCGGTCGCGACCCGCAGTGTCGATCCGAATTCGCAGGCGTACGACGGCTGGCGCGTAGAGGATGTCGAACGCGAACTGACTTTGCTCGGACTGGTCGCGATGAAGGACCCTCCGCGACCGGAAGTGGCCTCGGCGATCGCGGCCTGTCGCCAGGCGGGCGTGCGTGTGATGATGGTCACGGGCGATCATGGTTTGACCGCAGCAGCCATTGGCAGCGAGATCGGCTTGTTCGACGGCGACGCGAGAGTCGTCACCGGCGTTGAGCTTGATTCCCTCGATGACGAGCGGTTGGCGACGCTGCTCGACACGAAGGGTGTGATCTTTGCGCGCGTTACGCCCGAGCATAAGCTGCGGTTGGTCGAAGCCTGCCAGCGAAAGGGCGATGTGGTCGCCGTCACCGGAGACGGCGTCAATGATGCGCCCGCGCTCAAGCGCGCGGACATCGGAGTGGCGATGGGGATCACGGGAACCGACGTGGCGCGCGAGGCTGCGGACATGGTTCTCGCCGACGACAACTTTGCGAGCATCGTCGCCGCGATCGAGGAGGGCCGAGCCGTCTATGACAACGTCCGCAAATTCGTGACCTACATCTTCGCGAGCAATGCGGCGGAGCTTGTTCCCTTCATCGTTTTCATACTCTTTCGGATTCCGCTTCCGCTGACGGTGATGCAGATTCTGGCGGTAGACTTGGGAACCGATTTGCTGCCGGCGCTGGCGCTAGGCGCCGAAGCTCCTGAACCCGATGTGATGCGGCGTCCTCCGCGTTCGCGGCGCGAGCGTTTGCTCAACTTGCCGACGTTGCTGCGCGCCTACGGCTGGCTCGGAATGATCGAGGCCGCTCTATCGCTCGGCGGCTTCTTCTTCGCTTACTGGCTCACGGGCTGGCGCCGGGGCGAGCCGATGGCCGGGAGCGGTTTTGTCTACGCGACGGCGACGACGATGACGCTGGCCGGCATTGTGGCCTGCCAGGTAGGAGCCGCCTTCGCTTGCCGCAGCGACCATCAGGCGAGCTGGCGGCTCGGCTTTGGAAGCAATCGCCTGCTGCTCATCGGAATCGCAGCGGAGATAGCGCTGTTGCTCTCGTTGACCTACGCGCCGCCGCTGCAATCGGTGTTCGGCCTGGCGCCGCTGGGAATCGAGCACTGGGTCTTGCTCGTCGCATTCGGCCCGCTGCTGTTTGTTTGCGAGGAGGGCCGCAAAGCGGTTTGGATGCGGTTTTCACAGGTGGCGCGCCAGAACCCACGGCGGCTGAATTCTGAACGGCCGGTCGATTGACATTAATTCTATTTTTCTGCCCCATCATCGCCTACCTGATGGGAATCTTGATCCTTCTGAACTCGGCGCGACTCGTGTCTATCTCCTTCCGGAAGAGAAGTCTTGGGCCATCCCTAACCTCAAGGAGGGTTTTCCCCAAGTATTTTTGCGGGTCCTTGTCTTGGAAGCGAAAGTTTCCATCCCGGTCGGTTTGAAGGACTCGTTTCGGGCTCTTCACCAACTGCGGCGGGATCAGTTGCACAGTTAAAGCCGGAATGCCTCTTCTCGTCATCTCATTGTAGACGATGCCTTCGACAATCACCTCCCTAGGCGGAGGAGGCTGTCCCATCGTTCGCGACCCGACGAGCAACATGGCGATTGAGATAGCGATGAGAGAGAGGCAGCGCCTTTTCATGACAGTATCCCTTTCCTAATCAGTTAGAAAACGGTTCGTATCCGGCAGGTGGCGGCTGGTCCAGACGAGACGATTCAAGTGGCGTGTAAGCGCTCCTGTTCATGGGCAGGCCGCTGGTATCGTTTGTGGGGAATGCGATCTCATTCATCCGCAGTGTGGCCACTTTCAACAACTTATCGCGTGGAATCCGCGCCGTTGTGAAGGTGTTGCAGACCGTTGTGCAGATGAGCACATAGTCGTCCATATCGTTATAGACTGGCACTCGCAAAGTATATTCGCCCACATTCTCGAGTGCGGTTAGTAATGAGCCCAAGCCGTGCGAGCGGTTGTTGCATATTGACCCCTGGCAATGAAGTTAACAGAACTGGCCATTTGATATCCGCCTTCTTATGGTTCTCCTCTCATTCGCCGACTCACCCATTAGAATTTTGGCGGATTTTGTGCGAATCGTTTTCGCCGTCCAAGGGGGCGCACGCTCGAAAGTTTATTGCTTTGTCTTTATCGGAGTAGGTCTCACCAGGTCGCCCAGGCTCAGTATCGAGCGACCATCCGTAATGATGGTTTGAATTCCAGGTGCGATCTTTTGAACATACTCGTATTGAATCAACGCGGGGTTGCGGGAAAGCGCCTCGCCCCGCAACCGTATTGATGCGGCGTCCCCTTCTGCGGCGATAATTTTCCGTTCTTTTTCAATCCGTTCCTTCTCGAGTTCGTATTTCTTGCGTTCAGCTTCTTGCTGTGCAATCTGTTTCTGTTCGATTGCGCTCTTGAACTCACTCGAAAAGTCGACATTGCGCACGAGCAAGGTGTCCAAGATCACGTTGCTCTTTTCAAACAAGGAGCGTAATTCGTTGGCGACTTCGTTTTGAATCTCCATTCGCTTTGCGCCATAAACATCGATCACGGTGTATTTCGAAACCGAAGTGCGTGTAACGCTACGCCCGGCTGGCCGGACGATCTTGGCTTCGTAGTCGGGCCCGATCAATCGATGCAGTTCGACGATCTTGTTTGGATCGGGGTGATAGAGGATCGAGATGTCCACATCAACCTGTTGGCCATCACTAGTAAGCGATCGCACCGAATCATCCTCTCTGACCTGACCTTCGTTGGTCATTTTGCTCATCGTATAGGTCTGGGTCCGCACGTCGTAAATTGTGGCCGATTGTGTAAACGGCAAGAGCAGTGTTAATCCCTCCCCACGCCCACTCAATCCGCCTGTGAGATTGTTAAAAACAACGGCGCGATGGCCCGCAGGCACGATCTTGAATGCGTTGAAGAGCATGATCAACGCGATAAAGCCGATCGCAAGGAACGTTACAAGCCACAACTTGCCACGGACGGAAGACAGTGACTTCTTTCCAAAATTCTTCAAATTGGGAAACTCGCTGGCCATAGAACCTCCATGTAGATTGCTTACTTTCAGTAGCTCGGCGTGACCTCGCGTTTATCAATCTTCTATCCTGGCCTCCAAGATCGAATTTTCATCTACGGAGGTTCAGTCATGAATTCAACTCAGAACCTGCATATTCTGTGTCTTGCGCTGATAACTTCGGCAAGCATTGTGCCACGAGGTTCGACCGTCAATTTATTGAACTTTGAGAGGTAGAGAGCGTCCGAATGGGTGAATTCACGAGATTGAGCGCAAAGGCGCCCATTGCGCTGCGTGATTACGCGCAGTTCTATTTCGGCCCAGATCAACTGCAACCGCGGGGCCCGGTCTTCGAGTTCTTCCAGTGACTACTCCGCCAGCTAAAGCAAGGCGGCTTCGTTAGGCACGCTCGCCCTAAGTGGGCCACGTTCCGCTTAACAGGCTCAGTCCGAGCCTCAGGATTTCTAAAGCAGACGCATGATCACGGGGAACCGACAATCCGCAAATCTCACAGTGATGCCATCTTTGGCTCAGTGTCTTCGGATTCGGCGCTCCGCACACGCATCTCTGCGACGTTCCACGAGGATCAACCTGCACCAGCGCACGACCAGCTTCTGCCGCTTTGTACATGAGCTTTGTGGTGAAAGCCGTCCATCCGGCGTCATTAACAGACTTGGCCAGCATTCCACCAGCCAGGCCCTTCACGTTCAACTTTTCAATCACTATCAACCCGAACATCACAACCAGCGTCCGAGCTACCTTGTGCGCGAAATCCGCTCGCTGGTTGCGCACATGCGCGTGGGCGCGCTGCAAGTCTCGAACGGCTTTCTTTCGGTTATTACTACCGCGTTTACGGCGGGCAACCTTGCGTTGCGCTCGTCGAAGTTTGGACTGCGCTTCTTTGTAGTATCTGGGGTTTTCAATCTCGCTTCCGTCCGACAGAGTGGCAAAGGCAGTCAGTCCCACATCAAGACCGACTTTTTCGGCCGAAGCAGGCAAAGGTTTCGGCTCACATTCGACGCTGAACACAGCATACCACCTTCCGGCCTCGCGCTTTACGGTGACGGTTTTGATCCTGCCCTCGATTGGCCGATGCAGCTTAACCTTGACAACGCCTACGCCCTGCAATCTCAATTTGCCGTTGTCGAGCATTTTGCATCCGTCGCCGTAACTGGGGAAGGTCATGCTGTCATAGCGGCTGACGGGGCGGAATCGAGGATAACCTGGCGTCTGGCCGTTCTGTACGCGACCAAAGAACGCATTGAAAGCCTTATCAACGCGACGCAATACGTCCTGGCAACAAGAGAAGTTGGCAAGAGCCAAATCGTCAGCGGCGCGAATCTCTTTCAACTGATTGGCCTGATCGCAATAGCTGATCGATATGTGAGAGATGCGATAAGCGTCGCGACGCTCCTGAACGGCGGCGTTGTAGAGGCGGCAGGCCTCAGCCAACTGGCCATCCAACGCGGCAATTTGAGCAGCGGTCGGGTAGAGCCTGTATTTGAAATTCTTCTTGACTACAATCCGGTCCGCCATTGCGGGTCATATTTCTGTCGTGATGCTGCATTGTTCAGGCTCGTCACAGTGTTCCGGCATTGTTTTGAGCTGTTTCTATGGTATTACAAGTGTTTCACGAATGAAAGAGGTCTTGAGAGGGGATCGGCTCGAAGACTCGCCGATGCGAAATTCCCCTGTCGGCTATAAGCCGACAGTCCCCTTTCGCAAAACTTATGGCGATCATCATCGATGATCTGATCAGCAGCGGGACGACGCTGGCGCGCGCGGCCGAGAACTGCCGGGCGCGAGGCGCAACGTGTTGATGGACATCAAGCTGCGCAATCCGAAGATGAACAACGTCTATCTTGAACTGGGCAGCTTCTTCAACGTCCTGGCCATCATTGATCCGACAATGGCCATGCGCGGGAGGGGCAAAAACTTGAAGTGTTACGGGGCGGATCACATTGTCTTGGGTACGGACTGTCTGTAGTTGGGATCGCCGCAATAGGCGATTGACGCCTTCACGCGGTTCAAGATCAACGACGAGTTATTAACTTTCATCCGGCGGGTTGTCCGGTCTGTCGTGGCCCGATGCGATATGGACGCATCATCTCATTGTCCTCGTGCTCGACGATGTGGCAGTGCCATACGAACTGACCACCTGCGATAGGGAATGTCATCCGCACCCTGGTGACCTCGCCAGGATAAGCGATGACGGTGTCCTTGTAGCCGTTCTCCCATGGCTCGGGCGGCCTTGGGGCGTGGATTGGCAGCCCGGTCTTCTTATCAAGGCGCTGGCGATTGACCACTTCGAAGAGCAGCTCATGGATGTGAATGGGATGGGCATCGACCGTGAAGTTGTAGATCTCCCACGTCTCGCTCGCGCCCGGATCGGGATTTTCTGTCACCGGGTCCCCCCACTTCAGCGGCGCCAACCCGGCCGGAAGACCGACCGCAGGGTCGAACGCGGCGAGGCGAACTTCCACCGGGATGGGTGGCGCCGGGGGCGCAGCCGTATGCTGGAGCAGGGCCACTGTACGCGTGACGCCGCCTCCGGGGATGGGCGGCGCAGCGGGCATGATGAGCTTGGCCGGTGGCGTCGAAGGGTCGGCGGCGCCAGCAAGCGGCACGTTCACGTTGAACTGCATGACCAGGCCGGTCGTTTGCGGATCGGCGGGACGGAACCCCCCGCCCGCAAACGGGGCATCTGGACCGCGGTTGATCATCGTCACTTTCTTGCCGAACTTGACCTGCGAGAAGTCCACGATGATGTCGGCCCGTTCGGCTGGCGACATCAGGATTTCCTTGAGCGGCGCCGGCGCCCTGAGGAAGCCGCCCTCGTTCCCGATCTGCCATAGCTGGACATCGGGGTCGCTGAAACTAAGGATCAGGAAACGCGACTGGCAGCCGTTGAGCAGCCGGAACCGATAGCGCCGCGGCTCGACGTTGAGGAACGGCCACGTTTTGCCGTTGACGACCATGTGGTTCCCGAAAAACTCGGGGTTCCAGATCGGCGATACGTCAGTAGACGGAATGTAGGGGCCGACGAAGCCATCGAAGAAGGCCCGGCTGTTCGGGTAGAAGAGCCCACCGCTGGCGTCAAAGGAGCGATCCTGGATGGCCAAAGGGATCTCGTAATAGGTCGTACCGGGCGCATCACCCAATTGCGGGGCGGGGCCAGGCAAGACTGCAGGGGCGCTGCCCGCCACCGTCGGGTTATCGGCAGGAGCGGCGCTGCGGATGATATAGAAGCCAGCCAGACCGGCGTACACGTTCAGCCGTGTCAGACCCAACGTGTGATCATGGTACCAGGCGGTCGAAGGCCGTTGGCTATTCGGATACTTAAAGGTGGCCGTACCTGGCGTCCAGGCGAGCCCCGATTTGGCTTTGAAGAAGTCATACCAGGCGCCGACAATGGCAAAACCGGCAGGAATGTTGCCGGCGGCAGGAAGGTACCATGCCTCAGCGTACCCGTCTGACCAGTCGTCCACACCTCCCATTCCGTGAACATGGGTTACGAACGGAACTGGGCCTTTGTATGGGCCCGGCGTCTTTGCGAAGCTAGGGCGAGTGTCTCGTCCAACGACTCCACCGGGCGGGTTTGCCCAGTGTAGCGTCTGGTCGACTGGCAACAAGTGGGGCAGGAAGTTGTTGGATCCATCGACAAGCCCATTGATCCAGGTGATCGTCGTCGGGTTGCCACGATCGGCCTCAATCGTAAAGGCCGGATAGCTCAGTGTCCCCGCCAGGTTGTTGGCCGCTCCGTAGCCCCACACCGTCGTTAGCGGTAGCCCAGTCGGCAAGATCTGTTGCGAGAATTGTTTGACGGCAATGCTGTACTTGTCCGTAACTCCGGTGTTCGGCATCGCTGGCGGAATGACCAGCGGCGTGATGAACTTCGGGACTGCCTTGGGATCAAGCGCGCCGCCCGGAATCCGGGCAATGGCCACGGCCTCCATCGATTCTGTCGACCGCGCATAGAAGGTGTCGCCGCGCCAGAAGAAGGTAACGCCGGAACCGGCGGCCATACCAGATTTGAGAAAGTCTCGTCGTGTTAGCATTGTTTCCCCAGCTAGTTATACGCTCTAATCCGGTAACATCAGATCGCCATTGCAGTAACACACTTCCTGGCGGGGAATTGCTGACTTTGCATATATTCCTTCATAAAGCAGGGTAAAGTTGGCGCCGGCCTCATCTATAACCTTTCGATGCTCTTCAGTTAGTTTCTTGGGTTCTTTTGCTATTTTTAGGTTCCCTCGCAGCAATTTGGTTATAGGTTTTTGACCGCCACCCTCCACTTTACGTCTGGAAAAGTGTCATTTTTCAGAATCTGATTCTACGCCATGCAACCATTGCGCCTTTCGCGACTTTTCTCGGCCCGGCTCAGAAAGGAATATCTCTCATTGCTTCCACTGGTACGAATACCGCCGACAATCGCCGCAGGAATGAAGAAGAGCCGCGAAGTGTTCCGTCGAGATGAAGGCTTCAACCACAGATCTACGGGATTAAGGAGGCGTATGATTATGTCTATCGCTGCCCGAATGTAGTGTAGATGGAGTGTGCAAGGGCAAATCGTTGCAAATGACACAGAAAAGTTAATAACATGCTCTAAGTCTTATCGGCGGGTCACATTTAATTGGCTTCGCGTTCGCAGCAATAGCGCTCAATCTACGCCACGCTGCGGTTCCGATTGAAGTCGGCTCTCGCATTCCCGTTTCTCTGATGCGCTATCACGCCTTCTCCACTGGCGTATATTGGGGCTTGCGGGAGCCCTATAGATGCTTATTGCAGAGTTATGATCACGGCCCATTACAAAACCGCACTTACCGCATTCATATACACGAATCGCAAGCGGCATCTTTTACTGATGATTCGCGCTTGCATCGGATCTCATCGCTCTTTGCGCAACAAAAAAGACGGGTAACGAGGCGAGTTGCACGGCGACAGAAAAAGCGATCAGGAGAGGAAGTGATCGCTCGTAGAGTAATCCCGCTGTCACGCTGCCGACCAACCAGCCGCCGCCGTACCCTAAGTAAAATAGCCCGAACGCCAGATTCCGTCTGCCCTCCGGCAGAACACCGGCAATGATCGCTTTGAGCAGCGTGTCCTGCGTCGCGTACCCGATTCCCCACAACATCATTCCAAAGAGCGCCACAAAGAAGCCCCCCAGGAAGACGAACGGCGAGAAGATGGCGGAGAGAAAGACGGCGGAGAGGACGATCGGCATCCCGATTCGATCAAACAGCCTGCCGAGAATCAGGCTTGCGATCACACCCATCCCGGTCGACAGCGCCAGGAAGAGCGGTATCCAATATTGAGTGACGACCCCCTTGCTCGAAAGGTGATAGGAGATCAGTTCAAAGCTCATCAGGCCTGCCGCGAAACACGACCCCGCCAGCATGTATAGCCAATATGATTTTGTGAACCCTCCCGCCTGCGCCGTCCGACCGGTCTCGAGCCGGGAAGGGACTGGGAAGACAACGCGGGCGACTATCAGGGCGGCCAGAGCCGACAGTGCGGAAATGAGCAGCAGCGCGTATCCGGTTCTGTAGCCCCCTTTCACGAACAAGACTAACGCGATCAGCAGAGGCCCGACTGTCGCGCCGGTCTCGTCGAGCGCAGTGTTCACCGCGTACACCCACCCTCTTCCCAGGCTGCCCGTTGTGTACGAGAGCATTGATTCGACGGTCGGCTTGCGGATCGCCCGTCCGACGCGTTCGGCCAGAACGAGGCCTGCCGCGACCGGCCAGGAGCCGGCGAGCGCCATGGCCGGGACGGCGAGCAGATTGACGCTGTACCCGATGAACGTGACCAGCCAGTACCTCCCCCTCTTATCACTGACATATCCGGAGACGGAGCGCAGGCTGTAGCCGAGGAACTCGCCCAAGCCCGCGATGATGCTGATGGCGGCGGCGCTGGCTCCGAGCGTCCCGAGGAACGGTCCGTTGATACTCGCGCCGCCTTCATAGGTCATATCGGCAAAGAGGTTGACGACGCCCATCGTCAGCACGAACCGAAAAGCATGCGAGGCAGCGCGGGCGGACTGATGCTTTCGTGGGAGCCGTTCGATTTCGGTTTACGCAAATCGAACGTCGAACTGGCGCGGGCGATTAGCAGGCAGGTGAACGCGAACGAGGCCGTAACACGACTCGACGTGAGTGCGGCGGCGGCCGACGCCTTCCTGACCATGCTCGCCGCCGAACAGACCGTCGAGGCCGCGCAGGCCAACGTCGAACGCGCCGAAACACTCGCCAGGGCCGTTCGCGCGCTGGTCAAGAATCAACTGCGGCCCGGCGTCGACGCCTCGCGGGCGGACGCCGAAGTCGCCGCCGCGAAAAATCAGTTGATTCAAGCTGAGCAGAACGTGGAACTGGCTCGGGCGGATCTGGCCGAAGCGGTCGGGCAAGCCGGGGCGAACATCACGATTGAACCTGGCCCACTGCTCGAACTGCCGCCCGCGCCGCCTCCGCCCGAAGTTAATTTCGCTTTGCACCCTCTCGCGATCGCGCAGACTGCGGCGGTCTCGACCGCGCGGTCACGCGAGAAGGTTCTCGACCATTCGTACTTCCCCCGCTTCAACTGGCAGACCTCCGTTTTCGGCAGGGGCTCCGGAGCAAAGCTAGACGGCACGTTCGACAATTCCAACGGCAGGTTTCCGAACACGTTCAACTGGGTGACGGGTTTGACCGTCAGCTTTCCGGCCTTGGACATTTTCGGCCTTCGCGCCCGCCGCAAAGCCGAGACGAACAACGTCGCCGCCGAACAGGCGCGTTACGACCAGGTGATCAACACGCTCAAAACGCAGGACGCCCGCGCCCGCGCGCTGGTGGATTCCGCCCGCCGCATCGCCGAGAACACGCAGGTCCAGGTCAGAGCCGCGCAGGAGACTCTGACGAGCGCGCGGGCGCGTTACGATCACGGTCTCGCGAACATCACCGAAATGGCCGACGCGCAACGACTGCTGGCGCAGGCCGAGTTCGAAGACTCTGTCTCCAAACTCG
>WNFZ01008252.1_pt1 | contig 13920 bp, 13 predicted proteins | sample 5400081 | NCBI WGS metagenome assembly WNFZ01 (sample SAMN13153365, study PRJNA577476) | soil metagenome | isolation source: 80 cm soil or saprolite under grassland replicate 1 | place: USA:California | collected 2016-06-15
GCCCCGATCACGCTGGCCACGCAGGCGGCGGCCCGCCTTGTGGCCCAATTCGCGGAGACAGATATCACGCTCGTCGCTGCCGTCCCGGCGGATCTTCCTGCGGTTCTGGCGGACGCGGATCGGATCATCCAGGTGCTGATCAACCTGCTGGGCAACGCGCTGCGCTACACCCCGCCAGGCGGCACGGTGCGCCTGAGTGCCGAGCGGATGCCTCAGGCGGTCACGTTCTATGTCGCCGACACGGGCAGCGGCATCGCGCCGGAACACCTCTCCCAGCTGTTCGAGCGCTTCTACCGGGTGGATAAGGCCCGCTCACGCGCGCTCGGCGGCAGCGGCATTGGGCTGACCATTGCCAAAGCCCTCGTCGAGGCCCACGATGGGCACATCTGGGCTGAAAGCCCCGGCCGCGGCCAGGGCGCCACCTTCGCCTTTACCCTCCCCATCGCCGCATCGTAGCGCAACGACGACCGGAGCACCGGACGCCGGGGCAGCGTGCGCCCGGCGTTTGATCTTGTGCGCCGGTTCTTGACGAGATCTTGATGATCGCACGCATAGGAACTTGACCTTGGCCTGCTACACTCTGGTCATCAGATACAGCCAGGTGCGATAACGCGCCGGCAAAGCGACAAGGAGAACACGATGAAAACGCGATGGATCATGATTACCGGTGTGGTGTTGGCGCTCGCCCTCCTGGCGTTCAGCCTGCTGAGGCCAGCCGTCTTCCCAGCGGCGTTCGGGGGCGTAATGTACGGCCGGGCCATGGGGCCGGGCATGATGGGCGGCTATGGTGCGATGGGCGGCTTCGGCGGCCTGGGGATGCTCGTGATGGCCCTGTTCTGGATCGGCGCGATCCTGCTGATCGTCTGGGGGGTGAGCAGGCTGTTTCCCACGCAGCAGCCCAATGTCGGGCCGAACGCGCTGGAGATCCTGAAGCAGCGCTACGCGCGCGGCGAGATCAGCCGCGAGGAGTTCACGCAGGCCAGTGAGGCGCTACGCTAACACCGCAATCGTGGACGGGGGCGATCGAATGGATCGCCTCCGTCCTGATCAAAAGAGCACCAGAAAGGACCAGAAGATGGCAACCGCAACACTTCCCGCCCGCCGGAGCGCCAGCCGCAGCCGCTGGTTGACCGGCGCTATCGCGCTGGTTGTCCTTGGACTTATCGCCGCACTCGTGATCACGGTCGCTCGGAACCGCGCCGCGCCCGCCACGGTGGCCACGGTTCCGGTCACCCGCGGCGCGATCGTCGCCAGCGTCGCCGGCAGTGGCGCCCTCACGGCGGCGCGGGATGTCGATCTCCCGTTCCAGGCCAGCGGCAGCGTCATTGCGGTGCTGGTGCAGGAGGGCGACCCGGTCACGGCCGGCCAGCCGCTGGCCCGGCTTGACGACCGCGAGCTGCGGCTCCAGGTCGCGAGCGCCGAGGCGAGCCTGGCCAGCGCCCAGGCGCGCCTGGCCCAGGCCCAGGCGGGAAATGCCAAACCGGAGGAGATCGCCGCCGCGCAGGCCAGCCTGGCGAACACCGCGGCCCAGTTGACCAAAGTCCGCACCGGCAATCTGACCAGGGCCGACCTTGCCAGCGCTGAGGCCACGCTGCGCGCGGCGCAGGCGCGGCTCGACGCGCTCAAGAACCCGTCCCCCGACAAGACCAGCGCCGTGCAGCTGCGCGTGAGCCAGGCCGAGGGCAACCTCCCGGCGACCCGCGACAGCGCCGCGGCCGCCAAAACCCGCGCAGAGCAGGATGTGTACCGGGCGGCGGACGCGCTGACGCAGGCGCAATCGCGCTATGCCACGGCGCTCCAGAACTGGCAGTATGTCCAGGACACCGGCAAAGATCCGATCAATCCGACCAAGACCGTGGATAGCAAGACGGTGAACAACACGCTGAGCGACGCCCAGCGGCAACAGTACTACGACGCCTTCGTGCAAGCCGAGGCGGCGATGCGCAGCGCGGATCGCGCGGTCCAACAGGCCCAGGTCGCCTATGATAACGCTCGCCAGCAGGAGGTCGTCGCCGTCCAGCAGGCCGAAGCGCAGCTCGCCGACGCCCGACAGCAGCTCGACGCGCTGCTGCACCCGAGCGCCACCGACATCGTGCAGGCGCAGGCGGTGGTGGACCAGGCCCAGGCCCAGCTGACCAAGTTACGCCAGGGCGGGACCGCGGCCGATATCGCCGCGGCGCAGGCGACCATTGACCAGGCCCAGGCCAATCTGGATAAGCTCACCGCGCCGGCCACTGCGACCGATCTGCAGATCCAGCAGGCGAGTGTGACCCAGGCCGAGCAGGCGCTCGCGCTGACCCACTTGAAGCTCGACCAGGCAACCCTCACGGCGCCGTTTGCGGGCGTGGTGACGGTGGTGCGGGTCGTGCCGGGCAGCACGGTCACGATCAATACGCCGGCGATCAGCCTGATCGACCGCCATACCCTGTATGTCGACCTCAAGCTGAGCGAGAACGACGCGGCCAAGGTGCAGCCCGGCCAGGCCGTGATGCTAACCATCGGCGCGCTCGATGGCTGGGAAGTCCAGGGCACGGTGCAGTACGTCGCCCCGGCGGCTGAGAATGTCAATGATGTGGTGACCTACCAGGCGCGGGTGCGCTTCCCCGACACCGATCCGCGCGTCAAGGTTGGGATGACCGCCAGCCTGGCGATTGTCACGGACCGGAAGGCGGGCGTGCTGCTGGTGCCGAACACGGCGCTCTTGCCGAACGGCGCCGGGTATGTGGTGCGGGTGCCGAACGCCGATGGCACGTTTCGCGACGTGGATGTCCAGACTGGCTTAACCGACGGGACGCAGACGGAAATCGTCAGCGGGCTGCACGAGGATGACCGCATCATCGCCACTCCTGCGACCGCAATCGCGCCCAGCGGCGGTGGGCTGTTGAAGATGTTTCAGCGGTAGGAATCGTTCAACCGTTCGTCCGTGGAGACAAGCGACGCACGATGCACGCACAGCGCTTGTCGCGTGTCATGGGACAAAAGAGGAGCGGATCAATGCAACCGATCGTTATTTCTGTCAGCGACCTGCACAAGACCTATCACATGGGCGATGTGGCGGTGCCGGCGCTGCAAGGGGTCTCATTCGCGATCCAGCGCGGCGAGTTTGTGGCGATCATGGGGCCGAGCGGCAGCGGCAAGAGCACGTTGATGAACCTGCTCGGCTGCCTGGATACGCCCACGAGCGGCAGCTACCAGCTCGACGGCGTGGAAGTGGCGCAGTTGTCCGGCGACGACCTGGCCCTGGTGCGCGCACGCAAGCTCGGGTTTATCTTTCAGCAATACAACCTGCTGCCGCGCCTGTCGGCGCTACGCAACGTCGAACTGCCGTTGATCTACCGCGGCGTGAGCGCCGTCGAGCGCCATCGCCGCGCCGCGATCGCGCTCCAGATCGTGGGGATGGATGAGCGCATGCACCATCGGCCGAACGAGCTCTCGGGCGGGCAGCAACAGCGCGTGGCCATCGCGCGCGCGCTCATCGGCAGCCCGACAGTGATTCTGGCGGATGAGCCGACCGGCGCTCTGGATACCAAAACCAGCGCCGAGCTGATGGCCGTCCTACAGCGGCTCAACTGCGAGCAGGGGCTGACGGTGATTATGGTCACCCATGAGCCCGACATTGCTGCCTACACCGAGCGCGTGTTGGTATTGCGCGACGGCTTACTCATCAGCGATGCGCCGCCGCGCCAGCGGCTGGCCGCCTGACCTTCGAAGGGAGAAACCCATGGCTTCCACCATCACCAACCTTCCACCCGCTGGGCCGGCCGCGGCGGCCCCCGACGCGGCGCTGCTGGCGCCGCTGGACGATGTAGACGCGGCCGGCCCCCGGTTGTGGGAAATCGGGCGCATCGCGTTCGACAGCCTGCGGGCCAACAAGGCGCGCTCATTCCTGACCATGCTGGGCGTGATCATCGGTGTGGCATCCGTGGTCGGGCTGCTGGCGCTGGGCAGTGGCGCCAGCAGCAGCATCACCAGCCGGCTGACGACGACCGGCGCCAATCTGCTCACCGTCATACCCGGCGCGCCGAGCAACCGTGGGCCAGGCGCCAGCAGCGCCGCCCAGACGCTCACCATGGATGATGCTGCGGCCATTGTGGCGCTCCGGCTGCCGGTGACCGGCATCGCCCCGCAGTTCAACGCCAGCGCCCAGATTGTGGCGCCGGCCGCCGATACCAACGCCCAGGTGATCGGCACCACGCCAGACTATCAGCGGGTGAACAACCTGTCCCTGACGAACGGTGTCTTTCTGGATGTGGGCCATGTGAGCGCGGCGGCGCCAGTGATCGTGCTGGGCGCCAATGTCTCGACCAACCTGTTCGGCCGCGGCCAGGCGGTCGGCCAGATCGTGCAGGTGAAGGGCCAGCCCCTGCGGGTCATCGGCGTGCTGGACGCGCAGGGCGGCAGCATCACCGGCTCGGTCGACGACCGGGCGATCGTGCCGATCAGCGTGGCCCAGCAGCGGCTGTTCGGCGGGCGCACCCCGGACGGCAACAGCTACCTGGCCTCGGCGGTCGCCCTCTCGGCGATCAACAGCGCGGATCTGGAGTGGCTCGACGCGCGTATCTCCGCGCTGCTGCGCGAGCGGCACCACCTGCCGACCGACGGCCGCGCCGATGACTTCGATGTCTTTGACCAGGCGGCAACATTGAGTACGCTGACGGCCATCACCGGAATCTTGACGGCCTTCCTGGGAGCGGTGGCGGGCATCTCACTGGTCGTGGGCGGCATCGGTATCATGAACATCATGCTGGTGAGCGTGACCGAGCGCACTCGCGAGATCGGCCTGCGCAAGGCGGTCGGCGCGCGCGCTCGCGACATCCTGCTCCAGTTCATGGTCGAAGCCCTGGTACTGAGTGTGGCGGGCGGGCTGATCGGCCTGGCGCGCCGCACGCCTCAACCCGATCGATGCGCTGCGATACGAGTGAGACAACGGCCACGACCTGCCGGTTGTTCACGGTCAGCATCACGGTTGCGTAGGGCACGCCAAGTGTCGCCAGTATCGCGACGAAGATACTTTCCTACGAGAACCTGGTACGTGCCATGCTGACAGCAGAGGATTTACTGGCTTGCATCTATCGCTTCCACTAACGTCCGAAGTGCATCGATCATTGCCAAAATATGTTAATGAAATGATAACTCTCGGCTTTTTCGCCTAAACTGGCGATACCGCTATCAAACCGATTTCCCGTTCCAATGCGTTAAACTTGCGTTCAAGTCCCGTTAAACTTGCGTTCAACTATGAATGTTACCTTTATGAGATTGTAAAACGTTTTGTGGTTTGCGGATCGAGCACGACGCATACTGTGCGAGATGTAGGGTGGAAGAGATCCTAATTCTCATTGTGGCGCTGATCGTCGGCGCACTCGGCAGCATGCTGGGCATCGGCGGCGGCGTGCTGCTTATCCCGCTGCTGACCGGCTTGTTCGGCGTACCGATCAAGACCGCAATTGGCGCGAGCACCGTCAGCGTGATCGCGACCTCATCGGCGGCTGGCGCGGTGTATGTCGGGCGCGGCCTCAGCCATACGCGCCTGGCGATGGTGCTGGAAATTACCACCACCCTCGGCGCGCTGGCCGGCGGCATCACCGCGGTGCTGATCAGCCCGAATCTGCTCGAAGGTCTCTTCGCAGTTATGCTGGTCTACGTGGTCTATAGCATGCGCCAGTTGCCCAAAGAGGAGCGCCCCTCCGCGCCGACCGGCCTGCTCGATACGAGCTACACCGACCCGGCGAGTGGCGCGACGGTAACCTACGGCGTGCGTAACCTGCCGCTCGGGATGGGCGCCAGCTTTCTCGCTGGCAATGTCTCGGGACTCTTAGGTATTGGCGGCGGCATCATCAAAGTGCCAATTATGAGCCTGGTGATGGGCATGCCGCTGCGCGCGGCAATTGCCACCAGCAACTTCATGATTGGCGTCACCGCGGCGGCCAGCGCAGTGATCTATTACCAGCGCGGCTTTCTGGATCCCGGTATCGCGATACCGACCGCGCTGGGTGTTCTCATCGGCGCCCAGATTGGCACGCGCGTCGGCGGAAACGTGCGCGGCCATACGCTCAAGCTGGTCTTCCAGGGTCTGCTGCTGGTCTTCGCAGTCCAAATGCTATATCAGGCGGTGAGCAGATGAGTACACAGCGCGAACCAGCAATCTATCTCCTAACAACATCGCCTGCTGCCACGGAACAAGGGGGTGGAGAGTCACAGCGCGCGAGGACCTCAGCAGCACAACCTTCGACCGCCGATCAGGACACACTGGTCGTGATACCGGTACAACACTCTGTGAGTGCGCTGCAAGCGTCAGGCCGTGCAACAGCGCCCGCGCAGCGTGGTTCGGTTCACGTCGCGCCCAATCTGCACACACTGGTCATAGCCGCCCCCCAGGAAGATATCCAGCAGGTCGCGGCGGTATACGAGCCCCGCGACGTGAATAAGGTCATCCAAAGCGTCCTGATTATCGGTCTGGCGATCAGCTCAGCACTCATGCTGGTGGGAATTGGGCTCGATCTCGTGTATCAGCGCGAGTTTCCCATTGCGGTGCCTACTATTGGTGATGTGTTGAGCCGTGTGGCGGCGCTACGTCCTTCGGGCTTTCTCGCGCTCGGTCTCTTGATGCTGATTGCCACGCCGATCTTGCGGGTCGTCGGTTCGATCGGCGCATTTCTGTATGAGCGCGATTGGCGCTATGCCGCGGTCACCAGCTTGGTGCTGGCGGTCCTGAGCGTCAGCCTCGTGCTCGGGCGCGGCTAGTGTGCCGCAACGTAGAGGGATATGTATGGATGTCGAGATCTGGTTACAGCACGAAGTGAGCGCGCTCTATGCCATCACGGAGGCGATCAACGCCAGCCTCAGCCTGCCGGATCTGCTGGCGGTGATGCTCGAGCGCATGGTCACCGAGCTTGGCTACCGGGCCGCGACACTACGGCTGCTCGACGAGGAGCGCCAGACGCTGGAACTGAAAGCCGCCTACGGCCTCAGCGCGGCATACTTGGCAAAAGGCGCCGTCGCCGTGGCCAAAAGCGGCATCGATCAGACCGTACTCAACAATCTTCCGGTTGAAGTCGGCGATGTCCGGCGCGATCCAGGTTTTCAGTATGCCGAAGCGGCCGCGCGCGAAGGGCTGGCCAGCGTGCTGGTCGTTCCGCTGGCCGTGCGTGGGCACGTGATCGGCGTGCTGCGTGTTTACACCGCCGTGCCGCATGCATTTAGCGGGGCGGAGCGTGCCTTTCTTAGCGTGGTCGCCAACCTCGGCGCGCAGGCCATCCAGCGCACGCGCCTGTACGAAGCGTTTCAGAGGATTGCGCATCACATCAACGCCAGCCTCGATCTGAAGGATGTGTTGACGACACTGCTGCTGGAGTCGGTTGAAGAACTCAACGTCAAAGCCGGCTCGATCCGGCTGCTCGGCCCGCGACAGGCGACACTGCACCTGGCGGCAGCCTATGGCTTGAGCGCGATCTATCTGCAGAAAGACGCGGTCGAGGTCGCCCACAGCCCGATCGATCAGCGCGCATTGCGCGACGCGCAGCCGCTGGCGATCACGGAGCTGACGGCCGATGCCGGGCTGCAGTATCCCCAGGAAGCCCAGCGCGAGGGCATTCGCTCGGTGCTGGTGCTGCCACTACGCATCCACGATACGACCATCGGCGTGCTGCGACTATATTCGGCGCAGGTGCGACGCTTCAGCGCCGAAGCAATCGCTTTCGCGACCGCGGTCGCCGATCTGGGTGCGGTCGCGATCGAGAACGCGCGGCTGCATGAGATGCTCAAAGAGCGCATGCAAGCGCTGAAAGAAGACTCGAACGGCTGGTTTCGCTTCTTGGCGCTGAGCTGAGGGGCAGGGAGATAATAGATGATGTCCGTCGACATTCCGCAACCGGGCCATCGGCCGCGCCCCCATCGATGGTGGCGCTCGCTCAGGCTCTGGGAGCGGATCGCGCTCGTCGTGGTCGTGCTTGGCGTCCTGGTGATCAGCGCTGGGCTGATCTACTTTCAGCCCTCCGGGTATCCGTCCAGCGCACCGAACGCAACGCCGCTGGCCGGAACGCCGACCGCCGGACCGGAGTATCCACCGGGCACGCGCTGGTATTATCAGCGCGGGCAGTGGGTCCCGCAAGATCAGCAGATGCCCATGCAGCCATAGATACACACAAGTAAGCGATACGATGCATGGTAAAGGAAAGCAATGCGACCACCGACTGGCCCCTATCTGATTGACCATCTCTTTGGATTACCCTTTCTCACCGTGCGCTGGTACGGCGTGCTGATCGTGAGCAGCACCATTCTGGCCGGCTTCCTGGCGACCCGTCGCGCCAGAGCGCGCGGGATTGACGCCGAACACGTCTGGAATCAACTGCTGCTCGGCATGCTACTGGGCATTCTCGGCGCGCGAATCTACTATGTGGCATTCGAGTGGCAGCGCTACGCTGGCCGGCCGCTGTTGGAGATCATCAACCCGCAGGGCGGCGGGCTGGCGATTCACGGTGCGATCCTCGGTGCGCTGATCGCGGTGTTGATCTACACCCGCCGGCAGCATCTGCCGCTGTTGCCCTGGCTGGATATCTGCGTGCCGACGCTGCTCATCGGCCAGGCGATCGGGCGCTGGGGCAATTTCTTCAACCAGGAGGCCTACGGCCGCCCGACCACGCTACCGTGGGGGTTGGATATCCCGCCTGATCGGCGCATCCCGCCCTACGACAACATGCAGCAGTATCCAGCGAGCACGCGCTTCCACCCGACCTTTCTGTACGAGTCGCTCTGGGATGCCGGGGCGCTGGTGCTGATCCTGTGGATCGAGCGGCGGTTTCGCGCCTGGCTGCGGCCGGGCGATAGTGCGCTGCTGTATGGTGTGCTGTACTCCGCTGGCCGGTTCGTGACCGAAGGGCTGCGCACCGACAGTCTGTGTGTCGGCGCATATACGCTCGATGGTAGCTGCACTGGCGGCTTACGGATTGCGCAGCTCGTCAGTCTCAGCGCGCTCGTCTGCTGCGGGCTTGTCCTCGCCTGGCGCCATCGGCGCAGCGCCGGACACCCAGAACCGATGCATCCTGAGGGCGATCTCCGCATGACCGACCGGTAATGTAAGCGCGACGATAAGGTCGATGTCTGGCTTCAGGCTTAGGAGTCCGAACAAACAGTACACCAGGCTATGACTTGAGCAGTTCGCGGTGCTCACTCCCAACGTAGGGATATTAGCCACACACGGAGGTGAAAGGATGGCACAGACGATTTTGCTTGGTAGCCCGGTCCAATGCAATGACACGAAAGAGGGCTTGGCACTCCTGCGGCCACGTGTCAGCGGAGTTGTGCTCGACCCAAGCGCAACGCGCCTGGATTACCTCGTCGTCCATCGGGGGTTGCTGGGCGGGCATGACCAGTGTGTGCCCAGCGGCGACCTGCGCGAGGCAACGCCTGAGGGCGTGCGGCTCACCATCAGCACCGAGGAGTTGAAGTCGATGCCTGAGTTGCAAGCGAGGGTGACCGGCGCAAGCTATACCCAGCGGAGTGTCCCGCAGGACTCCCTGGTCTTAGATAAAGGTATTCCGATCACCGATGAGTCCGGACAGGCAGTTGGCCACTTCTCCGGCATCGTTATCGGCATTGAGCGCCGGGTTGAGCAGATTCTGGTCGATCGAGAGGTGGCTCCCGCCATTCCGGTCGACCAAGTCCTCAGTTGCACGGAGGACGTCCTGCGAGTACGTCGGAACACGACGCCATAAGGCGTGTTTGAGCCGTACCTCTTCTTGCTATGGTGGTTTCTCTGGTATCCGCTCCCACGTCATGCAACGGCGGGGTTGCCGGCCAGCAAAAGCGGATGGGTCCTGCCGAATTTCATTGTGAGTCATTGGGGACGGCCATACTCGCCGCAGGCAGCCGGGTCGCGATGGTGCGACGCCCAAAAGTGTGATCGGGAAGACACTATGCTAACGCGCAAGACATGCTCGACCAGCAGTTTCCGAGGTCTTCCTCGCTACGGCGGCGCCCGGCTGCACGGGATCCGCTGCTGGGGTATCCGCTTGTTCGTACTGTGTTCCCTGCTTCTGCTCCTGCTGGGCTGCGCTGCGGCCAGCGTACCTCCGAGCGGCTCGGCCGGTGCTCAAACTGATCCGGTGACAACGCAAGATATCCGCCCTTCGGTCGCACCTGCTTCACCGGCCCCGACTGATCTTCCTGCCGATGCATACCTTTCGCGCGCAGCAGACAGGTATGATCAACACGATTTTGACGGCGCGATCGCCGACTACACCCACGCGCTTGCCCTACAGCCTCGCTCCGCGGACGCGTACTTGGGCCGTGGGTTGGCCTATTATGGGGCAGGCGAGCTTGATCGAGCGATCGCTGACTTTACCCAGGCGCTCACATTGCGGCCGGATGTGGCGACGATCTACAACAACCGTGGATTGGCGTATTACGATAAAGATGATTTCGATCATGCGATCGCGGATTTTACCCGCGCCATCGCGCTCCAGCCGAATCTCGCGGAGGCCTATTACAACCGCGGGCGCGCACGTTATGATCAGGGTGCGATTGATCAGGCAATCGAGGATTACACCCAGGCACTGACATTGCGGCCCAATTTCGCGGCGGCCTATACCTGGCGAGGATATGCATATCACAAGCACGGCGACCTTGATCGCGCGATCGCCGATTATGATGGAGCACTTGCGCTTGACCAGAAGAGTGTTGACGCCTATTTCGGGCGCGGGATGGTCTACCTTGCACAGCGCAACGTCGATCGTGCGGACGAGGACTTCAGCCAGGCACTGACTCTCCGGCCGGATGATGCGTCGGCCTTGTGTAGCCGCGGGCTGGTACGCCGCGATCTTGGGCGACATGAGGCAGCGTTGGCCGACTTTCGCGCCTGTCTGGAGCACACCAATGACCCAGCCCTGCGCACTTGGGCGGCGCAACAGGTGCAGTTGCTCTCCAAAGCACCGGAAGAGCCATGAACGTCGTCTGCGTGCGGCTGTTGAGCAGGTCATTCTTGCGCTGAACGCGAACGAATTGAAGAGCACAGCTATGGACGAGTCGACCCAACACTATCGTGAGATCCGGGCGCTGCTGGAGCAGTTGGTTGCACGCTGGCCCTGGGATCGTCCGGGCACCGCCTTCGAAAGCGCCAAAATCTACCTGGACTTCCACTGTGCTGACTGCGGCGCCAAGCTGAGCGTGAATGACCTTGCCGTGGTCCTGGAACTGGAGATGCTGCGCCTGGGGACGGCTGACACGCGCAGTGTGCCATACTGCGACCCGATCTGCGTTCGCTGCTATATCGGACACGCTGCGTCGGTATGTTCCGTTGCCGACCACACAGGGCCTGCGATCTCGGTAACGTCTGGTGGTCTGCTGCTGGACACGCGCCGCGCGGCGGATGTGATCAAGCCCCCGGACACACGCCTTCCGACGCTAGATATGACGAATGAGCTGAGTCAGGCTAATGCCACCAATACTGCCATGCTGCCGGATACGCATGGCGCGGGGATAACCAACAGAAATGTTCCGGTGAAGCGCCGTTCCTGGCGGCACCTACGCAGCTGGTATCTCATCGGAGCGATCATACTTGTGGTGGTTATCAGCATTGTGCTATTGGCATTCCAGCCAGCTAGGCATGCCGTCACCGCGCCGACACATGCGACACCAGGCGCAATGCCGCCGAATCGTCACGGCGCCGCGATTCTCGCACAACCAGGTGGCGCGCTGCTGGCCTGCTGCCAGGGATGACTGGGTGCAGCGAATAGAAGGAGTTTCACCGGTGATCGCGAGTTTGCGCACCGCGCCGGCCCTGTTCCTGCGGCCGCTGGCCATCGTGCGCATGTACCGCTGGAGCAATCTACGGCCCGACCTCGTTGCGGGCATCACCGTGGCGATCATTTCATTGCCCCAGGCGATCGCCTATGCGCTGGTGGCGGGACTCCCGCCCCAGATGGGGATCTACGCAGCGATCGTCATCCCGATCGTCGCCGCGCTGTGGGGCTCATCCAGTCAGGTGCAGAGCACCCCAACAACCGCGCTCTCGCTGCTCGTACTTTCCAGCCTGTCGGCGAGCTTCACGCCTAACAGCGGGCGGTTCATCCTGGCGGCCGGTCTGCTTGCGGTGCTGGCCGGACTGATACAGTTGGTGATGGGGCTCGCTCGCCTGGGCATCCTGGTCAATTTTGTCTCCGACGCGGTGATCGTCGGCTTTGCCGCTGGCGCCGGCGTACAGATCGCCGTCGGCGAGCTGCGCCACCTGTTTGGCGTCTCGTACAGCAGCAGTTCGCTTTTCGGCAGTGTAGCGCAACTCGCACTCCATCTGCCACTGACACACGTGCCCACGCTGACGCTCGGTCTTGCGACCCTGCTGGTGATGGTGCTCGTGCGCCACTTCAAGCCCTCCTGGCCCGCGCCGCTGATCAGCCTTGCCGTTGCGACCGTCGTGCTTGCCGCGCTGCGGCTCGACGCGGTGGGCGTCAAGGTCATCGGCGCGCTCCCGCAGAGCCTGCCGCCGCTCAGCCCGCTCCCGCTCTTCGACCACGCGTTTGTCGCTACGCTTGCGCCGGGGGCGCTGGCCATCACTGCGCTCGGGTTGATTCAAACCATCGCGATTGCGCGCACGCTGGCGGCCCAGACCGGCGAGCGACTGGACAACAACCAGGAATTCGTCGGCCAAGGCCTCGCCAATGTTGTCACGGGGTTTCTCTCGGGCTACCCTGGCGGCGGGTCGCTCTCCTGCTCGGCGATCAACGCCGAAGCCGGCGCACGAACCCCTGTTGCCGCCATCCTGTCGGGGGTCTTCACGCTCGTCGGGATGCTGGCGCTGGCGCCGCTGGGCGCCTATCTGCCGCGCGCCGCGCTCTCGGGCGTGCTGGTGGTGGTTGGCTACGCCATGATCGATCGGCGTAAGATGGCGCATATGTGGCGTAGCAGCCGTGGCGACGCCGCGATCATGCTGGTGACGCTGCTGGCGACGCTATTCCTACGGATCGATTTCGCGGTCCTGGCCGGCATCCTGATGTCGCTGGCCTACTACCTGCTGCAGACCAGCGCCCCGCGGGTGGTGCCCGTACTGCCGGATGACCGTTTCCGTCACTTTCTGCCGCAGCCCAATAAGCCGATGTGCCCGCAGCTCGCGATCATGGACATCGCTGGCGACCTGTACTTCGGCGCCGTCAGCCACATCGAGGAGAGCATCCATCAGCACCGCGCTCGCTATCCCAGCCAGCGCTTCCTGCTGCTGCGGATGCACAGCGTCGACTACTGCGATATCAGCGGCATTCGCATGCTCGAAAGCCTGGTACGCGTCTACCGTGCGCAAGGCGGCGATCTGTTCTTGGTCCGCGTGACGGAACGGGTGCGGCATTTGATGGACGCCACCGGCTTCACCGACCGGTTGGGCACGGATCATTTCCTCACCGAGGACGACGCGATCGAATACCTCTTCTATAAGGTGCTCGACCCGGCGATCTGCATCTACGAGAGCGGCGTGCGGGTCTTCAAGGAATGCCGGAATCTGCCGCGGCCGGACTATGCGGTGCAGATCCCACTCCAACTCGCGCGCCCGGCGAAGTCCGTGCCGACGGTCACCGCCACACAACTCTGGCAGCAACTCCGCAGCCCGGCGCCGCCCCTGGTGATCGACGTGCGCGAGCCGCGCGAATATCAGCGCGGCCATATCCCCCAGGCGCAACTCATGCCGCTGCCGACGCTGTTCCAAGCACCGCCGGAGCTGCCGCACGACCGGCCGGTGGTGCTGGTCTGCCGCGGTGGGCGGCGCAGCGCGCGTGTGGCGGCAGTATTTGCCAATGACGGCTATACGGACATAGCCGTCCTCGACGGTGGGATGCTTGCGTGGGAGGCCGTGGGACTGCTCCAAGCGATCGAGATGGCGGCGCCGTAAGGAGATAGAGGTGATGAGTGAAAACGTATCTCGCAACTGGGGGTTGGACCTAG
>WNFZ01010194.1_pt1 | contig 13913 bp, 5 predicted proteins | sample 5400081 | NCBI WGS metagenome assembly WNFZ01 (sample SAMN13153365, study PRJNA577476) | soil metagenome | isolation source: 80 cm soil or saprolite under grassland replicate 1 | place: USA:California | collected 2016-06-15
GTACTACGGCGCGTTCTACCGCTCCGCGTTGTCCATGCTCCTTGCGCGCATCAACACCTACCTGGTGCGCTGGACCCGCAAGAAGTACAGGCGGCTACGTGCCCACAGGAAGGCCCGCGCAGCCTGGGACCGCGTCACCACGCAGTTCCCCGGCTACTTCGCCCACTGGGCGTGGGTCAGGCACCCCTTGATGATCAAGACGGCACGAGCGGAGTGACAGGAGACTGTCACGCTCCGTTCCAAGGGAGCCCGGGGGTGAGATTCCCCCGGGCGACCCAACCCTGGGGAGCGGGGCGAGGGCGACGAGTTCTCATGCTGGTAGTCTCGCTGCTCGAACGCGGTCACCGCGAACGCAACAGCGCCCTCGCGGTTCCACCCAGCGAGCTGAGCGACGAAACGGCGAACCAACTCAGCCGATGTCACCGTGGTGCCGCCGTATCCGACCACGCCGGGATCAGTGCGCAGACCGATCACATCACGAAGCGGGAACACCTGCCCCCGACTGACCCCGTCGACGTCGATCCACCGGCGGATCTCGACGCCCAACTCGTAGGAGCCACGACCGTGGGACACCCGCACGCAACGTCGGTCGCTGGTGCGAACCTGCAGCTCACAGAGCATGTCGGAATTTCCGCATCCCACGACCAGAGCGCCGAGCTCCGCCGACGAGCGGAGGGCGCACAGGTCCGTGTGTTCTATCTCGGCTTTCGCACTTTCCGGTAAGTGGTGGCCTTCTGAGGTGACCGGCTTGCCTGGCTGAGGCTAGGGGAGGGAGCATCGGCGGCCCGTTGAGTGCGGAAGGGCCGGCCCATGCCGGAACGGCGGTGCGGGCGATGTCCCAGGCTACGAACTCTGCAGGACGCTCGCGACGGGTCGGTCGTCACATGTCACGCAGGTGAACAGATATAGGTTGCCCCGTCGCCCAGCATGAGGTCGGCATCGCTTCCGTCGTACTCCCCTGCCTGGCCCGGCGGCAGCCAGGTTCGGCGCGACTCGGCGTCGTACTCCCAACTGGCCACCGTGAGCAGGTGGTCCATAGCGTGGCCGCGCGGGCAGGTCGGCCATTCCGGGTCCTGCATCCAGTCCGGCCAGCCGCCCGCCTTGGTCCCTGGCGCAGCGCCCAGGTGGTAGGCGTAGATCCAGCTGCTGTGTTGCTGCCACACCTCGATGCGCTGGCGCAGCTCCTCGGTGAGCTCCCACCAGTCGGGGTAGTCGACCGTCTGCTCCGGCGAGACCGAACACGGCTTGGGGATGAAGTTGTCAATGGCGGTGCCCGGGTCGCTCGGCGGTGCCACCACGAGGTCACCGCCGAACCCGAGGTCTGCGGCGGACGCCCGCCAGCGGACCTGTACCCGCGGGCTGTAGTCGGGCTCGTGCAGCGCCGGGCACCACAGCACCTGGCAGACGTCGGTGCCGGCCCGCCACGGCAGGCCCGCCACATCGCGGGCAAACAGCTGCGCCACCGCGACCATCGGCGCGGCGATGTGGCGGGGATCGCTGGTCAAGGCGACGGTGGCATGCCGAGCGGCGGCGTCGCAGCGGGGCCACGGCTCGGCGGCCGGCCACAGCAGCGGGCCGCCGACCGAGCTGTCCCGCGGGCCCGGCCGGCCGCGCCGGGGATGCAGCCGCACCGCTGGGCGTTCCTGGCCGGCCAGCTCCGGGAACTCGGCGGCGATGTCGACCGGTCGGGGCGGCGTCAGCATCATGCGCTCCTCATCGCGGTGGTCAGGGTTAGCAGTTGGTGGTCGCGTGCTGGTCGTTGGCGATGAAGCAGGACTTGTAATTGGGTTGTCGGTCACGATGGTGAAGCCGAGCCGGTTCGGCACGGTGTTGGGTGCTGTGTGTTCGTATTCCGGTAGGTGGGCGAGCAATGGCCGGCGAGTAGGTTCGGGCTGTCTGGGTTGCACCGCTACGTGCGGACCAGGGAGCATCGGCGGCTCCAACCCGCCAAGGAAAGAGCCCACCGATGCCCGCATGGAGCCTACCGCCCTCGCTCGTTGACCTGCTCGCCTGCTTTCGCGGCTGCTTCACCGCCCCGACCTTTCGGACCTTCAGCTGGCTGGTGGCCGGGTTCCTGGCCCAGCCGGGCGCGCGCACCGTGTGCGGGATGCTGGCCGGCGCGCGGCTGGCGGGACGCTGGCACCACAGCAGGGCGCACCGGTTCTTCGCGGCCGCGCGCTGGTCGCCCGACCAGCTCGGACTGCGGCTGCTGGGGCTGATCTGCGTGGGGCTGGTGGACGGCGACCATGCGCTGCGGCTGGTGGTTGACGACACCCTCTACCGCCGCGCAGGCCGTAAGGTGTGGGCCGCCACCTGGCATCACGACCCGCTGGGGGTCGGCGGCAAGGGTCGCAAGCCGGTGGCGTGGGCCAACTGCTGGGTCGTGGTCGGGGTGCTGGTCGACCTGCCGTTCGTGCCCCAGCGGGCGGTGTGCCTGCCGGTCCTGGCCAGGCTGTGGCGGCCCCGCCAGCCCGGCCGCTCCAAGCTCGACCTGGCCTGCGAGCTGGTCGGGCTCATCTGCGCCCGCGACCCCGACCGTCGCATCCACCTGGTCTGCGATGCCGCCTACGCCGGCAAGGCGCTGGCGGGGCTGCCCGCCCAGGTGACGGTGACGACCCGGCTGCGCTGCGACGCCGCGCTGTACCAGCTGGCGCCACCACCGACCAGACGGCGGGGCCGACCACGAGTCAAGGGCTCCCGGCTGCCGGAGCTGGAGACGCTGGCCGGCATGGTGGCTACCCCGTTCGCGCTGCTGGCGGTGACCCGCTACGGCCGCTTGGGCATCGCCGCCGTCGCGCAGTTCACCTGCCTGTGGCCCAGCGTGTTCGGCGCCCGCCCGGTGCACGTGGTGCTGGTCCGCGACCCAGACGCGCCTGACGGGTTCGACCTGGCCTTGGTCTCCACCGACCTTGCGGCCGCCGCAGCCGAGCTGGTGGGCCGCTACGTCGACCGCTGGCCGGTGGAGGTGCTGTTCGAGGAAAGCCGCCAGGTCGCCGGGGTAGGGCAGGCCCGCAACCGCACCCGCCGCGCGGTCGAGCGGACCGTCCCGTTTGGCTTGCTGTGTGTGTCGTTGACCATGGTGTGGTATGCGCTGCACGGCCAACCCACCGCCGATGTCGCAACCCGCCGCGCCCTGGCGCCCTGGTATCAGGCCAAGCACGCGGTGTCGTTCGCCGACATGCTGGTCGCGCTGCGCCGGGCCATCCTCGCCGCCCAATATCTGCCAGGTTCGCTGCTGGAGCCCACTCCACCAGAAATCCTGGAGGTGCAGCGTGCCTGGGCTGCCGCCGCAGCATGAACCGCGAAAGTCAAGATCCTCAGTTCGCAGCCATCCACTTTAGGACTGGGTAGATGAGCCTGATGGCCTGACTGGCACTGCCGGCCTTCGTCTGCTGCCACGGATTCTTGGGATCGTAGAGGTCTGGATCCCAGGGCTTGCCAGCTTCTGAATGAATCTGTTCGGTCTCGGCCCGGAGCTGCTCTGGGTGCCGTTGCCCGAGGGGCCACTTCACGTCGAGGTCGTAGTCGGGGCGCCACCCTTCAAGGCTAGATTTAGGACGGCTACGATGGCCCGGAAAGAGGGGTACGAACTCGTCCGCCGACTTTGGGGGGTCGGGGGCGGCTCGGTCGCCCGGACCGGCATGACCAGTGCGCGGGCCGTCGACGGTCCGGCGGCCGATGCCACCGCCCAGCACCATCTCGGCGACGGTGGCGGTGAGCCCGCCGGCGCACTCAGGGACGCCGGCGTTCGGGTCGCAGCCGGCGCTCTCGGCGATGGCGGCGCAGTGCCCCCGCGCGCAGGCGCCGATGGCCTGGCCGGTCTGTTTGGCCTGTTCCCGGAGGCGCTTGCAGGCCGCTTCGCCGCCGTGATAACCGCACTCCTCGAGATCCTCAAAGGTCTCTTTCGTCTGCTTGACGTCTTCCCCGAGGGTGTCGACGAAGCCTTTGCCAGCCCGTACGACCACGCTCTTGTCCTCCAGCGACGGGAGGGTGCTGGAGCGGAGGTGGCCGAGGGTGGGGTCGGCGTACCAGCCGCCGCCGCCGCCGTCGGCTCTGAGCATGTGCCCGTCGGTTTCGATGTAGCTGATCGGGTTGCCGGCGGCGAGCGCGTACCGGTTTTGGGTCAGCGGGTCCAGGGTCAGGCCGAGGTCGGCGAGGGCGCCGGCGTACATGTCCTGTTGCAGGAAGCGGGTGGTGTCGGGGCCGTAGCGGCGGGCGCCCATGTCGTAGCCGCCGGAGCCATTGGGTACCGGGCTGGGCGTGGTGCCGGTGCTGGTGGTGCCGGGGTCGAGGCGTTTGCCGCTGTAGCGGTAGGGGTTGATCGGGCTGAGGTTGTCGGGGTCGCCGGTGGTCAACGCTTGGGGGTCGGTGCTTGGCGCGTCGGTGCCACCGTAGGCGTCATAGCCGTAGGAGGCCTTGACCCTGCCGGCACTGTCGATGAGTTGGGAGATCGAGGAGTGCACGTCGGTGCCGTAGGTGTAGGTGTCCGGCTCGGCGGTGCTTGCGGTGGCCTTGTCGGTCATCGCGACGCGGTGGCCGTAGGCGTCGTAGGAGTAGGTCTTGGTGCGCGGGTTGGCGCCGCCGGTCTGCTTCTCCTCGGTGGCCAGCCAGCTCAGGCCCTGGTAGGTGAATTCGGTGGTGCGGTCGGTCCCGGTGCCGGTGTGGTCCTCGACTTCCTTGCTGGTGCGGTCCAGCGCGTCATAGGTGTAGGTGGTTTTGTCGGTAAGGAGGGCGGAGGAGTACTGGCGCAGGCTGGTGAGCCGGTTGAGGTAGTCGTAGCTGTGGTCGGTGATCAGGTTCGCTGAGACAGGGGCGCCCTCGGCCGGGGAGCAGTCGGTTTGCGTCCCGGCGGCCAGCGTCAGGCAGTCGAGGTTGCCCCAGGAGTCGTACCAGTACTTGCCGGTGACGCCGCCGACGGTGATGTCGGTGAGCTGGCCTCCGGTGTACCGCATGCTGGTGGTGACGCCGTTTCTGACCTGGGTGGTGATGTTGCCGGCCCGGACGCTGCTGTCGCCCAAGAGCTTGGCCGGCTCGTCCAGGGTGTAGGTGTCGGTGCGGCCGGCGCGGAGCTGGTGGGTGAGCAGCCGGTCGCGGGCGTCGTAGGTGTACCTGGCGTCGCAGGGAGCGGCGGCCAGGCAGGTGGTGGCGCTGCTGCCCTCGGCGCGCCTCAGGACGTACCGGTCGCTGGTGCGGTTGCCGTTGACGTAGTCGCCGGCGGCGTCGAAGTAGCCCACGTCGTGCGACTCGGTGGTGGTGCCGGCGCCGTTTCGGGTCAGCAGCGTGCGCAGCTTGCCGTTGTCGAAGTGGGTCCAGGTGGTGGTCTGGATCTTCGGCCAGGTGCTGGAGTCGGCGGTGCAGGTGGCCCCGGCGCGGTAGGTGTCGCGTTGCTTCTCCCAGCCGGTGTCCCACCAGGCGGTGACGGTGCGGCTGTCGTCCTTGCAGGCACCGTCGGTGCCCAGGTCGAGCTGTTGGGTCAGCCAGTCCGCGCCGTCGTAGGTCAGCTCGACGCGGCGGGGGGCCTTGGTCTGGGTACCGTCGTCGTTCTCTTCGCCGTTCTCGCGGCGGAGGGTGACGTTGCCGTTGCCGTCGTAGTCGTAGTCGGTGAAGGTCCACACGGTGGCGTCGGCCTTGCGGTGGCGGACCTTGGCCACCTCGTCGAAGCCGGTGGGGGTCGCCTGCGTCTGCAGCTCCCTCTCGCCCGGGTCGCTGAGCCCGTTCTCGAACGCCTTGACAAGGTTGTTGTTGGGGTCGTACTCGTAGCGGCTGATCTGCCCGCCGCGGTCGGTGCGGGACCTGAGCTGCCCGTCGAGATAGTAGTCCCAGAACATCCTGTCGTTGTCGTCCAGGCTGCCCGGCGTGCCGCGTTGTTCGGCCTGCCGCTTGGCCTGCCAGCCCTGGGCGCTGTAATCGAAGTGCACCGTGGGGTTGGCCGGGTCATCGGAGGTGCGGATCCAGCCAGGGTCGAGGTAGGTCAGCTGCGTCTTGGCCGTGGCGGCGACGTTGGCCGGATTGGCCGACGTGACCGGCAGGCTCGTCGAAACCAGGTTGCCGTTGGCGTCGTAGGCGTGGTGCACGTACTGGCGTTCGGTGCCGTCGCGGGCGTCGAAGGGCAGCGCCACCCGGGTCGGCCGGTTGAGCGCGTCGTAGCTGTTAACCGTGACGTAGTAGGTGGGGGTGCCGCCGTTGGCCGCGTCGTAGGCCCGTGGGGAGATCACCTTCGACAGGTTGCCGTTGTTGTCGTACTCGACCACGGTGGTGAGGTCTCGGCTGGCCGCGCCGTCGAAGCGCTGCCGCAGGGTGACCGGCTCGTCCCGCTGGTTGTAGTCGGTGTCGGTGCGGGCCGAGCGGCCGGCGCTGATGTCAGCCTCTCCGGCGGTGACGTTGCCGTTCTTGTCATACTCGATGCGCCGGGTGTGGCCCAGCTCGTCCCGCTGGACGGTGCGCCGGTGCGCGGCGTCGTAGTCGTACTCGACGGTGTACGGGGCGTCGGCCGGCCCGTTGCCGGGGCAGGTGATGGTGGCGGTGCCGGCCCGCGGGGAGGTCACCGAGCGCAGGTCACCGGCCAGGTCGTAGCACATCTGGGTGACCCGGACCTGGCTGGTCGACGTGCCGTACCTGGTCCGCGTGACCGCCCGGTCCAGCAGGTCATACCCATACACCGTGGCGTAATCGTCGGTGATGCCGCTGGCCACACCCTTCGGTTTGGTGATCTTGCTGATCCGGCCCGCCGCATCGTAGTCGATCCTGGTGCGTTCGCCGGCCGAATCGGCGCTGGTGTCCGGCCCGGTGACCAGCGTCCTGCGGTCCGTCGCGTCGTACGCCGCGGTGGTGACCGCGTCGGTGCCCGGGTCGCCGGTGACCGGCCCGAAGTGCGGGTCCATGCTGCTCACGACGTTGTCGTTGGCGTCGAACTCCACGCCAGACCACAGCAGGGTGCCGCGCTCGGCGCTGGTGGACTTCGGTGCGCTTTGCCGGCCGAGCCGGTGGAAGGAGTCGTAGTCGAAGAACGACTTGTAGGCGCGCTGATCGGTGCCGGAGTCGTTGGCGTGGTTGGGGTCCTGGATGCTGCGCACCAGCCCGTCCGCGTCGTAGCCGATCCGGGTGAGGTTACCCAGCGGGTCGCGGATCTGGGTAGGTTGCCCGGACGGGTCGTAGGCCGGAAACGTAGTGGCCGCGTTGCCGTTGGCGTCCTGTATCGCGGCGAGCGTGCCCGGGTTGGCGGAGCCGGCGAGGTTGTAGTCGTAGTCGGTTTGGGCGCCGGTCGGGTCGGTCACCAGATCCGGGTTACCCGCACTGTCGTAGCTGAAGGTCCACCGGTAGTCGTCCGGGACGGTGGTGGTGGCCACGCCCTTAGGGGTAGTGACGGTGGAGAGCAGGCTGAGATGGTTGCCCGTGTCGCCCGGGTCGACGGACGAGTCGAAATAGGTGAGCCGAGTGGTCTCGTTGCGGGTCTGGTTGATCTGGGAGGTGAGGTACCCGTTCGAGTTGTACTCGTAGGTGGTGAACCTGGTGGTGGGCTCGGTCACCTTGGTAACCTTGAAGTCCGACGACCACTCGACCTGGGTGGACTCGTCGTTCGGGTTCACGATCTGGGTGACCTTGCCGGTCGTGTCGTAGATGTAGCTGGTGACCCGGGTGCGCGGGATGTCCGGCTTGGTGACGGTGGTGACCCGGGTGGTCGGGTCGTAGCCGTAGCGGGTGGTCTGCCCGTCCCGGTCGGTGCGGGACTTGAGCTTCCAGCGCAGCTGCTGCCCGTCGGTGGCGAGCATGTAGGCGTAACTGGTCTCCGCGCCGCGCGGGTCGCGCACGCTGTACAGGCGGGTGGACTGGTTGGCGGTCTTCGGGTCCGGGTCGACCCGGTCGGCCGCGGTGGGGATGGCCGGGCCGGCACCGTCGGAGGTGGTGTAGGTGAACACCAACGACCGGTCGGCCAGGAACGTCCCGCCGGCGTTGGTGCCGCCCCGCTGGGTCAGCCGCAGCAGGTTGCCGTCGTCGTAGTAGTGGAAGTCCAGCGCGGAACCGGTGTGGTCGGCGATCCGCTTGAACTTGCCGCGGACGTGGGCCTTCTTGGCCTCGTCCTTGGACCAGTACGCGATGGTGAACGAGCGGCCGCCGGCGTCGGTCACCGCGGTGATCCGCTTCTTCGGACCGCCCGGGTCCTCCCCCGCTGGGGTGTCTTGCAGGGTGTAGGTGATGCGGTTGCCGTTGCGGTCCTCCACCATGGTGGGGAACCCGTCCACGTCGAAGAAGAACGTGACCTTGTCTGGGCGGGTCAGCGCCCACCGCCGGGTGTCCGGGTTGGTAGGGACACTGCGCAGGTACAGGTTCACCCCCGGCGGCTCGGTGAACCGGGTGATCCCATCACCGCCGGTGACCCCGTCGGTGAACCGGTGGGTAGTGCCGTCGCCATCGGTGAACTCCACCCACTTGTTCGACCGTCCGGAGATCTCGTCGGCCTTGTTGGGGTGGATGTCCAACGGCTCGCCGAGGCGGGTCAGCCCGCTGATGGAAAGCGAGAAGTTGTTGCCGGCCGGGCTCGTGGAGTGGTCCTCCAGCGAGTTGTAGGTCAGGTCGGTCATCGTGGCCAACCCACGGCCCGGCGCGAAAAACGGCGACCAGCGCACCAGCAGGTTCCCATTGGCGACGTTGACCAGGTTCGACGCCCCCGCGCCCAGCGAGCCCCCGTCGTACTGGTAGTACCGCTCCAGGCCGAGCTTGGTGGCCAGGCTCTTGGCGATGATGATCGGGTTGTCCAGGGTTGGTGGGTTGCCCCGGGCGGCGAACCAGGTCCCGGTGGCCCGGTCGTAAACGTCGATCCGCAACCGGTAGGTGCCCTGCGTGGCGCCGGGCGGCAGCGCGGGCGGGTAGATGGTCAGCGGGAAGTCCTGGGTCGCGTTATTACCGAAGCTAGCCGGGAAAACCCCGCTCGACTTCCCCTCGAACATGATCGCGCCGTTGGGTGCGTACCAGCGGTACCACACCTGGGCCCTGCTGTTCTGCCAGGTGCTGCCGCTGGTGTTCCTCACCCTCACCGTCGGACAGTAGGCGTCGGCAGGACACGTAGCCGGCGGCGTCCCACCGTCGTTCTGCGGGGCGCTGCCCAGCGACCGGTTCAGGCTGCCCCCGCTGGTCCCGTCCGGATTCGTCGTGCCCGCGTACGGGTCCTGCACCGGCACACCAGCCCGGGTGTTCTCCACCATCGCCGCCGGGAACACATCCTCCGCTGGCGTGCCGGCGTTGAGCGTGAACCCTGCCGAATACGTGGTGCCACCGAGGTTGGCCACCGTCACTGTCCGCGCCGCGCTCACCGTGGTCTGCCCTGACGTGTCGGTCACCGCCACCGTGAGCTGATGCGAGCCATTGAACGACGGCGCCAGCGGCGCCAGCGTGTTCCACGTCAGCGTGTACGGGGCCGTCGTGTCCGGCGCGCCGATCCGGACCCCGTCCACCAGGAACGCCACACTCGCCACGCCCACGTCATCCGACGCCGTGGCGGAGACGGTCACCGTGCCGGACACGGTCGCGTTATTCGCCGGCGCACTCACTGCACCCGACGGCGGCGCGGTGTTGTCCACCGTGATCGACACCGGCGCCGAGGTGGTCACGTTCCCGGCGTCATCCACCGCCCGCACCCTCACCGACCGGGCCCCGTTGCCGACCACCGTGGAATTCCACGACACCTCAAACGGCGCCGCGTTGTCCACCCCCACCACCAAGCCGTCGACCAGGAACTCCACCTGATCCACCCGCCGGTCATCCTGCGCCGACGCGGCCAACCGCACCGCCGACCCGCTCACCACACCATTCGGTCCGGGTGCGGCTAATGAGACCTGCGGCCCAAGCGCCGCGTTGCCGTCCCGGTAGGACACCGTCAGCTTCGGCCGCATCGCCGGCCCCCCGCCGAAATCGTCGCTGGCGTAGTCCAGCCAGTTGAACTGCGGCGTGGTCTCGCGGTCCGTGCGGAGCATCACACCGTGGTTGGGGATGGCCTGGCTCACCCAGCTCTGCACCAGCCCGGTGACGGCAAAGTCATCGCGCACGACGCCGTCGCTGCCGCCGCCGCTGCCGGGTGGAACGGGCACGCTGGCGGCGGGGGTCGGATCGAAGTCACCACCGGGCGTGCTCCAGGGCTGGCCGGCCTCGGTCTCCAGCCAGCTCGCACCGTCACCGGTGCAGGTCGGCCAGCCCAAGCTGGTGCCGGTGCCCTCCTTCCACGGCCGCGTGATCCGATGCGCCTGCACGGTCATCGACTCGCCGAACGAGAGCGATCGCTCCCATCGCCACAGCGACATGGTCGCGCTGCTGATGGTCGCCCCTTGCGGGATGTCACCCAGGTCGAAATACAGCACGGCGCGGTCGGTCCAGTCCCGGTCGCTGCCCACCCGCACGGTCGGCCTGGCGCCGAAGTTCCAACAGGTTCCCTCACCGGGCGGCGGGGTCGTGCCATCGGTGAACGCCTTCAGGTGGGTGGCGCGTCCCTCCGCCGGCCCCGGCTGAAGCTGCGTGATGGCCAACCCGGCCGCGGGCAGCGTGACGGTGCGCGGCACCGACACCGTGCCGTCGGCCAGGTCCTTGACCCGGTAGGTGAACGTACCATTGGCCGACGCGGTGGTGTCCCGGTAGCCGCGCACCGAGCGGTCCCCGATGGTGGCCAGCAGCGTGGTCGGGTCCGGCGTGAAGCCGGGCGTGGTGCCACGGTGCACCTCGTAGCCGGCCGAGCCGCTCCCGGTGGCCGACGGTGTCCAGGCCAGGTCCGCGCCGTTGGAGCGCACCGTCGTCGGCGCCTGCAGGTACGGTCCGCTGATCGTGTACGTCACCGTGATCTTCGGGGGGTCGACACCAGTACGGCCGGACGCGACCGGGGCGTTGTTGCTGCTCAACGGCTCGGTGTGGCGCTTGACCAGCAGGCCATAGTTGGGCTGCGTGCCGTTGACCCAGCCCGACACCAGTCCAGTCACCGGCCAGCTCATCCAGCCCGCCGGTGCATTCCAGGCCAGCGTGTAGGAGCCGGACACCGTAGCGTCGTACGTGAGTTGGTCGTAGGTGCTGGACCGGGTCCACGCCGAGGTCATCCGGTGCACGTCCATAGGATGGTCGACGGAGCAGTAGGTGTTTATGCAATGACCGGGGTAGTACAGCTCGAACTGGGCGGTGCTGACCTGAGCGGATGTAGAGCGCCGTGCCGTAGAGGGGCAACGTGTTCGGGACGGTCCGCCAGGTGGCGTTTTCGATGTTCGGTTGGATGGTGATGGTCGGGTCTAGGTGCACCGGGAAGCGGCGCTCCGGAGCCCGCAACCAGGCCCGATCCAGGCTCAACGTGACCAGCAGCTCCCTGCCCTGTCGGCCCACCCGCAGCCGCGGCTTGGCCTTCGCCGCCGGTGGGGCCAGCTCACCGCCGCCGGCCGACTCCTGCACCACCGGCGCGTCGAGCACCAACGGCTCGGGCAGCGAAGCGGCAGCCACCAGGTAGGAGCCGTCCGCCCGACGCTGCGCGGTCAATCCCTTGCCATCCACAGTGGACATACGGAAGGTGTAACTGGCCGGCGAATCCGGACCGGCGAGCTTGACGGCCTCCTTCACCCCGGTCGCGGACACCGTGTAGGTCAGGTCCGCCCCCGGGAAGGCGCCCGGATACGACACCTGGGAGCCGTTGACGTTCGCCCGAGGCGTCGAGGCGCCCACGGCCGACGTCCGGATGACACTCCCGCCCACCCGCAGCTCGGTGAAGCCGGCCTCCAGCACGTCCTTGAACCGGACCTCGTACGCGTTCGCGCCGCTGCGCCAGGCGTAGCCCCCCTCGTTTGTCGGGTACAGCCTGCTGTCGATGCGGCGCATGGTGCTGTCGGCGGCCCGATAGTTGACCGGTGCGCTGTACACCGTGGTCGTGTACGAGCTGTCCTTGTTGTGCCGGGTGGTGGAGGTGAGGGTGCTGCGTTCAGGCAGCTCCCCGATCTTCGCCCCGGCGTTCGGCGGGACACGGCGCCCCTCGCGGCGGTGCTCGGACAGCGGGCCGACGGGCACCACCGATACGCCGGCAGGCACCACCGATACCAGGACCGCCAGCGCTGTGGCGGCGGCCGTGACGGTTACCGGCCGGAAGCGTGCCCGCAAGGCACGGGCGGCCAGACGGCGGCCGTCAACGGTGACGTGACGCCACAGCAGCAGGCGGAATGGCAAACGGCGCATCTGAAACCTCCCAGCGGTCGAGCGAACGCTCGATGCGTAGCCCTCAAGTCGCCCCGTCCTCGAAGAGGTGTCGCCACCCGTGGGACGGGAATGCGATCTCTGCTTTCTTGGGGGAACTGGACTGCCTGGCGCGGAGTATGGTCGAGCCCGAATACGGAGCGCTTACAGGTCGCTTGCATTGGTGGTAGCGGGAAGTAAGCTTCGACGGCGGACCGGACGGTGGAGGCGCTCGTGGCAGCCGAGCAGTTGCGCTTTGGGGTCTTGGGTCCGTTGTTGGTTGAGCGCGGCGGGCAGCCGGTCGAGCCGCCCCGGTCGGGGGTGCTGCGGGGCCTGTTGGGAGTGCTGCTGCTGGCCCGGGGCGAGCCGGTTGCGGTCGGGCGGCTCGCGGAGCTGGTCTGGCAGGACCGTGCCGACCGGATCGGTCGTGGTGCGGTGCAGGTCGCGGTCTCCCGGTTGCGGTTGTGGCTTTGGGGCCAGCTCGGCGAGCCGCCCGGCCGCCCCGACAGGATCCGCGTCGAGTTTGCGAGCGGTGGGTATCGGCTGATGGTCGACCACCGAGCGGTGGATCTGGGCTGCCTGCACGAGCGGCTGGGCCGGGCTGGCCAGGTCGAGGACGCGGCCGAGCGCTGCGAGCTGCTGGCGTCGGCGCTCGGGCTGGTGCGGGGGCCGGTCCTGGGCGACCTGTCCGGGCTGGATGCGACCGATCCGCTGCTGCAGTCGGTCGAGGACGCGGTGCGGGATGCTGGGCTTGCTCTGGGTGAGGCGGCGCTGGCGGCTGGCCGCCCGAGGGTCGCCGCCGCGCCGCTTGGGGCGCTGGCGGCTGCCAGGCCGCTGGATGAGCCGGTGCACGCCAGGCTGATCGAGGTCCTGGCGGCCTGCGGGCGGCCGTCGCAGGCGCTGGACCACTACGAGGAGCTGCGCGTCCGGCTGGCCCAGGAGTTGGGGGTCAGCCCAAGCCGGCAGGTGCAGCAGGCCTATCTGGCGGTGCTCGCAGGCGACCGCGTGCTGCCGGTGTCCACCCACGATGCGACTTCGGGCCGGGCGCCAGCGCTGATGCTGCTGCCTGCTGACATCGCGGACTTCACCGGACGTGCTCGCCAGCTCCAGGCGCTGGGGGACCTGCTCGCCGGCAGCGACCGAGACGGCCAGCAGGCCACGGCGGTGGTGGTCTTGGTGGTCACGGGCACCGCCGGGGTCGGCAAGACCGCGCTGGCAGTGCATTGGGCGCACCGGATCGCGGACCGCTTCCCGGACGGCCAGTTGCACATCGACCTGCGCGGCTACGCCAGGCCCTCGCCGCTGCGCCCGATTGAGGCACTTGCGACCCTGCTGCGCTTGCTGGGCACCCCGCCCGACCAGATACCGGTGGACGTGGCCGAGGCGGCCGCGCGGTACCGCTCGCTGCTGGCCGGCCGCCGCGTGCTGGTGGTCGTGGACAACGCCGCCTCGGTCGACCAGGTCCGTCCGCTGCTGCCCGGCAGTCCTGGCTGCCTGGTGGTCGTCACCAGCCGCGACCGGCTTGGCGGCCTGGTCGCCCGCGACGGCGCCCGCCGGCTCACCCTGGACGTGCTCACCGCCGAGGAGGCCCACGCCTTGCTGGTGCGGATCCTCGGCCAGGACCGGGTTCAGGCCGAACCGCAGGCCACCGCCGAGCTCGCCAGGGTCTGCGCGTACCTGCCGCTGGCCCTGCGCATCGCCGCCGCCAACCTGACCAACCATCCCCACAG
>WNFZ01008278.1_pt1 | contig 13908 bp, 10 predicted proteins | sample 5400081 | NCBI WGS metagenome assembly WNFZ01 (sample SAMN13153365, study PRJNA577476) | soil metagenome | isolation source: 80 cm soil or saprolite under grassland replicate 1 | place: USA:California | collected 2016-06-15
AGCTGACCCCGATCGAGGGTGTCTCGATCCTCGCCTGCACAACCGGGCAGCTGCTCGGCTACCAGGCCTTCCACGGTCAGCCGCAGCCGGCGGAGCTTCTTCCCTACTTCGCCGCCAGCCGGCAGTAGGCAAGGCTGAAAGGGGCTGAGGCCGGGGGCGCGCCGAGAGGCCGCCCCCGGCCGGCTCTGTCTCTGAGCCGAGCCTCCTTCCGCAGGCGGCGCTGACGCGGAGGGTTAGCGTGAGCCGCGAGCCGGGCGGTTGCGGAGGACAGCCTTGACCGCGGCGGGAGCTCGACCGCGCGCCGGGCCGGCTGTCTGGGAGTCCCGCGCCGGCCGTGCTCTCCCACGGAAACGTGGTTAGCCCCGAGCGAGCGACCGTGCGCGGGACTCCACCAAAGAAGACGCCGCGTGAAGACCCTGTGAGGTGTCAAAACCCGCGGTTCGCGTTACCGCCGCAGGTCCGCAAGGTGCGCCACGTCCACGAGGGCGATGACCCGTGGTCTGCGAGTTGGTCCCGGTTCACGCCCGGAAGTCTCGCGTCAGCCTCCTCGACGGCCTGCGCCGCCCCCACCGCGACGGCTCGACGTGGCCCCAGCCGCCGTCGGTTCTAATCTTCTTTTACCGGTCATCCGCTCGCACACAGTCAACTGGTCGCTCGTCGACGCTTGCGTGCGAGCCCGTGTTTGAAGGCACCACGACTCTGTCCCTTCGAGCCGATCACAGCTGAGCCCCGCGTGCGGCGCGCCGCCGGACACAGCCGATCAGAGGCCGCCACTGAAGTGGAAGAAGCGTGCCACCGGCCACCGTGCTCGTCGCCGGCGACGACCTGCTCGAGCTCGGCGACGACCTCGCCGAGCGGTCGCGCGAGCTGGTCGCCCAGTCGTTTCGATGGAGACGGTTGTTTCCCGCGGCGACCTGACTGCCTCGGAGCTGACCCCGGGTACGAGGAGGCGCGCCGCAGGCGCCTGGTCTCGGTTGCGTCGCGTTCCGCCAAGGTGCGACAGCGACGGACGCGGAGCATGGTCGAGCCACTGATGTCGGCGCACAGGATCGTTATGAGCTCCGCTCCTTCTCGTCGGGCTCGCGCTGCTCGCTTTCGCCTGGTTCCAGCGTGGCCCAAGCGCGCAGCCACGCGCACGGTGGACTGACTACACACCTGCGAAGTCGCTCAGATGGATGCGATCAAGGTCGGCAGCTGCGTTTCAACGAGCTGTCTCTTCTCGACGAACGCATCGACGCCCGCCTGCTCCGCTCGCCGACGGTCCTCGGCCGAATCAGAGCCGGTAAGAGCGATGACGCGTACGTGATGGCATGTTCAGGTCGAGCAGGATGACGGTCGGGTCTTCGGAGGCGATCAGGGCGAGCGCGGCCTCGCCGTCTCCTGCCTCGCTGGATGAACTCGAGTTGGTCATCGCCGGCGAGCGCCGCGGCGACCCCGAGCCGGAAGACCGGTTCGTCGTCGACGATCAAAACTCGCATGGCCCGCCTGTGGGGTGCCAAACTCGGATCAGCCTCGCGAACTCGGCTGAGCTGCAGGCGTGAACATAGTTTTGGTACCCCACCCACACCCTCTCGTACACGCGCGCGCGCGAACCAAAAAAAGGTGAGATCGACCGAACGGGCAGAGCGGACGCGAACAGTCCCGAGTCCGGTCGCAAAGGCGTAAAGAGCGCCAAACCTCGGTTCGAACCTGGAATCGGAGTTTTGACACCCTTCAGGCAGCCGCATCCGCCGATCGGGCAAAGACGGTGCAGTGTTGGCGTTGGGGCGCCGGCCAGGGCGCGCTAGGTTCGGCTGCCGTTGGTGAGAGTGGCGAGTGATTCGAGCGCGCGGCCGGCAGCGGCATCAAGAACGACTGGTAGATCGCCCGCGTAGATTTCGTCCGGTACCTCGATCTGGTGTGTTCCGCGGAGCTCGCTCTCAACCGTGGAGCGAACCTCTCGCTCAGCGGGGTCAAGCTCCAGCATGAGGTCTCGCCGCCGCGCCCTGTCCGCAACGGCAACGAGGGCGGCGGCCGCGGCGGGATCGCCCGAGGCGATAAGCGCTCCTGCCACGATCAACGCGTCGGCGAGAAACGCTGCATGTCCGAGATCGCGACCGAGTTCAAGCGCCTCCTGGAGCGCTTCCTTGGCTGTCTCATGCCTTCCAAGCGAGCGCGCGGCCAGACTGAGGTTGAGGCCCGCAGACACGACGCTTGCGCGGTCACCCATCTTCCAGCTCAAGCCACGACTCTCTTCCGCAAGCTCGAAAGCGGCCTCGAAATCGCCCAACTCGAGAGCGAGGTATGCCCTGTTATTCATCGTGACTGCGAGACGCTTCTCTTCGCCCAGTTCGCGGAATAGCGTCTGCGTTTCCGCCAGAAGCTCTGCGCCACGTCGGAAGTCGCGGCGCGCCAGCGCGACATTCCCGAGCGATCCAACAGCGCGGGCTTCAACTAATCGGAGGCCGGCGCTCTGCGCGACTGCGATGCTCTTGTTCGTCAGTCGCTCTGCCTCGTCGAAATCACCCTGGAGACGAGCGAGAACACCTGCGCCCAGCAACGCCTCTGCAACATGCGTAGGGGGTGCTCCTTCGCGCCGCGCGAGTGCAACGCGCAGCCACCGGCGTCCCTCACTGTAGTGCCCTTGTTGCTCCCAAAACCGCCAAAGCGCTGACACGAGACGAAGTTGCCGCAGAGTGCCGTCGGAGTAGGCGAGTGCAACCCTAACGTTGTCGTGTTCGTGAGCGAGCAGCTTGATCCAGGTCGGCTCGTCGCTCGTGCCAAAGCATGACCCGGCGCGCTCGCCCATTGCAACGAAGTACTCCGCATGTGCCGCAGCTGTTGAGTCGTACTCCTCCGCACAGGCCAATTGCTCGGCGGCGAACTCCCGGATCGTCTCGAGCATCCAGTAGCGCTCGTTCGTATGCCGGACGAGGCTCTTCTCGACCAGCCACTGCAGCGTATCCAGACAAGCGTCGCACACCTCTTCTGCGGCCTCCAGCGTGCAGCCGCCGGCGAAGACGGCCAGCCGGGCAAAAAGCTTCCGCTCATCATTTGACAGGAGCTCGTAGGACCACTCGATAGTTGCCCGCAGGGTTTGCTGGCGCGCCGGCGCGTCCCGCGGGCCGCCGGTGAGGAGAGGCAGCCGCTGCTCGAGTCGCTTGAGTATCTGCTTAGGGGAGAGCGCCGTCGTTCGCGCCGCGGCGAGCTCGACGGCCAGCGGGAGACAGTCAAGACGCTCACAGATTGCACGTACGTGTTCGTCGGGAGCAGACATTGCCCGCTCGATGAAGAGCGCTACCGCCTCGTTCTCGCCGAGCGGCGGGACCCTGTACTCCCGTTCCCCAGCAAGACGCAACCGCTCGCGGCTAGTCACGAGCAGCTCTAGGTTTGGGCAGGCCACGAGCAGATCGGCAAGATTTGGCGCCGCCTCAGCCACGTGCTCGAAGTTGTCCAGAAGAAGCAGCAGACGCTTGTCGGCAATGTGCTCTGCGAGGCCGTTCTTGGACTCGAGTGCTTGCGCCGCCTCCTCAAGCACCAGCTGCGGGTCGCGCAAGGAGGCGAGCGGCACCCACCAAACGCCATCGGCGAAGCGGTCGGCCTGGGTCGCGGCCGCCTGCAGCGCCAACCGCGTCTTACCCGTGCCACCCGGGCCGCTCAGCGTCAGCAGGCAGACGTCCACGCGTGAGAGCAGCGCGCTCACTTCCGCCAGCTCGTTCTCCCGGCCGAGGAAAGGGGTCGAAGGGACGGGAAGGTTTGTCCGGTAGAGGCTCTTGAGCGGCGGGAAGTCTCCCTCGCCCAGCTGGTCGATGCGCTCGGGGGCGGAGAGATCCTTGAGCCGGTGTTCACCCAGGTCCCGCAGGACGGAGGCGTCAACAAGGGCGCGCGTGGCCCCAGAAAGCAGCACCTGCCCGCCGTGTCCGGCCGCAGCAATCCGTGCCGCCCGGTGAACGTCGTTGCCGACATAGCCCTGCTCGCCCAGGTGTGGCGTCCCGGTGTGTAGAGCCATGCGCACGCGGATCGGCCCGGAGCTGAGCGCGTGCTGACCTTCGGCGGCGGCCTCGAACGCCCCCGGCGCAGTCGGAAAGGCGTAGAAGAACGCATCACCCTGCGTGTCCACCTCGACCCCGCCGTACCGAGCGAACGCCTCCCGCAAGATCCGGCGGTGCTCCGCCAACGCGCCGGCATAGCGCTCCGCGCCCAGCTCGTGCAGCAGCTTGGTTGAGGCCTCGATGTCCGTAAAGAGAAAGGTGACGGTGCCGCTGGGGAGATCGCTCACAACCCAAAGGATTCCGCGTTCTTGGCCCAGACGCCAGCGGCCTGACGGACTGTCGAGGGTCACGCTTCCGGACGAAAGCGTGACTCGCGGCCTCATGAAGGTCAGGCGCCCATGCGACGGGACCCGAACCCCGAGCTTCGGTGTGTAAGGCCGCGCCGTTATTCGACGTCACCCGACTGGGCCTGACAAGTCGACGTCGCTCGACAACGTTTGACGACGCCTAACAGCAACCGGTAGGTCCGCTCGCACCGCGCTCGCACCGGCGTTGTCAGCATTGGCAGCGGCATCGCTAAATGGAGATCGCGTCTCTTGACGAACCTCGTTCGACGCCGCTAGACGGCGGTCCGCTCGCACCGTGCTGGCACCGCCGGTGCCTGAACAGGCAACTCTCCGCGATGCATCCAGCCTCGCTCGCCGAGCGCCTAGAGTGGGTACGAGTACCTACCCGTCGGGCAGGAGGCGCATGAAGGGCGAACTCGAGTATCGGGCGGTGGTGGCGGCGTTCTACCACCCCTACGCGTACTCGCCGAGGCGCGCAGCGCCCCACCGCGGAAACCGACGATCTGCGGACGAAAGCGCGCGGGCGTCCCGCGCGGCGTCGTCGAGAAGGTGCGGCGTCAACGACCGCTCGCGCGGCCGCAGGACACGCTCCGGCTCGTCGCAATGGCCGCTCTCGTCATCCTTGTCTGGAGAAGCAAGCAGCTCGGCTCGGGGAGCCGACTTGGCGGCTCCCCGGCCACTTTGCGTCAGTTCCAATGCTCGAACGTCTCCCAGGCGTCCGTGAATGCGGCGCCGGGGACGTCTGCTCCGCGGCACCAGTCCTCGCCGCTGTCGGGCGGCGTGCAGGCGCCCTCCGGCGAGGCGCCGCCCTGGCGGTAGGCGTCGTGGATCGCAGCGCCGATTCGTGAAGCGATCGCGCGTTTCGCGGCGTCCCACTCGGCTGCCGGGAGGGCATCCCTTGTGGATGTCGCGTTGTTCGTCGGCTGCCACGAGAAGCCGAGCCGACCCTCCGGTGGCCCCTGCGGATGGCTGCCCGCGTAATGTCTTACCGCATAGACCTGTTCCGAGACGAAATTGAGCATCTCGTCGAGCGAGAGGTTCAGCGTCCAACCGTGACCACAGCAGAACGGCGGCGTGTATGGATCCGGCCCCTTTGCCGGCCAGGTCGCGTTCCCGAGCGGCATGTACGCCCGGTCGAACAGCGCCCGCGCTGCTCCGATCTCGGCGGGCCCCGCGTCAACTAGGTTCATCACGTGCTCCATGTACTGCGTCAGATGCCTGGTGCGGTCGTTCCGAGACGTTCCGGAGATTCCCCAGAAGCGGGCGTCCGGATAGACCTCTTTCGTCAGTACCCAGATGTACGGGTCGACGGCGGTCCAGAAGTCGGAATCCTCCAACCAGGCCTTCATCTCGGACTTGTAGCCCTCGACCTCGGGGATGTTTTGGTGCGTGTAGGCGATCCCGATCTCGACGATCCCCGGCACGGTCGGCCCGGTGCCGTCCCCGTAGTACAGCCCGCGCAGCAGGTCCGTCATCGCAGCCCGCGAGTAGGGTGCCTCGTCGCGTCGCGTGCTCCGGTCGAGCTCATTAAGGAGCCACGTCTCGCCGAGATCGAACCGATACCCGGCTTCGGCCATTTTCTTGCGGAACGCGACGCCGGCATCGAACCATGTCCTACCGGGTGCTCCGGTGACCCAGTTCGCCCACGCGGTGGCACCGCCGAGCGTCACCTCGGCCACCGGATGGAACCGGGGACCGAGCGCCCTGATCGCGTCGTCCTGTAGCACCCGCAGGCCGGTCTTGTCCGCGGCAAGCGGCGGGATCGAGATGTAGTAGTCGGCGCACGGAGACGCATTCGCCGCGAGCTCCTGGCCGAGGAGCGTCCAGTCCCACACGCCTGGTGTCAGTGTTCGGGACCCTTGGGTCCAGAAGACCGCCTCAGCGTGCAAGCGACAATTCGCCGGCACTGAAGCGGCCGCGTGCGCGGCGTTCGTTGCGGCTGCGGCAGCCGCAGCCTGCGTCGGTGATTCGACACTGCCGCATCCCGCATCTACCGCCAGCAGCTGATCGGTGGCGGCACAAGCGGGATCTTCAACAGGCATCGGCTCGTCGGCCGCCGCCGTCAGCGTAGAAGTGAACATCGCGAGCAGTACGATGGCGAGCAAGCTGAAAAGTGGCCGACTCGGCACTTTGCTCATTGGATCCTCCTCTCCCGGGGACTCGCGAACAGCGAGGCGGGTCCTGACGTCTCTACTGTCGGCGTCTCGACCCGCGAGGGAGTCGGAGAGGAGCCGCATGAACTCGGCGGCTTCCGTTAGGTCAAAGCGCTCACCGACAGTCTCTTCCTTGGGCGAACAAGAATCAAGAGCACAGCTCCTCGCAGTCGCCGGTCGCTCCAGTCACGCCGCGAAGCCCGCCGAGGCGAGAACGCCGTCTTTCGCGCGCTGCCGTTTCTGGCCGCGATCGAACGGGGTTCCGCTGTCATTCCTCCGAAGATCTGGCACGGCACCGCGATTGGAGAGAAGGTCGCGTCTTTCGTGGCGGCGGTGAAGGCGACGTTTCTGGTCGTTAGCTACGCGGGTAGTTCGGGACGCAACAAGGAGCACTTCACGATGGTTGGCACCGATGGCTTCACCGCACGTGAGGCGCACTGGAGTGTGGAGTACAAGAGCTTCGGTAGACGCACAATTTGGCCGATGCGTCGCGGCGAAGGCAAGCGGGCCGACACGCTCAGCGGGACTCAAGGGGATCCGACGAGCGAGCTTCCTCCGTGGAATGACAGGTTCTTCTTCTCAGACGCTGCATTCGAGCTGCGGGAGAGCCGCGGCTCCCGCAAATCGGCAGATCGGCCGGGGGTGAGTAGCCGCACACGGGCGGGGTCGACGGGCTAGACCCTCCAGACCGCGTTGAACACGCCGACGTCGACGCGCAAAGGGCGTCGTCTCATGATCAGCCACGCGAGCTGGCCGTACCTCGCGCAGCGACATCGGTGAGCCCTCGCACGAGTTCCTGTGTGCGGCGTTCGCTTAGGCGTGCTGGCTGCTCGCGGAGCCACTCAACGAGCCGCCTCCCGCTGACGAATGTAACGCGATCGCCCTCGAAGATCTGCTGATCGAAATCGCCTCAGATGACGACGACGGCCGTCACCCATGGCGCCTGGCCGGTCGCCGCCGCAAGTGCGTCGCGCAGATCAACTGCGGCGGCGCGGAAGCTCCCGCCGGAATACCCGACACGACCGACTCGAAGCTCGTCTCCTTCAACCAAGCGCACGACGCGACGTCCACTTCGTCTCGATCGCGAACATCCCGGCGCGCCTTACTGCGACGTGGTCACAGTTGCCACGCTCGCGCGGAATGTCGTGTTCGAGATGCCATCCTGGCCCGAGTTTCCTTAGCTCGTCCTCAGTGTCTTGCTCTCCCCAAGCGCCTTGCACCCACGGAAGGTGTCTCACGTCGCCACCGAGATTCCAGACGAAGACCTCCATCATCAGTACGGCGCCCACAACGCCGGCGTAGATGAGCGGACCAGCCCGTAGGGTTCGCAAACTCAGGCGGCCTCGTATTCGTGGATGAGTCCGCCGAGGAGATCACGGCGGCGTAGGCGAGCAGTTGCGTCGAGCGGTGTTGGGTCGCGACCGTCTGGTGGCATGAGGCGCAGAGCACGGTGCAGTCTGTGCTCGTTGTAGTGCTGGCGGTAGACGCGGAGCACGTGCTCGAGATGCCGTCGGCCGAGGATCATGATTCGGTCGAGGCAGTCCGTGCGAACCGTGCGAACCCAGCGCTCGGCGTGGGCATTCGCGTTCGGCGCCTCGACAGGTGTGCGGATCACGCTGATGCCTTCGGTCCGGAAGACCTCATCGAAGGCATGGCCGAACTTCGAGTCACGGTCGTGGACGAGGAACCGGAACGGCTGCTGCTCACCCAGTTGCATGACGAGGTTGCGCGCCTGTTGTGCGACCCAGTCTCCGTCCGGGGTCGCCGTGCAAGCCACGTACTCGATCCGCCGCGTCGCGAGCGAGATGAAGAACAGGACGTAGATCCGCTGTAGGAACGCTGTCTCGACGGTGAGGAAGTCGCAGGCGAGCAGGCTCGCCGCTTGTGCTCGCAGGAACGCTCGCCAGGACGAGGGGCCTCGCTGCGGCGCCGGGACCAGACCGGCTGCCAGCAGTATCTTGCGGACCGACGTCGCCGAGACGGCGATCCCGACGCCCTTGAGCTCGCCAACGATCCGCCGGTGTCCCCAGTGCGGGTTCTCGTGGGCGAGCCGCAGGATCTGCGTTCGCAGCGACGTCTCGAGCGGCGGCCGGCCGGGCTTTCTGTGCGGATACGTCCAGCGGCGTGCAATAAGTTGGTGGTGCCAACGCAACAGCGTCTGCGGCTTGACCCGGAAGCTTGTCCAGGCCGGCCGCGGCAGCGAGCGGCTCAGCGCCGCCAGCAGCGCGCGGTCGGCCCGCGTCAGGGTCGGCCGTGCCTGCCGACGCAGGACCGCCAGTTCGTGACGGAGGACGAGGATCTCCAACTCCTTCGAGCGACGCGGCCGCGCCAGCAACCACACGAGCGCGAACAGGTTCCGCACGACGAGATACACGAACGACCAGAGCAAGCAGCCCTCCCTCGGCCACGACAAGAGCGGCGAACCTAACGGCCGCGACGCCCCAACGCGCCGCGGACGAGTTTGCGAACCCTACGGTTCAACATCCAGCCCAAGCCGGCAGCGCATGATCGCCGCGACGCTCCGCGGAAGGCGCGGCCGGCGAGCAAAGAGCACGGCGCGAGGCGCCCGCCGCGCTGACGCCGAGTTAGCCGCGCGTCAGCTCCGGCTCGATCCTTGACATGCACGTCGGGCCATGTCATTCTCGTGGCGAACATCGAGGTGCACTGCGGCCGGATCGCGAGGAGGATCATGCGGGCCGCAGGCGGAAGGGCTGACGGACGTGCGAGCTGGCTGGTCGAGCAGCCAGCGTTCACCGCACGATGGCGGCACGTCCACTGGGGCGGCGACCTGGGCCTTGGGTTTGTGGCCACGCGCCACCGGACGCTGCGGATTGCTCGAGTCGATGAGACTCGCTCGTCTTTCAGTGTTTTCGCGCTCGTTGCATGAGCGTCGACAGAAGTTCAAAGGAGCAACCCTGATGCTTTTCCCGCCGAGACACTCACGCACCGGCTTCGTCACTCGTAACTGGACGATTTGGATCGGCTTGTCGATTGCTCTGCTGTTCATTGCCGGCCTTCCAGTCGACCAAGCTAAAAGCGGCATCTCGCCATCGGTTGTCTTGAGCGCAAGCGCATGGACGCCCATCGGTCCAGCGCCCGTCAACGGCCCGTTTGCCGGCCGCATCGACGTGGCGGCGCCGAATCCCAGCAATTCCAACGTCATGTACCTCGGCGCCAACAACGGCGGAATCTGGAAAACGACCAACTGGTTGGACTCATCTCCGACCTGGACGGAGATCACGGACAAGCCGCAGATCCTGTCGCTCGCGATCCATGAGCACGACCTCGTCGTGTTCCCCGGCAATCCCGACATCGTCATTGCGGGAGCCTCGGGGCCCGGCGGCGGCATTCTTCGCTCGGACAACGCCGGAAACACTTGGAGCTATCTCGGCAACTCGAGGTTCGACATGGCCGAATTCGGCGCCATCGTGGTCGATCCGAATGTCGCCAATGCGCAGACGCTCTGCGCGGCCATCAGCGGCGGGTTCGCCAACTTCGCGTCGGGCTCCGGGCTGTACAAGTCCACCGACGGCGGGACAACCTGGTCCGACGCCGGCTCCGGGGTGTTTTCGGGCTTTGTCAGCGATGTGCTGACGATCCAGGAAAACGGGCAAACCGTGCTCTACGCCGCCGACACCGGAAACGGACTCCCCAACAGCGGAGGCATCTACCGCAGCGCCAACGGGGGTGGGAGCTGGACGCCAACCAATCTTCCGGCGAACGTGACCGGCTACGGGTCAATCCGACTGGCCGGGAGTACCGCGCCCACTGAACAGATCTACGCGTCGATCATCGATAACGCAAAGCCCGACGGAGGCCTGGTCAGCCGTCTCGTCACATCGAACAAGGGCACAAGCTGGTCGGCGCTGACGTGGCCCGATGCGCTCGGACCCGGGCTCCGCCATCGTTCTCACCACAACCTTCTCGCGGTCGATCCCGCCAACTCGAACATCGTCTATGTGAACACCGACATCGAAAACAACCTGATCAGCATTCCGTGCGGAGGGAAGACCCAGCCTTGCGCAGAGTGGATTTGGAAGAGCAGTGACAGCGGCCAAACGTGGCAGCAAGCAGTCAACGGAGGAGGCGATCCAGTCTCTGCCGGCTTCGACGCCACGGGCGTGTTCATATCGACCGGCGACGCCGGAATCTTCCGCGATCCGGTGAACGCAAACGACAACAGAGGCAACAATCTCAATACGATCGAGTTCTACGGCTTCAGTCTCGACCCGAGCAATCCGCGGAGGGCGTACGGTCTCTTCCAGGACGGGCCGGGAGTCCTGAGATATGTCGGCACCGTGGACTGGCAGTACTCGCAGCCGTCCGGTGGACAGGGAGAGGCCGGCAAGATCCGTGTCGATCCGACCAACTCGAATCGTGTCTATTACCTGGACCCCAACACGTCAGAGTCCGTCAACGCCCCCACCGCATCAAACCGATTCGTGCACAGCGACGACGGCGGTCAGACGTGGACGGCAGCCATCACCGGCCTGCCGACGATCCAGTCTGGCGGGAACACCATTGTCGACTTCGCGTCGTTTCCCGGTAAGGGCTCCATCGTGATCGACCCGAACAGCCCGCAGCGGTTGCTGCTGGGTCTTCACAGCGTTTTCGAGACGACAACGGGCGGCGATCCCAATACGACGGATCCCAAGTTCGGCGGCAACGGGTGGCGCGATATCGGTCAGAGCATGGGGAATAACGGCTCGGCGATCAGCGCGATTGCTCTGGCGCCATTCGATCCCAGCACGATTTTCGCCGGCACTGAAGACGGCCACGTCTTCAAGACCACGAATGCCGGGAACGACTGCAGTCCGAACTGTCCTACCTGGACCCAGGTCGACAGCGGTCTGCCGCTCCAGGACCAGCGAGTCATGGACCTGGAAGTCAGTCCGAATAATCCCGACTACGACTTCGCCGTCACGAGCCCGTTCCTGGGCCGGGATGACAAGGCACCCGACTTCAGCGGCTTCTTCCACGTGTGGAAGCGCAACGGCGGTGCATGGTCCCCGATCAACGGCAATCTCCCGACGAAGCTGGGCGGCGAATCCCTGGCGGTCGACTGGCAGCAGCCGACGCCTGTCCTCTACATCGGCACGCTGCGCGGCGCGTACACCTCGACCGATCTTGGCACCACCTGGACCCGTATGGACACCCTGCCCAGGACGAGAGTCACCGATCTCGACTTCATGCCGGGCACCTATCTCCTCGGGGCGGGGACGATGGGCTGGGGCGCCTGGGAGATTCTCACCCAGGCCACTCCGCCAACGGTAAACCCGCCGGCCGACCAGACGTCGGTCGAAGGCGCGTCACACGTCTTCGGCCTTGGCTCGTTCAGCGATCCGGACGGCGGTCCCTGGTCGGTGGATATCAACTGGGGGGACGGGACGTCCGATACCGCCTTCACGGCCAACAGTCCTGGACCGTTGGCGAGCAAGACGCACAAGTACGGCGAAGAGGGACCCCACACGGTGACGATCACGGTCACCGATACGCTCATCGACCAGTCCGATTCCAAGACGTTCACCGTCAACGTCAGCGATCCGCCCGTGGCCGCGAGCGGCGGCTTCTCGTTCGACGCCAACGTCTTTGTCGACACCGGCACGCAGACGCTCGCGACGTTCACCGATCCGGCCGGAGCAGAGCCGAATGCCTCCGATCCCGCTCCCCCCACCAGCGCCGGCCATTACGCAGCGAGCGTCAGCTGGGGTGACGGCACGTCGCCGGGCGCCATCGCCCCACTCACCCCGGCCAGCCCGACCCAGGTGTTCACCGTCACGGGCAGCCACACCTATACGACAGAAGGCCCTGTCAGCGGCTTCAACGTCGTCGCGACGATCGACCATGAAGGCGTGAAAAGCACGGCGACCAGCATCGCCATCGTCGGCCGTCCCGGCAACGTGACGGGCGGCGGAAAGATCGGCAACGGCCTTGACTTCGACTTCGGCGTTCAGCCGGACGAGAACAACGGCTTCAAGGGCCATCTGAATTACAAGGACAAAGCCAACGACCTCGATCTCAGGAGCACGTCGATCACGTTTGTCAGCATCCTCATCGACAACAAGCACGCGACCATCAAGGGTACGGCGACGGTTAACGGGATCTCCGGCTACACGTTCACCGTGCATGTGGAGGACAACGGCGAGCCGGGGATCGGCTCGGACCGCTTACGAATCGAGCTGAGCGGTCCGACGAGTTATGACAGTGATGCATTCGCGGCAAACGGCAGCCTGCTGACCAGCGGGAACATCCAAGCCCACAAATAGGAAGAGGCCGGAAGCATCGGCGAACAATCGCGCGAAGGGTGGGAGGCCGACCTGAAGCCGGGCCCCCGCCCTTCGCGTGTGGGGTGCGTTAACTCGGTTCGAGGGCCGGATGGTCTGGTTCGTGCGTAGGGTCGGCGTCCCGTCCCCATTGATCCTCGAGGAGTTGCTCTTGTTCTGGTCGCTTGGCTATCTGACGTTGCGCTGCCTGCTGCAGCTCGTGCCTCTTCGGCCGCGTTCCGAGGGTTTCAAAGAGCTAGAGATCGTCGTGCTGCGGCATGAGGTCTCGGTGTTACGCCGCCAGGTAGGCCGACCGCAGCTGCGGCCGAGCGACCGGATCTTGCTCGCGGCGGCGAGCCGGTTACTGCCGCGCTCGCGCTGGAGCTCGTTCCTGGTGACGCCCACGACGCTGCTGCGGTGGCATCGGCGGCTCGTCGCTCGCCGTTGGACGTACGCCAACCGGATCGGGCGGCCGCCGGTTGGCGACGAGATGCGCCAACTCGTCCTGCGCCTCGCGCGCGAGACTCCGCGCTGGGGTTACCAGCGGATCGCCGGCGAGCTCAAGGGGCTGGGCCTGAACGTATCGGCAACGACGGTCCGAAAGATCCTGCGCCAGGCGGGCATCGGTCCGGCCGGCAAGCGTCGCGGCCTCCCATGGCGAGCGTTCCTGCGCCAGCAGGCGCACAGCATGCTCGCCGTCGACTTCTTCAGCCAACCCGACGGGCGCCTGGGTCACGCAGCAAGCGCGCCAGTTCACCTGGACGCTCCAAGAGCAGCCGTCGTGCTTCCGGTTCTTGATCCGCGACCGCGATAGCAAGTTCACACGCAGCTTCGATGCCGTCTTCGCCAGCCAAGGCATCCGCGTAGTTCAAGACGCGGTGCGCGCGCCGAAGGCGAACGCGTTCGCCGAGCGCTTCGTCGGCACCGTCCGCCGCGAATGCCTCGACTGGCTCCTGATCCTGAACCGCCGACACCTGGAACAGGTCCTCCGCATCTTCGTCGATCACTATCGCGGTAGGGACCGCCCTTGCGGGAGGCCCCCCGCGCAGATCCCAGCGTGCGCTGCTAACGCACTGGGCTCCTGACTTGGGTGCGAGCGTTGAATCGCTGATCGGGCCAGGGATGGGTGATGCGGACGGGAGGGAGCCATCGGTCCGCGTAGCGGCGCATCCGC
>WNFZ01003904.1_pt1 | contig 13904 bp, 9 predicted proteins | sample 5400081 | NCBI WGS metagenome assembly WNFZ01 (sample SAMN13153365, study PRJNA577476) | soil metagenome | isolation source: 80 cm soil or saprolite under grassland replicate 1 | place: USA:California | collected 2016-06-15
GGAGGATGGTTGATGCACAAATATATGTTCCCTCCGCCAGCATGATCTGGATCAGGTAATTCGGGTTGAGCGCGGCTCGCTCCTCTCAGTCCCGCATCGCAGGACACCCCGTTCAATTGTTGGTTATAAATATACTCTAGTTTTTCAAACTGTCAATTCAAAAACAAACGCCGCCGAGGACGGCGGCGTGCGCATTATCTAACGCGACGACGCCACTCTTCCTTCATCTGTAATTCGCGCGGACTCAAGCCTGAATCGAGGGCAAGAAAATCAATAAGCAGACGGTTGAACTTGACCGTTTCATCGATCATCGGGAAATGACCCGATCCTTCCAACTCGATCTGATGTGTCATGGTGGAAATGGAATAGTCATCGTCAGGAGTGGTGATCGCTTCGTCCTTGTCCCCGTACACTAATAGACAGGGAATATTCAAACTGCGGAAGCTAGTGAAAATATTATTCGCTTGCAAGCCAACCATGGAAGCCGCGATTGCCTGCGAATCGGCTTTTGCTGAATCCACCAAAGCGGTGGTCGCCTCGGGGGAACGGTTAGAGAGCCAATCGTTCAGTTCGACCGGCGAAGCAGTCCGCAGGCGAGCATTAACTGCCGCGTAATCCAACGGGCAACTGACCGCCATCATACGGTCCACGCTTTGCGGAAAGCGAGCTGCAAATGACATGCCAACAAGTGCGCCTAACCCATGACCTACGAGGGCAATTTTGCCGATTCCCATTTCCATGAGGAAACGGTCAATGAGCGATGCCTGTTGTTCGACGGAGTAGTTCAATACATTATGAGCGGTATCCCCGAAGCCCCAAAGATCCAGCGCATAGGCGCGGAAAGAGGTTGAGGCGACTTGCATGGAGGTGATCCAATACCGCCATGAGCCGACCCAGCCATGCAGGAAGATGACAGGACGACCGCGTCCCAACACCTCGTAATGCACAATGGAGCTATCAAGAAGGATTGCGCTCAAGAGTTACTTCCCAAATTTCGCCAGAATTGCTTTTACGTGCGAGGTCAATTGATCGGGGGCAAAGGGCTTTAACAAATACTCCTCGGCGCCCGCGTCGAGTCCCTGCTGGATTTCATTCTCCTGTCCTTTGGCGGAGAGAAAAACGATCGGGATATCTCTCAGATCCGGGCTGAGTTTCATAATTCGGCATGCTTCGTAACCCGTCATGCGCGGCATACGAACATCCATAAGGATGAGGTCCGGGTTTACCTTGGGAGCCATATCAACCGCCTCCTCGCCGTTCGCTGCCGCGAACACTTCATACCCGGCGAAGCGCAAGGTAAAAGCGACTAGGTCCCGTATATCTCGTTCGTCTTCCGCGATCAATATCTTTGCCATTCATTCCTCATTGTGTTTCGTAAACAGGCAATGTGAAGGAGAACGTACTTCCTTCTCCTGGGATGCCTGTACTTCTCATCCAGATACGACCTTTATGCATGTCTACGATTTGTTTAACGATGGAGAGACCCAAACCAGTTCCAGGCGTTGCCAAAACGAGTGGATGTTCACCACGATAGAAGCGTTCAAATACACGATCCTGATCTTCGAGCGCGATCCCTACCCCATTGTCCTTCACGTCCACTTGTACTTCGTGCCCACCATCTACTGGATGGATCTGCACGAGGATCGTCCCATTTTCGGGGGTGTAGTGATACGCATTATCGATGAGGTTGCCCATAACCTGGCGGACACGTTCCACATCGCCAAATACGCGCGAGAGTTTTTTGGGCGCATCAAGAGATAGCGCCATCGGCTTATTCTCTTCCTGTGAACGACGGAGAACATCGCCGATCACATCCTCCGCCACCTCACGCAGATCGAGCGCCTGCGGCGACAGAGTGACTCGTCCCGATTCGATGCGCGAGATGTCCAATAGATCGTTGACCAGGATATTGAGTCTTTCTGTGTTGTTCTTGACGATGCTCAAAAAATGAGTCTGGTTTTCGTTCATCGCGCCCGCCGCTCCCATGAGCAGGACATCCACATAGCCGCGGATGGACGTCATCGGCGTGCGGAGTTCGTGACTAACGGTTGCCACGAATTCAGATTTGAGTCTGTCTACTTCCACTTCATGCGTGATATCGCGGAAAATGGAAACCGTGCCTAGGAAATCATTCTGCAAAATCACAGGCGCGAGGTGGACGAGAATAATGCGACCATTCTCGAGGTCGATTTGTTCCGCATAGGTATCGCCTTGCTGATAAGCACCCGGAGAATCCGACCAGTCACGGATGGTTTGCATCCACGTGCCAGCCGATTTACCGAAGAGCCCGCCGAACACATCCAGGGATTGACCAACGACGCGCCCTGCGTCAAGGCTTAAGATGTTCTCAGCAGACTGATTGATAAAGGAAATACGGTTGTTTGCGCCCGTGACGAGTACACCATCTGCTACTGCTTCTAGGATGGCTTGGGAACGACTGGCATCCTCCTGCTCACGGCGGAGCATGCTACCTAGGCGTTCAGCCTGATCACGGATGAGTTCATACAAATGTGCGTTATTGATCGCGACAGCTACCTGCCCTGCAATGGCTTTGACCAAGCTCAATAATTCCGCGCTGAAATAATTGGGTTTGCGATGGTACACCATCAACGCACCGATCACATCCTCGGCGACCAACAATGGCATGGCGATGGCGCTTCGATGTTCGCGGGAGGATACGGATGTACGGACCCAGCGTGGATCATTCAGCAAATCATCGATCAGCGCAGGTTCGCGCTGCGCCACCACCCAACCTGCCAACCCTTCGCCGATCTTTAACCTAAACCCGCGTCCCCCTTCACTTACTCTGTCCGTTAAGTAACCGTAACCGGCGCGGAAGTGCAGGAGATTATCTTCTGCATTGAGCAGCATGATCGTCCCTTGTTCCGCGCCAATGGCGTCGTTGAGCAATGCCAGTGTTCGGTTCAGAGCGCGATCCAAATCAAGGCTGGAAGAAACTTCGGTAAGGATATGCAGAAGCGTTTCCGTGTTCTGCTGTTCGCGTTGTAACTGCGCAGTACGTTCTACAACCCGTACCTCGAGTTCACGAGCCAGGCGTTCGGTCTCATTGAAGAGACGTCCGTTTTGGATGGCGACTGCAGCTTGATTGGCAAGCGTGCTCAGGATTTGCAGATCATCTTCAGAATAAACATTGGGTTGATAACTTTGCGCGGAAAGCATTCCCACAGTTCTGCCACTGAGGGTCATGGGTACCGCCAGAATGGATAGAGGCGTATCCGGCTTACCGTACGTCACGCCGCCCATACTATCCACAGTATGTGCACCATGCAACAGCAGAGGTTCACCAGTCGTGATGACACGTCCACTTAAGCCTTGATCGCGTGGGATGCGAGTCACGGGAGAGCGCTTTTCATTGTCCACGAGATATACACCTTCAATCTCATCCGCCTCTTCATCCAACAGACTGATCACAAATGACTCTACTGGCATCAGGCGCTCTGCGGCTTTATGAACCGCTCCATAGATCTGTTCCGGATCAAGGTTCGCTCCAACCTCGTAACTTGCCTGATTGAGTATCGAGAATCGTTCAGCCGTAGAAACAGTAGATTGATATAACCGCGCATTTTCCAAACCAATAGATGCCTGATTGGTCAAAGTGCGTGCCAGCTCAATCTCCGTGAGGCTGAAACGAATAGCTTCTGTTTGATGAATAAAGATCAACGCCCGCAGATTCGCGCCGCTCACAAGCGGTAATATCAGAATTGACCGGGTTCCTTCTCCCAAGAACTTGCCAAGCAGCATGAGATCAGGTTCCGCATTGACAGCATCCGTAGTGAAGACGCCCAATGATTCTTTTAAGCGGTGGAAGATCGGCGCATCTGGTAGTTTTTGTGGAAGCTTGGCGCTAGTTCTCGGCAGAGCATATTTCCAAATTGCATTACCGCGTTCAAACAACACCACAGAGACTTTCGGCGCGTTCAACGCATCCATCAGTTCCTGCGCGGTAAGTTGCAGGATCTTGCCTTCATCAAGCAATCCACTCAAAGCAGACGAGAACCGGTTGAGGAGCGCCAAACGTTGGGAACGTTGATCCAGTTCCGTAGCACGGCTGAGGCTTTCCTCGAACAATCTTGCATTCTCCAGTGCAATCGCCGCCTGACTGGTAAAGGTGGTGCCCACCTGCATATGCTCGCGATTATAGAAATGCGATTGCCATTTTTCGAGCGCCAATACACCGATCACTTGATTCTTGGAGATCAACGGTATTCCCAACCATGAAAGGCGCGGCGCCTCCAACGGCGGAAAGCGCGGATCATGCCGCACATCACCGACGAGGATACCCTGTCCCGTGCGGATCATCTCCTTAAATAACGCGCTGTCTTCCATGGCAATCGTCAGACCCAGGCGCCGCTCAGTATCTGGGAAGCCGCGCGCTGCCGCAACGCTGAGGCGATCCTTTTCACGTAACCAGAGCGTGGCTGTATCATAGGCAATCACCGGCTCTAATTGATTGAGCAGTGATCCCACTAACTCATCACTCTGCAAATTTGCGGTGAATGTGGTCGCAGCAGTTGTCAGTGCCTCCAATTGAACGGCGCGTTCCTGTGTTGTTTGTACGAGGCGGACGTTCTGCAACGAAAGTCCAACCTGTTGTGACAGCGAAAGGAGCAATGTTTCATCTTCGAGAGTGAATGCACCGGGGGTGTTGAAGTTATCCAGCACAAGCACGCCCACAGACAAGTCTCCTGAGTGGATGGGGATTAGCAAACTGGAGACAGGCAGGCGTCCACCGGTTGCCTGACGATACAGCAGAAGTGCTTCTGTTGAAAATGTGTAATCTCGCGTGAATTGAACTTCATCCACACGCAAAGGCTTTCTCAATTCGAAAACCTGTCCAGGCAGAGATTCACCGGCGTGATATTCAATGCGCCGCATGGTCTCGTTATCCGCGTAGCCGGAAACCGCGCGTGGGAATAATTGTCCCGAGTGCTCATCCCAGATCAGCACTACGCCTGCATGAGCCGAAGGCAAAGCACGTCGTGCACTTTCGAGCAAAGCGCGCACGATCTGCTCCGAATCCAATCCGCGTAATTGGCGGCTGAAATCAAGCAGCAGGTTCACTTCCTGCAAGCGGCGACGCGTCTCATTGAGGAGAGAGATATTTTGCAGGATCACCGAAGTCTGCCGGGCGATCTGATGATAGACCTGCAAATCTTCATCGGTAAATGCTGGCAGCGGTTCCGGACTGACTGCCAGCATTGCAGCGATCGTTTTCTTGTCAATCTTGATCGGCAAACAGATCAGCGACTTAACGCGCAACGCGCTCAGAAGAGGCGTCTCGCGCCACTCGAGATTTTCATCGAGATTCGCAATCAGGATCGCTTCACCGGTCTGCAACGAAGCCCGAAGCGGATTCCGTTGCCCAAATAACGCCTCCGGGCTGGTAGCGCGCGGAATGTTCCCGAGCACATGTATCAACCGTGGACCTTCACCGGTCATCTCAGCAACCATTGCAACAGACATGCTCAACTGCGTGAGCGTCTCACGTCCCAGTGCCTGCAGCGCAGAGGATGCATCCAACTGGCGGCTCACAGACTCGGTGATAGCGAGACCCGCTCGAACACGCTGTGTCCGCTGGTCGAGGTTTTGAATGGCAATTGTTTGATCCAGGTCCTTGCGGAGAAGAAACGGAAGATCGTTTTGGGTTAGGCTGATCAGACGCTGCTGTCTCTCCAAACCCGAAGATAGAGAATCGACCTTCGTGCGCAATTCGTTGAAGCGTGAATGGTTGGCAATGGCTAGTGAGGCTTGTGCAGCAAAAATTTCCAGTGTCTCGATGGTGGCGAGGTCAGGACGCAAGCCATCGCGCGGCGCGTCCACACTGAGCAAGCCCAGAGGAATCCTCTGGTTATCCTCAAGCGGAATAATGAGAAAATCATCCGGGTCCCATGCAGTCGCAGCCTTAGCAGATTTATCTCCGGCCTCCACTGTTACCATGTGAACGTCGGCGGGAATGATGGGAGCATCGTCAACCGGGATAAAGTAGGAGCGGCTGATCTTGAATTGCGGTTTCAACATTTGCTGAATGCTCGTAAGCGGCTGCTTGCGAGACATCAATTCAGTAAGCGTTTCAGAGGAAAAGCCAACGCCAGTCACGCGTCGCAATAATCCTGTGTCTGACTCATAAATGCTGATCAGGACTGCCTGAAAGGGAGTCGATTCACGGATGCTGTTGGCAATGGTTCGAAGCAACTGCTCGAGGGGTTGTTCAAAATTCAATCCATAACTGACTTCGGTCAGCCGCGTCAATGTGTCGGCGCGGCGACGCAGCAGTTCAGACGTATGACTTTGTTCCTGAAAACGCTGGACGTTACCAAGCGCCACCGCAGCATGAGACGCGAGTGCGCCGGCAATTTCCAAGGATGCCTGATCGAAAAAGCTTGCCTGTGTGGAATGTAAATGGATCAGGCCCGCCGTTTTGCCTTGAACAGTGATCGGCACGATAACTGCCGAACGCACTCCTTCATGCACGGGAGGAGTATCTCCGCTGGAGTAATCAATCACAAGTTCAGGCTCCCCGGTTGTAATCACTTTTTGATCGAGCGGAGAAAAAGTTTCAGGGAGAGGACAACCTAGTGCAAGGGTGACAGGCGGCGGGTTGGAGGAAGTGTTCACGTCAAAGAGCAGGATCGCTCCACACTCCGCGTGTGTAGTCTGCAATGCTTCATCGCGTACGATATCCAATAGCGATTTCAGATCGACCATCGAGTTGAGTTCGCGACTGACGCGTGCAATGGATGTCAACTGTTCGACACGGCGGCGCAAGCTTTCATCGGTCTCCGTCGAACGCGTGGCATCTTCGATGGCTGAAGCAAGCTGCCCCGCGGCTGTCGTGACAACCTGCAAATCAGAACTGTTAAAGAATTCGGTTTTGCGACTCCCGAGCATCAATTCGCCGAGGCTTCTATCACGAATAATGAGCGGAACAACAATTGCAGACTCAACCTGCAAAACGGAAACCAATGGACGATACACTGGAAGAATGCGCCGATCGGAGCTCAGCCGCCCGGAAAGGTAAGGCTTCTGACTGCCAGACACTGTGTAACGATATTGAGGCTCATCCACGTGAAGGCGGGCAAGTAGATCAATCGCATCTGCCGTCGCGCCGTAGACAGATTGACGGTGCAATCGCAATTCACCGACTTGTTCATCCAGAAGGAAGACCGCGCCCAAATCGCTTTTAAAGAGGCTGGCAAGTTCTTTTGTGGAATAGCAAAGGATCTCGTCAAGAGTGGCATTGGAAACAGCCAGGCTTGCAATGCGGCGCAATGCTTCAGAGCGTAGGGTCTGCTGGCGTGATTGTTCAACAACGAAGGAACTAGCGATAATGCCTGTCGCCTGGTCGGTAACTGTTTTGATTAAACGTAATTCCGATTCCGAAAAATTGGATGATGCTCCGCGGTGATTCGATAGTTGGAGATAACCAACCAAATGATCCTCTGAGACCATCGGCATAAGAACGGATTCGCGCAGGCTGGCAGCTTGCGCGAGATTTTGCAAGCCAAGATCGCGCCAGGCTGGATCGACCGCAGCGTTCTGCGTGATGATGGTCTTTCGGTCCTGCAGAAGTTTTTCCGCTAGGCTATCGGCGGCTATGTTGGTGCGGTAAATTTCAACAATATGTGCAGGAAGTCCCTGAAATGGAACCTGACCTTCGAGAGTCCGTTTGCTTTCATCGTACAGCAGGAACCCAAGCACTTCTACTGAAAAGAGTGACGAGATGGTTTCGATCAGGCGGTGCATCAAACCCGCATAATCCTGTACTGGACCGAATGCCTGAGCAAGATTTGCAAGTCCGCCAAGTTCTGTGGAACGACTCTGTTCATTAGCGTACAAAATGGCATTGCGTATGCCATATGCCGCCTGGGTAACAACAAGTTGAAGGAGATCATGATCGTGCTGACCAAGCACCCCGGGGGAAAGATGTCCGATCTCTAACGAGCCAACGAGTTGATTATCAGCAATGAGAGGCAATCCCAAATAAGATTGGACCGGTGAGCTGGATTTCAATTCAGGAAGAGAAAGATCTTCCACACGCGTATCTGGGATCAGCAAAGCCTTGCGCTGCGTCTTTAATACCTCGGTGAACCCACCGAATTGCGAATGCTCCGGACTCACCACGCGGGACGTGCCAGAGGCTTCCAACATATACGGGGTAAGTGTCTGCTTTGATTCATCGAAGACTTTTACTTCGATCACATCAGCAGGCACAAGCTGCGATACGTTTAATAAAATCGCGTAGAGCGTATCTTCCAGATTTAAGCTGGCGGATACATTTTTACCAAAATCTGAAACAATCTGAAGGATGGACGAGTTTGCGCCAGCCTCGTCGAGATTGGTGGAAAGTTCTACATTCCGCATGATGACGAGCATCATCGGGTATGGACCAGGGACCTGATAGGAAGTGGCTTCCACCAAGCGCCCACTGATGGAGAGTCTTTTCTGTCCTTGCACGGTGAAAAGATTCAGCAGTTCTTCTGCTGGGCGCGCACGACGGACCAATCTCTCGAGATCGGTCGGCTCATCCGGATGCAGACCGAACCACTCGCGTGCCAGGTTGTTGATGTACTCAACCCGTCCGCCCGCTTGGACGATCAAGATGGCTTCATTTGTATGTGAAGAATCGGGGGGAACAAAAGAAACTACAGAATCAGGCGCAACCGATCCGCTATTAGGCAGGCGTCGCCATGCAACGACAATCAGAACTGGGACGATCAGCACCAGTGAAAGTACAACCAACCCAAGGCCTACTCCCAGCCCTGCTGACATTATCCGATAGCACCTTATCCGCCAGTCGCGGCATCCTGGCGGCGAGCCTCAGCCGCTAATTCAGTGATCTCGCGAATATCGGCAAATGACTGCACACTGGGAGATACAACGCCGACAGACATGGTCATGAACGGGACTTTGACAGTTGTCCCCTCAGCGGTGGGAGCGTTCACAAAACCCTGTTGGCGGTCGATGAAGTTATAGTGGGTTAACACCTCCTGATCGAATCTTTCCTTAAGCCGCGCTTTGATCGCGTCAGATTTTGCTTCATTTGTGATGATGATATAGTTGTCGCCGCCTGCGTGACCAATAAAATCGGATGTGGTTCCAATCTCATCTACCACTTCCCCGATCAGCATCGCAGTAAAACGCAGGACGTCATCGCCTGCCACAAACCCATAAACATCTTTAAATGAATCAAAGTGATTGACGCGCGCATCGAGCAGAGCCCAACCCTTTTCTCGAATGATGCGACGCAGTTGTTCTTCGATCAGCCGCCCAGCAGGGAGTCCGGAACGGGGATCAGTCAGGCTTTCCCGTTCGGAACGTCTGATTGCACCCTGCACGCGCAGTTTCAGTTCCTCGATATCGAAGGGCTTGGTGATGTAATCATCCGCGCCCAGTTCGAGTCCCTGCAACTTATCGCTGCGCTCATCCTTTTGTGTAAGGAAGATCACAGGGATATGGCTGGTCCTCATGCTGGTACGCAAATTGCGGCATACCTCATACCCGTCAATATCGGGAAGCATGATGTCGAGCACGATCAGATGAGGCAGGACGTGTTTGGTTTTCTCCAACGCATCTGAACCGCGCACCGCGACATCAACGTCAAAATCCATGCCGCTGAAATAAATCTTGAGCATGTTTCCGATGTCGATATCGTCTTCAACTACCAACAGGCGGGCTTTTCCCATAAGCAGCCTCCAAAATTACATTTGCGCCACGCGCGTTTTGCGTGAGTGAGTCGCATTGTGGCGCACCATTTCGATTTGTTGTGGTGTGACCTCACGCTCGAACGAACGAAACCCGCTCAAGCGGAAACCGTGTCTCTTTGCTATTTCATCAATATCTTCCACGCGTTCGCGTGTTAGATGCTTGCCCAGCGTAAAATCCTCAAAACGACCTTCGAGCGCCAGGGCAATTGTCTCAGCCATGCAGGCATACGCCTTGCCGGGCGGGAAACCAAAGTTAAAGTGGAAATCAACGGGGCCCGGCACATCCACCATTCCACCGTCAATCACTAATATATCATCTCTTGCAGCCGCCACCATTGCAGAAACATCACGGGGACGGGCGACGTCACACACCACACTACCTGGTTGTAAATATTCCGGGCGGATAACGTCGTGGATGGCGCTGGTCACCGTTAGGATCAACTGTGCCTCTGCCAAAACATCCATGGTTGTACTAACGATTAACTCGGCTCGGGCGCGGGCCTGAAGCCGGTCGCGCAATTCTTCTAGCGCGTCCTCTCTTCGACCGATCAAATACAGCCGTTCAACATCATCTGCCAGCAATTCGGCGCATACTTGCCCAATAGCACCCGTCGCCCCAACGACCGCGGCTGTCGCAGTATTCAGCGGAATTTCCATCACGCGCGCTGCTTCACGAATGGCATCCACTGCGACAGAAACGGTGAATGAGTCTCCAGTAGTCACAGGCACATCCAGCGCCTGTGCAATGGTAATGCCTGCATCACCAACCACGGAGGTGAATGCGCCCAATCCCAAAATATCGGCGCCAAGTTTTTCTGCCAGTTTGCCCGTTTCAATGATCTTTCGATATACGGTCCGCTCGGGCAATTCCATCATACGGCGCGGTGTGTAGGGACACGCAATGAACCAGCCTTTTATTTCTTTACCAGTTGCTTGCGAGGTAATTCCTTCGATCTCAGAAACATAAACAGGAGGAAAGAACGTGGAGAAGAAATCAATCTGCCTCTCATTCAGTACACGCCCAAGCAAGGGAAACTTGCGGCTGACATCCCGCTTCGGATCGATCGGATGAATAATAAACGCAAAAGTATCCACAGATTACCATGATTCCAATTGACTCTCGCCGGGGCGAGGATATAACCGTCGGTGCAAGCCGGCAGATTTGAGCTTGTGATGGTCGCTGTCTTCATAACGAACATCTCGGTCTATGACGCGACGATCCCTCGACGCTGCAAGCACAACATCCGATTCGATGGTACGCGCTGGATAAACGATCATGCCTGAGCCAAGGCGGCAGTTGTGTCCCACTGCGCTCCCGATCACCGGGCGGTTGGAAAAGTTCAGCTTGCCATTCCCATCCAGCGCCCGGATTGGTGCGGGGATCAGGTTGTAATCTGTAAATGTGGAACCCGCACCGATAAAAGTATTTCGTCCAATCACGCACATTTGCAGGCAGGTATTTTGTGCGATCATGCTGTTTTCCATCACAGTCGTCATGAACAGCGCAGCACGGAATGGAAGAAATGCCCCATCCCCCACCACCGACAACATCAACTGTACATCCTGTGAAACATTGACATTATTTCCAATAATGCAATTCTCGATCACAGCCCCAGCATTGATCGTCACATTATCACCGATCGTTGTCGGTCCATGAATGGTTGCGTGAGGATCAATGACACAATTTTTACCAATCTTGACCAGCTCTGAACATTCAAGGATTTGCTTCCCCTCGTAAATCGCTTTTCCGAGAATGCCTAACTTGAAAGCTAAATCCTCATTGAGGCGTTTTTCAAAGCGCGCACCGCGTGAGAATACGCCGAATACTACATCAATGATGAAGATGTGCACCCAGGAATCGATTGCGATCAACGTTCGTAGCGGCACTTGGAATAACAAATCACCACTCTGGTCCGCCATGTATGTTGGAACATGATAATAACCAATCTCACGCGCCTGCAAATCAATGACCAGCGGCTCTACGTCTGCAACGGGACCATTGGGGTAATACCACAAGTCAGCCAGATAAAGCTCTCCGGCAGGCGTATACGAGTTGGAAAGAGGTAGCGCATGTTCCCGAAATGCCGGGTCATCTGCAGAGTACGCGGCGCGGCAGGGACGTTTATTCTTGCGCGCAGTCGTAATAAAGGTGCGGAAATATTCCTCGTCAAAGAACAAATTGTCGCGATAGACAAGTGTCTCGCCGCGTTCCAATGGAAAGCGCTGACCTGGTTTGAGTTCCATTTCACGCGTAGTGTAAGGAGCAAGAATATTCCGTTGATGCAGCCAAAGAGGGTTATTTTGTATGCGTAAATCCCGCGCTGGTTCGTTAAACGGGGTTATAGGGTGAAGTGCGTTGAGGATTACTTTGAGCATATCAGTGATTACCGCTTGTCTCACTATAGTAACTAAACTTTTCAAACTCATTTATAGGCTGAAATTCAAACCTGGAGTTTAGATAGTTATGCGGCACTTTGTAATTATTCCACAAAAGTACGAAAACAGGGGCGTAAAGTTCCAACCCGTACCGCCAACAAAATTGTATGTTGATGAAGTCTATTTAGAAAATCGGGGTTTCATCGATCTCAATTGTACAAGTTTCATCCCCGGCAGCGATACATGTCTTCTCTTCGACATTAAATACCTTGCCACCGCTCAACCAGTACAGAGCTTCCTGCAGCAATCCCACTGCCAAATGACAAACTGGATCCACAGCCTTGCGCTCCCAGCACAATGGACAGCGCTCAATATGCCAGAGAATCTTTCCATCTTCATGTTCAAGGCGTACACGCTGGTCGGTAAATCGATTGAAGAGTTCGGCAAATGCGGTTGCACCCGCGGATAACTTGGCGGGCAGCGGCAACAAACGAAAAGCCATTTCCGTGATGCCCAGCTGCGTGCCATATTGACGTACACCGTAATTAAAGCAGGCACGTCCCACGCGGACAGCAAGCCCGCGTCCCCCATGCGGACCGTAGGCATGTTCCAACATTTCGGTCAGGTTTGTTACTGCAGCAAAGGGAAACTTTAGTTCATTATTATCGGGTGGATAATTATTAATCAATGAAGAGAGGGTTCCTAATTTCAGGATGGCATTGACGCCATTTTGTCCCATCACCTCCTCCATTGATAATAATATGATCCTTCCCATCCGATTCGGATAGTTATATTCGGCAGTTGATATCATGGGGCAAGAGTCACAGACGGAGTGGGAGAAAAAGATGCAGATGGTTGTGGAGATTTAACAGTTTCATCGCGGTCAAGGAAATTTTTGAGGCGCTCGGTGAATTGCTGGGGCTCCTCCAGCATGGGAAAATGTCCGGATAACGGAAAGCGCTCGATGTGCGCGTGAGTGATCCCTTTTTGCATAGGCTGCCACTGATTCGGATGGACCACTTTATCCCGGTCACCATACATCCCCATGGCGGGAATCTTAATCTGATCAAGCATGGGACGCAGGTCGGTTCTTCGGAGCGAAGCAATCGAACGCAGGAATGATTCAAGCGTGGTCCGCGAGAGATCACGATCCATCATATCTGGAAAGCGTGGGTCCGAGCAAATGACAGGGGCATAATAGTACTTCATCCAGGCACGGAACGGACCCATCATATTAAAGAGGAGAAAAGCACTGGGACGATATCCTGCAAGCTTAAGCAATGGCGCCAGAGATGAACCTACAATAGGGGATCCGACAACAACCACTTTGCTGACCCGTTCGGGATAACGAATGGCGACGGAGAGACTTACCGTTCCTCCCATGCTGTGACCCACCAAGGGCGCGTTACTGATGCCTAATTGTTCCATGAATTGATTTACGAGACTGACAAAATCTTGTACTGCATATGTCTCGCGCTTTTTGCCTGATTCTCCGAACCCCCAGAAATCCATTGCATAGGTACGGTAATAACGCCCTAGATAACCCATCGTCTCCTGCCACAAGCCCCACGAACCGAGCCAGCCGTGCAGAAGAATAACGGGTCGCCCTCTCCCGTACACTTCGTAATGAACGATTCCCTGGTCTGTCGTAATAGATGACACGTCTTCCTAATCTAGCGGGCTCGCCTAGCCTCCCGACTCCATTTCAGCAAGAATACTATACAGTAGCTCGAGGAGGACAGATTTTACACTATCTCTATCGGTGGCAATACATGGCAGGAACTTAACTTTACTATCGAGCCT
>WNFZ01003905.1_pt1 | contig 13902 bp, 13 predicted proteins | sample 5400081 | NCBI WGS metagenome assembly WNFZ01 (sample SAMN13153365, study PRJNA577476) | soil metagenome | isolation source: 80 cm soil or saprolite under grassland replicate 1 | place: USA:California | collected 2016-06-15
CCAATGTCGTAAGCCCAGCCGTCGCCGCCGATGATCCACACGCTCTTTTTCACCAGCATGTCGGCGAGGGCCAGGAGTTGTTTGGCCTCTGCTGAGTCCTGCTTCTGAAGCAGGCCCTTCAGCAGGGCCACCCGTTCGCGTTGTAGATAAATATCCGCTTCGTCCTTCTGTGGCGCGATGAGCAAGGCGGCGGCGAAATCCGGACCAATCATCGCAGCGAGTCGATTCACTAACTCGCGCGCGAATTCCGTTTGCTTATCAATTGACACGCGGAAGCCCAGGCCGAACTCAGCGTTGTCTTCAAACAGCGAGTTGGCCCAGGCCGGTCCGCGTCCCTCGAGATTCTTGGCCCATGGCGTCGTAGGCAAATTGCCACCATAAATGGAAGAGCAGCCTGTCGCATTGGCGATCACCGCTCGGTCGCCAAAGAGTTGCGAAACGAGTTTGAGATATGGCGTCTCACCGCAACCCGCGCACGCGCCGGAAAATTCGAACAGCGGCTCCTGAATCTGTTGCTGGCGAATATTTGTGGTTTTGATCTTCCGCCGATCGAGCTCCGGAAGGGTGAGGAAGAACTTCCAGTTTTCCCGCTCCGACTTGCGCAGCGGAGGCTGAGGCATCATATTGATTGCCTTCAGCCGCGTCTCACTCTTATTTTTGGCTGGGCAGATGTCCACACACACACCACATCCAGTGCAGTCTTCGGGCGCGACTTGAATCGTGTATTTGAGGCCGTGCCACTCTTTATCACGAGCATCAGCAGACTTGAACGTCGCTGGCGCATTCGCCAAATGCTGCGGTTCGTACACTTTGATCCGCATAACTGCGTGCGGACATACCATGGCGCACTTACCGCACTGGATACAGGTTTTCGTGTCCCACACTGGAATTTCGAGCGCGATGTTACGTTTTTCCCATTTAGCAGTGGCGGTAGGAAAAGTGCCGTCGGCGGGAAAAGCGCTCACGGGAATCGAGTCTCCGTGGCCGGCATATATTGTGCCGAGCACATCGCGCTCATACTGGTTGGCCTCAGTAGGAAACGGAGCGGGAATTTCAATTTGGCTCGTCGCTTTCTCAGGGACCTGAACTTTAAACAGGCAAGCCAGGGTTTCGTCCACCGCGCGCATGTTTTTCTGGACGACTTCTTCACCCTTCTTGCCATAGGTGTCGCGGATAGATTTGCGGATTGCCTCAATTGCTTCTTCGCCAGGAAGGACTTTGGAGATGGCAAAGAAACAAACCTGCATGATGGTATTCACGCGCGAGCCCATGCCGGTTTCGCGAGCGACCTTGTAAGCATCGGTCACATAGAACTTGGCGTTCTTCGCGATGAGCTGCTCTTGCATTCGTCGCGGCAAATGGTTCCAGACCTCATTGCGATCGAATGGACTGTTGAGCAGAAACACGCCGCCGGGGACAAGGGCTTCGAGCATGTCGTAGCGCTCAAGAAAGATCCACTGATGGCAAGCGACGAAATTCGCTTTCGAGATCAGATAGCTGGAACGAATCGGCTTGGGACCAAAGCGCAGATGCGAAACCGTCATCGCGCCGGATTTCTTGGAGTCGTAGACGAAGTAGCCTTGTGCGTAATTGTCAGTGTTCTCGCCAATAATCTTGATGGAATTCTTGTTCGCACCGACTGTGCCGTCTGCGCCCAGCCCGTAGAACATCGCTCGAACCACTGAGTCTGGCTCGATGGAGAACTCGGGATCGTGGTCCAGGCTGGTGTGGCTCACGTCATCATTGATGCCGATAGTGAAATGATTCTTCGGCTCGGCAGCCGCCAGATTGTCATAAACCGCTTTGACCATCGCAGGCGTGAATTCTTTTGATGACAACCCATATCGCCCACCCACAATCGTTGGTGAAGCGCCGGGCGTCCCGGCCCGACCGGACGGGCGAGAAGCCCCCTCCATTTCCTCACGCCGGCCTTCATAAAGCGCATTCACCACATCCAGATAAAGCGGCTCGCCAGCCGAACCCGACTCTTTGGTTCGATCCAGCACCGCTATCTTCTTCACCGTCGCCGGAAGTGCTTCCAGAAAGTGGTTGACTGAGAAGGGCCGGAACAACCGCACCTTCAGCAGTCCTACCTTTTCTCCGCGCGAGTTCAAGTAATCGACTGTTTCGTGGACAGCCTCTGCGCCTGATCCCATGATGACAATGACGCGATCTGCGTTAGGTGCGCCCACATAATCGAACAAGTGGTAAGCGCGCCCGACCACCTGGGCGAATTTGTCCATTGCGGCCTGCACTTTTTCCGGACAAGCGGCGTAATAAGGATTCGCGGCTTCGCGTGACTGGAAAAACACATCCGGATTCTGCGCTGTTCCGCGAAGCACGGGATGATCAGGAGAGAGTGCCCGCCGCCGGTGCTCAAGCACTCGGTCCATGTTGATCATGTCGCGCAGATCGTCTTCTCCGAGCATCTCGATCTTGTTCACTTCATGCGAAGTGCGGAATCCGTCGAAGAAATGCAGGAAAGGAATACGGAATTCGAGAGTAGCTGCATGGGCGATCAGCGCCATGTCCATCGCTTCCTGGACGGAGTTGGAGCACAGCATCGCGAATCCCGTAGTTCTGCACGACATCACATCCGAGTGATCGCCGAAAATTGAGAGCGCGTGAGCGGCGATCGTCCGCGCCGTCACATGAAACACCGCCGGTGTAAGCTCGCCGGCGATTTTGTTCATGTTGGGAAGCATCAACAGCAGGCCCTGAGACGCGGTGAACGTAGTCGCCAGCGATCCGGTTTGGAGCGCGCCATGAACTGCACCAGCCGCGCCACCCTCGCTCTGCATTTCCACAACCTGCGGAACCGTACCCCATATATTCGGCACGCCCTCCGACGACCACTGATCCGCCCATTCGCCCATCGGAGAAGACGGAGTGATCGGATAAATGGCAATCACTTCATTCACACGGTAAGCGACATTTGCGACCGCTTCATTGGCATCGAGAGTCTTGAACTTTCGCGACATCAGATTCTCCTAGAGCGTTGAAGATCCAGCGATCCCCGTTTCTCAAGCTGATGATGCCCCAAAGAAGAGCGGGCGGCAGGAATGCGAGTCACGTGTGGGTGTGACCGCAATCACACCGATTCAGGCGAAGAAAAAATGTTTCCGAAGACAGGCGTTACTGGTTCCGAGACTACAGCTCCAGAACCGCTCGCACGGAGCGCGGATCATCCAGCAAGCGTAAGCGGAAGCCGAGTTTCTTAAGAACGGTCTGCATGATTATGTTGTCTCGCAGCATCTCGGCGACGATGCGGTCCACTTTCTGGCCGCGCGCGACTTGAATAAGACGTCGCAGCAATTCGCTTCCCAGGCCGCGTCCTTGGTATTCGTCCGCAACCAGAACAGCCATTTCCGCTTCGTTCTTGGGGAGTAATTTGTTAAGCCGCCCAACCGCCAAAATTGTCTGCTCGCCGGTATGAGAATCTATGTCGCTAGCCACCAGCACCGTTTCGCGTTCAGGATCGGCAAAGCAAATGTGAGCCAATCGCTCGTGGGCAGTCCTCGTAGCCAGGCTAAGCGAGCAGAAGTAGCGTAAGTACACCGTGCGGTCGGAGAGCACGCTATGGAAGCTAACCATCAGCGGCTCGTCTTCAGGACGAATTGGGCGGATCACGACCTGTGTTCCGTCCTTCATTGTCCATTGCGAGAAACTTGGTGACGGACCAAATTGCTGAGTCGGATCGGGAATATACTCCACTTGTCTCATTTCATTTTGTTGCACGACGGGCGGCTCCTGCCTACCCAATAGGTAAAGCTTGGCCCAACTCGGCGCGTGCCATTACTTGCACCTGCGGTTCATATGTTTGTGGAACTGACAGTGCACGTGAAACTAGGCACAGGCGTTTCGCCTTCTCCAGCAACCGCCAGGCCCGCGGCTGCTCTTCTTCGCTCAAGATCGTAAGCTTCGGGCGGATCACGATCCCATCGAACGCGTAACCCGATTCGGCCTTGCTGACGGCCCCATGCGCCTCGACCTCGAGGTCGGTGTATTCAAATTTGGAGTATTCGGCGAGCGCTCGAAAGGTGGTGGTGTAGCAACCCGCGATCGCGCAAAGCAGCAAATCTTCTGGACTCCAACGGCCTTCGAAACCTCCAAATTGGGGTGGAGCGGTGAAGTGAATGGCATTCGGCGCCGAGTCCGATTTTGCCAATCCCGTCTTTCCTGAACTCCACCATGCAACGACGCGATAAGTATGTTCGTTTTCCATAATCACTTCTCCTTACATTCGACCTCACACCAGCCCTTCAGCTTGAGATCTGAAAAGTCACTGTGATGTTCGTTTCCACCTCAACGGGTTCGCCATTGAGCAGGTAGGGTCGGTAACGCCATTGTTTAACTGCATCAATGGCCGCAGGCACCAAGATCGGATGCCCGCTCACAACCTGGAGCTCCTTGATCTCACCTTCTTTGCTGATGATCGCTTTGAGCAGGACAACTCCTGTAACTCGGGCGCTCAAGGCCAGCTTTGGATAGGCGGGTTCAACTTTGCGAAGCACCAGTCCTCGCGTCACACCCTGGGAAACGCGGATGCGCTTCACCGGCTCCAGCTTCGGGATGGCGGTGATGTTCGGAGTGGCGCTGATAATTCCTCCAATAACTCCGCCCAGTTGGCCGCCCGGAATTCCTCCGGGAACTCCGCCTACGACTCCGCCGGCCAGGGCGGGTGGCGGAGCTTCCTCTTCACGAATCATTTCGACCTTCTGCGGAATCCGCGTGGGGGTGCGAAGCTGGCCATTATTCAGCACATCCGTCTGGCGGACCACTTTGACTACGGCAGCCGGGGGCGGGGGTGGGGGTGGCGGAGGTGGCGCAACCAGGAAGGTGAGAAATTGCTGAGTGGGCAAAGCCTCGGTAAACATCAGAGGCACGATCAGCAGTAAACCTACGAGCACGCATTGGCAGGCGAATGAAACCGTAGTGGCTAAGCTCCGGCGTGTTCGTTCCCGCGCCCCGGATTCCAGCAGACTGTCCGAGAATAAAACCCGTGCTGAAGTGGGCTGTACGTTCAGCTCTGGGTTGCTGCGATAGACGGCCGCTTTGGGTGTGCGCAGCTCCTCCTGTATCTCTGGCTCGTGAACCTCGATGACCGTTGACATGGTGCCCTCCACGACCGAAACCCTTATGTTTCGAGCCAATTCTGTCTGGATACGGCCTATTGCGCGATGCGGGTGGTCACGCTTTCCCGTGATTGCAATCACAATTCAGGTGCTACAATTTCGGGTAGTTAATACTTATGCGCGCTCCCTACGGCCTCAACATCCTCGATAACTGCCTGACTTGCCCGGTGCGCGAGGAGCATCTTTTCTGCAATTTGCCTATGGACGCTGTGCAGAAACTGAATGACATTAAGTCAACCGCGGTTTACCCCAAATCGGCGGTCTTATTCATCGAAGGCCAACAGCCGCGCGGAGTATTTGTGTTGTGTGCCGGCAAGGCGAAGCTTTCCACTACTTCCAGTGAAGGCAAGACCTTAATCACCAAGATTTCCGACGCTGGTGATGTTCTCGGCCTGAATGCAACCATCTCGAACCATCCTTACGAAGTCACCGCAGAAATGGTTGAACCCGGCCAGGCGAATTTCATACCTCGGGATGCGCTGCTCCGGTTTCTGCGAGAACATGGCGAAGTCGCGCTGCGAGTTGCGGAGCAGTTGAGTCTTAATTATTACACCGCATATGAGGAAATCCGCACACTTGGACTCACCAGTTCCCCGGCAGAGAAATTCGCGAAGTTACTGCTTTCCTGGTATCAAGCAAAGGGACAGACCAACGGCCAAGCCCAAGTCAAGCTGACCCTTACTCATGAAGAGATCGCGGAGATGATTGGCACCACGAGAGAGACCGTGAGCCGTCTTTTTTCGGATTTCAAGAAGAAACAATTGCTGCAAGTAAAAGGTTCAACTCTCGTCCTTCGCAACAAAGCTGCACTAGAGAAGATGGTGCACTCCTAGGCCGGGCCCGATTGCGTCTCTCTGGCTGAGTCTCGATCGTTGCTGGCCGGCTGTCTGCCGCTACGCAAGACAATTCGATTCCGGGCCCTGCGACAGGCAGCCGAAGACTTCTGTCACCGTGGCGCTTTGCCGGATTCGGCGGACTCCGCGATGGCGCGAAGGCCGGTCATCCAATCAGTGTGGATGCGAAAGAAAAGCGGATCAATCAGGTCGTCACCCGATCGTAGCTGACGCTCCGCGAATGGGTTTTGCCACCACCGATGGCGCTTCCCCAACAGCTGCGAAGCATGCTCCCGCTCGGCAGTATATTGAGGCTCGGGCAACTCCTGGTACCGGCCGTTGACAATCACGCTCATCCACTCAGACTGCCTCGTGATTTCCTCAACTTCGACACAGACTTTGGGATTCGCCCGCATCCATTCGATCTTTTGTCCGAAGGTCGAGAGGACGTAAATATAGTCAGGCTCATACGCAAAGTAGATCGGTACCACATACGGCTGGTTATCGAGCGAGCAGCCGAGTCTTCCGACCGAAGCGCGCGCCAGAAGCTCACCACACTCTTTCTCGGTCATTTTATTGATCACCATGATCTCACTCGCATTCTATCCGACAGATGCTTACATCGGTATGGGGCGTATCGCCCGATCAGCTTTGCCAGCCCCCTGATGGCTCGTCTGGAGTGGAGATTCATCACCGGCTTCGGCGGCTGAAAGCGGTTGGCAGTTTCCTACAATGGAGCGCCACAGGGGAGCTGTACGTATTCAGTGTTTACTCAGTCGATCAGTGGAGAGCACCTCACTCACCGCCCCCAGAACCTCGCACGGGCGCCATTTGTTTACCGCTTTGCTTGCGCCGACGGCCCTGCACGGCCCTGCATCCCATGATCTAGGTGGATCGGACTCCATCACGATAACCGAGTGGCGAGTGGCAAAGCGCTGCAATTCGCTAAGGAAGCCATTGAGGGAAAAATCAGCAAGGTGATCAGCCACGAGCACAAGATCACATTCCTGCGACTGTAGAATATCGAGCGCTATGCGCCCATCCGAGGCAGTCCTTATATCAAGGCCAGCATTCGCCAGGAAACTATCTAGAACGTGCACGACACGCTCGTCGTTGTCAACAATCAATATCTTTTGCTGCTGTTGGCTTTCCATGTGCCACCCCTATGTTTTTGGAGAGCCGAGGTTTCATACCCATCTGGCTAACTCCGATCTCATCTACCAAGCCGCAGTGAAAGAAAGATGGTGCCGTCCTGACCAAGGCAACGGGCGACTGCTGCTCACGGCAAATACGCACAGCAAGGTTCTTCGGCAAGCGGATCATGAGTGACGGCGTAGGCCCGCGCGCGGGAGCCGCCGCATACATCCTTAAAATCACAGCGACCGCACTTCCCCTTTAGCTGTGAGCTGTCGCGAAGCGAAAGGAACAGCGGAGAGTCCCGATATATTTGCGATAGCGGCTCCCAAAGCACATTTCCTGCCGCGAGCGGCAGAAATCCGCTGGGATAAACTTCGCCGGTGTGGCTCACGAACACGAACCCCTTCCCGTCATTGACACCCTTGGGCGAGCTCGTAATCAAGTCTTCCTGCGACCTGGCATTGGGACCATGCGACTTTTGCTGCAGCACATACCGGCGATAATGTTGGCCTTCAGTGGTCTTGATGTGGAACTTCACCCGTTTTGAAGCGGAATATAGCTTCGCAAAAACCTCTTCGTGTTCTTCTGCGCTCAGCAGATCGCTGAGTTGCGCGCGGCCAGTCGGAACCAGAAAAAAGACACTCCACAGAACCACCCGCAGCGAGCTCAGCAATTCGATCATTTTGTCCAGGTCAGCAAAATTACGCCGAGACGCGGTTGTGTTGACCTGTACAGGAAGGCCGGCTTCATGGCACCAGCCCACTGCGTCGAGCGTACGTTGGTAAGAACCGGGAACTCCTCGAAAGGTATCGTGGAGTTCTGGAGTTGAGCCATCCAGACTCAACGCGAGACGCATCAACCCGCTCTGTTTCAACTTGAAAATGGCGTCACGAACCAGAAGCGGCGTGGTGCTCGGGGTCAATGAGGTGCGAACGCCACGACGACAAGCGTACTGCACAATCGGCATAAGATCAGGGCGCTTTAGCGGGTCGCCGCCGGTCAAGACAAATAATGGGACACGCATTTCCGCGACTTGATCGATCAAGTGAAACGCCTCAGCCGTTGATAGTTCGAGGGCATGCCGCTTCGGTTGTGCATTGGCACGGCAATGCAAGCAATTGAGGTCGCAGGCTTGGGTCATCTCCCAGATGACAATCATGGGACGCACGTCGAAATCGCGCGGCTTTATGGAGTCAAAATTTGTGCTGGTGTGCGCCAGCTGCCCGGATATTCCAGCTGAATCCGCGCAATGGAGCGAGCAATGAAGATTGCCGGCCAAGGAACATGACATGGCCGCATGCTAGGGCAAGATGCCACCGGAGGCTGTGATGGCAGTCACACGCATACGTGATAAGAAACCTAGTTTCCATCGTGGTGGACCTGCGATGCTCTCCGTGAGGCCAACAATGGAAACGAGCCGCCAAACCATCCTGCAACTCCTCAAGAGCGAACTTGAGTTTCTTGACAAGGGTGGATACAAGCATCACCCGCGCTCGCCCTGGCGCGCTCCATATATTTTCGAGGACTCGCCGAGTTGTCCAAATTCCTCAGACCGGGCCCGACCGCACTTGTGCGCGGAGTGCTGGCTCATGCAGTTCGTTGCGCCCGAGCTTCGAGAAGAGCAAGTACCCTGCCGCTTTGTTGATCTCACCGGAAACGGGGTGACCGTGGATTCGCTCTACCGTTGCGGAACTCCAGCGGAATCGGAAGAGGCGTTACGCACTTGGCTCCAGCGACGCATTCATGAGCTGGAATCGCAGCTGTCGGACGTTAAGCAGTCGCCACTTCTCAGTCAGTGACAGAGGTAAATTTCTTTAGCCTTTGCGTGGCTCTGATTCACTTCAGGCTTTGCAGGTAGGAAATCAGTGGCTTCATTTCATCATCTTTGAGTTCCACCGGCGGCATTCCACCCAGGGTCATCTTCTCGGTGGGACGGTGCAGGAGCGCTTCGAGCTTGGCCGTATCGTACTTGCTCGCGACTCCGATAAGCTTTGGACCGGCTGCGGTCCCGATGCCATTGTCGCCATGGCAAGCATTGCATCCTTCTCTTTCGAAGATGGCTTTTCCCTTCGCCGCTTCCGGATTGGCTAATGCCGTGTTCTGGGCGACCAGTGAGCCGCCCGAGAGTTCGGGCTCGAATTTCGCTTTCATGAACTGCAGTGTGTCTTCGCGTTGGGTCTTCAGTTGCGCGGCGACACCAGGATTGCGCATGTCTTCGCGGTGGTTGGCAAAGCCGAGCGCACCCAGTCCTAGAAGGATGATCGTGAACAATCCCACGCTCATAGGCCGCTTCCAGGGCCGTCGTTCCAAGCTGCGATCGAAAAATGGTAAACCCACGAGCAACAGACCCAGAATTCCAGGAATAACCAGGATCCCGAGCACCGCTGTGGAGCCGTGCCAGTACTTCAGGTACTGGAACACCGGAATGTAGTACCACTCCGGCCGCGGCAGAAACTGTGTGTCCGCGGGATCAGCCTTGGGACCAAGTTCTGTAGGCCAGAAATATGCCAGGAATCCCACGGTAACAATGATGAGAACCGCGAATCCCATATCCATCACGAGCTGTTTGGGGTAAAACGGTTCCGCCGGGAGTTTGGGACTGACTGGATCTTCGGTGACCGGCCCCGCAGCGCCGGCTCTTCTGAATGAGTAAACATGCATGGCGACGAAGGCGAAGATAAACGCAGGAATCAGGAACACGTGCAACACGAAGAATCGTGACAGGGTGAGCGTGCCCATCTCCATCCCGCCACGAAGCAGTTTCTTGAGCGCATTCCCTACCCATGGGACCTCGCTCAGGATGTTGGTGCCGACTGTGGTTGCAAAATACGCTTTCTGATCCCATGGCAACAGATAACCCGTGAACGCCATCCCGAGCATCAGGGTGAGCAGAACGCATCCTGCGAGCCACACCAGCTCGCGCCGACCTTTATACGATCCATATAGAAACGTCTGCGTCAGATGAAGCAGCAACACGATAATGATTGCGCTCGACCCGTAAGCATGAATGCTGCGCAAGAATGAGCCGCCGGTCACTTCCTTAGTGATGTAGGCGACTGTCGTATGGGCGTGATCTGCAGACGGGACATAATACATTGCAAGGAACACGCCAGTGATGACTTGCGAGAGGAAGAGGAATAGTAAGCCGGAGCCAAACACATACCCAATCTTGGCGCCGCCCGGAATGGGCTCGTCCAGCGCATGATGCAGGAGAGAATCGAGGCCAGTACGGCGATCCAGCCATTGGCGGAAGCCAGACCTCTCGTCGTTGGTCGAATCGCCTGCCATCAAGCGAGTTCCTCTTTATTGCGAGTGAGCTGGCGGAAGAATTGGTATTGCGTCTTGAGAACTCCGTCTTCCACTTTGGTTTGCAGGCGGTCCATATCGCGAGGAGGAGGTCCACCGAGCAACTTGCCATCCGACGAAAACATGCCGAGATGGCAGGGGCAAATGAATTTCTTTTCCTTTTCCACCCAGGGCACCGTGCATCCGAGGTGAGCGCAAACTGCCGAAAGGACGATCAGTTCGCCCTTGGACTCTTTGCTGACGTACACCGGCTTCTCTGCGATGGTCTTGCGCCAGCCATCTCGCTGCTCGATTATCACCAGCTTCTTTATCGGAGCATCAACGTTCTGAAATTCATCAACGTTTCCCACATCTGACCATGATTTCTCCGTGGTGCGAGCCAACACCGGATGCAGAGTGAAGCGTACCAATGGAACCGCAAGCAGCGCCCCTACTGCCGCGGCTCCAGTCCCAAGTAGGCCGACGAGGAAAGAGCGCCGGTCAGCCGCAGACGGCGCTTCTGGACCAGTACTCATTACTATTGCTTCTTTCCTAGATCGCGCAAGTAGGAGATCACTTCTCGTATCTCATTGTCCTTCAGTCGGCCTGCGAACGCTGGCATCGGCTTTTTCCCTTTTGAGATCACGTCGAACCATTCGGCATCTGTAGCCTTCTGTGGCTCCGGAGACTTTAGATCGCGAACTTTGTATTTCTTGCCAAGGGCTGTATTGCCGCTTCCATCACCGCCGTGGCAAATGATGCAGTTGCTGCGGAACAAGGCGACGCCTGGCGAATCCTCCGCCCTCAAAGGCAACGTCAATCCGGCACACATGATCCCCCCTATTGTGAGAGTCCAGATAAATGACCTCATGTCCTTCCCTCCAGAGTTAGAAATCGGTCGCCCGCATTGTACGTTACCGAGCCGGGAACTGAATGACAAAAGCGAGGGACAGTGTTCTTGAGGTCCCCCGCTTTATTCCCCTAGTTCACTTATTTAATAAAGATCACCCGAGCCTGGAACGTGTCATTTTGCCTATGCTGTGACGTACTGAGTTGGAAGTCCCGATGCTGGTATTCAGCAATGATCTGAAACCCGTTCTGCAATGGGATATTCACATAAGGCGTGATCGCCCACTGCGTGTTAAGCAGCGCGGTCGCATATTTAGGTTTGTACCAGTCGTATCGAGCACCGGCGGTCACATAGTCACCGAACGAGTAGCTACCATCCACGAATGCACCCTTGCTGTCGAAATGTTTCAGTGTTGGAATGGTTGGAAACGCCCCAGCATTGACGGGGATGGTATCGCGTCCGTATTGCAATCCCCCCTGAGGCAGGAAGTGTTTCCCGATGGGATAGGACGCATAGAACGCGACGCGATCAAAGTTGTTGCGAAACGCGGTGGCCGAGGTGAGATCAAAATCAACGTTACCTGCGGCGCCGAACGGTGCGGAGGTCGAAGCTCCGGTTACGCCGCAGACGATACCTGCATTAGCCTGTCCGATCGCGGTGCCGTCAGTGCAGTGAGTTGGTGTTGCAACGTTGCCGCGATAGTAGATGAGCGAGATCCCGCCGCCCTCGGGATGCAGGATGTAAGTGGCATTCGCCGAGAAGTCCGGCGTGCTGTGGCCTGGCGAGTTGAATGGCTTGGTCAGCGCCGAGGTAGCCTGATTAGCCCCTTTCCAGGGCCCGGTCTGTGCGGGGAACGGCAGAAAACTGTTCGCCTCCCCCTCCCACCGGATCAGGGTTCCGTTTAGGACTGCCGCGCGCAGCGACAGTTTTTTGAAATCTTCGCCAATTTCTATGCCCGCTTCATCGAGTCCCCAGGGTTGGAACACGTAGGGAATGCCTCTGCCACCTGCCGAGATGGGTACGGTCTGGAAAAATGGACGAGCGTTGCTAAACGGCCGGTCTGAAGCTCCGAAGCCTTCCCAGGGATGGAAAATCCCTATCCGTGCGGTAAAGAACCTGTCTGACTTGCCGTAAACGAAGCGGAAATATGCATTCTCGATTTCGAAAACGTCTTCCGGTGAGGTTGACAGCTCGGCGAGGGAACCGAAGTATTTTCCCCAGGAGCCGGTGAGCGGATAAAGAGTGAATTCCTGGAAGCTGATACCGTTCGTGGTGGTGCGGGGACCTGGAATGCCACCTATGACGTTAGCCACCGGGGCGCTGTTGGGCTGGTTTGTTGCCTGATAGTCATAGCGCGCCTGCAGTCGTGCGGCAAAATAATCGCCAAGTTCGAACTTCTTTTCTTCGGACTTGCCGATCTCTTCAAGCAGGCGGAAGCCGGCGGCGCGGAACTTATACCCAGTTTCGTTGAGCCGCGGAATTGTAGTGTGGCAAGTGCTGCAAGGTACCCCATATTTGCGCGCGAAATTCGGCATCGCATTGGCAGGCACTGCAGCTCCAAGCAGAAAAAGTGAAATGACAATTGCCAAATCTCTAACTAGTTTCTCTCGCATTTGAAGTCTCCCCCTTCTGTGAAAATCTCTGGATCAGCGTCCCTTGGTTCGGGCCGCATCTCCAGTCTTCCCTCTAGATCGCGCACTTGCTCTTGTTGCATTTGCCGCACGTTTCTTCCTTGTGCGTGGCGTCCGACGAATGCTTTCAATATCTGCCAGGGTTAATTTTCTAAACGCTTTCTGGCAGGGAGCGCTGGTTTCTTCAAAAACGCGCATGACTGAGGAATCAGTGTCCGGTTCTGCTGGATGCCTGGAAAGAAAGAAATCAATCACCTCGCGCATCGTGATCTGATCGGCGCGCGAGGCCAGGTGAAAGCCTCCCTTGCTGCCCCGCCGCGAGGTCACGAACCCGCCCCACACGAGCAGTTGCAAAATCTTGGCTGTTTCAGCGGTTGAGACACGAATCCGTTCTGCGATCTGTTGCGACTGCAATCCATTGCCCGACTGTGCTAGACAGCACAGCGCTTTCAACGCCGATTGCAGCCGTTTTGGAAATGCAGGCCAGACCACAGGATTCGTTCCTTTCGGAGTCGATTGTCCGAAATGCGCGGAATCCCGTCTGTGGCTTTGCACACAGGATCACGTGATTGGAATCACAGTTTTTTCAGAACCATCGACTTTCGAGTTCCCGGAAAGGAATTGGGGCTGGCCGAGACCAGCCCCGAGCACCGTGCGCATCAATCATCAGAACCTTGCGATTAAGCCCATGGTGAACATATTGGCTGTGTCGTAGGTCGGGAAGCCGAGCAAGGGCGTCGAATCCAGTTTCTTGGGAGCTCCCAGGTGCCAGCCGGAACCCGACCAGCTGTAGTTGTATCGTATGAAGTCCGCTTTGAAGATGAAGTGGTCGTTGATGCGCTGGGTGAGGTAGGTTTCGTACACTTCGCCGCGAGTGTTCGACTTCGGCGCAATGATGTCGTCTTCGGCCTGCGCGAAATTGAACCAGTATTTCGATCCATGATTGAACTCGAAGCCGATCTTGGTCCGGCCGTCGCCCTTGGGAATGCTGTAACGCAGGCCGGCATAGATCATCTGGCCCTCGTGGTTGG